>SXGT01655947.1_pt1 | contig 11807 bp, 10 predicted proteins | sample 3176221 | NCBI WGS metagenome assembly SXGT01 (sample SAMN11356862, study PRJNA531348) | freshwater metagenome | isolation source: freshwater sample F1-120 | place: China: Fuxian Lake, Yuxi | collected 2017-12-25
CGTTCGTCGACCTCGGCGGCATGGACGGTCTCGTCCACGTGTCGGAGCTGTCGTGGAAGCACGTCGATCATCCGAGTTCGGTGGTGCAGGTCGGCGACGAGGTCACGGTGCAGGTGCTCGATGTCGATCTCGACCGCGAGCGCATCAGCTTGTCGCTCAAGGCCTGTCAACAGGATCCGTGGCAGGAGTTCGCCAACGGCCACGCGGTCGGAGAACTCGTCTACGGCAAGGTCACCAAGATCGTGCCGTTCGGGGCATTCGTCCAGGTCGGGGAGGGCATCGAGGGTCTGGTGCACATCTCCGAGATGGCGGTGCACCACGTCGAGGCGCCCGAACAGGTGGTCCAGCCCGGCGAAGAGCTCTGGGTGAAGATCATCGACGTCGACCTCGAGCGTCGGCGGATCAGCTTGTCGATCAAGCAAGCCGCCGAGGGCGGCACGGTGGCAGCCGAGTACCAGGACATCTACGGCGACCACGCGTTCGACGAGCACGGCAACTACATCGGGCCCGAGTACAGCGCCGAGGGCGAGGGCGAGGGCGGCGAAGCCGAAACGAGCCCTGCAGCGGGAGCCGAGGCTGGGGCCGAGGCGGCCGCCGAAAGTGATGAGGCCCCTGCGGACGCGTAATCCACCGGGTCGGCTGGCCCGAAATCCCAGAAACTGCGGGCGGATCTCTCATGGGGACCCCTGAACCCGCCGAAGAAGGCCGCGGAGGAAATTTCCGCGGCCTTCTCGCGTCGATGCGAGATGCAAGGTGCGCGGTGGGGCAAGGGAGTACGACGTGCGCAACTGGCGAATCATCACTGCGGCGGCCGCGGTGGTCCTGGCGATGCTGGCCGCGGTCTTGGCGTATCAGTATCTGAACCAGGCCGACGAGCGCGCTGCTGACAAGGTCGAACAAGTCGAGACCTTCGTCGTGGCGAAGCCCATCCCGAAGGGCACCATGGGTGCAACGGCGGTGAGCGAAAAGCTGATCGAGTCACGTGCAGTGACAAAGAAAGACGTTCCACCGAGCGCCATCACCTCGGACGACCAGATCGCCGACCTCGTTGCGGTCGCGGACCTGGCCGAGGGTCAGATCATCGTCGCCGAGATGTTCCAGACCGCCAGCGCGGTCAGCGGATTCTCGGGCGAACTGAGCGAAGGCAAGGTCGCAGTGTCGATCTCGGTCGACTCCCAACACGGCGTCGCCGGCTTGATCGTTCCGGGTGACTCCGTGAACGTCATGGTCAGCATGCCCGTCCAAGAGCTGAAGTCGCCGGCTGACGCCGCCGGCAACGGCGAGCCGATCACGGCGCACCTGTTGTCCGGCCTCAAGGTGCTCGCCGTCGGGTCGACCACGCTGACGTCGGCGCCGGCCGAAGGCGAGGAGAACACCCAGAGCCTGGGTCTGCTCACGCTCGAAGTCGATCCTCGACAGGCGCAACAGCTCGCACACGCCAGTTCGCCGCTCATCGGTGGTTCGTTCACGCTCGCGCTGAACACGCCGGGCTTCGACGCCGAAGCCTTCGAGATCCCGGTCGAGATCATCGAGACCTGGAACTTGTTCGATCAGCCGCTGACGGAGTTGAAGGCGAAGCAGGACGCAGTCGGGAACAGCCCGGGCGCGAACACCGTCGCTTCGGGTGGATGATCGCACGACGGCCGCACAGCAATCACGACACGCGCCGATAAGCAGACGGTGACGGGCACGAAGGTGACGGACACGAGCATGGACAGTTCGAACGCACAACGAGCGGGTAAGGATTCTCCCTATCGCGTCGTCGCGGTAGAGCCTGAACAGCGCGTCCGCACGAAGCTCGTCATCGAACACGCCGGGCTCGGGATCCAGCCGTTCGAATCGATCGACGCGATGCTCGAGGCTGTCGAACGCACCGACTCTGTGGTCTGTGTTCTCGGTCCGAGCTTGGCCAACGACACCGGACTGGCCGCCGTGGCGCGGCTCGCCCGATCGAACCCCGAGATCGGTACGTTGTTGCTCGCCGAAGAACTGTCCTTGCCGTTGCTCCAGCAGGCCTTGCGGGCGGGCGTGCGAGACGCCGTCGCGCTCGATGGCTCCGAGACACAGCTCCGCCTCGCCGTCGAGCGGGTTGCCGAGACCGTGTTGGCGCTGAACCAACGCGTGGCCGTCGCGACGACGGCCGCGCCGCTTGGGCGCGTCATCGTCTCGTTCTCGACGAAGGGTGGCGTCGGCAAGAGCGTCGTCTCGACCAATGTGTCGACGGCCTTGGCGGCGGCCGGTCGCCGGGTCGCGATCGTCGATGCCGACCTGCAGTTCGGTGACGTTGCCGTGCTGCTCGGCGTCCCGCCACACCACACCACCGTCGATGCCGCCGGCGCAATTCGCACCGCGGACGCGCAACTCATGGACAGCCTCCTGGCGACGCACGGACCGACTGGGCTGCGCGTCTTGCCGGCACCGATCGAGCCGAGCGCAGCCGACCACATCTCGCCCGAAGAAATGCTGGGCATCGTGCGAATCATGCGCACCATGTTCGACTTCGTGGTGATCGACATGCCGCCACACTTCGACGACGTCGTGTTGGCGCTCCTCGACGAAGCCGACGACGTGTTGCTGATTTGCTCGATGGACATCCCGAGCATCAAGAACCTCAAAGTCGGTATCCAGACGCTGAACCTGCTGCAGCTCGCGGGCGACAAGCTCAAGCTCGTCCTGAACCGAGCGAATGCGAAGGTCAACCTGGACATCGCTGACGTCGAACGGGCGATCGGCGTTCCGGCGCAGTACCGCATTCCGTCGGACATCGCGGTTCCGCAGGCTGTCAACCGCGGGACGCCGGTCGTCATCGACAAGCCCAAGTCCGCGGCCGGCCTCGCCTTGGCGCAGCTCGCGTCGTCCTTCCTCGGGGCCCCCGTCGCGCTCGACGCCGAGACCGACGGCGACACGCCCACGACGGCGCCGGACGCGCGCCGCCGCTGGCGCCGTTCTGAATAACGATCGTTCACGGAGGAATCCATGACCCAGTTCACTCGCTGGCAGGACATGCAAAAGACGCCGGTCGCGACCCGGCAGCACTCGATCGACGAGTTGCGACACCGCGTGCACACCAAGGTGATCAGCGATCTCGGTCCGGTCCTCGCCGACCAGACGTTGCCCGAGGCCGAACTCCGGCGGCTCATCACCGAGTCGATGCACACGGCGCTCGGCGACGACGCGACGATCCTGTCTGCGACCGAGCGGGCCGAACTCGTGCGCGACGTCACCGACGACGTGCTCGGCTACGGACCGATCGATCGGTTGTTGCGTGACGACAGCGTCACCGAAGTGATGTGCAACGGCCCCAAGGACATCTACGTCGAAAAGGCCGGACGTCTGACGCGGGCTGGCGTCGAGTTCAACGACGAAGCACATTTGCGTCGGGTCATCGACAAGATCGTGAGCCAGGTCGGCCGCCGAGTCGACGCATCGTCGCCGATTGTCGACGCTCGCCTGCCCGACGGATCTCGAGTCAACGCCGTGGTGCACCCCGTGGCGATCGGTGGTCCGTTCCTCACCATTCGTAAGTTCGCGGCCGACCCGTTCACCGTGGCCGACCTCATCAACTTCGGCACGCTCAGTGCGCAGGTCGCCCACTTCCTCGACGCATGTGTGCGCGGTCGCTTGAACGTGGTCATCTCGGGAGGTACGGGCTCCGGTAAGACGACGATGCTCAACGTGACGTCGTCGTTCATCCCCACCGAGGAGCGCATCGTCACCGTCGAAGACGCGAAGGAACTGCGACTCCAACAGGACCACGTCTGCTGTCTCGAGTCGCGCCCGCGCAACATCGAAGGTACGGGAGAGATCGGCATTCGCGAACTCGTCCGCAACTCGCTGCGTATGCGTCCCGATCGAATCATCGTTGGTGAGTGCCGTGGCGCCGAAGCGCTCGACATGCTCCAGGCAATGAACACCGGTCACGACGGTTCGCTGACCACGATCCACTGCAACTCTCCTCGCGACGCCCTCGCTCGTATCGAGACGATGGTGCTGATGGCCGGAATGGACCTGCCCGTCCGTGCGATCCGTGAGCAGGTGAGCTCGGCGCTCGACATGATCGTCCACGTCTCGCGCTTGCGAGACGGCAGTCGCCGGGTCACGCACGTTTCCGAGGTGCTGGGCATGGAAGGCGACACCATCGTGGTCCAAGACCTGTACCTGTTCGACTTCGGTATGGGCGTCGACGCCGACGGCTTGTTCCAAGGCCATCTCAAGAGCACGGGCATCCGCCCCGGCTTCGCCGACCGACTCGCCGACCACGGCATCCGGTTGGAGCCCGAGTTGTTCACGTTGCAGCCGTTCGCACGCAAGGCGGTGGGGACCCGATGAATCTGCTCGCTGCCGGCTTCATCGGCTCCGACGCGTCGAAGATGCTCATCGCGGCGCTCGTCGCGTTGGGCGTCGGCGGCGCCGTCATCATGGGTGTGGTGATCTTCGGGCGCCAGCAAGCGCGCATCGAACGTCACCTCGCGGGCTATGAGCCCCTGGATCACGCCACGAGTTCGGTGAAGCAGGGCGATGTGTTGCTCGATGCCGAGTCGCGCATGGTGCAACAGGCGGTCGAGATGACCCGCGACTTCGCGTCGCGCTCCGGTCTGCTCACGAAGACCGAGACGTTGCTCGAACAGGCGGACCTCCCCGTCCGTCCCGCCGAGATCCTGTTCTACGTGCCGACCTTCGCAGTGGTGCTCGGTCTGCTGTTCTCGCTGGCGAGCGGTCCCGTCATGGGCCTGATCGTGTTGTGCGTCGCCCTGTTCTTCCCCTATGGATTCATCACGCGCCGGCGCGCCCGTCGACTGAAGCGCTTCGAACAGCAACTACCCGACACGTTGGGTCTGCTCGCAGGATCGATGCGGGCGGGTTTCTCGTTCCTGCAGGGTCTCGAGGCCGTTGCCGACGAGTGCCAAGACCCCATGCGTCGTGAGCTGCAGCGGGTCTTCACCGAGGCACGCCTCGGCCGACCGCCGGAAGAAGCGCTCGAGGACATGGCCGCCCGAATGAGCAGTGCCGACCTCGGCTGGGCCGTCATGGCGATCCGGATCCAGCGTGAAGTCGGTGGAAACCTCGCCGAGCTGCTCGACACCGTCGCCGAGACGATGTCGCAGCGTGAGCGGTTGCGCCGCGAAGTGCGCGCGCTCACGGCCGAAGGACGCTTCTCGGCCTACATCCTGTCGGCGATGCCGCCCGGGTTCTTCCTGATGTTCTACGCATTGCAACCCGACTACATGACGCGCCTCTTCCACGAGCCGCTCGGTGTCATCGCCGTGATCTTCGGTGGTCTTTCCACCGTGCTCGGTTGGTTCTGGTTGCAGAAGATCGTGACGATCGAGGTCTAACTATGTCGCTGATCATTGCCATCATCACCGCAGCCGTTGTGCTCGGTGTCCTCGTGACCGGTATGTCGGTCCGCGAACGCGCTGACATGCGGCGCTCGCTTCGTGCCCTCGAGGGCTACCAGATCACCGGTGTGCGCGATCAGGAGATGCTCGCGGGCTTCGGCCAGCGTGTCCTCGAACCGATCGGTACGGGTATTCGCGATGTGGTGAAGCGGTTGACCCCGGTCGGCTACGTCGAACAGGTCAAGCGCAAGGTCGTCCTCGCCGGCAACCCACCCGGATTCGAAGTTGATCGACTGCTCGTGCTCAAGGTCGTGGGAACCGCTGCGCCGCTGTTGTGGTGGCCCCTGGTCTACTTGGGTCTCGAGCTCGGCGGCATCATGGGTATGGCGGTCTTCGGATTCTTGAGCGCGGTGAGTTTCCTCGGCGCCGACCTCGCAATCGACAACAAGATCGAGGCCCGCAAGGGGGAGATGGCGCGTCGGCTTCCCGACATGCTCGACCTGTTGGTCATCTCGGTCGAGGCCGGTCTCGGCTTCGAGCAGGCGCTCGAACGAACTGCGACCGCCGTGCCTGGAACGTTGTCCGACGAGTTCCGACGCATGTTGCAAGAGACTCGAATCGGCGCAACGCGTGCTGACGCGCTTCGTGCACTCGACGAGCGCACCGATGTTCCGGAGCTGCGGTCCTTCATCCTCGCGATGCTGCAGGCTGACACCTTCGGCGTGTCGATCGCGCGCATTCTGCGCACGCAGGCCGACGAGATGCGGGTGCGACGCCGTTTGGCCGCGCAGGAACTCGCTCAGAAGGCACCGGTGAAGATGCTGTTCCCGCTCGCGGTGTGCATCTTCCCAGCCATCTTCATCGTGGTGCTCGGCCCCGCCTTCGTTGCCATCAGCGAGACGCTCTGATCCGCTGATCCGACCGAGAACGTTGGTCGACGCCGGCGCCGACGATCTCGTCGGTGTCGGCGTTCGGCTGCTCGAGATCTGGCATCTCGAGGTCTGGCATCTCGAGGTCTGGGCTTTGATCTCACGCGGCACGGCCGATCAGAACGGGTGACAACGACGCCGACCATCGACGTCGAGGCCTTTGACGCCGCGGCCCTTCGCTCGCAATCGAAGCGCACTGCCCTCACGCCGTTGTTCGGCCTGGCATTTGCGCTCGGTGGCCTCCGCATCGGTCTCGCCAAACTCGACGACAACTCGTTCTTGTGGCACTTCCGCACCGGGCGGCTCATTCTCGACGAGGGCATCCCGCACCGCGACGTGTACTCGTACACGGTTCCGGGAGCGAAGTGGATCGCCCAGTCGTGGCTCGCCGAGGCGGCCTACGCCGTCGCCGATCGGTTCGCCGGACCGCTCGGTATCCGCCTCATGATCGGGGCACTGGGCGCGGCGCTGGGTTGGCTGATGTGGACGTCCGCGTTGCACGCAGCGGCGGATCGGCTGCGAGCCGCGGGCGTGACGCTGGTCGCGTTCGTCGTCGCCATGAACATCTTTGGTGAGCGACCGTTGGCCTTCGGGTTGGTCGCGGCGGCGCTGCTGGTGATCGCAATCGAACGCCCGGAATCGGTGCTCGGGCGTCTGCCGCTCCTCACCTTCCCGCTGTTGTTCTGGGTGTGGGGCAACACCCACGGATCGATGTCCCTCGGCTTCGCGTACGTCGCGCTGCACCTCGTGGGACGTTGGTTCGACGGAGCGCGGCCGTGGGTCGCCGGGCGTGAGCGATCGCTCGCGGTTGCGAGTTTGGTTGCCGGCGCGGCGATCGCCATCAACCCGTACGGTCCGATGTTGCTGGTCTTCCCGTTCGATCTGCTGAGCCGCGGGGAGGTGTTGCGTGACGTCCGCGAGTGGATGAGCCCGGACTTCCGGTCACCGCTCGGTATGGCCTTCGGCGCATGGATCGCCCTCGCGCTCGTGGCGCTGGCTCGAGGTCGTCACCGTGTCACCCGCCGAGACGCGCTGATCGTTGTCGCCTTCGTGCTGCTCGGCCTGTGGGCCCAACGCAACGTCGCGCTCGCAGCGATCTTCGGTCTGCCGATCGTGGCGCGAGCGTTCGCGGGCACCCGTCGCGCCGAGGATGCGAACCCTCGCTTCGTGCAAGCGATCGCGCTGTCGTTGGTTGCCCTGGCTGGCACCTTCGTGCTCACCGCGGTCAACGAACCCGACTTCGATCTGCGTGACTATCCGACCAAGGCCCTCGAGTTCGTCGACGACCAAGGCCGGATCGGTGAGCGCATCTTCATGAGCGATCGTGACGGCGGTTTCGCCATCGCGAAATACTGGCCGCGCACCCGCGTGTTCCTCGACGACCGATTCGACATGTATCCAGCGTCGGTCGTCACCGAGTACGAGGACGTCGCACGGGCCCGGCCAGGTTGGGACGAAGTGCTCGCCGACCGCGAGGTGACCCTCGTTGTGTGGGAGCGACGGGGGAGCCTGGTGCAGTTGCTCGAGCTCAGCCCTGATTGGGCACGTATCTACTCCGACAAGGACTTCGTCGTCTACGAGCGCGTGTAGCTCGAGTCGGCACCCGGACGCGAAACGGCCGCCCCGTGTGCGGGGCGGCCGTTTGCGAGTGCTGTGAGACTCGGGGGGCTTACGCCAGGGCCGAGTCAGCCTTGCTGAACTTCGTCGACACGGTGCCGCCGAGGACCTTGACGGCCACGAAGACGACGATGGCGATGAAGGCCAGGAGGAGCACGTACTCCACGAGGTTCGCGCCACGCTCATCCTTGAGGTTGAGCTTGGCCTGGATCCACGCACGGAAAACGGTCAGGTCCATGTTGATTGACTCCCTGTGTTGGGTTGCTGTGTTGAGTTGACGTGATTGCGTTGCTGCTGCGGTGGCGCTTCATGAGTATCGGGAACTGGGTCCCCTTCGTGAATAGGCCCGTCGGACCAAATTGGTCCCTGACCAGGAGCGATAGGTCGTACGGCCTACTGCCGGAACCCGCGTGGCGCGGCGCGACTACCGCTGCGACTCCCGCTCGGAACGCGGGTCGGTGGAGGTCGAACAGGTGGGTGGACCTGGCCTCGACGTCGGTCGAGATGCTCAGGCGATGCGGATGATGCCGATGCGTACGGCGGACAGCACGGCCTGGGTGCGATCGCGTGCGTCGAGCTTGTCGTAGATCGACGCGAGGTGGTTCTTGACCGTCTTGCCGCTGATGAAGAGCTTCGCCGCGACCTCGCTGGTCGAGTAGCCGTCGGCGATGTGTTGCAGGATCTCCTCTTCGCGTTTGGTCAGCGGCGACTCGGCCGGACGCGGCGGCAGCGTGGTTCCCGTTTCGGCGAACTCTGCCAGGATCGTGCTTGCGAGGTCGGGCGAGAGCGCCTCGCCGGCCGCGGTCGCCAACACCGTCGCAACGACCTCCTGCATCGAGGAGTCCTTGGTCAAGAACGCAGCGGCACCTGCGCGCACTGCTTCGGCGCGCAGCTCGGCTTCGCCGTGCATCGTGAGCATCACGATCGGAAGGTCTGGCCATGCGCTGTGGATTCTGCGAGTCGCTTCCACGCCGTCGAGCACGGGCATCGTGACGTCCATCACGACGATGTCGGGACGGAGCTCATCGACGAGACGGGTGGCTTCTTCTCCGTCGGCGGCCTCGCCGACCACCATCACGCCGGAGTCCTCGAACGCCCGGCGCAGGGCCTGGCGGAGCAGTTGGTGATCGTCTGCGAGCAGAACGCGGGTCATTGGACAACCTCCAGGGTGACTCGTACTGCGGTACCGCGGCCGGGCCGGCTGTCGATGTGGAGTACCGCGCCAATTGCATCGGCACGTTCTCCCATCCCCACGAGGCCGTAATGGTCGGCGGCGTGGGTTCGACGTTCGAATCCGCGCCCGTCGTCGACCACCCCTACCTCGATGTGTCCGTTCTGTACCGAATAGTTCACGGAAAGTCGGTGGGCGCGGGCGTGGCGGGCGGCGTTCTCGAGCGCCTCTTGGACGATGCGCCAGAGCTCTTGCTCGACCGCGATCGCCGGTCGCCGGTCGACCTCGTGGTGGAATCGGACCTCGAGGCCAGTGCGGCGTTCGTACCGTTCGAGATAGCGCCCGGCGACCCCGACGAAATCCTCGGCCGTCGACACCGCGGCGCGAAGCTCATAGAGGGTGTCGCGCAGCTCGGTCACGACGCCGCGGAGCACGTCGCGGACGTCACGCAGCTCCCGCTGGCTCGGGGGGTTCTTCGACTCGGCGAGTCGTTCGAGCTCGAACGCGATGTAGGCGAGCGATTGGGCAATGCGATCGTGCAGGTCGCGGGCGATACGCGCGCGTTCGCTTTCGGCTCCGAAGAGCCGCAGGCGGGAGAACCAACGAGCGTTGTCGAGCGACAACGCGACCGAACCCGCAATCGACGCCAGCAACTCGCGGTCGGACTCGTGATAGCGGGCAGGGTCCTTGTGCTCGATGGCGATGAGGCCGACGACGCGGTCGCGGGCGGAGAGCGTGGTGTAGAGGCCGGACCGAGACATGGGCGCCACCGACGTCGTCGCCGCGATCAAGTGGTCTTTGTGCACGACGGTTGCCGGTTGGTGAGCCAACGATGCGAGCGCAGGTACCAGTTGGGCGTCGCTGTACGTGTCGGGGGCGCGGAATCCGTCGGCCACCGCCGTTCGCCAACTCGATGTCAGTTCGTCGCGCACGACAACGAGGAGTGCGCCATATTGAAAGGTCTCGCGCAGTCGTAGCCGCAACGACTCGGTCACTTCGGTCAGGTCGAGCGACGACGGCAGCGTTTGTGCCAACCCGTGCAACGACACGAGCATGTCGTTCGCCCGCGTCATGCGCGTCATCTGATCGAGCGTCGCGGTGTGCCGTGCTGCGCTCTCCTCGATGAGGCGACGCGTAAAGGCACCGAGCACGCCGCACAACAACAGCACGATGCCGAGGAGTACGCCGCTGCGGGACGATTCGGGGCTTGCTCGTCGCAGCAGCCCGAGCAAACCGACGATCGCGAGGCCGACGTACGCCACCAGCAAAATGCGTCGCGATGCCCAGGCATAACCGGCGAGCATCAAGGGGACCATCGAGGTGAGGACGTAGGGACTCTCGAGCCCACCGGTGAGCAAGGTGACGGCGCCGGCGAGGCCGAGTTCCAGACCGACGGCTGTGTTGACGCCGGGCCCGAGGCGTTCGAGATCGGGTGGTTGGAGGGTTTGCCAGAGCGAGAACGCAACGAGGCTGATCGCGCAGGCCCACGGAACCGGATCGCCGGGTCCGCGAATGAGCGAGATCCCCGCGCCGAGCGCGACCGCCGCCCAACGAACACCCGAGGTCATGAAGCGCAGCTTGGGGACGATCGTGAAGTCGCCGAACTCGACCACCGTGTTCGGCGCGTCGGGCGGTTCGACCCCCACCAGGGAGTCGGGAATCGGTGGTTTGTCCTCGCGCGTCTCGGTCATCTCGGCCCGCCTGGGCAACGAGCCCAGTTCCGTGCCGATCCCAACGGATCGGCCTGCGTACTGATCGGCGAGCGGCGGCCCGTACGTAGACTCTCGCCCCGTGCTGATGATCGGGTTGACCGGAGGTATCGGATCGGGCAAATCGACTGTTGCTGCACGATTAGCCGCGAAAGGGGCGATCATCATCGACGCCGATCAGATCGCGCGCGACGTCGTCGAGCCCGGCACGGAGGCGCTCGTCAAACTGGTCGAGCGATTCGGCTCCGAGGTCCTGGCCGCCGACGGCTCGCTCGACCGGGCTCGCCTCGCCGAGCTCGCCTTCGAGACCGACGCGGCTCGCCAGGATCTCGAAGCGATCACTCATCCCGCGATCGCCGCCGAGTTCCTCACACGACTCGCAGCCTGTGATCCCGACGCGATCGTGGTGCACGACGTTCCGCTCTTGGCCGAGAGCAAGGCCAAAGACCCCAAACGGCTACCGGATTATCCCGGTGTCATCGTGGTCGAAGCCCCGCTCGAGACGCGGCTGCGGCGACTGGAGACCCGCGGAGTGTTGCGGGCCGACGCGCAACGGCGCATCGCGCAGCAGGCCAGCGACGAGGATCGGCGGGCATTGGCGACGTGGGTCATCGACAACGCAGGTGATCTCGACGCGCTGGACGCGCAGATCGATCGAATTTGGCCCGAGATCGTCGCGTTGGCAGTCTGATCGGGCCGCAGCGGCCGCAGCGGCCGCCGTGTCCCAACCGGTCCGTAGGATCGCCGCATGGCCGACCTGGAACTCGCGACCGAGCTTTCACCGGCGGGCGATCAGCCCGAGGCAATCGACGCGTTGGTTGCCGGGATCGAACGAGGCGACCGCTTCCAGACGTTGCTCGGCATCACCGGATCCGGGAAGAGCTTCACGATCGCCAATGTGATTGCGCGGGCCCAACGCCCCACGATCGTGTTGGCGCCGAACAAGTCACTCGCGGCGCAGCTCGCGGCCGAGTTTCGCGAGTTCTTTCCGAAGAACCGAGTCGAGTACGTCGTGTCGTACTACGACTCCTACCAACCCGAG
>SXGT01022743.1_pt1 | contig 11804 bp, 10 predicted proteins | sample 3176221 | NCBI WGS metagenome assembly SXGT01 (sample SAMN11356862, study PRJNA531348) | freshwater metagenome | isolation source: freshwater sample F1-120 | place: China: Fuxian Lake, Yuxi | collected 2017-12-25
CACCGAGCGCGGCACCGACCGCGGCACCGAGCGCGGCACCAGCGCCCAGCGCGGCGAAGCCCGGTGCACCGGCCAATGGCAGGGCCGCGCCAGAGGCGCCCCCGGTGGGCCCCGGGCCCACGCAGGCGCCGCCCGCCGTGCAACCGCCGATCAACGGACCGGCGGTGCCACCCAAGGCGCCGACGCCCCCCGGCGGAGAGAAGGTCGCGTCGGGCAAGGACTGGGGCGCCGAGTTCGGCAAGTTCCTCCAGAGCGACGGTGGCAACTGGCTGCGCACCGGCCTCGAGGCCGGGCGCCTGGTGCCGGGCCTCGGCGCCGTCACCGGTATCGGCGCCGACGTCATCGAGGGCTACCAGAACGTGAAGACGCTCGACGCCGCGGCCGGCGCCGACGGCGACCCGGCCATGAAGTGGATCATGATCGCGCGTCAGGGCCTGGTCACCATCAACGGCGTGGTCGGACACGCGCGCTACATCACGACCCTGGTGCAGGACGGCGTGATCAGCAGCGCCGTGTTCTCGTGGGTGGCCGGAGTCACCGGCCCGATCAACGCCACTCTCGCCACCGCGAGCACGTTCATGAACAGCGCGGTGCTCGGCTGCGACGCGGGCATCGCGGTCGGTGCGCAGATGCGAGCCCAGAGCTATGGCGCCGGCACGCCCCAGTACGACGCGTACATGGGCATCCGCAACACCTTCATCCTCAACTGCGTCGGCGACGGGATCTCCGTGCTCCTCGACATCATCGATCTGGCGACCATGGGCGCCAGCCAGACTGCGCCGGCCAAGCAGGCCAAGGGCGCCATCAAGCTCACGGCGCTCACCGCCAAGACCCTGGCGCCGGTGATCGCCGGCTTCCTCAAGCAGGTGGGCGGCGTCTGGGGCTCGAAGGCGTGGCCCGCGCCGACGACGACACCGAGTACATCGAGCGGCGCAACGGCCGGCGTTGCTCCGGCGACCGCGCCGCCCGGGGCTTCGGCCAAGGCGACGTCGTCGGTCGCCGCGAGCGGCGACGTGGTCGGCCCGCAAGGCGTGCTGCGCTCGGTGGCGGCACAGGTGCTGCTCGCCGAGGTCAACCAGATGGATGCCGGCTACAAGCTGGCCGCGGGCTTCGTCGAGTACGTCATGGGCACGCCGCAGCGCATGGCCAACGACGCCAGCAAGGTGATCACGCAAGTGAGCGGCAAGAAGGATCCGCTGGTCTGGCTCCGCGATCGCATCGCCGAGGGCGTGAAGGAGGCCACGCTGCAGACCTCGAAGATGCTCGAGCTCAAGAACGCCGCGGCGACCGGCGAGCGGACCGCGCGCACGATGCTCGACGGCGCCGAGCAGGTGCTGGCGGCGATCGCCAAGATCAAGCTGCCGACCCAGAAACCCACCCACACCGAGCTGGGCAACAACGCCGTGGCCAACTTCGCCGAGGGGATCGTCGACGGGGCCAAGAACCTGAGCGCGTCGGCGGCCAACGCTATCATCGAGAAACTACAGGCGGCGATCAACGAGGTGACCGGCCCGGCCGCGGCCGAGGTCAACAAGATGAAGAGCGAGATCGGGACCGCCATCGAGTTCATGGTCCAGGTCCAGGCGTTGCTCAACGAGCAGACCGCCAAGATCGGTGAGTCGGGCGCCAAGTTCGCGGCGGCGCTGAGCAAGTGCAACAACGTCGAGGACGTCTTCAACATGCTGCTCAAGTTCGGGGCCGATCTGCTCGGTGCCGAGGGCTTCACCGTCGACGACATCAAGGCGGTATGGAAGGAGATCCGGGCGTCGATCGATCACGGCTTCGAGATGGCGCGCGAGGTCGCGCAAGGCGTCGGTGGGGCGCCGCAGGCAGGCCCGAGCCCGAGCCCGAGCCCGAACCCGAGTCCGAACCCGCATCCCAACCCGACGCCGAGCCCGAACCCGACGCCGTCCCCGACGTCCGCATCCCCACCGCCCGCCTCCCCGCCGCCGAAACCCGCCCCCGCCCCCTGACTACTTCGTGATCGTGTTCAGCGACGCCTTGGCCGACTCCAGCTTGGCCTCGATGGCCTTGATGTTGCCCTCGTCGCACGGATCGCCCATCTCGTCGATCGCGACCTGCACGGCCTCGACGCCCTCGAGCCAGGCCTGGGCCTCGCGTCCCGCGGGCGGTGTGGCCTTGTCGATCGCGTTGACCGCCTCCAGCAACTTCGCGCGCGCTTCGCACGAGGTGCGCGCGCGCTCGACGTGATCGAGCCGCGCGTACAGCGGATCGAACACGGCCGTGAACGCAGCCACATCGGCCCGGGCCGCCGGCGCGGCATCGACCGGGGGTACCGCCCCCGTGCCGGTGCCGGTGCCCGATCCGCTGGCCGTCCCCGTCCCCGTACCTGTCGCCGTCCCCGTCCCCGTCCCGGCTTCCTTCTTCTTGCAGGCGCCCGCGAACGCAGCCACGAGCATCGCCATGACGATGAGCTTTGTCACCCGCGGGATACTACCGCAGGCGTAGGATCCGGACATGCGCCCCTTCGCCGCCGTCCTCGTCCTGGCCGTCGCCACGCTCCCTGGCTGCAAGAAGAAGGGCGGCTCGCCGGGGCCCGACGGCTGGCTGGTCGGCGATGACGGTCTGATGGCGGCGGTCGGCGCCGACGGCACGCTGGGCGAGCCCTACGAGCTGGGCACCGAGGTCGAACTGCGCGGCATCGCCTGCCGCGGCACCCAGGACGCGTTCGTGGTTGGCGCGGCCGGCACGTTCCTGCGCACGTTCGATGGCGGCGCGTCGTGGGAGGCGGTGGCGATCGGCACCGCCGCCGAGCTGCGCGCCGTGGCAGCCGACGCCGCTGGCGGCGTGCTGGTGGCCGGCGACGACCACGTGTGGATCTCCGTCGACAGCGGCGCACGCTTCGCCGCGGTCGCCGACGGGAGCTTCATCTCCATCGCCACGTCGGATGTCGGCGAGGCCCTGGCGCTCGACGACGCCGGCCGGGTCTGGCAGCTCGGCGCCGACGGTGCACTCGAGGTCGCGCGCCTGCCCGGCGCCCGCGCCGTGACGGTCGCCCATCGCGGCGGTGCAGCGGCGGTGGTCGGCGACGGCGGCGTGCTGGCCCGCTCGGCCGACGGCGGCACCACATGGACCCCGATCGCACGCGACAGCAGCCTGGTGCTGAACGCGGCGTGGACCGCCAGCGACGGCAACGTCCTCGCCGTCGGCGACGACGGCGCGATGGTGACGCTGTCGACCACCGGCGCCGCGCGCGTCGATCGCATCACCGACGTCAGTCTGCGCGCGCTCCACATCGACGGCAGCGGCGCCGGCCTCATCGGGGGCGACGGCGGGACCGTGCTCGCTACCGAGGACGCCGGCGAGAGCTGGCGCGTCCTCGATCTCGGCCTGGGCGCGACGACGGCGGTACGCGGCGTCGATCAGCTCGACGGTCACGGTCACTGGTGACGTGACGATCAGGCCGCGGTCACGCCGCGGCGGCCTTGGTCAGCTGCTTGACCTGATCGGCGGTGCCGATCACCACCAGCACCGTCGCGGCCCTGACCACATGCTCGGCGCCCGGGTTGTAGGTCCACTTGTCGCCGATCTTCACGGCCAGGACGTTCATGCCGAAGCGGCCGCGGATGTCGGCGTCGCGCAGGCTCTTGCCCTCGAGATCGCTGCCGGCCCCGATCGTGACCTCCTCGATGCGCATGGCCGCGGTCTTGTCGCGCAGCATCTCGTCGAGGAATCGGACCACGGACGGCCGTACCAGCTCGGACACGATGCGCATGCCGCCGATGAAGTTGGGCGACACCACGCTGTCGGCGCCGGCCCGCTTGAGCTTGTCGACGTGCGATAACTCGGCGACCCGGGCGATGATGCGGCAGGTCGGGTTGATCTGCCGGGTGGCGACCACCAGGTACAGGTTGTCCTTGTCCTCGGCCAGCGCCGCGGCCAGGCCGCGGGCCGTGGACAGGTTGCACTGCTCGAGGATCTCGTCGTCGGTGGCGTCGCCGACCAGGTAGCTGAAGTTGGCCTTGGGGTGGTCCTCGGCGATCTCCTTCAGCTCGGCCTCGTTCATGTCGATCGCCACCACCGGTCGCTCGGTCGAGAGCAGCTCCTTGATGATGTGGCGGCCGGTCGAGCCGGCCCCGCACACGATGAAATGGTCCTGCATCTTCTTGATCCGTTTTCTCAACCGCTGGGCGGCGAGCACGTTCTTCAGCTCGCCCTCCACCACGAAGGCAGTGATGGTCGAGGCAAAGTAGACCAGGACTCCGGTCCCGAACACCAGCAGTCCCATGGTGAAGGTGCGGGCGTAGGCGACCTTGTCCATGCCCTCGAGCGTCTCGCCGAAGCCGACGGTGGTGACGGTGATGACCGTCATGTACATGCAGTCGGTCCAGGCCCAGCGCCCGTCGCCGATGAGCCAGTAACCGGTGGCGCCGCCGGCGATCACCACCGAGATGGCGAGGAAGCCGGCGAGGATGCGGTTGCGGAACGTGCTGTCCACGGACCACCTCATCGTAACGCACGTCGGGTCTGGTAGTGTTCGGCCGCCATGAAGACTCTGGCCAGCCATCTCACCGGCGCCTGGATCGCGGGCGACGGCCCCGCCGCGACGCTCGTCAACCCCACGACCGAGGAGCCGATCGCCGTGGCTCACGGCCGCGGCCTCGACTTCGCCGCCGCCCTCGCCTTCGCCCGCGACCGCGGCGGCCCGGCGCTGCGCGCGCTCACCTTCGCCGAGCGCGGCGCCCTGTGCGCGGCGCTGGCCAAGGCAATCCACGGCGCGCGCGAGGAGCTCATCGCCCTCGCCGTCGCCAACGGCGGCAACACCCGCGGCGACGCCAAGTTCGACATCGACGGCGCCGCAGGCACCCTCGCCCACTACGGTGAGCTCGGGGCCAAGCTGGGCGCGGTGCGCGTGCTCGCCGACGGCGAGCCGGTTCAGATCGGCCGCACCGCCCGCCTGGTCGGCCAGCACGCGTGGGTGCCGCGGCCGGGCGTGGCCGTGCTCATCAATGCGTTCAACTTCCCGGCCTGGGGTCTGGCCGAGAAGCTGGCCTGCGCGCTGGTCGCCGGCATGCCGGTGCTGTGCAAGCCGGCCACGGCGACGGCGCTGGTCACCCATCGCCTGGTCGAGATCTGGGCCGAGGCCGGCATCCTGCCGGCGGGCGCGCTCCAGCTCCTGGTCGGACCCGCCGGCGACCTCGTCGATCACCTGCGCGCGCCCGACGTGCTCGCCTTCACCGGCTCGTCGGACACCGCGCGGGCGCTGCGCGGACACGCCCGGGTCGTCGCCGAGAGCGTGCGGGTCAACATCGAGGCCGACAGCCTCAACGCGGCGGTGCTCGCCCCCGACGTCGAGCTGAGCAGCGAGGCCGGTGCGCTCTTCGTCGCCGACGTGACCCGCGACATGACCCAGAAGACCGGTCAGAAGTGCACGGCGATCCGCCGAGTGCTGGTGCCCCGGGCGCGCATCGCCGACGTGGTCGACGCGCTCAAGGAGCGCCTCGCCGGCATCGTCGTCGGCGATCCATCGCGCGACGACGTACGCATGGGGCCGGTGGCCACGGCCCAGCAAGCCAGGGACGTGCGCGCCGGCATCGCCCGCCTGGCCGCCGCCACCCGCGAGGCCTTCGGCGGCAGCGGCGAGGTCAGCCCGCTCGGCGTCCCCGCCGGCAAGGGCTTCTTCGTCGGTCCCGTGCTGCGCACCACCGACGACGCGCGCGGCTGCGAGCCCATGCACGCCCACGAGGTCTTCGGGCCCGTGTCTACGGTCGGCGCCTACGACGGCGACGCCCACACCGCGGCGGCGATCGTGGCCCTTGGCCAGGGCGGCCTGGTGGCGTCCTGCTACTCCGACGATCGCGACTGGCTCGGCCGCTTCGTCACCGAGGCCGGCGGCTGGAACGGCCGCATCTACATCGGCAGCGAAAAGATCGCCGCGATGTCGGCCGGCCCCGGCACCGCCCTGCCCCAGCTCCAGCACGGCGGCCCCGGCCGCGCCGGCGACGGCGCCGAGCTCGGCGGCGCCCGCGGCCTCGCCCTCTACATGCAGCGCGTTGCGTTGCAGGGCGACGCGTCGCTGCTCAAGGCGCTGACCTCGTAGGCGTTGGCGCTACGCGAACGCTTGGTTGACGCGCGCCGCGAGGATGCTCGACACCATGCCGGCGTCGTCGCCCTTGGCGTGGCGCTTGAGCTCCGCGATCGTGGTGTGCACCAGCGCCTCGCGGGCGCTGCGATCGGCGGCCTCGACTGGCCCCAGGCCGCTGCCGGGCCGGCGCAGGGTCTTCTTGGCGGAGGTCAGGCGAGCGGTCACCGTCGCCTCTGGCACGCCGAGGAGGACAGCGATCTCATGCGGGACCAGGCCGACCGCAGCCCGCACCAGGCAGACGACGCGCTCGTCCGCGGTCAAGCCCGGGTGGCACAGTCCGAACAGGAGCGCGCGCACGTCGTCCGCGGGCGTCCCCGGATCGGCGAGATCGGCGCCGCGCTTGGCCAGCACGCTGGTGGTCGCCGACATCGCGACGGTCGCCATCCACGACTGCGGGTTCTGTGGCACGCCGGTGGCCGGCCACGCCGCCTGCGCCGCCAGGTAGGCGTCGGACAGCGCGGCGTCGACCAGATCGAACTCGCCGAGGCGGCGCCAGAGGCCGGCGAAGACCTGCGCGTGCTCGGTGCGGAACACCTGCACGGCCGAACGGGAGGCGTCCGCCATCCTCTTTACGATACACGGGTCGAGCGCTCCGAGGGGGTCGAAGGCGGCCTCGATCGGTTACCGTCCGCCCATGGCTCGACGATCTCCAGCCCTCCTCGCGTCGTTGTTCCTCTCGGTGGTCGCGTGTGGCAGTGATACCGCGGGGCGCGCCCCGACACCGCCGGCGCCGACGCCTGCTCCGGTCGCCGCCGCCCCAGACGCTCCCGCGCCCCCGACACCGGTGACACCGCCAGCCGCGGTCGGGAATCCGCGCACCGACCTCATCCCCCGCGCCGTCCTGTTCGGCAATCCCGAGCGCGGGCTGCCGGTGGTGTCGCCCGACGGCAAGCAGCTGGCGTTCTCGGCCCCGGCCAAGGGCGTGATGAACGTGTTCGTCGCGCCCATCGGCGATCTCGACCAGGCGGTCCAGGTCACCTTCGACGAGGTCCGCCCGATCCGCAGCTACAGCTGGTCGCGCGACGGCCGCTGGGTGCTGTTCATGCAGGACGGCGGCGGCGACGAGAACTTTCACCTGTTCCGGGTCGCCCCCGATGGCAAGGGCACCATCGATCTGACGCCGCGCGCCGGCGTGCAGGCCCAGATGATCGCCACGTCGAAGGCCCACCCCGATCGCATCCTGGTCGGGATGAACGACCGCGATCCCACGCTCCACGACGTGTACGAGGTCGAGCTCGCGACCGGCAAGGCGACGCTGGTCCTGGAGAACCCCGGCTACACGGACATCGTCGCCGACGAGGCCCTGCGCCCGCGCTACGGCTCGGTGTTCCAGCCCGACGGCGCGGTGGTAGTGATGGCCAGACCGGCCAAGGGGACCGGCCCGTGGGTCGAACACGACCGCTGGTCGAGCGACGACCAGCTGACCACCACGATCACCGGCTTCGACGCGAGCGACAAGCGCTACTACATGGTGGACAGCCGCGGCCGGGACACCGGGGCCCTCTTCGTCGTCGACGCGGCGACCAAGAAGCGGAAGCTCGTGGCCGAGCACCCCCGCGCCGATGCAACCACCACCATCAACGATCCGAAGAGCGGCGCGGTCCGGGCCGTGGCCTTCGACGGCGCCCGTCCCGCGTGGAAGGTCGTCGACAAGAAGATCGCGCCCGACCTCGCCGCGCTGGCCAGGCTGGACGAGGGCGACTTCGCCGTGACCTCGATGTCGGACGACGATCGCACCTGGATCGTCGCCTACCATGCCGACGTCAGGCCCGGCCGCTACTGGCGCTGGGATCGCAAGGCCGAGAAGGGCACGCTCCTCTACACCTCGCAGCCAGCGCTCGACGGCCTCCCGCTGGTGCGCATGCACCCCGTCGACATCGAGACCCGCGATGGCCTACACATGACGAGCTACCTCAGCCTGCCGGCGGGCAGCGATCCGGACGGTGACGGCGCGCCTGCGGGGGCGGTGCCGATGGTGCTGCTGGTCCACGGTGGGCCGTGGGCGCGCGACAGCTGGGGCTACCACCCCGTCGCCCAGCTCCTCGCCAACCGCGGCTATGCGGTGCTGATGGTGAACTACCGAGGCTCCACCGGCTTCGGCAAAGGCTTCGTCAACAGCAGCAACCGCCAGTGGGGCAAGAAGATGCACGATGACCTGCTCGACGCGGTGACCTGGGCCGTCGGCCGTGGCGTCACCAGCGGCGATCAGGTGTGCATCATGGGCGCCAGCTACGGTGGCTACGCCACCCTCGCCGGTCTGAGCCTGACGCCCACCACGTTCCGCTGTGGCGTCGACATCGTCGGTCCGTCGAGCCTGGTCACCCTGGGCGACGGGCTCCCTCCGTACTGGAAACCGTTGCTCTCCATCTTCCAGCTTCGCATGGGCGACTGGACGACTGCGGAAGGCCAGGCCGCGTTGCTCGAGGTCTCGCCGCTCACCCACGTGGCAAAGATCGAGCGCCCGCTCCTGATCGGACAAGGCGCCAACGATCCGCGGGTCAAACGCGTCGAGTCCGACCAGATCGTGAAGGCGATGCAGGCCAAGGGCCTGCCAGTGAGCTACGTCGTGTTTCCTGACGAGGGTCACGGCTTCCTGCGGCCGGCCAACAGGATGGCGTTCATGGCCCTATCCGAGGCCTTCCTGTCGGCGCACCTGGGCGGCAGCTACCAGCCCATGACCGCCAGCGACTTCGAGAGCTCGACCATCCAGATCCCGGCCGGCGCCGACGGCATCCCCGGGCTGCCCGCCGGCGTCGGTCGCTGATCAGACCATCACGCGCAGGCGGCGGGCGCCCCACGTGCCCGGCGCCTCGGTGACCTGACCGGCGAGCGCCTTGCCGCACGACGTGCAACGGCCGTCGCGCAGGTTCCAGGCGCCGAGCGTGTACCAGTCGCGCTCGATGAGGACCGCACCGCAGCCGGCGCAGTAGGTGCTCTGCCCGGCGGCGTCGTGGACGTTGCCGGTGTAGACGTGCTTGATCCCGGCCGCCAGCGCCTGGGCGCGGGCGCGGGTGAGCGTCGATGCCGGGGTGGCCGGAATGTCCGGCAGCTTGTAATCGGGGTGGAAGGCGGTCAAGTGCAGCGGCACCTCGGGGCCGAGGTGCTCGACGAACCAGCGGGTCATCTCGTCGATCTCGGCCTCGCCGTCGTTCTTGCCCGGGATGAGCAAGGTCGTGACCTCGACCCAGACCTTGGTCTGGTGGACCAGGTACTCGAGGGTCTCGAGCACCGGCTGGAACTCAGCGTAACACAGCGAGCGGTAGAACCCGTCGGTGAAGCCCTTGAGATCGACGTTGGCTGCGTCCATCGCGGCGTAGAGCTCGGGCCGGGCCTCGGCGGTGATGTAGCCGGCGGTGACGGCGACGGTCTTCACGCCCCGGTCGCGACACGCGGCGGCCACGTCGATGGCCCACTCGGCGAAGATGGTCGGATCGTTGTAGGTGAAGGCGACGCTCTTGCAGCCGCTGCGGACGGCGGCGTCGGCGATGGCCTCGGCGGTGGCGACGTCGGCGAGCTTGTCGAACTGCTTGGCCTTGGAGATGTCCCAGTTCTGGCAAAACTTGCAGCCGAGGTTGCAGCCGGCGGTGCCGAACGAGAGCACCGAGCTGCCGGGGTAGAAGTGGTTGAGCGGCTTCTTCTCGATCGGATCGATGCAGAACCCCGAGGCGCGACCGTAGGTGGTGAGCACCATCTGGCCGTCGTGGTTGGCGCGCACGAAGCAGAACGCGCGCTGCCCGGGGCTGACCAGGCACGCCCGCGGACACAGGTCGCAGCGGATCCGGTCGCCTTCTGGGTGCCAGAAGCGCGCCGGGGATCCGGTCGGTTCATCGTCGAGGAGCTTCATCTTCCGAGCGCTTACGGCTCGTAGACGAAAAGATAGCCACGAAGGGGACCACTGGACAGGGGCTTCTTGATGGCCCACCGCGCACCGAAGGCGTTCTCGAACTCGGCGTTGGCGACCAGGAACGCGGCGCGGAAGTCGCGCAGCGAGCGCCACCAGTCGCCGAGCGCGCCGTAGAGCAGGCGCGCGTCGGCCACCTCCAGGCGTTCGCCCCAGGGCGGGTTGCACAGCACCAGGCCGCGCTCGGGCACGGCGCCGGCGTCGGCGGCCAGGGCCCACAGGTGATCACGATCGAGCGTGGTGAGCTCGCCGCGGTGGAAGATCACGTCGACGCCGGCGCGGCTGGCGTTGTGGCGCGCGGCCACCAGCACGTCGAGATCGCGATCGCCGGCGATCACCACCGGGCGCGCGTCGGGCCACAAGGGCGGCGAGCGATCGCCGGCGGCGACCGGCGCCCCGCGGGCAGCCAGCGCGGCCTCGATCGCGATGGTGCCGGCGCCGCACATGGGATCGACCACCAGGTCCTTGCGCTGATCGTAACGGGCCTCCATCGCCATCACCGCCGCCACGTGCTCGCGCAGGGGCGCCTCGCCGGCCTCGGTGCGCCAGCCCCGCCGAGTGCGCGTGCCCTTGGTGAGATCGAGCCCGACCAGCATCCGCCCGCGGTCGTCGAGCCTCGCCACCAGCAGGCCATCCGGCCGCTCGCCATCCACGCGCACCCGCTTCCCCCGCCGAGCCAGGCCATCGACGATCGCGTTCTTGACCGTGCCGACGACCTGGCGCTCGCCGGCGGCAAACTCGTCGACCCGCCGCACCTCGACCGAGATCGAGGCCAGCCCCTCGGTCCAGCTCCGTCCATCCCCGGCCACGTCTGCGACCAGCTCGTCGTACAGCGGCTCCAGCCGCCGCGCGCTCGACGCGTACAGGTCGCGCACCACCCGCGTCGAGGTGCGGTGGTAGGTGAGCGCCACCGCCGCGATCGCGTCGTCCCATGGATACGCGAGCTGGCCCGTCCCATCCCGCTTCGGCGCCACCGGCCGCCGCCCCAGCGCCTTCTTCACGATCCGGACCAGCTCGGCCTCCATGGCGCGGTTGGTCTGCGCCGAGCCCACGATGCGGAGGCCATCTTCGATCACGCTGCCTCGTACCACGCCTCGTAGCCGTAGTCGTAGCCGTAGTCGTAGCCGTGGTCGTAGCCGTGGACGTAGCCGTGGACGTAGTCGTGGACGTAGCCGTGGACGTATTCGTGGACGTGGACGTGGACGTGAACGGCCGTTTCAGGAACCGCCACGTCAGGGCCCGTTCAACGTCGGATACAAGCCGGCATCGACGAAGAACCGCTTGTGCAGGTACCAGCCCCGCTGGGTGGTCCCGCGCGGGCCCTTGGGACGGGTGTGGAGGTCGCGCCGCACCAGGCGGGCGACCTCGGCGTCCCACTCGAGGAAGTACCAGGACAGGAGGGTCGCGCCGTCACCGACGCTGGCCCGCACCAGCCACAGGACCCGGCGCAGCTTGGCCAGCGGCTCGGCGTCGACCATCGCCACCGCCGGATCCTCGGTCACCCGCCAGCGGCCGCCGCGATCGCGCGCCACCGGCACGGTCTTGACCTCGATGTCGCCGCGCCAGTCGGGCTCGTCGCCGCCGGTCTCGACCACGCCCAGGAGCGCCGCCGCGGCTGCTCCCCACGCGCCCTTGTCACGGCCGCGCGCCGGCATCCGCACGCCAAGCGCGCGATCGGCGGCAGCGAGCAACGCATCGGCGTCGTCGGGCTCGTCGGCCCGCGGATCCGGATCGCGCGCCGGCGGCAGCGGCCGCGGCCACCGGGTCTGCTCCATGCTCAGGAGGGCCTGCCGCAGG
>SXGT01301605.1_pt1 | contig 11804 bp, 11 predicted proteins | sample 3176221 | NCBI WGS metagenome assembly SXGT01 (sample SAMN11356862, study PRJNA531348) | freshwater metagenome | isolation source: freshwater sample F1-120 | place: China: Fuxian Lake, Yuxi | collected 2017-12-25
CGCCTCGACGCCGGCGGTCACGCGCACCATCACATGGGCCGGGGCGCCGAGCTCCTCGGTCAGGACCGCGAGCCGGTCGATCTCCTCGGCGCTGTCGACGATGATGCGACCGACACCGGCCTCCAAGGCGCGGCGCAGCTCGGCGACGGACTTGTTGTTGCCGTGCAGGCCGATGCGCTCGGGCGGGAACTCGGCGCGCAGCGCGACCGCGAGCTCCCCGCCGGTGCACACGTCGAGGTTGAGTCCCTCCTCGGCCACCCAGCGGGCGGTCGAGACGCACAGGAACGCCTTGGCGGCGTAGAAGACGTCGACGCCGGCGAAGGCCTCGGCGAAGGCGCGGGCCCTGGCTCGGAAGTCGGCCTCGTCGACGACGTAGAGCGGCGTGCCGAACTCGCGGGCCAGCTCCGGCGCCTCGACCCCCGCCACCGAGAGCACGCCGTCGGACTTGGCGACACCCGCCGACCACAGGTGATCGACGAGGGCGTCGGGGTCGTCCGGGACCCGCAGCCACGCGGGCCCGCGGTCGCCGGCCTGACCGTGCAGGGCTCCTGCCTCGTGGGATCGCATGCTCACATCCTCTCGGGTGCGCCGACACCGAGCAGGGCGAGCCCGTTGCCGAGGACCTGCCGGGTGGCGGCGACGAGCACCAGCCGCGCCCGGTGGACGTCGGTGACGTCCTCGTCGCCCTGCGGCAGCACACGGCACACGGCGTAGAAGGTGTGGAAGGCGGCCGCCGTGCTCTCCAGGTAGCGGGCCACGCGGTGCGGCTCGCGCAGCTGCGCGGCCCGGGCGACGACCTCGGGGAAGCTCGCGAGCGCACGCAGGAGGTCGCCCTCCTTCTCGTGCTCGAGCAGGCCGGGCTCGAAGTGCTCGAGTCCGTGCGCGATGGCGAGGTCGTCGGCGTTGCGCAGGATGCTGGAGAGCCGCGCGTGGGCGTACTGGACGTAGTAGACGGGGTTGTCGTTCGTCGTGCTGGCCCACAGGTCGAGGTCGAGGTCGATCGGCGAGTCGGTCGAGTAGCGCGACAGCGCGTACCGGGCGGCGTCGATCCCGATGGCGTCGACCAGGTCCTCCAGGGAGATGACCGTGCCGGCGCGCTTGCTCATCCTCAGCGGCTGTCCGTCACGCAGCAGGTTGACCATCTGGCCGATGAGGATCTCGAGGTTGACGCCGGGCTCGTCGCCGAACGCGGCGCACATCGCCATCATCCGCGACACGTAGCCGTGGTGGTCGGCGCCGAGCATGATGAGGCACCGGTCGAATCCCCGCTCGCGCTTGTCGAGGTAGTAGGCGAGGTCGCCGGAGATGTAGGCGGGCTGACCGTCGGACTTCACGACGACCCGGTCCTTGTCGTCGCCGTAGTCGGACGTGCGCAGCCAGCGGGCTCCGTCGGACTCGTACATCTTGCCGAGTGCGTCGAGCCGGTCGATGGCGCGACCGACGGCACCGGAGGCGTGCAGGTCGTTCTCGTGGAAGTAGACGTCGAAGTCGACGCCGAAGTCGTGCAGGGACCGCTTGATCTCCGTGAACATGAGGTCGACGCCCTCGGACCGGAACACCTCCGCGGCCTCGGGGTCGGGCAGCGCGGCCGCGTCGGGGTGGCGGGCGGCGACGTCGGCGGCGATGTCGTGGATGTACTGGCCCCCGTACCCGTCCTCGGGGGCAGCCTGCCCCCGAGCCGCGGCGAGCAGGGAGCGCGCGAACCGGTCGATCTGAGCGCCGTGGTCGTTGAAGTAGTACTCGCGCGTGACCTCGGCACCGGCGAAGGTCAGCAGGCGTCCCAGCGAGTCACCGACGGCCGCCCACCGCACTCCCCCGATGTGGATGGGACCGGTGGGGTTGGCGCTCACGAACTCGAGGTTGACCCGCTGACCCGCGTAGGTGTCGTTGCGTCCGTAGTCGGCTCCGTGCTCGAGCACCACGGCCGCGACCTGGCCCTGTGCGCCGGCGGAGACGCGCAGGTTGAGGAAGCCCGGTCCGGCCACCTCGGCGCTCGCGACGCCGTCGGTGCTCTCGAGCTCGGCGGCCAGCCACTGGGAGAGGTCGCGCGGGTTCAGCCCGGCCTTCTTGGCGAGCTGCAGGGCGATGTTGGTGGCGTAGTCGCCGTGCTCCTTGACCTTGGGTCGCTCCACGCGGACCTCGGTGGGAGGGCCGTCGGGCAGGGCGAGGCGGCCGTCGTCGACGAGCCGGGCGAGGGCGCTGACGATGGCCGTGGAGAGCTGGTCGGGAGTCACGCGCCGATCCTAGCGACGACGGGCGGGTGTCCTGCGTCTCGTCCGCCGACCCAGCAGTCGGCCCAGCCGTGACTCAGCCGTCGGCCTCGATGAGCTCGGTGATGGTCGCGATGAGCTCGTCGGGGTCGAACGGCTTGGTGACGTAGGCGTCGGCGCCGGCCTCCATGCCTCGCTTGATGTCCATGGGCATGTTCTGTGTCGTCACCATGAGCACCGTGAGGTCGGCCAACGCCGGGTCGGAGCGGATGGCCCGGACCGTCACCATCCCGCCCTGGCGCGGCATCATCTCGTCCACGGTGACCGCGTCCGGGAGGGTGCCGGCGGCGGCGTCGGCGCGCAGCTGCTCGATGCAGTCGATGCCGTCCACGGCCTCCCGGACCTCGAATCCCGCGAGCTCGAGGTTCGTGCGGATGAGGAAGCGGATCGACGCGGTGTCGTCGACGACCAGGACGGTGGGCACGGGCCTCACGGTATCGGCTGTGCGCTACGCTCGGGGGGCAGTTCGGAGGACGTCCTCGGACCTCCTCCGTACCGCGGGCCCCCGTCGCTCAGGGGATCGAGCGCCGCCCTCCGGAGGCGGAAGCGCAGGTTCGAATCCTGCCGGGGGTACCCACACCCAGGTGATGTCTCAGGACATCGGCACGTCCCGAGTCCACCACCGTGGCTCCGGGACGTGCCGTGTCCGGGTCGCTCGCTCGGCCGCCTACCGCCGCCCCGACCGGCTCTGCGGTCCCAGTGGCCCGGCCATGGCGTGGTAGCCGCCGTCGACGTGGAGGATCTCCCCCGTCACGGCACGCGCCATGTCGGAGAACAGGTAGCAGACGGCGTCGGCCACCGGAGCCGTGTCCCGGGCGTCCCACGGCAGGGGCGAGCGGTCCGCCCACGCGTCGAGCAGCTCGTCGAAGCCGGGGATCCCGCCGGCTGCTCGGGTGTGGACGGGTCCAGCGGCCACGAGGTTGGACCGGACGCCGACCGCACCGAGGTCACGCGCGAGGTAGCGGTTCAGCGCTTCGAGCCCCGCCTTGCAGACGCCCATCCAGTTGTAGACCGACCACGCCGCCGTGGCATCGAAGTCGAGTCCCACGAGGCTGCCGCCGGACTCCGGCGCCAGGTCACGCAACACGCGAGCCAGCTCCGCGTACGAGACCGTGCTGGTGCGGAAGGCCTTCTCCAGCTCAGCAGGGTGGACGCCCAGCATCGAGCCGGACAGCGCCGCCCGAGGGGCGAAGGCGATGGCGTGGAGCACGGCGTCGAGGCGCCCGTACCGTTCTCCGATCACGTCGACGAGCTCGGCCGCTTCCTCCGGTCGAGCGGCGTCGTACGGGATGGGCGGGTCGAGACCGAGGGACCTGGCGGCAGCGCGGGTCCGGTGCAGGTCGCGGTGGAGTCCGGTGAGCACCACCTCCGCCCCGAGCTCGTGGGCTCGTCGGGCGACGGCGTACGCGATGCTCTCGGCGGTGACGACGCCGGTCACCAGGACGACCTTGCCGTCCAGCGACGCCACGCTCCCCCTCTGCTGACTCGGTGCGGCGTGGCCCGGGTCGACGCCGCTCATCGGGCGACCATCCCCGCGACGGCGTGGTACAGCGGGATGCCGACGACGATGTTGAACGGGAAGGTGATCCCGAGCGACATCGTCAGGTAGCGGGACGGCAGCGCCTCCGGGATCGCGTACCGCACCACGGCCGGCACCACGATGTAGGAACCGCTCGCGGCCAGCACCGTCAGGAGCGTGAGGTCGCCGACCGAGAGTCCGGCCACCGATCCGAGCAGCAGCGCGAGAGCGGCCCCGACGAGTGGCATGACGACCGCGAAGCCGACCAGGAACGCAGGAATGCCCTTCACCTCTCGCGTCTGGCGGGCGACGAGCAAGCCCATCTCGAGCAGGAAGAAGGCGAGCAGACCCTTGAAGAGGTCGTTGATGAACGGCGCCATGGCCTGACCACCGGCCGGTCCCGTGGCGGCGCCGATGACCAGCGAACCGACGAGGAGGACGAACGTGCCCTCCGTGAACGCCCCGCGCAGGACGGTGCCGAGACCTTCGGTGCGATCGGGATCGTCGCCGGCCGGACCGTCGGCGACGCCCGTCCCCCGTGGTGCGATGGACGCTGCCCCCACCCTCGTGGTCCGGTCGCCGACGGCGAGGGGCTGCCGGTCCCTGGCCTGCGACCGCGCCCACCCGGCGAGGACGACGGCCATGACGATCGCCGGGGACTCCATCAGCACCAGGGCCACCGTCATGTGGCCGCCGGGGTCATCGCCTCGCGCCGTGACGACCTGCGAGGCCGCGATGAACGTCACGGCACTGACGGACCCGTAGGTGGCGGCGATCGCGGCAGCGTCGAAGGGGTTCACGCGCCTGCGCAGCACGAGGTAGCCGAGCGCCGGGATGACGAGTGACAGCGTCATGGCGATGGCGACGACCTTGAGCGCCGTGACGGTGAAGCCGGACTCGGCGAGGGCCTGGCCCCCTTTGAAGCCGATCGCCATGAGCAGGTAGAGGGAGAGGAACTTGGTCACCGGTGGTGGGATCTCGAGGTTCGATCGGACGGAGCCGGCGAGCAGACCGAGGACGAAGAACAGGATGACCGGGTCGGTGAGGTTGCTGAGCGTGCTGAGGTCCATCGCGACTCCTGGGATGGTCGAGCGAGGCGACCACTCAGGTGAGCGGTCATTAACTGGAAGCAGGTTACCGGTATTGAACTTCCGGTAAAGGGAGAGTGAGGCACGACACGCACCGCGTTAGGGTGACGCTGTGACGTCCGAGAGAGCCTCCTGGACCTTCCTGAGCAACCACGGCCACGTGCTCGTGCTGGTCGCTCGCGAGCCCGGGGTGCTGCTGACGGACCTGAGCGAGCGCGTCGGCATCTCCGAGCGTGCCGCACGGTCGATCCTTCGCGACCTCGAGGAGGCGGGGTACCTCAGCCGGACCAGGGTGGGTCGCCGCAATCGTTACGAGGTGCACCCGGACGGCCCCCTGCGCCACCCCGAGGAGTCGACGACGATGGTCAGCGACCTCCTGGCGATCTTCGGCGACTGACGACGCCCCCGGAAGGTCGGCGCGACACGTCAGCCGGCAGCCACCGCCACCGCCGACCCCGGTACAGCGTCCCGGTCGGCACGGCGTCCGTCGTTCATGACCAGACAGAGGCTCGCACGTCCCGCCAGCTGTTCGTCGTGAGTGGCGGCCAGCACGGCCGTTCCGACCTCGGCGCACCGCAGCAGCCCTGAGACGAGTCGGTCCCGGGAACGGTCGTCGAGACCGGTGGTCGGTTCGTCGAGCAGCATCACGGACGCCTGCTGGGCGACGGCGCGGGCGACGAGGGCACGCTGGCGCTGGCCGCCTGAGAGGGAGTCGAGGCGGCGTCGCCCGAGATCGGTGACGTCGAGCAGCTCCATGGCGTCGGCGACGACCGCCCGGTCCTCGCGGTCGAGGCGCCGCCAGGGTCCGCGGGCGGCCCATCGACCCATCGACACGACCTCGCGCACCGTCAGCGGCACGGTCGCGCTCTCCGGCGTGTGCTGCGGGACGTAGGCCACGTCGGGCCGGCCGGCACGAGCCCGGGGCGCCCGGTGCAGGACCGATCCGGCTCCGGCCGGGCGGAGTCCTGCCACCACCTCCAGAAGCGTCGACTTGCCCGAGCCATTGGCACCCGTGACAGCGGTGAGCCGCGCCGCCTCGACGTCGAGGTCGAGGCCCCGCAGCACCCACCGGTCGCCCCTCGCCACGCACAGGCCGCGCACCTCGACCGCCACCTCTCCACGCATGAGGCAGATCACTCCATCCCAATTGGTAATGATTCTCATCTGCATTGTACGGTCCTCGGGTGCACCTGCTCACCGACCCCTTCACCGTGACCTTCGTGGCGCGTGCCGCGACGGCCGGAGTGCTCGTCTCGGTGATCTGCGCGTGCGTCGGCACGTGGGTCGTGCTGCGGGGCATGGCCTTCCTCGGCGACGCGATGTCGCACGGCATGCTCCCGGGCATCGCCCTGGCCTCCCTGCTCGGCGCGAACCTCTACCTCGGCGCGGCTCTGGCCGCCGCCGTCATGGCCGGTGGCGTCACCCTCGTCCAGCGCTCCCCCCGCCTGTCCCACGACACCACCATCGGCCTGATGTTTGTCGGCATGCTCGCGCTCGGCGTGATCATCGTGTCGTCGTCACAGTCCTTCGCCGTCGACCTGACGTCCTTCCTGTTCGGCGACGTGCTCGGTGTCCAGCGGGCCGACCTCTGGCTGCTCGCCGGAGCCGCCGCAGTCGTCGTGGCCGTGAGCGCCCTGGGGCACCGCACCTTCCTCGCGCTCGCCCTCGACCCTCGCATCGCCTCGACTCTCGGGCTGCGGCCTCGGCTCGCCCACGCCGCGCTCCTCGGCCTCGTGACGGTCGCCATCGTGTCCTCGTTCAGCGTCGTCGGCACGCTGCTGGTCTTCGGCATGCTCATCGCTCCCCCGGCAGCCGCGGTGCTGTGGGCCTCACGCACCACCACCGTCATGGTCGCGGCGGCGCTCATCGGGGCCGTCTCGACCTTCGTCGGGCTGCTCGTCTCCTGGTACGCCGCCACCGCCGCGGGAGCGACCATCGCCGCCGTCGCGGTCGCCGTCTTCTTCTGCTCCCTCGCCGCGTCGCTCGCCACCGGACGACGGAGCGCCACCACCACCCCCGCCCCGCTCCACGAGAGGACCGTGCCCGCATGAGGACGCGCACCCTGTCCCTGATCGCCACCGGAGCCCTCGCGCTCGCCGCGTGCGCCGGTCCCGGCGACCCCGATTCGAGCACCGCTGGACCAGCGGACGACGGCACCGGTTCCTACAGCGACGTCGAGGGAGCGCAGGAGGAGTCCGAGGCGCAGTACCGACTCGTCCTCGCCGACGCGTCGGACGGTTCGGTCGTCGTGCTCGACCTGCTCAGCGAGGAGACCGAGCGCATCGACGCCGTCGACGGCGTGCAGGGCATCCGCACCGACGGGCGGTTCGCCTACCTGCAGTCCCCCACGGGCACCGACCGCGTCGTCGACTCCGGCGTGTGGACGTGGGACCACGGCGACCACAACCACTACTACCGGGCGTCGACCCGCCTCCTCGACGCCGCTGTCCCGACCGGAGCGGCCGCCGGCGCCTTCAACCAGCCGACCGTCGTCCTCGACGACGACGCCGGCACGGCGACCGTCCTCGACCGCCCCGCCCTCGAGCGCGGCGAGGTGGACGGTCTCGTGACCCTGCAGGACGTCGGAGGCATCGCCCTGGCCGTCGGCGACGAGGTCCTCACCGGCGCCCGCGACGGCGACGGCCTGGAGATCCACACCTTCGACGGCGACGTCCGCGAGGTCGATGTCGCGTGCACCGACCCCGACGTCGGCGCGCGGACCCGAGCCGGACTCGTCGTCGGCTGCGCCGAGGGTGCGGCGCTCGTCGACCCCGACGACTGGACCGCCGAGCTCATCGCCTACCCGGAGGGCACGCCGGCCGCCGAACGTGCCGTCGGGCTGGAGCACCGACCCGGCAGCACCGTGCTCGCCACGCTGCGCGGTGAGGCCGGAGCCTGGTCGCTCGACGTCCGCTCCGGGACCTGGACCCCGATCGACGCGCCGGGGGTCGTCGCCGTGTCGGCCGCCGGCGAGAACCTCCCCGTGCTGGTCCTGGGCGCCGACGGTCGGCTCACCTCCTACGACGCCATCACCGGCGACCCGCTCGCCGAGACCGACCTCGTGGAGAAGGTGGACCCGGACCGACCCACGCCGGCCATCGCCATCGACTCCGCGCGCGCCTACGTCAACGACGCCACCGCCGGGGTCGTCCACGAGATCGACTACAACGACGACCTCCGCGTCGCCCGCACCCTCGAGGTCGACGTGACGCCCTCGCTGATGGTGGAGACGGGGTGGTGAGCCGCCGCGCGACCGTCGCGGTGACGGCGATGCTCACGGGGCTCGCACTGCTCGGCGGGTGCGCCGCGAGCGCCGAGGACGGCGGGGTCGTCGTGACGACGAACATCCTCGGCGACGTCGTGCAGGAGATCGCCGGCGACGAGGTCGCCGTCACCGTCCTGATGGCCCCGAACGCCGACCCCCACTCCTTCGAGATCTCGGCCCGGCAGGCCGCCACCGTCGAACGCGCGTCGCTCGTGGTCTCCAACGGCCTGGGGCTCGAGGAGGGCATCCAGACCATCGTCGATGCCGCCGAGGACAGCGGCGTGGCCGTGCTGCCGGTCGCGGAGCGCACCGACCCGCTGGCCTACGGCGAGGGCGACGCCGCCGGCGAGCGGGACCCGCACTTCTGGACCGATCCTGCGCGCGTGCGCGCCGCCGTCGACCTCGTCCGCGACGACATCATCGAGCACGTCGACGGCGTCGATGCGGACGCGATCACCGCGAACGCCGCCGCCTACGCCGCCGAGGTCGACGAGCTCGACGACTGGATGAGTGCCGAGCTGGACAGCGTCCCGCAGCAGGACCGTGCCCTCGTGACCAACCACCACGTCCTCGGCTACCTCGCCGACCGGTTCGACTACGAGGTCGTCGGCGCCGTCATCCCGAGCGGGACGACGCTCGCCTCCCCCAGTGCCTCCGACCTCGACTCCCTGGCCACCGCCGTGCGCGAGGCCGGCGTCCGCACCGTCTTCGCCGACTCCTCCCAGCCTGACCGCGTCGCCCGCGTCATGGCCGAGCAGGCCGGGCTCGAGGTGCGGGTCGAGGACCTCTACTCGGAGTCCCTCACCGCCGAGGGCGAGGCATCCACCTACGTCTCGATGATGCGCGCCAACACCCGGACCATCGTCGACGGCCTGCGGGACTGACCGCACCGAGACGACGCACCATCCCTGACCACGAAGAAGAAAGAGGAATGAGAACAATGCACCGCACATCGACCCTGCGCCTCGGCGCCCTCGCCGCGAGCACCGCCCTGGTGCTGGCCGCCTGTGGCGGCTCCGAGGACGCTTCCACCGCCGGTGGTGGCGAGGACGCCGCTGCCGTCAACGAGCCGATCGTCGCCACCTTCGACGGCGGCCTGTGGATCCTCGACGGGGAGACCCTCGAGGTCGCCCACGAGATCGAGGCCGACGGCTTCAACCGGATCAACCCCGCCGGCGACGACGACCACGTGCTCGTCTCGACCGCCGACGGCTTCCAGGTGCTCGACGCCACCGGCGGCGAGCTGACCGACGTCGTGTTCCCGGCCGAGCTGCCCGGCCACGTCGTCCGGCACGCCGACAAGGCCGTGCTCTTTGCCGACGGCACGGGCGAGGTCACGACCTTCGACCCGCACGACCTCGGTGACGGCATGCCCGAGACCGAGTCCTTCTCCGCGGCCGAGGCCCACCACGGCGTGGCCATCGAGCTGACGAACGGCGAGCGGCTCATCACCCTGGGCAACGAGGACGAGCGCGTCGGCGCCTACGTCGTCGACGCCGACGGCGAGGAGGTCGCGCGCTCCGAGGAGTGCCCCGGCGTCCACGGCGAGGCCACCGCTGCCGACGAGGTCGTCGTGGTGGGCTGCCAGGACGGGCTCCTGATGTACAAGGACGGCGAGTTCACCAAGGTCGACAGCCCTGACGGCTACGGCCGCATCGGCAACCAGGCCGGCAGCGAGAGCTCGTCGGTCGTGCTGGGCGACTACAAGGTCGACGAGGACGCCGAGCTCGAGCGCCCCACCCGCGTCACCCTGACCGACACCGCCACCGGCGACCTGCAGCTCGTGGACCTGCCCGCCAGCTACACCTTCCGCTCCCTCGGACGCGGCGAGGACGGCGAGGCCCTGGTGCTCGGGACCGACGGCGCCCTGCACGTCATCGACCCCGAGACCGGGGAGATCGAGCGCTCGATCGAGGTCGTCGACGAGTGGACCGAGCCGCTGGACTGGCAGCAGCCGCGTCCCGCGTTGTTCGTCCGCGAGGGCGTCGCGTACGTGAGCGACCCGGCCGGTCAGGCCATCCACGCCGTCGATCTCGCCTCCGGCGAGGTGACCGCGAGCGCGGAGCTCGACGGCGAGCCGAACGAGCTGAGCGGCGTGGTCCACGCGCACTGAGCACCAACGCTGGTCCCGAGCCTGCGCACCGCCGCCCCCGTCGATCCGTCGACGGGGGCGACGTGGGCTTCAGCTCCTCCAGCGCAGCGACTCGAGCGCCATCGCGATGCGGATCGGGTCCTCGACCAGGGGCCGCGGCAGCAGCTCGTTCGCGCGCTCCAGGCGTCGCAGCACGGTGTTGCGGTGGGTGAAGAGCCGGTCCGCCGTGGCCGTGGCGTTGCCCAGCAGCCGGAGGTAGACCCGCACCGTCTCTCGAAGCTCGTCGGGCGCGTCGGCCAGCGCCCCGAGCACCCGCTCGGTGAAGTCCCCCGACAACGACGACTCCCCGGCCACGATGGCGGCCACCTCGATCTGGTCGAACGTGACCGTCGCGCCCACGGCCGACGACCGCACGGCGAGTCGCTGCGCCTCGATCGCCTCGCGGTGGCTGCGCCGGAACCCCTCGATGCCGGCGGCGGGATTGCCGAGCGCGACGCGGACACCACCGTCACGCGCGGCGTCGACCAGCGTCTCGTCCGAGGGCGAGTCGTGGACCGGCAGCCACAGCCACAGGGTGCTCGAGCCGGCCAGCACCGTGAGCCGTCGCCGCGTCCCGGCTGCGCGCATCAGCCGCTCCGCCGCCGCCTCCAAGCGGCCGAGGTCGGCGTCACCGGCGTCCTGCCAGAGCACCGCCGCGAGGTGCCCACCCTCCAGCCGGTGGCCGAGCACACGATCCACGCGCGACCGGCTCACCGGCGCCCCCTGAAGGACCAGGGCGACGAGGTCGCGTCGTTCGGCCTGCGAGCCGAGCAGCAGGTCCTCGCTCTCGGCGGCCATGCGCTCGGTGAGGGCCGTGACGGTGGCGTCGACGAAGGCACTCATGGAGCGGGCCGTCACCGACAGGAGCTCGCGCAGCTCGTCGACGTCGTCGGTCAGCACGAAGCACAGGTCCATCCACCGCTGCCACGCCACGCTCTGGCCGGTGCGGTACGCGTCGAGCGCGACGTCGGAGACGCCACGTCGCACCATGTCGCGGGTGACGTCGAGCTGCACGTCGCTGACGTTCGCGGGGACGGGCTCCCCGGGCGCCCGGACGTTCGCCGCCGCCCAGGCCATGAGGTTGTCGAAGTTGCCCCGCCGGACCGCCTCCGCGAGCGAGGGGTCGGCAGCGACCGTCGCGACGGCGGGACCGGTCAGCGTGGCGGCGTCGATCACCTCGGCCCACTGGCTGCTCGTCGACAACCCGATCTCCGCCCCCTGGCGGATGAGCTCGCGCACCCGGGTGGAGATCGTGGGGCCCGCCTGGTCATCGTCCATCCGGCGAGACTACTCTGCTGGTGCAGGGTGCACCATCGATGCGACGAAGATGTGCTGATCATCTCTGGCGGTCGGGCCGTGGGGAGCGCGACGATGGAGCCCCCACCGCCGAGGAGACCCCATGACGACCACCATCCCCACCGAGGACCTCGAAGTCCTGATCGTCGGCGCCGGCATCTCCGGTATCGGCGCCGCCTGCCACCTGACGATGGAACGACCCGGCACCGACTACGCCATCCTCGAGGCCCGCGAG
>SXGT01383611.1_pt1 | contig 11804 bp, 21 predicted proteins | sample 3176221 | NCBI WGS metagenome assembly SXGT01 (sample SAMN11356862, study PRJNA531348) | freshwater metagenome | isolation source: freshwater sample F1-120 | place: China: Fuxian Lake, Yuxi | collected 2017-12-25
ATCCTGCTGCTGCTCAACAAGGCCGGTATCGCGGCCTCGTCGGGCTCGGCCTGTACCTCCGGTTCGCGGGAACCTTCGCATGTGATGCGCGCGATGGGTATTCCCTACACGGCGGCACATGGCACCACGCGCTTCTCGCTGTCGCGCTACAACACCGAGGCCGAGGTCGATCGCGTCATCGCCGCTGTTCCCGCGATCATTGCGCAATTGAGAAAACTCTCACCCTATTGGGGTGAGAAGGGGCCAGCGGAACAAACAGAAGGGGCATTTTCACCTGCTTACGCATGATCGGCGTCACGAAAACGTCGCGCCCTTCGGTCGCAGGCGTACCTACATTACTCGCCGAACTTGACACCAGTACCCTTGGCATCGATGTAGCCCCATGTGGTAAAGCCAATGCCGCTTTCGTAAGTGACTTTAATTACAGCATCCGCGCCAATAATTCTCGCTTTTTCAATAAGAGCTTCATTGGCTTGCTCCTTCGTTGGGTCTTTGTGGAATACGGTCAATTTCTTGACACTAACTTCAACTGGCCCAAGCTCCTTGTATTTTTTCTCTGGAACACCTTCCAAGATGAGGACGTTGGTCTTTGAGACTACAACAGACGTAGGCTCGGAGGTTATGTTTGAGTCCGTTCTGTAAGTCGCGCAACCGGAAAGCGCTGTTGCCGCGATGATCGTGGCTAACAGAGAAAAATTCTTTGGCTTCAGGTTCATGCTAAATCTCCTTTGGTTGATAGGTCTAACGTAGAGGTGACCGGCGTTGCACGGCTTTATCGCGCAGCGTCCGTGAGGATTGCCGGGTTAGCGCAGTACCATTTCGACCCGACGGTTTTTCGCCCGCCCAACTTCGTCGGTGTTGGTTGCCACTGGTGCCAGCGGCCCGACACCTTCGGCGCTCAACCGGTCGGCTTTGATACCATGATCCTTGGTCAATTCGGTGATCACCGAGACAGCCCGATCGCGTGACAATTTCTGGTTACGATCGACAGCCCCCTGCATATCGGTATGGCCGACGATAAAAACTTTCGCACTGGCGTTGGTCTTGAGCCACTTTGCCATCTCGATCAGCGTTGGGGTCGATTCGGTTTTCAGCGTAGCCTTGTCGGTATCAAAGTAAATGCCGTAGAAAACCACCTTGCCCTCGTCACCCATCGCCTTGGCGATCTGTTCGGACGAGACCACGACGGACTGCTCCATGCCCGCGACGCGAATAATTTGATGTTGGATCGCCCCGCACCCTCCTGAGCCGCTTTCCGACCCGCAACCAGCCTTACCCCAAAACTCATCCTTCCCTTTACGCAAGTGGTAGTGCACATACTTGGAGTTGATAAACAGCACCTCGCCTTTTGCCTGATTTACGGCATTTTCAAAGTTGCGGACAATTTCCAATATGCCGGGTTGTAGGCCTTTGGCGTCCTTTTCAACGGGATTGAGGTAATACCAATGTTCACCCTCGACCTTGAAGGGCTCGCTGCCGGATTTTGAGTCGCCAGCCTTTTTCCATCGTTCAAGGTTGAGATCCTTGAAGCGCGCTTGGTCGCAATTACCCATTACTTCACCTGCAAAACGGTTGAACACCGGGTTGGGTTCGCATTTGGGGTTGTCCTTGCGAGGCTCTGCCAGCGCGTTAACAGTGAAAAAAACCACCACGGTGCTGATTAACATCAAGCTGTTCAGGCACTTCATCGATCTCTCCTCCAATAAGGGTATGTGATGGCTAACGTAGAGTTGAGCGGGCTGCGCGACTGTTTGCGCAGGTCCGGGGGACTGAGGAGTTAGCCGCTAGGTTGGGCCGCATGTTGCAGAGCTTCAGTAGCCCATTGGTTCAGGCTCTTGCCCGCCGCTTGTGCGGCAACGAGAGCGCGGCCATGAACTTCAGGCGGTACGCGCAGCAGCAACTTGCCGGAAGCCGGCTTCTCGGGGTGTATACCTTGTTGCTTGCAGTCCGCCAGGTAGTCTTTGACTGCGAGCTCGAACTCAGACCTCAATTCGGTAACAGTTTCGCCATGAAAGCTGATCAAGTTGCGAATGCCGAGAATGCGGCCCACGAAAATATTGTCACGCTCGTCATACTCGACGCGAGCGGTATAGCCTTTGTATGTCATGGTGTTCATGGTAGTACTCCTACACGTTCCAACAGTTCTCGAGCTTCTTCGACCTGATAACACTTGGCCTCCTTGCCTGGATGCGGCCGATGGCAACGCCACTGTTCGCCATTCAGTTCGATTTTGACGCGCGACCCTTCGCGCTCTGAAACGAAACCACCGAGCGCTTTGATCAATGCTTCGATGTCGGCGAACACGATGGACGCAGACGTTGGTCGGGCAAAGATTGCTGCAAGCGTCTTGCGGTGTTTGGTGTTCATGGTCAAATGATAGCTAATAGTGCTATCAGAGGCAATGAGGGCGGGAGGTGGCTAACGTGCTAGCTCAGGGGGCGCGAGCCGCTTTGCGGCGAAGCGTCTCCCTGGAGCGGTGGGTTAGGCTGATGGCTAGCGCAATAGTCTGCACTGGCGGGCCGACGGTAATCGTGGTCTGAATGAATGTCCAATATTTTCTGAATATTTTGCGTGGGGAAGCTTTTGTAGTTGAATTCAGCGGCGCTCGCCGGACGTCCGCTGCGGGGGCAAGTTAGGGTTTGGCCGACGTTCAGATCGCGCCACATATCCGACCATGCCTGTCGCCGCCGCCGCAATCAGGAACCATAAAGACATGATGACGATTCCTTGCGGGGTGGACTCATCGACTTTGCCTGGAATGAGAACGGCCACGGCCGGGGCCTGTGGGTCAAAGCTGACTTTAACAACGGCCGCAACGGGAAACCGATCCGTAATGGCTTTGGCGGTTTCCATGGGGTTACAGCTCGCGGCTCCAAAAACGATCCTCTGGCTTTCATAGGCAATGCCGCCAACCTGATAGCTGTATCGCACGACGGAAAGGTATCCGGTGCGTTTTCTGCCGCACCCCTGAAACAACCTCGATTCAACAACAAAGCCGTTCGTGGTTGGCCACATCGTGGCTCGATCAGCACGCCACACCTCCAGGAGCGAAGCTGCAATTCCGCAAAGCAGTGCGATCGAAAATATGCCAAGGATGATTGTCCAGATGGTGGTTTTGCTAAGGGGCGGTTGGCTCATTTGTAAGCGGCCTAGCGTCCTTTGGAGCGCAGTGTTTTGCCTTGGTGGCCGGGCGAGGAAGAAAACCTGAACGTAGCGGACGAGGGCGAATTCCATTGTTTGCATTCGCTGGGTTTGGTTGTCTGCCGCGTTGGATTGCAGAACAGATAGGGTTGGGCGTCACTCGTCGTTACCTTCATTTCGACCAAGACCGACATGCAATGGGCAATGCCAAGCGATTGCAAAGAATTCAAGGAGTGCGCGTTCGCGGTCATTTTCAACCTCGATGCACTGAAACGTAAAGGTGTCGCGTAAGTGTTTGGTATCGCCTTTTAAATACGCCCTGACGAAAGACGATTTGCCGCTCAGGTGATTTTGTAGGCGTTGAGCCAAGCCATTTTCCCCGGAAACCGTGCGGCCAACGTGAAGTACCGTTCCGTCCCCAGCACGAATTGCGTAGACGCCTTGAGTTTGTGGCTCCTTGATGCGTGTGCCGGGCGCAGAAAATTTGATGTGTGGCATCGCTTCGAGACTTTGAAAGAGCGTGTTGATGCGTGCTCGTACTTCAAATTGCTCAGACATTGCGGTCCTTATTAACGCGAGTTTCGGCGAATTGAGCCGCGGTCTTGTGACGCCCAACGTAGAGCTCAGGGGCGCGCAGCCGGCTTTCCGGCGGAGCGTCCCTCTGGAGCGGCGGGTTAGGACTTGGCTGGCCAGGCAATCTGTACTTGCCGATGTTGCGTAACGCAATCGCGTAGGTAAAGATTGATCAGGCTCTGGTAAGGAACCCCGGCGTCTGCCGCCATGCTTTTGAAGTAGGCAACAACGTCTTCGGACAGACGCATCGTCACAGGCTTCTTGAGCTTGGATGCGTAGGGGTTCCTGCGCGACTTCATCTTGGACAGGTCGTATTCTGCTTTCATGGTGTTTCACTTCCGTAAAAAGTACTTTCACGCCTGGTGGCCTTGCGAGCGGAAATGATGCGAATAGTGTTCCCGGCATCCCGTTCGCAGTGACAGACAAGAAGCAGTCTTGCTCCCGTACTCATGCCCAGCAACAAAAAACGCTCCTCGTCACCCGAGTGATCTTCGTCGAAGAACTGGACGGCAAACTCATCATAGAAAACGGATTGGGCTTCCTCAAAGGAAACCCCGTGCTTTCTGGCGTTGGCCGCAGCCTTGGCTGAATCCCACTCGAACTTAATCATACGTACAGTGTATTGAATGAATGGTGCATGTCAAGGCTTGCTTCATGTGCAAAAGTCGGCGCTGGCGGAACGGTGTCTAACGTTTGACATAACCGGCGCTGCGCGGCTTCATCGCGCAGCGTCCGTGTAGATGGATGGGTTAACCCGCATTTTGGCCAGACCCCACTGTTACTGAAAGCCCTTCTTCGGCAGCCCACTCACGCAAAGCATGCTCAGTCGCCTTGGCCTCGTAGGCGTACCAAGTTTCCAGGCAACCCTTTCGTTCCAGGAAATCCTTGAACCGGCCGTAGGCACCGCGCTGGCGAAAGAAGTTTGCTACGGTTTGATATGACTCTGCGAGTTGTTCCTCAGCGAACGTGAGCGCAAGGTTCTTTCCAAGATTCAGGTCATGCTTACTCGGCACGGCGACGTAGATGCTTCCGTCTTCAATGTCTTCGGGAAGCTCGTCGTCGAGTTCGATCGTGCTTGATGACCAATGAACATTTCCAGTGACACGGGATACGAAGGCGTCGATGTCTTCGGGCGACGAGCTGACCCACTCGTAGGCGGCCAGCAGATCGTCATACTTGACTGGAGCGCTTGGTGTCATGGTGTGCGGGCTAACGTGGAGGTCACCGGCGCTGCGCGGCTTTATCGCGCAGCGTCCCTTGGAGCGCAGGGTTGGGCAAATTGGTTATCAGCCTACCGTGCGGCGTTCATGCCAGCATTTACTTCAGAAATTGCTTGGTTAATCAATTCGATGGCGCGGACACGATGACCACCTTTGTTATGTGAAGCTTGCTGCAACTCGCTTTTGGCATTTTGTAGCGAGGCCAAAGCGTTTTGCATGTGGGGTTGAGCGCCAACGGCAATGCCCGCCAAGAATACGGTTCCCAACGAGAGACCAACCACAAGGACTTTTTTGAGCTGCATTCGTATCTCCTATCCCCTGTGAAAGAAAAATCAGGCAGCGAGGGGGGCGCTGCCCAACGTCTGAATTCACCGGACCTTGCGCGGTTTTATGCGCAAGGTCCGATGGAATGATGGGTTGGGATTCACCTCACTCATAGTGGGTCCACATACGCAAGACGCGAACCATTTTTTCTTTAGTGAAGACCTCGTAGACCATGCGGTGCTGAATGTTGATGCGGCGGGAGTAAGTGCCGGCCAGATCGCCGACCAACTTTTCGAAGGGTGGTGGATTTTGAAACGGGTCACTGGCGAGAATCGCTAGCAGTTCTTGTGCCTTTGGCTTAAGACCGCTTGTAGCAAGTTTCGTCGCATCCTTCATTGCTTGCTTGGCATAAACAATTTCCCAACTCACCACTTAAGCGCCTTCGAGCTTTTTGCGAGAGGCTCGGCCATCCCGGCTTTGATGGACTCGCGCATGCCAGGCACTGCTAATAGGTACAGAGTTTCTTGAATGGCGTTCCAATCTTCCGCGGAGAGCAGAACGGCACTACTGCGCTTGCCGGAAATGATGATTGGCTGATGCGACTCTACTGTTTGGTCAATGAGGCGGTATAGGTTTGCGCGAGCTTCACTAGCGGTAAGTGTGTTCATTTCGTACTCCTACAAAGAGGCATATATGGTACGCGAAGACGTACGCCTGTCAAGCAAGCGCTTTAAGAGGCCCAACGTCGAAGTTCAGGGGCGCGACGCAGTTTCATCGCGGCGCGTCCCCTGGAACGAAGGGTTCGGCCCCTGAAATGCAGTACCGCTATGCAGCCTGCAACAGAAACTCAACTTTAACAGCCTCGTATGGGAAAACAATGTGGCCGTCCTCCGTCTTGTTAAGCACGCCAGCGTTAAGCAGCGCAGTGACGTCGCCGTGCACAGCTTTTACGTCGCGTTCAGCACGGCGTGCGGCTTCGCGAATGGACACCGGCCCCGCCCCGCAGAGCACCTTGAGTAGTTCCCACCGCTTTTCGGTTAGCACCCTCCATAGCAACTCGGGAGTGGCAAAGCTGATACGCGCAGTCTTCTGAGCTTTCCCTGTCTTCCAGGCGTGAGCAAACTCGGCCATTGAATCGGCAGGGGTACGCACATCAAGGGTTACTGTTTTCATGGTTCCACCTCGCAATATCTTTCTGGAAGTCGGCGATCAACTGATCCGGCGTAGTAAAAGCGTAGGCGCCTTCCTTTTTGCCGAAATGCCGGTGGTCGCCTTTCCCGACTTCGTTGTCGTAGCGGAGAACGCATTCTCCACGCACGACATAGGCTAGCCTGTATTTGAACTCGTGAGCCGACCCTTTGAGTGAATTCGGAAGGCGCCACAGCACCAATTCCGCAAACGCAGACTCTGAGTAGGCGATACGAGTGCTAACGAGCTGAACGGCTTTCATGTTGGAGATAGTACCAACATACCCGTCCGTTGTCATTCAGTCCAACGCTTGCGCACGGCGATATGGGACCGAACGTGCTAGCTAACCGGCGCTGCGTGGCGTTATCGCGCAGCGTCCAGCGACCGAAGGGAGCGAGGTTGGCTGTGCGTCTCGTCCTTGGCAATCACGCGTAGCGTCCCCTGCACCGCAGGGTTGGGCCGCACCACTTCACGCAGCGAGTTCTTGCAGGACTTCAGGATGACGTTCGGCAACACGGAAGAGGGTTTTTGCTGCACCAGAGGGCTCACGGCGACCTTGTTCCCAATCTTGGAGGGTGCGCACGGAAACACCCAGCAGCGTTGCAAATGCAGTTTGAGAAAGCCCTGACACCAGACGAGCATGTGCAACTTCCGATATCTCGGGACGATGGACTCGAGCACGAATGCCGGCCTTCATTTCACGCACCGACGTTAGCAGTTCAGCGCCAAGGTCAATTTTCGGCTGACGGCCGACAGGCTTCAGTTTGGCTTTACGCATTTTCGATCTCCTCTTTGATCTGATGAAGTACATGCGCCGGAATGTTTTCACGCACAAATTTTCCGTAGACCAGCAGCAACCAGATTTCTCCATTGGCGAGGCGATTGAAGTAAATGACTCGCACCCCGCCACGCTTGCCACGACCAGCACTTCCCCAACGGGCTTTCCTTACGCCTCCAGACCCAGGCACGACATCCCCACTCTCTGGGTTTCCTGCGATGAAGGTGATAAAGCTGAGTCGATCTTCATCGTTCCAGCAATCGCTGGCGAGACGGACGAACGTCGGAGTTTCAATGACCGTAAACATGGATTCAAATATACGGCAATGCCGTAGTTGCGTCAAATGCTCCAAGTAGCGCTCATGGTGAGGCCCAACGTAGAGCTGAGGGACGCGGAGCCGGCATCATTGGCGGAGCGTCCCTCTCCAGCGCCGGGTTCGGCGGCTGATTGAGCGGAGAAAGGAAACAGGAATGGATACGCCCAAGGCACTTACAAATGAACTTGCAGAAGCCATGCTACTGATTGAGACAGAGCACGACAGGACATCGTGTAGCGACGACAACGTGGCCAACGGTTATGGTTCTTCTGGCGAGAACTGGCCACGCTGCAACCGATGCCTGTTGCTTGATGTTGTGCGCAGAGAGATACCTGATGGGGCAGAAGCATTGCTCGTTGATTTCCAGCTGCAATACAAGACGCCGAACGTGGAGGTAACCGGCAGCCGGAGCGCGAAGCGCGGAGGGAACCAAAAAGCCGTGCGCAGCGCGGCTTTTGGGCTGTCCGGTTGACCGTAGGGTTAGATGTCATTTATGAAACGAAAATGCTCATCTATGTAACCGCGAAGACGCTCTTTTGGCGTTTCCCCGTTTGGCCCAAAGAATACATTCAGCTGAATTGGCGCGCGATCTCCTATTGTGCGAGTGACTTCGACGCGGCGTTTACCGGACGTTCGCCAATAAATGACTTGGTGAGTTAGGTAATTCGCGCTAGTTCCACTCTTGTAGGCTTGGTCGGTTTCCTTCACGTAAGTGGTGCCGGAGGTTATAGATTCAAAACCAACAAGATAAAACGCACCTTCATTGAACTTAAATTTAAAGTCAGTGGAATAGTAGGCTCCACCCGATGTGTCATAGTGATAAACAAGAAGCCCATTCTTGATTTCTACGCTATCAATGCGTCGTTGGTGCCAAGGAAATGCATTGCTTGAAAATACCGAATAGGTTTCGTCTGCTCGCGCCAATAACGCGACGATGCGTTGCATCCCTTCTGTGTTTGTAAGTGCAGCAGCGTCAATATGACCATCGCCATCAAGGTCGCCGGTGGCCCAAACTGCTGTAGATAATGGGTACGCAGTTCTAAACGCCTTAAGTGCATCAGGCGCGGGCTCTGCACCGACAGCAATTAGCGGAAGTAGAAAAACCAGGACGATGGAGTGACGCGCGCTCATGACATCTAACGTCCACGAGTTGAACACCTTGGCGACCGAAGGGAGCCGAGTGTGCTCGAACGAGTCGTTGGACGAGAGTGGGGGCGGACAGTCAGTACAGGCGTCCAGCTTTGACCACAAAACGCCAAACACCCCATGAACCAGATGCCTTTACTACGAAGTGATTTCTGCGCGTGTGTATCAACGCTCGCGTTATACATCCGCTCTGAAATCACTTCGCTATTTAGCATTTTTTTCACGCTTCATACATACGGCATGTTCGTGATACCGCCAGATCACCACGCAATTTCGACGGAGCCTCCATTCTGGTGCAACGTTTAGTGAACGCAGCTATCGGTGTATATTTCCCGTCAGTCTGCTGTATAAATTCATTGCGAATATTCATATCTACTTGAACAGTAACATTTACCTTCATGTCGGTTGCAGATAGTACGCCTGTTGTGGCACCTGATGCGGCTAACCCGCCGAAGCTGCTGGATCAAGTCCGTGCTCGGATCAGGGTTAAACATTACAGCATTCGCACAGAAGATCAATATGTGCATTGGATAAGGCGTTTTATTTTCTTCCACGACAAGCGTCATCCGCGCGACTTGGGGGCGGCGGCGGTGGAGGCGTTTTTGTCCGATCTCGCGGTGAATGGCCGGGTGGCGGCGTCGACGCAGAATCAAGCGCTGTCGGCGCTGTTGTTCCTGTATCGCGAGGTGTTGGAGATTGCCTTGCCGTGGTTGGACAACATCACGCGCGCCAAGCCGTCGCAGCGCTTGCCGGTGGTGCTGACTCCCGCCGAGGTGCGCGCGGTGCTGGAGCGTATGGATGGCGTCTATGGCCTGATGGCGCGGCTGCTTTACGGCACGGGTATGCGCTTGATGGAGTGCGTGCGCCTGCGGGTGAAGGATGTGGATTTCGGCCGCAGCGAGATTTTGATACGCGATGGCAAGGGCGCGAAGGATCGGGTGACGATGCTGCCGGTGGCGTTGGCGGGGCCGCTCACCGATCATCTGACGCGGCGGCGCGTGATTTATGAGGACGATCTGCGTGATGGCAAGGCGGAAGTCTGGCTGCCGGATGCGCTGGACAAAAAGTATCCGAATGCGCCGCCGGAGTGGGGCTGGCAGTTTGTGTTCTGTTCGGGCAGCCATTCGACCGATCCGCGCAGCGGCCGGGTGCGGCGGCATCATGTCGATGAGAAGCTGTTGCAGCGGGCGATGAAAAAGGCGGTGACGGCCGCGCGGCTGGCGAAGCCGGCCACGCCGCACACGCTGCGCCATTCTTTTGCGACGCATTTGCTTGAGACCGGGCAGGACATCCGCACGGTGCAGGAACTGCTGGGCCACAGCGATGTGAGTACGACGATGATCTATACGCATGAGCTCAACAAGGGCGGGCGCGGGGTGACGAGTCCGCTGGATAAACTGTAAAAGTCGGCGCTGGTGGGACGGCATGAATACCAATAGTCTGTCTATGTAATTTCACGGATGAAAACCACGGATCACACACACAGTTCCCGCCGATTCGGCGGCATCGACCGGCTTTACGGTCCCGGCAGCCTTTTGCGGTTGGCGGCGGCGCATGTGTGCGTGATCGGCATTGGCGGCGTGGGCTCGTGGGCGGCGGAAGCGCTGGCCCGTTCGGGCGTGGGGCGGCTGACGCTGATCGATCTGGACCATGTGGCCGAGAGCAATGTCAATCGTCAGGTGCATGCACTCGAAACCACACTTGGGCAGGCCAAGGTGTTGGCGATGGGCGAGCGCATCGCCACCATCAACCCGGATTGTGTGGTGATCTGCATCGAGGAATTCATTACGCCGGAGAACGTCGCCACGCTGCTGCCCACCTGCGATGTGGTGCTCGACTGCATCGACGACGTGAAGGCCAAGGCGGCGCTGATCGCGCATTGCCGGCGCGCGAAGCGTGCGGTAATCACCACCGGCGGCGCGGGCGGGCGCACCGATCCGACGCGGGTGCGCATCGACGACTTGTCGCGCACCACGCAGGATGCGCTGGCTTCCAAGCTGCGTGCCAAGCTGCGCAAGGATTACGGCTTCACGCGCGAAGCCAAGAAGAAGTTTGGTGTGCCCTGCGTGTTTTCGGATGAGCAGATTCAACGGCCGCAATCGGCTGCGTGTGATCTGGACGAGGCTGGGCTGCATGGGCTCAACTGCGCCGGCTATGGTTCGTCAGTGGCGGTTACGGCTGGCTTCGGCTTTGCGGCAGCGGCGCACGGGCTCGGTATACTTCTGCGATGAATACACCAGTAGTGTTGATTACGGGTGCGGCAAAGCGGGTCGGTGCGGAGATTGCCCGCACCCTGCAGGCGGCCGGCGCCCGTGTTGTGTTGCACCACCGCGCGTCGACCGCAGAGGCGGAGGCGCTGGCGGCCGAGTTGAATGCCGTGCGCGAAAAGTCGGCGCTGGCAATACGGCGTGATCTGCGCGATGTGGCCGGACTCGCGGCCATGGTCGAAGAAGCGGTGGGCCATTTCGGCCGGCTCGATGGACTGATCAACAATGCATCGAGTTTTTTCCCCACGCCGGTCGGCGCGATTGATGAATCCATGTGGGATGACCTGATGGGCAGCAACCTGAAAGGCCCGTTGTTTCTCTCCCAGGCCGCAGCGCCGCATCTGGCGCTAACGGGCGGCTGCATCGTCAACATCACCGATATCCACGCCGAACGACCCTTGAAAAACTATCCCCTCTACTGTGCCGCCAAGGCCGGGCTGCTCGGGCTGACCCGCGCGCTGGCGCTGGAACTTGGCCCGACGGTGCGCGTCAATGCGGTGGCGCCCGGCGCCATTGCGTGGCCCGAGAACGGTACGGACTTTCCGCCTGAGCAACAGCAGGCGATCATCCAGCACACGTTGCTCAAGCGCGCCGGTATGCCGGCGGATATTGCGCGCACGGTGAAGTTTCTGGTCTTCGATGCGCCCTATGTCACCGGGCAGGTGATTAATGTCGATGGCGGCAGGACGGCGCACTTGTAGGCAAATGAGATGACTACCTATAAAGCGGCCCACAAGGCCGAATTTGAAGCCAACAAACTGGCCAAGCGCCTGCGTCGCGAGGTTGGCCAGGCGATTGCCGACTTCAACATGATCGAGGAGGGCGACCGCGTGATGGTCTGCCTTTCGGGAGGCAAGGATTCCTATGGCCTGCTCGACATCCTGCGCTATTTGAAGGAAAAGGCGCCGATC
>SXGT01795241.1_pt1 | contig 11804 bp, 12 predicted proteins | sample 3176221 | NCBI WGS metagenome assembly SXGT01 (sample SAMN11356862, study PRJNA531348) | freshwater metagenome | isolation source: freshwater sample F1-120 | place: China: Fuxian Lake, Yuxi | collected 2017-12-25
CACCGGCGTGTACGACCTGCTGCATCGTTTCGACATCAAGCCCGAAGGTTTCAGCCAAACGCATGCCTTCCGCCGCCGCGAGCATGTTGTCGTAGACGATGAGGTTGTGCGCCAGTTTCGCCACAGACCCAGCCCCGAGATCGCCGAGATGAAAAAGATTGGCTCCAGAAGTGGCAAACACTGGACGGCAGCGCTCGAAGATCGCTTTGTCGCCGCCGACCATGTAACAGAGAGTCTTGGCGATGGCCCCATGCTCGCCGCCGCTGACTTCCGCGTCGATCACATGCACGCCTTTAGCTTGCGCGAGTGCCGCGACTTTGCGGATGGTTCTTGGATGCACGGTGCTGTGGATGGCAATGATGCTGCCGGGTTTCGCGCCGCTTAACACACCGCCTTCAGATAGTGTCACCGCCTCGACTTGCGCATCATCAACGACGACTAGCTCGATGATGTCGCCATGGGCACCCACCTCGTGCGCCGAACGTGCCACTTTGGCTCCAACCGCCGCAAGTTCTTGACACGACTCTGGGCGCACGTCGTACACCATCATGTCGAACCCGGCTTGGGCGACGTTGATGGCCATAGGTTTGCCGATATTACCAAGACCGATGAATCCGACGCGTGTAGCCATGAGTTGCTCCTTTTTATGAGTAAGGACGCTATTGCAAGAGCGGCAAGAAGGTATCTACTCCAGCCGTAGGTCGCTTAATCGTTGGTTGGTGAAGGTCAGCCGCGTTGGTACACGCATGGCACGCTGATATGTCCAAAGTTCGCGGCTCTCCTCTGGTCCGGCAGTCAAGCTTTGCCGAGAGGAAGGTGGGCCGACGCGCTTCAGCACTTCGTTCGTGCTCATGCCCAGTTCGAGAAGGTTGAACTGTTGTTGCTTGATCTCTTCCTGCTTAGCGAACTCATAGGCCGCTTCGCGCAAGTCTTGCGCCGCACGCACGAGCGGATCTTGCCGCTGATAACATCCGGCACCGACCAGAAGAAGGAAGAGCCATGCCCCGGAAAGTGTCATTGCCCAAAGGTCTCAAGCAAGCCTTGGAAATCGGCGAACGTTGTCCGGCTTGAAGGCGGCGCGGCCAGGACCGGAAGATGCAGCCCTGCTTGCCGGAAGCGTTCGATATGTGCCCGGCACTCATCTGGCGAGCCGAGCACGTAGAGATCTTCCACCATGCTGTCCGGAATGGCCTGCTCGGCACCAGCACGATCTTTCGCTTGCCAGCGGGCATGCACTTCTTCCAGAATGTCGCCATAACCGAAACGACGAAAGCCTTGAATGTAGGTGTTGGCTTGGCAATAGCTAACCAATACTCGACGCAGTTGTTTCAGGGTAACCTCGCGCTCTGTCGTCACTGCCGTGTGGATATATGCGCCGATGGTAATGTCGGAGAGAGAACGTCCGGCCCGTGCCGCCCCTTTGGCAATTTCGGCGAGCGAATGCGGCACTTGCGAGGCCGGTAGCCACGCCAGCAGCACGCCGTCCGCCAGTTCCCCAGCAAGTTGCAGCATCTGCGGATTCACGGCAGCAAAATAAATCGGCACATGTTGCGGCGGTGCCATCCCCAATTGAAACCCTTGCGGTTTATAGAAGCGCCCGTCGTACGTCACGCGTTCGCCAGTGAGGGCGCGGCGCAGAATCGTCGTATACTCGCGGGTGCGGGCGACTGGGAAGTCCCACGGCACGCCGTGGAACGCATTGATATTTTTCGTACTAACGCCGATGCCGAGCCGCACGCGCCCTGGCGCGATCACATCAAGCGTGGCAGCTTGCATGGCCGTCAACGTGGGCGGGCGCAGATATAACGACACGATGCTGGTGCCGATAGCGATACGGCGGCTGCGTGCAAGGAGAGCACCCGCCAGCGTGCAGGTTTCTGTGCCCCAGGCTTCGCCAGTCCACACGCTGTCAAATCCTCGTTCCTCAGCTTGACGCACCACCTCCGTGCAGAGATCGATGGGGAGTCCAATCGGCGGAATACCTAATCCAACGCGCATCCTCTTCCTCCTCTGGGTTACGCTTCGATTTCTTCGGCAAGCGTTGACCACGTAGCATAATGTTCTTCTAGCCGCAGTTTCAGAGCTTCGTATTCTGCGGCTAGGTCTTTGGCTCTTTGCGGATCACTAAACGCCGACCCGTCGGCCATGGCGGCTTCGATCACATCTTTCCGCTCTTCATAACGGGCAATTTGCTTCTCTAACTCGGCCAGACGTTTTTCGCGTCGCTGACGTTCCGCACGCACAACCTTTTGTTGTTCGTACGAGGCTGTCCCGCGCTTCGCGCTTTCAATCGCAGCCAACACACCAGCCACACCTTGGCCGTTACGATTGGGCGTGTCGGCTGCGGGTTGCGCGGGGGTAGTGCTTGGTGCTCGTGGGGCAACGGTGGGAGCTTCGCTGTCGTCAGTGCGCTCTTTCCAGGCCAGAAATTCCTCAAAGGTGCCGGGATACGCAACGAGACGCCCATTTTGCATCTCAATGATCTTGTTCACCAAGCCTTTCAAGAAGTAGCGGTCGTGCGAAACGATCACGAACGTACCGCCGAACTGAAGCAGGGCTTCGCGCAGTACGTCTTGGGTGCGGATATCGAGATGGTGGGTCGGCTCGTCGAGGAGCAGCAAATTGGACGGTTGCAGGAGCATCTTAGCCAAAGCTAAACGGCTCTTCTCGCCGCCGCTGAGTACAGCCACGCGCTTTTCCACGGCATCCCCGGAAAAGAGAAATGCGCCCAAGAGAGTGCGGAGTTCCGGCACGGCCTCCATGCGGGCATCGCGGGCAATCTCCTGGTAGACGGTGTTGTCGCCTTGCAGTCGCTCGGCCTGCTGCTGGGCATAGTAATCCAGCGTGACGTTATAGCCCAAGCGACACTCGCCTTCGGTTGGCTCCTCAACACCCGAGAGAATCCGGCTGAGCGTCGATTTCCCCGCGCCGTTGACACCTACCAGCGCAATGCGATCACCACGCTCGATAATCAGATCTACGTGGCGAAAGACTTGCAGTTCGTTATAGCGTTTGCCGACATCTTTGAGTTCGAGAACAACACGTCCACTGCGCTGGGCTTGAGGAAAGCGGAAGCGCACGCCCTTGGGCAGACTCTGCGGAGGCTCCAACACTTCCATACGTTCGAGTTGCTTAACGCGGCTCTGCACTTGGGAGGATTTACGGGCGTTATAGCGGAATGTGTCAATGAATTTTTTGACGCGCTCAATCTCTTCTTGTTGTTCCTGATAGGCCCGGTGATAAGCCTCAACTTCACGCTCGAATTGCCGCTCAAAGGCCGAATAGTTGCCGACATACTCGTTCAGCGTCCAGCGATGCAACGCAGCGATCCGCGTCGCCATGCGATCTAGAAACTCACGGTCGTGAGAAATCAACACGATGCTGCCTTGATACGACCGCAAGTAGCCTTCGAGCCACAGCAAGGAATCAAGGTCGAGATGGTTCGTGGGTTCATCGAGCAGCAAAATATCCGGCTGTTGCAGCAGGAGTTTGGCCAAGGCGATGCGCATCTGCCACCCGCCACTAAAAGTTTCCGTTGGCCGCTCGAACTGGTCTTCGCGGAAGCCAAGGCCAGTGAGGACCTTAGCGACTTCGGCATCAGCACGGAACCCGCCGAGTTCCTCGAAGCGATGTTGTAGCTCTCCGTAGCGGGCAAGCAGTTCGGCATGCTCGTCTCCATTGTCAGGGTCCTGCTCCAGCGCAGCATGAATTTCCGCAATCTCACTTTGAATGTCCTCAATCTGCGGGAGTGCGCCGCGCACTTCGGTAAACAGTGTCCGACCACCTACGGAGATGCCTTCCTGGGGAAGGTAGCCAATCGTGGCCGCACGCCCGCGATGAATAGCCCCCTTGTCTGGTTCAATCTGGCCCATCATGAGACGAAACAAGGTCGTCTTGCCGGCACCGTTTGGTCCGACAAGACCGACGCGGTCGCCTTTGCGCACATGCCAGTTGAGGTCGCGAAATAATTGCTGTCCGCCGAAAGCCAGCGAGACGTTCATGAGTTGCAGCATGAAATAAGGAATAATCCTTCGTATCAGAATAGGAAACTGGCCGATTGTAACAAAGGAAGTGGGGCAAGAGCTACGGGTTCGTCGTCATCGCCGCGCGAGCAACTTGCGTGGTGAGCAGGAATCTCCTAGAGTGCGCAGCGATGCGCACCTACGGACATTATCGACGCGCCTATGATGATCTGCACGCGCGTCTCGAAGCTGAGTACGAGAGTCTTTCTTTGCCAGAGAAAAGTAAACGCGTCCTTGGTCGGGACAATCCCCTCCTCTATTCCTCGCGCACTGTCGGAGAAAACCTGGGCGGTCCCGCTCTTTCACCGCAAGCAGTAGAGCGTGGCCTTAGTCGGCAAATACCACAATTCGAGAGCATTGCGTATCATACGCTGGTGATGGTGCCACTGCGGCGGCTTGAGCTGCCGGAGGCACGGTGGATCTTTCTCGATTTCTCTGGACAAGCTGGCGGATGGCGCTATCAGCGGGCTGAGGCCGTGCGGAAATTCTGTGAAGCGATTGCTGGGAAAGCACCAGAGACCACCTGCCGTTTCTTGAGCGGAGGCGTGGCCTCGGCGGAAACTCTCGACCGTTTACTCTGGGAAGAATTTTCTCAGCCAGGGTCTCCGTTGCGCACGACCGCACGTCACCTTCGTTGTCGCTTCCATCTGTGGGTGGCTCCAACGCGCGGCGCTATTCCTGATGGCGACTGCATTCACATTGTCTAGCGCATAGCTCTACAGTAGAAAAGCGAAAGGCCCCGTTTGGGGCCTTTCGCTTCATGGACTTTCCACCGAGAGCCAGTACGATGCGGGCGTTTACTTTTTCGCGGCAGTTTTTTTCGCGGGCGCTTTGGCAGCGGCTTTCTTCGCCGGTGCTTTGGCTACGGCTTTGGCCGGTGCTTTGGCTGCGGCTTTGGCCGCTGGCTTCGCTGCGGGCTTGGCGGCGGCTTTTTTCGCTGCTGGGGCGGCTTTGGCCGCTGGTTTCGTAGCTTTCTTCGCTGCGGTGGGCATAGTGACCTCCTAGTTCAGATCGAGGTTGTGGGAACCCCTAGATAAAATGGATGTGTTGCTAATGTTTGGCGGAGGTCCATGTGACGTTTCTTTTAGCAGATCATATTCTCTGCTGCAAGAAAAAATCCCCTTCTCATGAAAAAATTTAGCGTCGCGTGGCCAGTGCTTTCTTGCCAAGGTAGAGCGCACGCTCACCCAGTTCTTCTTCGATACGTAACAACTGGTTATATTTCGCCGTCCGCTCTCCTCGGCACACACTCCCGGTCTTAATTTGCCCGGCGTTGAGCGCCACCGCGAGGTCGGCAATGGTTGCGTCCTCAGTTTCTCCGGAACGATGGGAAATGACGGAGGCATAGCCGCGTTCTTGCGCTAGGGTGACGGTTTCCCGGGTTTCGGTCAGTGTCCCAATTTGATTGACTTTGATGAGAATAGCGTTCGCAGCCCCTTCAGCAATGCCACGTGCCAGGCGCACTGGGTTGGTGACAAAGAGGTCGTCCCCAACCAACTGCACTTTCTTCCCGAGCTCTTTGGTTAAAAGTTGCCAGCCTTCCCAATCATCTTCTGCCAACCCATCTTCAATCGACACGAGCGGATACTGGTCGGCCCAGCGACGATAGAGTTCAACCAAGTCGGCGGCGCTGCGCGTGACGCCGCCTGACTTATGAAACACATACGCACCGTTCGTGTAGAGTTCGGTGGCCGCGACATCAAGCGCGAGCGACACTTGGGTGCCCGGACGGTAGCCGGCACGCGTGATGGCTTCCAGTAAAACCTCGATGGCTTCCTCATTCGAGCGCAAATCCGGTGCGACCCCGCCTTCGTCTCCGACGGCGGTGGTGAGTCCTTTCTCGTGCAGCAGGCGTTTGAGGGCAGCAAAAATTTCTGCACCCGTACGCAGCGCTTCACGAAACGAGCGTGCGCCGGTGGGAACAATCATGAACTCTTGGATATCCACATTATTTGTGGCATGGGCACCGCCATTCAGAACGTTCAGTAACGGCACCGGAAGAGTGCATGCCTGTTTGCCACCCAACGAACGATACAATGGCTCTCCTGCGGCCACAGCTGCGGCCTTAGCCAAGGCAAGCGAAGTCGCGATCATCGCATTCGCACCCAGGCGTTTTTTGTTCGTCGTACCATCGAGGTCGAGCAACACGTGATCGAGTTTCCGCTGCTCCTCAACGTTCCGGCCAACTAACTTGGGGGCGATGAGGCGGTTGACGTTGTCCACCGCCTTCTGGACGCCTTTGCCGCTATAACGTTTTTTCCCGAGGTCGCGCAGCTCCCAGGCTTCATGCGCACCAGTTGAGGCTCCCGAGGGGGCAGCAGCACGGCCATACAGGCCGTTGGCGAGAAAGACATCCACTTCTACAGTGGGGTTGCCACGGCTGTCGAGAATTTCACGACCAACTATTTTTTTGATTTTCACAGGGTGTCCTTTCTCCGCATGACCACATCGGACCTGCGTTGCCCGGAGCGGCTTGAGTCTCTACAATGCCCGCGTGGTGGGGAGGGCTCATGATGAAACGAGTATGGTTCTCAGCAGTGGTGATCGGCTATGCATGGCTTGCGGCCTCGACGTTGGTAGGCGAACACGGGTTATCGCATCTCTGGACACTGCAACAAGAGCAGCGAGACTTGCACGCCAAGGCTTATGCGTTGCTGAGCACGAACGAGGAACTTCGCACGCGCCTCTCGCGGCTGCAAACCGATGACGAATTTTTCGAGAAAACCGCCCGCGAGACGCTACAGTATGTCAAGAAAGGGGAACTGCTCTATCTCTTTCAGAACGGGCAGCCGACACGGGAAACTCCCGCCCCGTGAATTGCACCCGAGCCACCGACGCCGGCTGCGCTATTCGTCTTCCTCGCCTCCGGAGAATTCCTCGTACTCTTCTGGGTCGAGCAATTCTTCGATCTCGTCCTTGTCGCTCAGTTCGACGTCCATTAACCAACCTTCGCGGTAGGGATCGTCATTAACCAGGGCGGGGTGATCTTCAAGATCGCTGTTGGTGGCAAGAACGCGGCCACTGATTGGTGCGACCAGATCCGAGATTGTCCGCACCGACTCGATTTCGCCGAAGCTCTCCCCTTTTTCCAGACTGTCCCCTTCATCGGGGAGCTCGACTGCAATCACTTCTCCTAACTCGTCTTGCCCGTAATCCGACAGGCCGATCCGAGCGCGTTTGCCGTTGACTCGCACCCAGAGGTGGTCTTCGGTAAACTTCAGATGTTCAGCCATAGTGCCTTCCGTGCCTCCTCGCCTTCACGTTGTTAGCGAGCCATCCATCTTCTGTCAAGAAAACTGTTCCCCATTAATGCGTGCCTGGACTGCGAAAAAGGCGGACCGTCCGCCCAGCCGTCGGTAGGACGCCTTGTTCCATCTCCTGAACAATCTGTCGTGCGGCCTCACGCGGATCATGTGCGTCGCGGATTGGCTTACCAACAACGAGATAATCTGCCCCAGCCCGCACGGCTTCTTCTGGCGTCAGGACGCGCTTCTGGTCGTCCCACGACTCGCCTTGAGAGCGGACGCCAGGAACAACCAGCAGAAAATTCCTTCCGCATTCGCGGCGAATGCGCGTGACTTCGAGTGGTGAGGCCACGACGCCATCCATGCCGGCCTCTTTCGCCAGCTTAGCCAGACGCACGACTTGGTTCTCGACGCCGGTCACAACGCCAGTGCGTTTCAGATCGTCTTTGTTCAGACTGGTCAACACCGTGACAGCCAGGATTTTTGGCCGTCGCAGGTTCTCGGCACGGCAGACTTTGTTGGCTTCTCTGACCGTCAGGCGCATCATCTCTAAGCTGCCAGAGGCGTGTAAATTGAACATGCGCACCCCAAGGCGCGTCGCCTCGACCCCAGCTTTAGCCACGGTCCGGGGAATATCGTGAAACTTAAGGTCGAGAAACACTTGCCCGCCGCGCTCGTGAATCAAGCGCACCACCTGCGGACCGGCATGCATGAACAGTTGTTTCCCGACTTTGAAGAGTCCGACTTCTTCCGCCAAGAGGGAGACGTATTCTTTCACCTCATCGAGCGAAGCAACATCCAGCGCGAAAATCAGGCGTTGTTTCGTGCCACTCCGCCGAGACGCGAGAAACGGCCATGACAGATTGACCACGGTTATGCCGCTCCTTTGCTCGCCGTCAGGACTGAGCCGACAATCTGGTCAAGCGCGACTTCTTCAGCCTGGGGCTGGGTGCGGGGTTTCAGTTCAACCATGCCACGTGCCAATGTTTTGCTGCCAATGGTGACCCGCAGTGGAATGCCCAGCAGGTCGGCGTCTTTGAACTTGACGCCGGGGCGTTCGTCGCGATCATCGAGCAGCACGTCCGTCCCAGCTGCCAGGAATTTGGCATAGAGGTCTTCCGCCGTTTGGCGGATAGCTTGGTCGTTCCAATTAACGGGCACGATAGCCACCGTTACCGGTGCCAACGGCATCGGCCAGATGATGCCGTTGTCGTCATGGTGCTGCTCAATGGCCGCAGCGACGGTGCGGGTGATACCAATGCCATAGCAGCCCATTTCGAGCGGGTGTTGTTGGCCCTGGGCATCAAGATACGTAGCGTTCAAGGCGGTACTGTATTTCGTGCCGAGGTAGAAGGTTTGCCCGACTTCGATACCACGATGGGCGGTGAAGACACCGCCCTGACAGCGCGGACACGCGTCTCCCGCCCGCGCTTGGCGGAGGTCCGCGCATCGCACCGATGACAAATCTCGTTCCTGATCTAGCCCAGTGAGGTGGTAGTCCCGTTCATTGGCACCGCACACCAACCTCGTTGCGCCTTTGAGTGCCCAGTCGCTGATGACCGTGGCTTTGACGCCAAGTGGACCAGCGAAACCGATGGGCGCACCCGTTGCTTGGACAACCGTATCTTCGTCCGCCATTGCTACCCACTGGCAGCCGAGAGCAGTTTTGAGCTTAGCCTCACTAAGTTCATGATCGCCACGCACCAGCGCTGCGATGACTGCACCTGTGTCGGTCACGTAGATGAGGGTCTTCACGAACCTGTCGGGGGCCTCACCGAGGAAGGCCGAGACTTCCTCAATCGTGCGTTGGTCGGGAGTATGTACCTTGTCTACGTGCTGAGTGCCGAGTGCCGAGTGCGGAATTGCTGCAGCCGGGAGTTCCGCCTTTTCCACGTTGGCGGCGTAGTTGCATTGGTTGCAACTGACAATCGCATCTTCTCCCGAATCTGCCAAAACTTGGAATTCGTGCGAGAGGGTACCACCAATGGCACCGGTGTCAGCTTCGACAGGGCGGTAGGTCAGACCACAGCGATCAAAGATGCGCTGATACGCAGCGTACATGTTCTGATATTCACGCTGACAATCCGCGAAATCGACATGAAAAGAATAGGCGTCTTTCATGATGAACTCGCGCCCGCGCATCAAGCCGAAGCGGGGGCGGACTTCGTCGCGAAACTTGGTCTGAATCTGGTAGAGGTTCAACGGTAAATCGCGGTACGAGCGAATCTCGCGGCGCACGATATCGGTGACAACCTCTTCGTGCGTGGGGCCAAGGCAAAATTCCCGATCATGCCGGTCTTTGATCCGCAACAGTTCTTTACCGTAGCGTTCCCAGCGTCCGCTTTCCTGCCACAGTTCAGCAGGGCACACCGAGGGCATGAGAATCTCTTGTGCCCCGGCGCGGTTCATCTCTTCACGCACGATAGTTTCGACCTTACGCACCACGCGTAGCCCGAGAGGGAGGAAATCGTAAATGCCACGCGCCACCTGGCGGATCATGCCAGCGCGCATGAGCAGGCGATGACTGACGACTTCAGCTTCGGTGGGGTCCTGGCGCAACGTCGGGATAAACGAGTGTCGATATCGCACGATAGTATCTACTGACAGTCAAAAGTGTTGCGAGGCAGATTAGACAGCGCGGGGTCAGAGTGTCAAGACGGGCAAGAGCTAACAAGAGCTGACTTGTGTGTGGTGACGTGGTATGAAGCCCGTGGGCCGTGTAACGATACAGCTCTGGCGCACACGCTTTCTTTTTCGTCATGAAAATTACCTACGAACAATCTGGTGTCGATTACGCCAAGATCGACCCGCTGAAAATTCTCGCCCAGCACGCCGCCAAAGCCACCGCGCATAATTTACTGTCGGCTGGCGTCAGCGAGGTGGAGGAGAGCCGCGGCGAGTCTGCCTATGTGGTGGACGTTGGCGAGTTCTATCTGGCGTCGATCACCGAATGCCTCGGTACCAAGGCGCTGGTCGCCGATGCCATGCGCCAGATTACCGGCAAGACCTACTACGACTACATCGCGCAAGACACGTTGGCGATGGCAATCAACGATATTATTACCGTGGGTGCGCGTCCGCTGAGTGTGCATGCGTATTGGGCGACTGGCGGTTCCGACTGGTTTGCTGACGAGCAACGGATGAAAGACCTCGTCGCAGGTTGGCAACGTACCTGCAACCTGGCCGGAGTCGCCTGGGGTGGCGGCGAGACCCCGAGCCTTGCGGGAGTAGTGGCTGCTGGTGCCATCGACCTTGCAGCTTCGTGCGTCGGCATCATCAAGCCAAAAGAACGGTTGACGGTGGGACGACGCTTGCAGCCCGGCGACGCGATCATTCTGTTAGAAAGCAGCGGTATTCACGCCAACGGTATCTCCTTGGCTCGAACCGTGGCCGAGCGCTTGCCCGCAGGCTATCGCAGCCAGCTTTCTGACGGTCGCTTGTACGGCGATGCCCTGCTCGACCCGACGATCATTTATTCCGGCGTGACCGAGGCCCTGTTCGCTGCTGGTGTAGAGATGCATTACTTGGCCAATATCACCGGCCACGGCTGGCGCAAACTCATGCGACATCCAGCTTCGTTGACCTATAGCATCACTACAGTGCCGCCCGTCCCTCCCGTTCTACAATTTCTGGTAGAGCAAGCCGGGCTTGATGCTGGAGAGGCTTACGGAAGCCTGAATATGGGCGCAGGATTCGCCGTGTTCGTGCCAGACCGCGATGCGCAAAAGGTGGTCGAAGTCGTCGCTGGCTGCGGACTACATGCCTACCGTGCTGGACACGTAGAAGCTGGCAAGAAACAAGTCGTGATCGAACCCCTCGCAGTTGTCTATGACGGAGAAAGTTTGCATTTACGAGCGTAGTCCTAGGATGCACCAAGCAGCTGCCCTTGCGCTTCTTTGCGCTCCAAGGCAATAACGGTGACAAGCATTTTCGCTATTTTGTAAGGAGGGACTCCATATGGCAAAAGCAGCACCCGGCTACGACTCAATCGGCTCTGCGCTTGTACGCACGGGCAAGAACGAGTGGATCAACGCCGGCGACGGCAACCAATTCTTGGTGTTACGGATTAGCAAGGAGACCGGCGCGTGGAGTGCACTGGTCAAAGCTCCGGCTGGTCAAGTCAACGCTCCCCACACGCACATCGGCCCGGCAGATTTCTACGTGCTCTCCGGTGGTTTCGATTATCGTGGCGGCTCGGCGCGAGCAGGCGATTGGGTATACGAAGCGGCGGGTACGGTACACGAAGCAACCACGCACCCGATGGACACGGTCTATCTGGCCAACGTCTATGGCCCGGTGGCGTTTCACGATGGCAAAGGCGGGTTCGCTGGTATCCTCGACTGGCGTGCGGTGCAGGCAATGGTAGACAAAGCCAAGCAGAAGAAGAAAGTCGCTGCTCCAGTAACGGCGGCTAAAGGCGGCAAGAAGAAGGCCGCGTAGTATCCGTTCCTGAACCTTCCACTGTTCAGAAGCAAAACTTGCCCCCAGGCGCTTCCCTCGTCATTCCGGGCGAGCGGAGCGAGACCCGGAATCCAGG
>SXGT01691669.1_pt1 | contig 11803 bp, 6 predicted proteins | sample 3176221 | NCBI WGS metagenome assembly SXGT01 (sample SAMN11356862, study PRJNA531348) | freshwater metagenome | isolation source: freshwater sample F1-120 | place: China: Fuxian Lake, Yuxi | collected 2017-12-25
AAATGTGCTGAAGCGCGTCAGCGATGGACTGGATGAAGTCGTCTTGCCGGATGGTCGCCATGGCGGGAAGATAATGCCCTGCTAACCGGGCTTGCTGCGTTCCTCCTCGAGGACCCGGCCTTCGAACCGATACTCCTCGGCGCAGACCGCACAGGTGTCGAGATGCGCCGCGACCAATTCCATTTCGGCGGTCGAGAGCTCGCGGTCGAGATAATCTCGAGGCGCCGGAAGACTTCTTCGCAGGTAAACCAGAATCCTGAGGCTAGGGACTACCGAACCCGTCCAATATGAGTCGGGGATGTCGACGGTCGCCAGGGTGCGGTCAAGTCGTGAACCCTAACGCGACCGCCACCTCGCGCTGCCGGGCATCCAGCGTCAGGAAGGTCAACTCGGATGGGTCCTCGGCGAGATACAGGGCGGCGGCCAAGTGCCAACAGTCGGCACCCCGCACGTACCCGGCGGCGAGGACCCGGGAAATCTCCGGATTCAGGGGCCGGTCGGGAACGATCCACGAGACCCCGGCGCTGGCCTCCGGCAGCCCCTCGACGCCCTCGCGACGAAAAGCGGCCCGAAGCTCGGCTTCGAGTAGATTGGCTGAAACGAGTTCGTCGAAGGTCTGGAGCCGCCGGCCGATCCCGCGGCCACCCCGTTCCCCCAACGCGATGGCGACCAGGCACGAGGTGTCGACGTACCCGACTTTCATGGATCGCGTTCCGCCAGGAACCGGGCGAGGGCACCGGGTCGCCGAGCAACCGCGCCGGCCTTGGCCACCGGGCCGGTGCTCGATCGGACCAATACGCCCCGGTCGGCGAGGGCAGTGAGACGGGCGGCCAAGCCGGTCCGGGGGGCCGCGAGGGGCCGGATCTCGGCGACCGGCTCGCCGTGGACGGTAACCGTGACCCGTTGTCCTGCCCGTACTTGGCGGATAATGGCGGACAGCCGGGCCTTGGTCTCGTAGAGGGAGTAGCTCTTGGTCATGACCGACGCTAGCAAAACTAGTCAGACTAGTCAAGATCAGTGGCTCTGGGGCTGGGACCCCACTCCGGGGATCGTCTCGGTCTGGGCCGACCCCGACGGCCGGGCCATCGTCTGGCGCCGGATTCCCGCCACCGGTCTCCTGGTCCGCGAGGAGGAACGCTTCCGGCCGTGGCTCCTCCTCGACCGAGCCGATGATCTTGCCGGCCCACCTGACGTCCGGGTCCAGGAACTCGAGGGCGACGGCGCGCTCCGCTACCTCGTGACTGCTGACGATGGCCGGGGCCTGGCCAGAGCCGTGCTTCAAAGCGCCTCCCGCCGGCTCGGCCGAACCGTCACTCACCTCCGCGAGCTCGGCCACGAATCGGTGCTGGTGTTGCCACCGGAAGAACAGTACCTGGTGACCACCGGGCGAACCTACTTTCGCGACCTCCCCTTCGACCAACTTCGCCGGCTCCAGTTCGATCTCGAAACCCAAGGCCTCGATGCCCGCCGGCATCGGGTCTTCATGGTGGCCGTCGGCCACCCCGACGGCACCACCGAGGTCCTCGAGGCTGAGGGCTCCGGCAATGCCGCCGAAGCCGACTTGATTGCCCGGCTGGTGGACGTGGTTCGGACCGCCGATCCCGATGTCATCGAGAATCACAACCTCCACGGATTCGACCTGCCGTTTCTCGACCGGCGGGCCCGAATCCTCGGGATTCCGCTCGCCCTTGGCCGCGTCGGCCCCGGCCTTCGTCAACGGGCCGCCCGGCGCGGAGCCGAGCACGAAACCGATCCCCGCCGCCGCGTCCGGCTGGTGGTGCCCGGCCGCGAGCTGATCGACACCTTGGACGCGGTGCAGCGCTATGACTTCGCCACCCGGGAGTTGCCCGGGCACGGCCTCAAGGCCGTGGCGCGCCATCTCGGACTTGCCAAGGAAGACCGCGAGCTGATCCGGGGTGACCAGATTTCCGAGGTCTACCGGACCGACCCCGACCGGGTCCGCCGGTACGCCACCGCCGACGTGGAAGAAGTGGCGGGGTTGGCCCGGATGCTTGGCGGCGCGGCGTTCGCCCTGGCCCGGATGGCCCCGCGTCGGTACGAACGATTGGCCGACGCGGGCGCCGCCACCGGGGTGATCGATCCGCTGCTGGTACGGGCCTATCTCCGGGCCGGTCGAGCCGTACCCGCCCACCAGCCCGGCCCAGACATCGAGCACAGCGGTGCCGCGCTGCATCTGTTTGCCTCGGGCGTGGCCGAGCGGGTCGTCAAAGCCGATGTGGCGAGCCTCTATCCGTCCTTGATGCGGGCCTACCGCATCGGACCGGCCCGCGACACCCTCGGCGCCTTGCTCTCGATGGTCGATCGGTTGGTCGAACAGCGGCTCGAGGCCAAAGCCAGCGCCAAGGCCGCCCCGCCCGGATCCGCGGAGCGGCACACCCACGAGGCCACCTCCGCCGCCATGAAGCTGGTGGTCAATTCCGCCTATGGGTACTTGGCGGCGGGCGGGGGCCTGACCCGGTTTGCGGATGTCGAGGCGGCCAACGAGGTCACCCGCCGGGGCCGCGAGTTGCTCCAAACCATGTGCCGGGAGTTCGCGAGCCGTGGGGTTACCCTGCTCGAGGCCGACACGGATGGCGTCTACTTCGCCGTTCCCCCCGGATGGACCGAAGCCGACGAGAGGCGGGTGGTAACGGAGGTGGCCGCGCTCCTCCCGCCGCTGGTCCAGCTCGAATTCGAGGGCCGCTACCAAGCCATGCTCTCCCATGAGCCGAAGAACTACGCCCTCCTCAAATACGACGGCGCCCTGGTGCTCCGCGGCGTGGCCTTTCGATCGAGCCGCGCCGAGCCGTTTGGCGAAGCCTTCCTCAGGCGGTCGATCCGCCGGTTGCTGGTGGGAGACCTCGCCGGGGTGCGCGAGGCGTTCCTCGATACGGTGCGCGCGCTCCGCCGCCGCGACCTCTCGACCCATGACGTATCCTCGCGGGTCCGCCTCACCAAGACCCCCGCCAAGTACCATGAGACCCGGGCCCGGCGGCGTGAACTGCCCTACGAGGCCCTGTTGGCGAGCGGCCGCACCGAGTGGAAGTCCGGAGAGCGGATTCGGGTTTATCGAACCCGCACCGGGTCCGCGGTCGTTGGCGACCCCGATCTTCCGGACCCGCGTGACTACGACGTCGAACACTACCTCCGGGTGCTTCGGGAGACCTTCGCTGCCCGGCTGGCCCGCGCCCTCCGGCCCGGCGACGGGGCCGCCCTGTTCGAAGACCCCGACCAATTGTCGCTGGTGCCGCCCTCGTTCGAGTCCATGCGCACGATTCTGACCGTGAGCCCGCCGTGACCTTGCCATCCGGGCCGGAACGGGGCAACATCTATCGTCGGTCTTCCCCAAAGCTCTCCTGAAACAGGGTACTGAAATGGCACGAATTCTGGGTTTGGTCGTGGTGGCCTTCGCGGCCGCACTGCCGGCGCCGCTCGCGGCGCAATCGACGGTCGACACCAGCGCGTTCGGCGCGCTGTCGTGGCGGAACTTGGGCCCGGACCGAGGCGGCCGGTCGGTCGCGGTGGCCGGCTCGGTACTGCGGACTCAGGAATACTGGATGGGGACCACCGGTGGCGGGGTGTTCAAGACCACCGACGGCGGTGACACCTGGGTTCCAATGTCCGACCGCTACTTCGGCGGCACGATCGGGGCCATTGCGGTGGCCGAGTCCAACCCGGATATCGTGTACGTCGGCGGCGGAGAGTACCCGATCCGCGGTAACACCTCCCACGGCGACGGAGTGTATAAGACGACCGACGGCGGCCGGACCTGGAGTTATCTCGGCCTGGTCGAGACCCGTCACATTTCCAAGATCAAGATTCACCCCAAAAATCCCGACATCGTCTACGTCGGCGCGCTCGGACCGGTGTTCAGCACCTCGGACCCGAACCGCGGCGTCTATAAGTCGATCGACGGCGGCAAGACTTGGAAGAAGATCTTGAACCGGCCCGGCAATGACTCGACGGGCGTCGTCGAGCTGGTCATGGACCCGAGCGACCCGGAGACCCTCTACGCCGGTCTCTGGGAGGCCTACCGGAAGCCGTGGTTGATGAACAGCGGCGGCCCCGGGAGCGGCATCTTCAAGACCACCGACGGCGGCGCCACGTGGAAGGAATTGACCCGGAATCCCGGGCTTCCGAAAGGGCTGATCGGCAACATCGGGATTGCGGTCTCCCCGGCCAATCCGAAGCGGGTGTGGGCCGTGGTCGAGGCTGACTCCGGCGGCGTGTTCCGTTCCGACGATGCCGGGGCCACCTGGGTCCGGACCAATGACGAGCGAAAACTCCGCCAGCGGGCCTGGTACTACTCCCGGGTTTTTGCCGATCCTAAGAACGAAAACGCGGTCTACGTCCTCAATGTGGAGTGGTTCCGGTCCGATGACGGCGGCGTGACCTTTCCGCGCTCCTTCAACAACCACCACGGCGACAACCACGATCTCTGGATCGCCCCGAACGACCCGAACCGAATGGTGTTGGGCGACGACGGCGGCGCCGAAGTCTCCATCAATGGCGGGCGGAGCTGGACCGATGTCGACTTTCCGACCGCCCAGTTCTACCACGTCACGACCACCAACCACTTCCCGTACCGGGTCTGCGGCGCCCAGCAAGACAACAGCACCCTCTGCGGCTCGAGTCAGGGCCCGCGCGGAACCCAGTATGCCGCGTTCTACGATGTGGGCGGCGGCGAATCCGGCTACATCGTCGCGCGGCCGGACAATCCCGATATCATCTTTGCCGGAAGCTACGGCGGGTATTTGACGCGCAAGGACATCAAGAGCGGATTCGAACGGGACATCAATCCCTGGCCCCTGAACCCGATGGGCCACTCGGCCGTTGATTCGAAGTACCGGATGCAGTGGACCTTCCCGATCGTCATTTCACCTCACGATCCGAACACCATGTACGTCGGGTCGAGCGTCGTGTTCAAGTCGACCGACGAGGGGGGCAGTTTCACGCCGATCAGTCCGGACTTGACCCGAAACGACCCGAAAACGTTAGGTCCGTCCGGCGGACCGATCACCAAGGATCAGACGTCGGTTGAGTACTACGCGACCGTCTTCTCGATTTCGGAATCTCCGGTGGAGAAGGGGGTCATCTGGACCGGGTCGGATGACGGGATCATCGCGCTGACCAGGAATGGCGGCCAAAGCTGGGACCGGATTACCCCGCCGGATCTTCCCGAATGGGCCCGGGTCTCGATCATCGAGGCCTCGCCCCATGCGAAGGGCACTGCCTACTTCGCCGCGAACCGGTTCCAGCTCAACGATTTTGCCCCGTATCTCTACAAGACCACCGACTACGGGAAGACGTGGACCAAGATCGTCAAAGGGATTACCGGATCGGAATTCACGCGGGTCATCCGGGAAGATCCGGTCCGCAAAGGCCTGCTCTTTGCCGGCACCGAACGGGGGGTTTGGGTTTCGCTCGATGACGGGGCCAACTGGCAGTCCCTCCGCCGGAACCTCCCGCCGGTGCCGGTGCACGACCTGGTGATCAAGAACGCCGATATCGTGCTCGGCACCCATGGCCGCTCGTTCTGGATCATGGACGACAGTGCCTCGCTCCGGCAGCTCTCGGCTGACGTTATGGCCAAGGACGCCCATTTGTTCCAGCCGGCCGATGCGTACCGGAGCTTTGGTGGCGCCACCATTCAATACTGGCTCAAGAAGGGTGGCCAGAAGGTGACGCTCGAATTCCTGGACGGCAAAGGCCAGTCGATCAAGAAGTTCACCAGCGACCCCGACTCGGCCGAAACCGCCGCCGAGAAGGTCGAACGGGCCCGGCTCGACAGTCTGGCGGCGTTAGGCGTGATGCCGGCGAGCGCGGAGGCCCGGACCGGTGATCCCGCCGGAGGCCGGCGCGGCCGGTTCGGCTTCGGAGGGTCGTCTCGGGCACCCAACCGGGCGGGCGCCAATAGCTTCACCTGGAACATGCGGTATCCCGAGCCGGCCGCCTTCAAAGGGCTGATCATGTGGGCCGCCGGCATTTTTGGGCCCCAGGCGCCGTCGGGCAGCTACACCGCCAAACTCACCGTCGGCGACAAGACCGAAACCCAAACGTTCAAGCTCCTGATCGACCCGCGGTCCGGCGCCAGTCAGGCCGATCTCGATGAGCAATTCCGGTTCTTGATCCAGATTCGCGACAAGACCAGCGAGGCGAACAACGCCGTGCGGACGATTCGAAACCTGAAGGCCCATCTGGCCGCCCGAGTCAAAGCCGCCCCGGCCGGACGCGCCGCCCTGTTGCAGCGGAGTGTCGCCACGCTGACGGAGCAGGTCAGCGCGGTCGAAGCGGAGATCTATCAGGTCAAGAACAAGAGCGGCCAAGATCCGCTGAACTACCCCATCAAGCTCAACAACCAGATTGCCGCCCTGTCCGGGGTCGTGGCGAGCACCGAGGCCAAGCCAACCGCCCAGTCGTACGAGGTCTACAAGGTGTTGGCGGCGGCACTCGATGCTGAATTGAGCAAGCTCAAGGCACTGCTCGGAGCCGGCCTCGACGGCGTGAACGCCGAGTTGGTTCGTCTTGGGCTCGACAAAGTGGTTCCGAGTACCGATGAAGTCCCCGGTCCGGATCTGCCGCAATGATCCGCCGCGGGGCGGTTGTTCTGTGGCTCGGACTCCTCGGGTGCGACACGCCGGGGTCGTCGCGCCGGGCGGAAACGGTGGCCGTCGAGGCGCTCCCCGTCGCGGCCGACACCGTGGTGGTGCCCTGGACCAACGTCCCCGAAGCCGCGTGGCTCGGCGGCCGCCGCTGGGCCGTGGTCGGCGCCGATCACGAAGCCGCGTCCATCGTCGATTTCGCCAGCCGGACGGCCGCTCGCGTCGGGGGCCCGAAGCCGACGGAGTTGGCCAAGCCGTTCGGGGTATTCTCGATCGGCGACACGGCCTTCATTGCCGACTGGGGCATGCAGCGCACCACCCTCTGGACCGGCGATGGTACCCTCGTGGGCTCGATTCCGGCTCCCGCTGGTACCCGTGGCAACTTGCCCAAAGCCCGCGATGCGGCCGGCCAGTACTATTTCGAAGTGCCGCCGATCGCCGGTCCCGATGGCAGCGGTCTCAAAGATTCCGCGGCCATCGTCCGCGGCAATCCGGCCCTTACGGTGTTCGATACCGTCGCGCGGCTTGCCCCACTCGACATCGCGGAGGTCACCGAACAACGCGGTCGCCGGTACGAGCGGATGGTTTTCAGCGGCAACGACTGGTGGGGCATCCGCCCCGATGGCCGGCTCTGGGTGGCCCGGGTCCGCCGGAACGAGGTGTCGGTGTTCGAGGGCCGGAAAGAGCGCCGCGGCGAACGCCTCCCCGATCCGGTGCTCGAGGTCAAGCGTCCCGACCGTGAGCAATACATCCAGGCGTTTCCTGAGGAACTTCGGACCATGGCGGAGAAGCTGCCGTTTGCCCCGCTCCGGCCTCCCTTCGAGCGCGGGTTGCCCGGGGTGGATGGCGCGGTCTGGCTCCGGAAATCCAAAATGGCCGTCGATTCGATTCGCCGGTATCACGTCGTCGATACCACCGGCGCCTTGAGCCGCGTGTTTACCACCTTCGGCACCGGCCTCATCATCGCCACCGGCCGGGAAACCGTGCTGCTGGCGGAGCAGTTCAAGGGGGGTGTTCGCCTCATGGAGATCCAACTCCCGGCCGCGCCGCCGCCCACCGACCAGCCTTAGGTCCTTCGATGCGCCTTCTGCGTACGATCGCTCCGCTGGTGGCGGTCATTTGGGCGGGAGCCGGCTGTGGTGCCGGGCCGGTTCCCGAGTCGGAAACGCTTCTCTTTAACGGCAAGATCTTCACCGCCGCATTGGAAGGGACGCCCTGGGCCGAAGCGCTGCTGATCAAGGGCGAACGGATCATCCGGGTCGGTTCAACGGATGATGTCCGGGCGGCCGCCGGTCCGGTGGCCCGGTCAATCGACTTGGGCGGCCGGACGGTGGTTCCCGGATTCAACGACGCGCACGACCATATCAATCCCGCACGGCCGGGCATCGAGTTCTCGACCGGACCCAGTCCAACCCCTGATCCGACCTTCAGCCAAGTGGCCGACAGCCTCGCGGCTCTGGTTGCCCGAGAGCCTGCCGGTACTTGGCTCAGAACCCCGATCGGCGAGCGGATCTTGATCGACCCCGGCGCCCGGCGGATGGCCCTCGACCGGATTGCGCCCAACCACCCAGTCGAGTTGCAGGCCTGGTCGGGTCATGGTGTGATCCTGAATTCCGCGGCGTTGGCGTTGGCCGGCTTCAATGACTCGACCCCGGACCCGCTCGGCGGCTGGTTCGAGCGGAGCCAGGGCAAGCTGACCGGGCTCGCCAACGAGTATGCCAACTACGCCCTCTACACCGCGCTCACCCCCGGCACCGAGAGCGCAGTCCGAGCCGGGTTCGAACTTCGGGCCGCGGCCGCGGTGCGGTGGGGGACGACCAGCATCCAGTCCATGGCCACGGGGCTCGATCCCGCCACGCTTGCCCGGGTGCTCGACTCGCTCACGCTGCCGATTCGGCTCCGGATGATCCCGGTGCCGCTCACCAATCAGACCGGCCGGATCGTCGCCCCGTGGCAGGTGCTCAAGGCCGACGGGGTCAAGTGGATTCTCGACGGCACCCCGATCGAACGCCTCGCCGCCTTCCGAAGCCCGTATAGCGACCGGAGCAGCTGGTACGGCCGGCTCAACTTTCCGGCCGACACCGTCAAGGCGTTCCTGGCCGAGGCCCTCGCCGCCAAGACCCAACCGATGATTCACGCGGTCGGTGATAGCGCGGTCGGGGTAGTCCTGTCCGCCCTGGCGAGCCTCGCGCCCGATTCGGTCTGGCGCGAGATCCGGCCCCGGATCGAGCATGGCGATGGTTTCTCCCCCGATCAGTACGCCGCCGCGAAGGCCTTCGGCGTCGTGATCGTTCAAAACCCGGCTCACTTTGCGCTGGGCCCCATGGCCATGGCCCGGTACGGCAACGCCCGGCTTCCGTCGCTCCAGCCCGCCAAGAGCGTCCTGGGTAACGGGATCATGCTGGCGTTAGGCACCGACGGCCCCGTCAATCCGTTCGTGAACCTGTTGTTGGCGGTCATCCATCCCAACAATCCCCTGGAGGCCCTGACCATGGAGCAGGCCGTCCGGGCCTTCACCCTCGGCTCGGCGTACGCTGAGCGGCGCGACCGGGACAAGGGCCGTCTGGTGCCGGGGATGCTGGCCGACCTGGCGGTGCTATCCCAGGACATCTTCACCATCGCTCCGCCGGAGCTGCCAAAGACCGTCAGCGTGTTGACGCTGGTTGGCGGCCGGCCGGTGTACGACCCTGACGGATGGCTCTCGCCATCGAAATGAGACGTGCCGGATGATCGCTCTTTCCCTGTCACTCGCGCTGCTGTCGTTTCAGCAAGACGGGCGGGTGCCGACACCGATCCGTCAGTCGTCCGGGACCGCCGCCACCCGGGTTCCCCTCTCCGTCGAAGATGCGTCCCGGAACGACCGCTGGCTCGGCCTCGGGGTTCGCGACGTCCGTTGGGCACCCGACGGATCGGGGGTCTACTTCCGCTGGAACACCAAACCCAAGTCCGCTGACCTTCCCGAGGCCGATCCCTGGTTTCGGACCGATGCCGCCGGCCAATGGGCCGAGCCGGTCCCCATGAGGGACGTAGCCACCATCCCGGGTGCGGTCCCGGTCTGGAGCCGCTCCGGTCGCCTCGCGACGTGGGCGGAGGGACCATCGCTCTACCTGTTCGATGGCGCGGCTACTCGCCGGATTGCGACGCTGGCCGGCCCCATCGCCCGGCCCCGGTTTGCCCGCGCCGACGGGGCCATCGAGTTCGAGGTGGGTGAGGGGCTCTATCGCTACGCCGTGACCGGCGGGGGCATCGAGTTAGTGGCGGTTCGGGTCGTCGCGGATCAACCGGCCCCAACCGATGCCGCCCGGCAGTTGGCCCGGCAACAACGAGAGTTGTTCCCGAGCGTTCGGCAGACCGATCGGGACCGGGAGGCCCGGGCCGCCTTGGCGCGCGCCAAGCCGGACCAGCCGTTTGCCATTCCAGTGCCGGCGGGCACCAAAGTCGACCGGATCGACCTCTCGCCCGATGGCCGATATCTGACCTTTCGCGCCACGACGACCGACCCGCGTCGGCCCCCGACCAAGTATGTGGACTTCGTTGATCAAAGCGGGTACAGCAAGGTCCTCGACGCGCGGTCCAAGGCCGGTGAACCGCGGGATCTGATCCGGCTTGGGGTGGTCGCCGCGATCCGAACGGTTCCGGCCGATAGTCTCGTGGTGCGGTGGGTCACCCTCCCCGAAGCCCGCGACGAGCGGGCCGAACCGGCGGGGTTGTACTGGAACCTCGAGGGCACCCGGGTGGTGGCGCAGTTCGTAGGCGAGCACGATCACGATCTCTGGATCGCGGAGATCGACTTGGTTTCCGCCAAAACCAAAGTGCTCACCCATGATCACGATGACGGATGGCTCGGCGGCCCGCCGATCCAGAGTAACTACGTGCAGGCCGCACTGCTGGAATGGTTGCCGGGCAATCGCTTCGTCTTCGCCTCGGAGCGGAGCGGCTGGAGCCACCTCTACCTGGCCGAACCCGATGGGGCCATTCGCCCGCTGACGACCGGCGAGTGGGAGGTTCGGGAGGCGTCGCTCAACCGGGATCGAACCCACTGGCTGCTCCAGACCAGCCAGGAGCACCCGTCGGACGACCAGCTGGCGGTCATGCCTGCGGCCGGTGGTCCGCTTCGGCCGCTGACCCGCGGCGCCGGCCGGAACGGGGGCGTGCTTTCTCCGGACGGAACTCGAGTCGCCATCACCAATTCCACCACCTCACAGCTGCCCGATCTGTTCCTCCGCGCCACGGCCGGATCGGAACCGGCCCGGCGAGTGACCGTGAGCGGCACCGACGAATTCACCCGGCGCCGTTTGGTCGACCCCGAAATCGTGTCGTTTGCCCATCCCGACGGCAAACCGGTGTGGGCCGCGCTCTACCGGCCTGCCAAGCCGAACCGGGAGCGGGCGGCGGTCATCCACTTCCACGGCGGCGGGTATCGCCAGTTCGCCCATCGGGGCTGGTCGGTGTACGGATGGGGTCTCCATGTTGGGTTCCTTCACTACCTGCTCGAAGCCGGCTATACCGTCCTCGATTTCGACTATCGGGGTGGGGCCGGCTTCGGGAAGGCCTATCGAACCGATGTGGCCAGGGCGATGGGCATCAAGGACGTTGACGGTGCTGTTGCCGCCGCTCGCTACCTGGTCCGGACCCAAGGGATCGACTCGACTCGGATCGGGGTCTATGGCGTGTCCTACGGCGGCTTTATGACCCTGATGAGCCAGTTCCGCTACCCCGGCATCTTCGCGGCCGGGATCGCCCGGGCCTCGGTGACCGACTACGCCCACTACAGCGACGAATGGACCAGCCGGATTCTTGGCCTGCCGCAGCAGGACACCGCCGCCTATCGCCGGTCGAGCCCGATCTTCTACGCCGAAGGACTCGATGATCACCTCCTGATCGAGCACGGACTGGTCGATGACAACGTCCACTTTCAAGACGCGGCCCGCCTGGTGCAACGGCTGGTTGAACTCGGCAAGGACTTCGACGTGATGTATTACCCGTCGGAGCCCCACACCGTCCAGACCGAGGCCAGTCGCTTGGACCAATCCAAGCGGGCCATTCGGTTCTTCGATCGGTACCTCCGGGGCCGGGGCCGGCCCAAGGAGCGCTAGGCTCTACTGGAAATCTCGCTGGCCGAGTAATCTCCTTCCTTCCCAAAGGAGAACTCATGGCCACCATTACCGTTAACGGCCAAGCGCAGGAAGTCGCCGCCGACC
>SXGT01374452.1_pt1 | contig 11802 bp, 7 predicted proteins | sample 3176221 | NCBI WGS metagenome assembly SXGT01 (sample SAMN11356862, study PRJNA531348) | freshwater metagenome | isolation source: freshwater sample F1-120 | place: China: Fuxian Lake, Yuxi | collected 2017-12-25
ATGGGCCTGGGCAAGACCTTGCAGACCATCGCCCACATCCTCTGCGAGAAGCGCGCCGGCCGGCTGACCCGACCGGCGCTGGTGATCACGCTGACCAGCGTCACCGGCAACTGGCAGCGCGAGCTGGCGCGCTTCGCGCCCGAGCTGCGCGTCTTGACCTGCACCGGACCAACCCGTCGCGAGCGCCTGGCCGAGCTCGCCGGCAACGCCCACGACGTGGTCATCACCACCTATCCGCTGGTGTGGCGCGATCGCGAGACGCTCGCGGCCGAGCCGTGGTCGATCCTGGTCCTCGACGAGGCCCACACCATCAAGAACCCGGGCGCGCTGGCCCACGAGGCGGTGCGCGAGCTGCGCGCCGACACCCGCGTCGCTCTCTCGGGCACGCCGATCGAGAACAACCTGGGCGAGCTGTGGGCGCTCATGGACGTGCTCAACCCCGGCCTGCTCGGCACCGCCGACGAATTCCGCGCCGCTTTTCGCGTCCCCATCGAGCTCCACGGCGACGCGGCGCGGGAGACCGCGCTGCGCGACCGGATGCGGCCCTACCTGCTGCGCCGCACCAAGGAGACGGTCGCGCCCGAGTTGCCGCCCAAGACCGAGCTGGTGCGCGCCATCGAGCTCGACGGCGCCCAGCGCGAACTCTACGAGAGCATCCGCGTGGCCGCCCACGCCGACGTGCGCGCCCACATCCGGTCGCGCGGCATCGGCGGCTCGCAGATCGCGATCCTCGACGCGCTGCTCACGCTGCGCCTGGTCTGCTGCGATCCACGCCTGGTCGCCGTCGAGGCCGCGCGCGGCGTGACCACATCGGCAAAGTACGAACTGTGCCTCGGGCTCATCACCCAGCAGCTCGCCGCTGGCCGCCGCATCCTCCTGTTCTCGCAGTTCGCGCGCATGCTGGCGCTGCTCAGCGAGGGCCTGCTCGGCAAGGGCATCGGCCACGTCACGCTCACCGGTGCCACCGTCGATCGCCAGCGCCCGATCGACGCCTTCGAGCAGGGCAAGGCCGACGTCTTCCTCATCAGCCTGCGCGCCGGCGGCACCGGCCTCAACCTGACCTCGGCCGACACCGTCATCCACTACGACCCGTGGTGGACCCCGGCGGCCCAGGCCCAGGCCACCGACCGCGCCTACCGCATCGGCCAGCGCCGCCCGGTGTTCGTGCACTCGCTCATCGCCGCCGGCTCGGTCGAGGAGCGCATGCTGGCGCTGCAGCAGCACAAGCGCCGGCTCGCCGACGCCATCCTCGGGCCCGGCGGCGGCGCCGCGGCCGCGCCGCTCTCGGAACGCGACGTCGACGATCTGCTGGCGCCCCTGCCCGCCTGACTCCGGAGGCAACGATCGCGCTGCCTCGCCGCCTCAGGCGCGGTTCGGCCTCGGATCGATGCCCCGTAACGACGCCGGGACATCGCCGCTGTCGCACGCGTCGCACCGGCACAGCGGCCCGGAACTCGACCATGTCAACCGAATGCAGGGGGGGCGCATCCTGGGGAATGTGCGATCCTCGCTGGCAGTTACCGTCAAGGGCCCCGACGAGATGGCACTCGATCGCACGCAAACGCTCGGCCCGCGCGACAGCACGGGAGACGACACGCCCCACCGGCATGTCGGTGAAGACGCCCTGCCGTCCGCGCCCGTGGACGCCTCCGATCGCTACGAGCTCGAGGCCGAGCACGGCCGCGGCGGCATCGGCCGCGTGGTGCGTGCCCGCGATCGCCACCTCGGCCGCACCGTCGCGGTGAAGGAGCTGCTCCGCACCAACGAGCTGGCCGAGGCCCTGTTCGTGCGCGAGGCGATGATCACCGCCCGCCTCCAGCACCCGGGCATCGTCCCGGTGCACGAGGCCGGCCGCTGGCCCAACGGCGATCCGTACTACGTGATGAAGATGGTGTCGGGGCGGACCTTGAAGGAGGTCATCGCCGGAACCCGATCGCTGGCCGATCGCCTCGCGCTGCTGCCCCACGTCATCGCGGTGGCCGAGGCCGTGGGCTACGCCCATAGCCAGGACGTCATCCACCGCGATCTCAAGCCGGCCAACGTGCTGCTCGGGGAGTACGGCGAGACCATCGTGATCGACTGGGGTCTGGCCCGCGATCTGCGCACCAACGACGTCACGCCCCAGCCCGGCGTCCTCGGCTCGGGCGACGGCCGCACCGTCACCGGCAAGGTGGTCGGCACGCCCCAGTACATGTCGCCCGAGCAGGCACGCGGTGACGCCGTCGACCCGCGCGCTGACGTCTACGCGCTCGGCGCCATGCTCTACGAGGTCCTCACCGGCCGCGCCCCGGTCGGCGGCGATTCGGCGCAGGAGATCATCGATCGTGTGCTCGCCGGCCCGCCCGAGCCACTGCGCCGCGTCGCCCCCGGCGTGCCCGCCGACCTCGACGCCATCGTCGGCAAGGCGATGGCGCGAACGCCATCGGATCGCTACGCCACCGCCCGCGAGCTGGCCGCCGACCTCAAGCGCTTCCAGACCGGCCAGCTGGTCACCGCCCAGGTCTACGGGCGGTGGAGTCTGAGCCGGCGCTGGGTGCACAAGAACCGGGGCTACGTGGCGCTGGCCACCATCGCCATGGCGGCGCTCGCCATGATCGCCATCGGGCTGGTCCGCCGCGTCGTCGAGGAGCGCTCGATCGCGGAATCGCGCGGCCTGCAGGCCGAGGCCGCCCGCGCCGCCGCCGAGCAGCGCAAGAACGAGCTGGTGCTGGCCCAGGCCCAGGCCGCGATCTCGCACGATCCGACGGCGTCGCTGGCCTGGCTGAAGAACTTCCCCATCGAGGGCCCGCTGGTGCCGCGCATCGCCGCCCTGGTCGACGAGGCCGAGGCCGCCGGCGTGGCCCGCCACATCTGGCGCGGCGCCGACTGGGTGATGGGCGTCGCCGTGTCGCGCGACGGCAGCAAGGTCGCGACCGCAGTGCGTGACGGCAAGGTCCGCGTCTACGACACGGGCTCGGGCGAGCTGCGCATCCTCGGTCACCGACCGATGCTGGGCGCGGTTGCCTTCGACGCGCTCGGCCGGCGTCTGATCACCTCCGACAGCGGCGGCATCGTGTGGCGATGGGACATCGCCACCGGCGAGGGCAAGGAGCTCGGCAACCACGAGAGCGGGGAGCTACGCTTCGAGACCGCCGGCGACGGCCTCATGGCCAGCCGCGCCGTGGACGGCACGATCAAACTCTGGGATCTCGATCGCGGCGAGGTGGTCGACGAGCTGTTCGGTGAGCTGCCGTACCGCGAGCGCTCGGCGACCGCGTGGGACGGCAAGCGCGGCGAGGTCCGCCTCAGTGGTGGCCTCGACGGCAGGCTGCGGCTGTGGAAGGGCGATGTGGCCCGCGAGGTGGCGCGCCTGCCCGGCCCGGTGAAGATGGTGAACATGACCCGTGACGCACGGCGAGCCATGGCCGCCGACGCCAGGGCGGTCTACTGGATCGATCTCGAGCAAGGCCGGCTCACCCGCGTGGCCGAGGGCATGTCCAAGGTGCAACAGCTCTCGATCGACCCGACCGAGCGCCGGGCCGCGCTGGCTGGCGACGACGCCGACGTGATCCTGGTCGAGCTCGAGACCGGCGCGATCGAACGACGGCGTGGCCACACCGACGCGCTGTACGCGGCGATCTTCGATAGCAGGGGCGAGCGGCTGGTCACGCCCAGCGACGACGGCACGGTGCGGGTGTGGGATCTCGACACCGGCGACAGCCGCGTCCTGCGCGGCCACGAGGACGACGTCTACGCCGCGGCGGTGACCCCCGACGGCCGCACCGTCGCCACCGCCAGCCTCGACGGCAGCGCGCGGCTTTGGCACGTCGGTGATCGCCGGACGGTGGTGGTCGGGCAGCTCGGCGATGTCCGCGTCCTGCGCCCACTCGGCGGCGACGCCGTGCGCGTGGTGTCGATGTCGGATCCGGTGCGGATCACCGACGTCGACCTGCGGCTGCGGACCTCGAGCATCCGGTACACCGCGGAGTCCAACGCCGGCGAGCCCGAGATCTCGGCCGACGGTTCGACCGTGGTGGTGCCGCTTCGGCCGGGACATGCCGTGGTCTGGCGCGACGGCGCGGCCAAGGAGATCGTGGCCCCCGACGAGGCACTGATGGCGCGGCTGTCGGTCGACGGCCATCGCGCAGTCGCGCTCGAGACCGGCGGCGGCGTGCGGGTGTGGGACGGTCAGAAGCCCCGGGTGCTGCGCGAGAAGAGCCCGGCCACGGCCGTGTCGATGGGCAAGGACGGCATGCGCCTGGCGCTCATCGAGCCCGAGGCCATCGAGCTCGTCGATCCAGTCGACGGCGCGACGACCGCCAAGCTCACGCGTGCGGCGCACGGCATCGCCAGCGGCAAGCTCCGCGTCGAATTCACCGCCGACGGCCGCCACCTGGTGATCCACGACATGAAGGGCCTGTCGCTGTGGGACTACGAGCACGATCGCGTGGTCCCGCTCGAGCGCTCGACCTACGGCATGGCGCACATGGCCCAGTCGGTCGACGGCACCATGATCGCGGTCGGCGTCGAGGACCGCAGCGTGAGGATCTGGGACGTGAAGACCGGCCGCGAGCGCCTGACGCTGCGCGGCCACCGCGATCTGGTCAACTCGATCGCGTTCTCGCCCGATGGCCGCCGCCTGGTCACCGGCAGCTACGATCGCAGCGTGCGGGTCTGGGACGTGGCGACCGGCGAGTCGCGCGTCCTGTCCGGGCACGTCGGCCCGGTCTGGAGCGTCGCCTGGACGGGCCCCGATCAGATCGTGTCGGGCTCGAGCGATGGCACCGTGAGGATGTGGACGTTGCCCGACGCGCCCGCTCCCCGGGCAGACGAGATCGTGTCGAAGCTGCGGGCGGAGACGTCGGCGGTCATCGACGAGCGCAACCGCGCGACCACGCCGGACTGAAGACGGACCTCGGGCCTCGGCCAGAGCCCGAGGCCAAGAGCAACAGGGCTGCTACTTCGTGGCTTCCTGCACGCCCTCGCCGTCGAGTTCGATCCAGCGGGCGTCGCGCGACTTCCAGACTTCGGACTGGACGGCAGACTTGGCGGCGGGGGCGGCAAATCCGCCGACCTCCTTGGCGGCGCGCTTGGCCTTGCGATCGATGTCGGCGGCGAGCGTGGCCGGCATGCGGGTCTTGCCGACGGTGAACGGGGTCGAGGACGACGGGCTGTTGCGGTGCGAGTCGATGCAGAACACGTCGAGAGTGAGCGCGACGGTCTGGCCGGCGCCGACGGTCACCTTCTCGCGGCGGGCTTCGGATTCGACCTCCTCGTCGGTGGCGATCTGGAAGGGGCCGACCGCGCCCAGGCGCTGCGGCGCCTGATCGGCATCGCCGTCGGGCACGAAGTAGAGACCGCGGGCCGAGAACACCATGGGCTTCTTGCTGGTGTTCTTGACCTCGACCGAGAGCTCGCCGTTGGTCGAGCCGTCGTAGGACACGACCCGGACCTGGAAGCCGCGGTCGGCCTTGGCGGCCGGGGGCGCGGCGTGGAACTTGTCGTCGGCGGCGGCGGAGCCGGCGGCGAGGCAAGTCAGGGCGAGGAGGACGGCGGTCGCGGCGCGCATACCCGTGGCAACGCACGGGCAGCGTGAACGGTCTGGGTCCTCGGAGCCCAGAAGGGCAAGAGCAAGGGCAAGGGATCAACAGGCCGGGATGGACTGGGGTTGGGCCCCCTCGACGCGCCACTGCGGATCGACCGGATCGATGAAGAGCATGTGGCTGTGGCCGTCGACCTCGGTGGTCTGGATCATCACCCGTTCTCTACGCTTGAGCTTCGTGAAGTGCTCGGGGAGGACCGTGAAGCGATGGAGCTGGCCACCGTGGCCGTGCCAGAAGTCCTTGGGCAGGGTCACCGCCGCCGCCACGTCGGAGACCCGGATGGTGCCGGTGCGCGGACCGAGCCCGCCGTCGAAATAGAGCGCCATGGCGTAGACGTCATACAGGATCACGGTCGTCGTGCAGGCCGCGGCGTCGGGCGAGACCGGGCTGGCGTCACCGCCCGCGGAGGAAGCGTCGGGACCGCCAGCCGAGGCCGCGTCGGCCTCGGGATCAGGATCGCCGGGTCCGCCCGGAGGCTCGGCGGTGCACGCGATCAGCACGGCGCCGGCGCCGGCGCCCACCGTCAGGCGCAGGAACTGCCGGCGGTTGTGCCCGCGCTCAGTACGCATAGTTCTTCCACGCGCCGGGCAGCGGACCCCAGGTGGTCGCCGGATGCTGGGCCGGCGCGTAGCGCACGATCACGCCGCCGGCGGTGAAGTCGGCGCGGATCCGGCGGTTGTCGTAGTTGAAGTTGCGAACCTCGCCGTTGGCGTCGACGAAGTTGGCGGTGTCGAAGGGGTGCCAGGTGAAGGTGTCGTCGCCGCCCCACAGCTCGCCGTACGCGAGCACGTTCGGGTACCAGTCCTTGAAGGGGCGCCCGGCGTCCTGGTGACAGCGCGTGCACGAGTCGTCGGAGACCTCGAGGTGCCCACCGTCGTAACCCCGGGGCACGATGTGGAAGCCGGCCTGGGTGGTGGCCGCGTGCGCCACCCGCGCACCCTGGGTCTTCCACGGCACGCCCTTGACCGAGCGGTACGGCACCTCGAGCAGGAGCTGCTTCAGGATGGCCGGGTCGGCGAGCGCCGGCAGGACGTCCTTCGCGCCCGGCGTCGACGGAAAGGCCGACGCGAAGTGGGAGGCAGCCAGGGTCTCGGCCTGCAGCGTGGCGGCGTTGCGGGCATGGGCGGCCAGCGCGCTGACGTCGGCGGTCTGCCACGCCGGGTTTGCGGCGGTCGCGCCCTCGAGCGCGCGGGCCAGGTCCTCGCCGGTCGGGAACGGCCGGTAGACATCGTTGCGCCAGCGATCGACCTCACGCACACGCACGCGGATCTCGAACGGATACCAGACGCCGCTGCCGTCGATCTGGAACAGAACCTCGCCGAGGACCGTACCGCGCGGGAACATCCACTCGACGCGGTGGGTGTACTGGTTGGGATCGCGCTGCCAGTACACCACCGGCAGGAGCGCGCCGTTGCCGTCGCGCGGCGCATGCCAGAAGTCGACGACGAAGTTGTCGGTGCGCGCGACTCCGCCGATGCCGCGGCCAAACGGGAAGTGGAAGAGGCCATCCTCGATGAAGAGCTGGGCGTGCCCGCCCGGCACCGCCAGATCGATCATGCCGCGATCGATCGAGTTGGGCCGCATGCCGATCGGCAACTGCACGTTGTCGCCGAACGAATCCTGGTAGCCCGGGATGATCGAGAACTTGTCGTACCACATGGTGTCGGCGCTCTCGAGGACGCCCTTGAGCCACGGATCGGCCACGTGCGGCATCCGCGGTGCGATCATGGCCAGCCGTGACGGCGGCATGATGTCGACCGGGCGAGCGGCGTCGAGCGGGACGTGAACGCTGGTGTCGGGCGGCGTCACCGGCGCGGCGTCGGGTGAGACGCCGTCGTCATCGTCGTCGCCGACGACGTCGTCGCCGCCTCCGGGCGAAATCTGACCGACACAGGCGACCAGCGGGAGCACGGCGAGCGACAGCGCGAGCGCGGACGAGCGGATCATGGTCCCTCCATTTCGGCGTGCACAGGTCGCCGAGTTGACCCACGGTAGTCGCGTCGCGCTGCGCCGTGCGAGGGCCGAGGTCGGGGGTGAACCACGGTTCCCTCCGGCGGGAACTCGGGTGCGGATTCGAGGCAGAACGCCACGGCCGAGCCAGGCGGGCCTCGGGCGTCGGGCCTCGGGCCTCGACCAGCCGGCAGACGCACGACGCCGGATCGAGCAGGATGTACGTCCCCGGTCGTCCGGAGCGGGTCGAGCGTGAGCGAGACCGTGTCGAAGGACGCCTTGCGCGCACGTCGCGCGTTTCGGGCCGAGGCCCGAGGCCCGACGCCCGACGGGAGTCTTACGGGGTCAGGCCGACCGCGACCGTGCCGGCCAGGGTGCCGATGACGTTGTCCATCGTGGCGCCGCAGGTGCGCACCAGCGGCACGGTGCCGGTCAACTCCAGGGCATACCCCGACGGGTGCGCGCCGCTGTCGCAGTAGCCGACGAAACGGGCCGTGCCCGACGGCGCCATGGTGACGTCCTTCTGCACCGTGCAGCCCGCGGCCAGCGCCGCGCTCGAGTCGATCACCATCGCGCGATCGTCGGCCAGCGGCGGCACCCGGCTCGGGACCAGAAGCACCGGTTCGACGCCCAGCAGATCGGGGCGCGGCAGGCACAGGGTCAGGGCCTGGCTGCCGCCGGTCTGCGATCCGTGCACCGAGACGCTGATCACGCCCGAGCCGCTGATCGTGCAGTCGTTGTTCACCGAGGCCGTGAACTCGCCGTAGGTGACCGTCTCACCGCCGACGGTGAGCGTGATGCCGGCCGCGGGCGCGCCGCCGGGGCCGCAGCTGTCGTCGTCGCCGGGACAGCCGACGGACAGTGCGGCGAGCGCCGCAGCGACCAGCGTCAACTCAGTACGCGAAGGGAACGGTGAGCGCGGCATGGGCCACCAGAGCATTGCCGAAACGGTTGTTCTGGTCGATGTACTCGATCACGATCTGACCGCGCATCTCGCCCAGCCGGCCTGTGAAGCCGAGCACATCGCCTGACAGCTCGAGGGCGGCCGCCATGGTGTGGCTGTCGAACGCCGACAGCTTGATGTCGTCGGAGAGGAACTCGAGCGTCGACGAGTCGTAGCGCGGCTGGTAGAAGGTGGCCTTGTCCTGCCGGTGGTAGCGGTAGCGCACGCTGAAGGCCGTGCCGTCGCCGACGTCCTGGATCACCCGCACCTCGGGGGTGTGGGCGTCGAGGTCCCAGGAGTCGTGGTACCGGCGATACCCGGCGATCAACGTCGTCATCGTCGACGGCACGAACCACTTGAAGGTCGCCGCCACGGCGTGGCGCGTACGCCGGTCGGGGTGGCGCTCGGCCACCTGCATGCCGGCGGCGATCACCGAGCGGTACAGGTTGGCCTGCTGGCCCTCGAGCCGGCTGACATCGTAGGTCAGCGAGGCCACCATGTCGCGGCCGAGGAGCTGCGCCAGGCCGATCGATCCGAGCACGGTCGACAGATCGTCTTCGAGGCGCGGCACCATCGGCGGCGCTCCGGCGTTGGACATCGAGTCCTTGCCCAGGTTGGCCGAGGCGGTGACCGCCAGGTTGCGATCGAACAGCTCGACCGCGCCTCGCACCCCGAAGAACATCGACGTGTAGTCGGGTTCGCTGGAGTAGCGCACCGAGGCCCCGACCTTGTAGAGGTCGACCTCGCGCACGTAGCCACCGCCACCCTCGACGCGACGCTCCGTGAAATACGTGCCGTCGTTGCCGGCCGCCACCGACGCCGAGGTGATGGCGTCGACTAGCACGTGAGCGTCGGCAGTGCCGTGATCGCCGACCTCGAACAGACCGTCGAGCATGGGCTGGATCACCCGGGTCGCGCGCTCCTTGTAGTAGACGCCGCGCATCGACAGTTCGCCGTCGGCCCATGCCGGCGCTGCCGCCAGCGCGACCACGGCCACGGCCAGGGGGCCACGTGTGACCGAGCGCCTGCGCCGGGTCAGTTGCATCCGCAGCCGCCGCCCGGCTCGCCGGTGCCACCGTCGGCGCCCTCGCGCGATCCGGTCTGGTGCTGGATGAAGCGGCTCTGTCCGGGCTGACGATCCTCGGTCATGGAACGCCGGGCGACGTTTTGCCGCTCGTGGGGGCGGACGACCGCACAGCCGGCGATCGTGACAAGAAGAGTCGCCAGCGCGGCGACACGGAGGCGCGACACGAGGCATATCCTACCACCCCACCGTGAAGCGCCGATCGAAGCGTCCCTCTCAACTGATCCGTTCGTTTAACAACTGGCCCCGGGCGGTGATAATCGCGGTCGTCGCCGTGACCGGCGCCGCATGCGGACCCAAGGCGGTCGAACCTCCGCCGGCCGGCCCCGACCGCCCGGTCGAGCCCGCGGGCGGCTCCACCGCCGACATCACCGCCGAGCTCGGGCCGATCACGCTCGAGGGCCTGGTGTTCACGCCCGAGGCGCTGCCACCACCGGCGATGCTGCTGGTTCGCGCCAGACCGCCGCAGACGCTGGCCAAGGCAACCGCCGCCTGGATGAAGTTGCAGACCGACACGCGCGCGTCCAAGGCCAAGCGCGTGACCGCCGGCCAGATCCTGGCCACGCTGCTCTTCGAGGAAGCGGGCCGTGTCCCCGAGCAGAAGCGTGAGCGGCTGATCGAAGCGATCAGTGCGATCCAGGCGTTGACCGCCACGCTGGAGGTCGATGCGGCGACCCTGGAGATGGGCGCGGCCCTCGCCGCCGCCGCCGGCGACGAGGACGCCGCCGCGAAGTTCGACGGCGAGCTGGTCCGTCGGTTCCCGACCCAGAAGGCCGGCGCCGCGGCGCAGGCCCGCATCGCCTTCGCCCACCTGCGCGCCGGGCGCAACGCAGAGGCGACCAGCGCGCTCGCCGGCAGCGAGCCGAGCGAGAAGAACCCCGGGCTGGCCTACGTGATCGCGTGGAGCCGCTTTCGCGCCGGTGACCGCGTCACCGCCGCCCGGGCGATCGAGGCCGCGGCGCGCGGGTGGACCGACGCCGCGTACCGCGATCCCCTGTGGCGCGACTACCTGGTGATCGCGTCGCGCAGCGACGTCAGCCCAGCCGACGCGGCGGCGACGATCGGCGCGGTCTTCACGCGCCCCGCCGACCGTTTCGCGATCGTCCACCAGCTCTCCCTGGCGTTCGGGTTCGCCGGGCGCGCTGAAGGCGCGGCCGCGGCGATTGACCTGGCGGTGAACGCCGGTGCTGGCGACGTGACCAAAGGCGACCTGGTGAGGGCGCGCCTGGAGCAGGCGTCGTTCGCGTGGGCCGCTGGACGCGTCGAGGATATCGCCCCGGCGCTGGCCGCGGCCAACACCGTGCTCGACGGCTGCAGCGACTGTTCGCCGGCGGCGCTCGGTGGGCTCGAGGCAGCGCTCGAGACGCACGGCGACGAGCTCCGGGCCGTCGCCGACGCCAGCCAGGACGAGCGCTACGTGCGCGCCGCCGCCGCGATCGACGCGCTCCGCAAGGGCTCGGCCGCCGGCACCAGCACCAAGAAGGACTTCCAGGGCAAGGCCTACGTCGACGCGCTGGCGCGCGTGCTGGCCGCCCGCCTGCAAGGGCTCCAGGCCTGCTACGAGGCCACGCTGCAGGCCGAGCCGAAGCTGGCCGGGCCGCTGACGCTCTCGCTCGAGATCGATGGCACCGGCGCCGTGCAAGGCGCTTCGTCGGATCCGGCTGCGGGCACCAGCGGGCTCTCCGCCGTCGCCGGCTGCATGGAGCAGCACGCACGGACCTGGTCGCTGCCGTCGCGCCCGATGAAGGGCGTGTCGCGCATCAAGCTCAAGCTGGTGCTGGCGTCGAAGCCGTAGATCCGTCGGTTCGAGCGGTCGTTCAGCTCGGCAGGCGCGGACCCTCGCGCGACGACTGTTCGACTCGTTCGTGATCGGCGATGAAGCGGCGGGCCAGCGAGACGCGGCGAGCATGGCCAGGATCGACGGCGCCGGCCAGCGGATCATCGGCGCGGGCCAGGAAGGCCGCGAGCGCGCGAGCGCAGGTGCCCAGCTCGCCGGCGCGGTGCGCGGCGGCGGCGACGTTCCAGTGGTGGAGCGGCCAACCCGGCTCGAGCCACGCCGCGCGGGCGAGGTGGCGGATGGCGGCGGCGAGCTCGCCCATGGCGAGCAGACACAACCCGAGGCTCGAAGCGGCCTCGGCGTCGTCGGGGGCGATGGCCACGCAGTGCTCGAGCAGCGGGCGCGCCCGCGCGCCCTCGCCGGCGGCCAGCTGGTCGACGGCGCGGCCGAGCAGTGCGGCCGGTTC
>SXGT01483620.1_pt1 | contig 11802 bp, 9 predicted proteins | sample 3176221 | NCBI WGS metagenome assembly SXGT01 (sample SAMN11356862, study PRJNA531348) | freshwater metagenome | isolation source: freshwater sample F1-120 | place: China: Fuxian Lake, Yuxi | collected 2017-12-25
AGTGGCTCGTACGAACTACTCGCAGGGCGCACGCCGCCGCACGCACAATCGTGACGACCACAGGGCTCACAGTGCGCGGTTGCCTCGCCAGCACCACCAAGTAACGCAATCGCCCGTGACTCAATCTCACTAGCGATCTCGTGGCTCTCGGTGACACTCATCGCGCCTGGTACGCGAATGTGCATGTCGATCCAGTGCATCGATCCATCGTGCCGGCAGCGCAGCTTGTGGAATGAACAGATCGGTGGGGTGCGCGTTCCACCATGAAGATGATCGGTCAGCAACGCTGTCAATGCGGCGATATCCCCATCATCCTGCCGGTCGATGAGTCGATTGACTGATCCCTTCGCGACGCGCCATCCCATCACAAGCAGCAAGCATCCCAGCGCGAGCGCGATGACAGGATCGAGCCACCACCAACCGGTCACGCGAATGAGAATCAGTCCGAGGATCACAGCAGCAGTGGTGATCGAGTCGCTCAGCACATGCACTCCATCGGCAACGAGCGCAGCCGAGTCGCAGCGCCGTCCAGTCGAAATCATCAATGCTGCGAGTGCAAGGTTTAGCAGGCCAGCTGCAATCACAAGCACGAGCCCCCACTCCGTGTGAGCAATCTGAACCGTACCCGTGAAGAGCGCGCTGACTGAGTGAATGACGATGAACGCACCTGCCGCAACCAACATGCCACCCTCCACGGCGGCGCTCACAAACTCAACCCGTCCATGGCCGTAAGGATGTTCAGCATCAGCTGGACGCGCAGCGAGACGAACTGCGCCTAAGGTCATCACGCTCGCGACAACGTTCACAATCGACTCGAGTGCGTCTGACAGGACCGCATCAGACTGCGTCATCCACCACGCCGCGAGCTTCATCGCCAAGATGAGCAGCGACGCAACAACCGCTATCACCGCGACTGTTGTCTGCGAGATTCGCATACGAAGAGTCTTACCACAGGTGCGAACTCCCCCCTACGATTCGACTCATGCAACAACCACGCAATGGTCCGAGTTCGCGAGGGGGAAATCGCAATGACAGTCGAGGCGGCCGAGGAGCCCCCCGTGGAAGATCTTCACGCGAAGGATCGTGGAAGCAAACCGATGGAGGTCCCCGTGCGCGCCCTGCGGCACTACGCCTCGCGGGATTTCGGGCAGACCTCGAGCGCGCGCTACGAGAACTTGATGATGCGACAAGAGCCGCTGCATCCGCGAAACTCCCACTGACGAGCGTGCTCGAACACACTCACGGCCTCGCATTTGACGCGTTGTTCGCGCCGTGGAGGCGAGTCCGTGCGGCGCTCGCCGATGTTGAGCGCGCGTGTGTTGCAATTGAAAGGTTGAAGAATCCGCCAAAGGCTTTTGCACCACGCGACTTCCCTCCTAGACTGTAAAAATGCTCGCCCAATCCGCCATCCACTTTGTGTTGGCGGTTCTCGCGAGCGCAGAGCCCGCACTCGTGCTCGACACGAAGCACGTCGGATGGCCGGACCTGCAGGCGCAGTGGCCTGTCCACATCGACTTCACTGAGTCCAACTGCACCGAGCGCGAAGTCGGTCGCAGATCGTGCGTGCTTGCAGGGCACGATGCAAGTGGTCCCATTCAAGCTGTCGTTGTCGAGCGTGGCGGGTTCTTGGCCGCGACACTCGTCGACGGGTCAGGGGTGCGTTGGTGGGCGCGTGGGATCTCGAAACATCCACTTCATTTCGAAGTGGCCCCTCCCGAGGCGATGGGTCCGTGCGCTGGTGGACTCGATGCGCCGCAGCACGTGCTCGATCAAGGGCGATTCAATGGTCAGTCGCAAGGCGGGATTGCCGGTGGGTGTGTCGATGCCTCGACGGTTGATGTCATCATCCTGACGACACCAGCGGCGCGCGTCCAAGCGGGAGGCGTCGGTCAACTCGCTGCGCTTGTCGATCTCGCAGAGGCCAGCGCGAATGCGGCGTACGCGAATAGCTCGATCGCTGCACGCATCCGTGTCGTGTTCGAGCTCGAAGTCAGTTACGAAGAGGTGAGTTTCGGGGCAGACCTCGCATCGCTTGCCGATGGGTCCGATGGAGTCCTCGATGCGATGCACGGATTGCGTGATGCAGCAGGCGCAGATCTCGTCGCGATGATCCGCTCGTCTGGTGAGTACTGCGGCATCGCATATCTCTTGCCAACGAACGATCCGTCCGCGTCCGGAATCGGATTCAGCGTGACTGCGTGGGGGTGCCTCTCGAGCCAGACTCTTGCACACGAGCTCGGGCACAACATGGGATGTTGCCACGCGCCAAATGATGGTGGCGGGTGTACGACAGGCGGTGTCTTTCCAAACTCGCTTGGCCATCGCTTTACTGGTTCGAGTGGAACTCAGTACCGGACTGTGATGGCGTACTCGCCTGGATCACGCATTGACCACTTTTCAAATCCGCTCGTGAGTTACAACAACGCACCCACGGGCGTCGCGAGCGTCGGTGGTGACCCAGGCCGCGACAACGCAGGGACGATCGCTGCAACAAATCCCGCGATTCGCGGCTTTCGTTGCTCAGCCCCGCCGAGCGCGTTTGGCGATTGCGATCAAGATGGTCGCGTCGACATCATGCAACTTGCCGATGGGTCAGCAAGTGATTGCGATGGCAATGGCGCACTTGATCGCTGCGACCTCTCTAGTGGAACGCTTTGCGCCGACCCATCGCGATTTCTTTGTGATGGAGGGGTCGTGGTTGGGATGCCATCCCCCACCCTTGCACTCGATAACTACTACGGGTTTGCAGTCGACACCGACGGACGTACGGCGGTTGTTGGTGCGTACGGCGACGACATCGGCGCGAACTTTGCTGGAAGTGCCTCCGTCTACTCGCTCACAACGAGCGTGCCGCAGTTCGTGGCAACACTTCGCCACGTGAATCCAGGAGAGATCGACTTGTTCGGTCGTGCCGTCGCAGTCGACGGTGGATTCATCGCCATCGGAAGCGTTGCGCGGGACGTTGCCGGATTCAACGCAGCTGGTGACGTCAGCCTCTACGCGGCTTCGTCGACGGGAGCACCGTGGCAACTTGTCGCGACATTGACCGCGCCAACTCCGCGAACGTCGGGCGGATTCGGCGCATCGGTTGCGCTGCGAGGAAACACCCTCATCGTCGGAAGTCCAGAAGTGCCTGTCACGCAGGGCGAACCTCAGCGCGGACACGCGTACATCTACGAGCGTGTCGGTCCAACTGGATCGTCGTGGGCACTCGTGAAGACGCTCGCGCCGCTTGATGGAACCAATCAGGGTAGTTTCGGAGCATCAGTCGCGGTCGCTGATGGCGTGGTGGCAGTGGGCGCTCCATATGTGGTGAACGCGACTGGGGTCGAGACTGGAGCGCTCTACGTTGCTTCGCACACAGGCACACTGTGGCAGGACGCAGCGCGAGTGATCGACCTGCCATCCACAGCAGGCCGCGCAGGCATGAGCGTGTCGACCGATGGAACGCACGTTGCGGTCGGTGCTCCCACGGCAGGACTGGCAGTCGGAATCGAAAGTGGCGCGGTCTACCTCGTTGAGCGCATCCCGTCACAGGGGTTGTCATGGCACTACTCGCAGAGTGTCGTTGGGTCGAACGAGACACCCCTACGAAAGTTCGGCACACGTGTCGCGATCGACGGCGACCAACTCATGGTTGGTTCGCAGAGGTCCGTCGAAGAGAGCGGCATGCACACACTCTTCGTTCGCGACGGTGCGGCGTGGTCAGAAGCAATTCCAACTCGGTCTGGATTTGCTGTTGCGTTGCGCGGAGAAGTCTGCGTTGCCGGTGCGCCGCGAGACATTCGGGCAGGCATCATTTCGGGCGATGCACGCGCCGAGTTACGGCTCGTCGACAGTGACATCGATGGAAGCGCCGATCGATGTGAGCGGGCGAGTGGAGACGTTGACCTCAATGGAGTTGTCGAAGGGGCAGATCTTGCAGCCCTTCTTGCTGCCTGGGGTGATACACAGTCGCTCGCCGACATTGACCTCAGTGGATCTGTTGACGGCGCTGATCTCGCCCTCGTACTCGCCTCGTGGGGATCGGTCGGGGGCCCCTAGTCGGAATCGGCGTGAAACCTTGCTACTCGCTCGTGTCGTATGACGCGGCGTATCGCGTGCCGCCCACGATGCCCGCGGCGCTCGGACACTCAAGCCGGATCAGTTGTCGAAGCAGATCGTTTGCGAGAGTCGATGCACCGAATCGGAACAGCGAAGGGGTGAGCCACTCGTCGCCCAGCGTCTCCTTCACCATCACAAGGTACGCAATGGCGCTCTTTGCGGCTCGAATGCCGCCGGCAGGTTTCATGCCGATGCGAACTCCAGTTGCGAGGAAGTGATCTCGAATGGCCTCGAGCATCACGAGCGTGACAGGCATTGTCGCCGCAGGTTGCACTTTTCCAGTGGATGTCTTGATGAAGATGTCGCCGTCGATCAGCGAGGGAGATCCCGGCGTGCTCACTGCGGCATCAATGGCAAGATCACTCGCGCGACGAACAAGTTCAAGAGTGCCGAGTTCGCCAGTTTCGAGAATGATCTTGAGATGTGCGTCGCGGCCTCCAGATCCGCGACTGCACGCCGCGCGGGTCAGTTGGATCTCTCGTCGAATCTGGTCGTACTTACCTTCGAGCAGCATGCCTCGCGAAATCACCATATCGATTTCATCCGCTCCCGATTCAACGGCTTTGCGGCAGTCATCGAGGCGAACCTCGAGAGGGAACTGCCCACTGGGGAACCCAGTCGCAACGCTTGCGACCTTGACAGCGGTTCCGGCAAGCGCTTCGCGGGCGGTAGTGACTCGTGTCGGATAGACGCAGACTGCCGCGACGCTTGGGAGCGGATTGGAGAAAGCAAGTTCACTCGGGGCGATCGCCTTTCGACAGAGCGCGCGCACCTTTTCATCCGAGTCCTTTCCCTCGAGGGTTGTGAGATCGATCATCGACAACGCGAGGCGGAGCGCTTGCTTCTTTGAGTCGCCCTTGATGGATCGCTTCGTAAACCGCGCTGCGCGAGCGATTGCAGTCACGCTATCGACTGGGCACTCGCGCATGATCTCAACGCGGTCGAGCAGCGCGAAAAAGCCCAGGAAGGTTTTCGACCGTTCGCAGGATCATGCTGCGTCCGCCCCCAGCCGCTTCGACACCATAGATCATGAGCGACTCAGTGCGATTGTCGAGCAAGTAGACGCACTCATGAGGGCGTCCATCAGGGCCATCGCCGTTGGTCAATGTGATGACACCAATCCCATTCGGAGCTGGAGTCACTCCATCCCCAGCGTGAGCGTCTGGACCGAGCGGCTTCAGAAGCAGCATCGCCAAGATGGTCGTCAGCACGCACGCTCCGGTTGCCATCGACCACTCCATCGCGGCACCACGGGAAGGGCTTGCAGGTAGTTGAGCGGACATGTCCTTCATGGTCGCACCCGTGCTGATGAGGCGCTATCCGCAGCAAGGTTTCGATACCCAAACGAACTGATTGACTTGGTCTTGTCGTTCCACATGACACCAATCATCTCTTCATGAGTCTCGTCGACGATATAGAGCGCACCCATGGCGGTCGCGGGCACCGTTCCCCCGGCCATCGAATAGGTTGCGCGACCTCGAGAGATCGGCCCTGATTGTCCATCGGCGCTTCGCGCCATTGGAAGCACCACAATGGCCGTGAGTAGCACTGCGTTGACTGCAAGTAGTGCTTTGATTCGTGAGCGGCGTTCCATTCTCATGCGCGTTACTCCTGCTGGGATACTCCTGATGCGTTACTCCTGATGACCTCGCTTCGATGGCATCAGACTGATTGTGACCACAAGTCCAGCGATAAGCGCCATCGCCGCATATCCGACCCACGCCGCGCTCAGGTTTCGAACGGTCGGCTGCCGTGGAGCGTTCGAACTCTCGTCCTGCGCTCGTGCATCGACGGAGGCAAACAGCATCGCACAAACGAGCATGAGCAGCTGCACGCAGCGACCCGAACGACATGAGGCATGGAGTGGCATGGTGTGGTGCTTTCTAGGACTTGACAACTTCGCACTTGATGAGGTGGGTTGGAACGTTCGACATCGCATTGCGTGTATCAACCACAAGCTTGGCATGTTGGGCGAGGGCGACATAATCGACCGCGTCATGGTCGGTCAGGATGAGGACACAATCGGTTGCCGCAATCGTTGCGGGTGTCAACGCAACAGAGGAGAGGTTCGTTCGATACTTACGCATCGCTGGGAAATTCGCCAGATGCGGATCGTGATACGACACATCCGCTCCTCGATCGCGAAGCAACTCAATGATCTCAGCAGATGGACTCTCTCGCGAGTCGTCAATGTTCTTCTTGTACGCAATTCCGAGCACAAGAACTTTGGACCCCTTGAGAGACTTCGTGTGATCGTTAAGCGCGTGCTGAGTTCGCTCGACGACATAGTGCGGCATCGAGGTGTTTACCTCGCCTGCGAGCTCGATAAAGCGTGTGTTGCGCCCAACCTCACGCGCCTTCCATGTCAGATAGAACGGATCAATCGGGATGCAGTGGCCACCCAACCCAGGTCCAGGATAAAACGCCTGGAATCCGAATGGCTTTGTGCTTGCAGCGGCGATGACTTCCCACACATCAATGTTCATGTCAGTGAGTACGACCTTCATCTCGTTGACGAGTGCGATGTTCACCGCGCGATAAATGTTTTCGAGCAGTTTCGCGCTCTCAGCAATCTCAGCAGTCGAGACGCGATGAGCGGACTTCACGACGCGTGTATAGAAGGCCATCGCGAGATCGGTCGAGACAGTGTCGACACCGCCGACGAGCTTTGGAATGTGCTGCGCGCTGCGGCCGAAACTTCCAGGGTCCTCTCGTTCAGGGCTGTACGCCAAGAAGTACTCGTCGCCGCACTTGAGCCCCTTCGCATCGAGGATGGGCTTCATTTCATCACGGGTTGTGCCTGGATAGGTTGTCGACTCGAGGACCACCAACTGTCCCTTTCGAAGCGATGCTGCAGCAGTCTTCGTGCTCTCAAGTACGAAGGTCAGGTCGGGTTCATGGTGTGACCCAAGCGGCGTCGGAACGCACAAGACCACGAGATCAGCTGTCGCAAGGTCTTTTGGATTGGAGGTTGGTGTGAAGTGGTTGTCCGCCTTCAGTGTGCTGAAGAAGTCATCACCGAGATGCAAGATGTACCGCGTTCCGCTCTTGAGTGCATCAATCTTCTTCTGATCGACATCGAAGCCAATGACGGGATAGCCGCTGTCGCGGATCGCGCGTACCAGCGGCAGTCCGACATACCCGAGACCGACGATCGCAATCGTTGCAGTCTTGCTCTCGATGCGTTGCATAAGTGCGGCCGCCGTCGCGCTCATTGGGGTGGTGGTTCGTGAAGCGCAGGCGCCAGTTTGAGAAGCATTTGTGGTTGTCATCAGATGAATCCTTGGGTTTCGCAGAATAGCAGAGGAGATGCCCCCCCTCGCGTTTCATAGGATGCCATCGGAATGACTCCCCACATCAGCATCGTCTGCCCGATGCACAACGAAGAGGCGTGTGTTGAGGAGTTTGTTGTTCGCACAGATCGAGCATTACAGGCAATGAACCATGCCTATGAGATCGTGATTGTTTCAGATGGTTCTACCGATGCGACGGAGGCAATTCTCACGCGACTTTCGGCGACAGTGCCAGCACTGCGTTGCCTCTATCTCGCGCGCAATGTGGGTCAATGCGGCGCGCTCTACGCAGGTCTACAAGCGAGTGGGGGTGACATCATCGTTGTCATGGATGGTGACTTGCAGCATGCACCAGAAGAGATTCACGTGCTCGTCGCCGCAATGCATCAGGGGTTTGACCTCGTCTCGGGAAGCAGGCGCAATCGACTCGAGAGCACGCTCACTCGGCGGATTCCATCGTTCGTGGCGAATTGGATGCTGCGGTGTGTCTCGAGGTGCAGTGTTCAGGACATGGGTGGGTTCAAGGCACTCCGTGGCGAGCTCGCGCGGTCGATCCGGCTTCGATCTGGACAGCATCGACTCCTGCCAGCGATCGTTTCGCTTCGTGGTGGCTCAGTCGGTGAGGTCTTCGTGAGTTCCCCGCCACGATTCGCTGGCTCGAGTCATTATGGACTCGCGCGGACGCTCGACGTCTTCTTCGATGTCGTGCTGCTCTGGTTCGAGGGGAGTTTCCGAAGTCGCCCTATCTATCTCTTTGGCAGAATCGCGCTCGCACTGCTTGCCGTTGACGCCATCCTGATGCCAGTGTTGTTATGGGATAAGTTCATGAGTGGAATCGACTTAGGGACCCGTCCACCATTTCTGGTTGCGATCATGTTCTTTCTCAGCGCCCTCTTTCTCCTCGCGAGTGGATTGACCCTCGAACTGCTTTCGGACGCTCTCAATGCCGTCACCTCGCGCATGCCGTTTGTCGTGCGAGAACGGATCGGATTCGACCGAACCTAGTTCGCGGCAGTCGGTTGCGGTGAAGGAGGCTCCTTGGGTGCAGGTGGCGCGGAGGTTGGAGGAGCAACGACCTTCATCTTGCCGTTCATCGTGCGCCAGTGACTTGGATAGGTGCAGACAAAGGGGTATGTGCCGGGTGTCGTCGGTGCAATGAACCAAAACGACTGAGACGATCCAGGAGATACTAAGCCCATGACAGCCAATACTTTAGGTGAGTCTGGAATGAACTCTTTCTGGCGCCCGTCGGCCCCTTGCCCCATTCGATCCCCTGCGACACCCATCTCGGCAAGCGCGCCTGGAGTGACGAAGAGCAGGTTGTGCTCGAGTGCATCGGGGTTATGAAAGTTGATCTGCACCACCTGGCCTGGGGCGACCGAAAACTCCTTCTTGTCATACGCCATTTTGGATGGCACAGCCGTCAACTCAACCACGATAGGAGTGATCGCACGCGCTGCGGAGGGTCGCAGGTCAGTTGGCAGCGCGAGGAGCGCGCGTGTCGCGACGATCTGAGCACCGGGTGTCGACCCCCCCTTCCCGGTAGCCAGCTCGAGCAGAGTTGAGAGTGTTGGCTCGCGCGCAAGGTCGTGCGGATCCCACGCGGCCGCGATGTCACCGAGGTCTGACGATCGTCGATCGCAGCGGTTGAGTTGCGCGGTCGCGCTGAGCAGAAACTCAATTGGGGTCTTCGACACCGCTGTCGCGCAGGCATCGAGAGCGGCGCGGCGCTGATCGGTCGATGCATTGAGCGTGTGAATTCCATCACAAGCTGCGTGTCCAACCAACTGCGCGCACCAGACCAGCGACCAGCAACACAAAGCGATCATGGGCGAGGGATGGTACACACACTCACATGAGCGATGGCATTGCAACCATTCAGGTGCGTGTGCATGGTGCCGCGGGCGAAGTGACGGGATCGTGCTACGAGGTCACGACACACCACGCTCGACTGCTCATTGACTTCGGAATGTTTCAGGGGTCTGCCGAACAGGAGGCGCGAAACGCGAACGCACCAAATCTTGACTTTGAGAAACTGAGTGCGGTGCTGGTCACTCATGCACACATTGATCACTGTGGTCGTTTGGGAATGCTGCCTGCGCTTGGTTATCAAGGACCAGTCCTTACAACAGAGCCGACCGCAGAGCTACTTCCTCGCGTGTTGACGTCGTCAGCGACGCTGCAACAAGTTCGTATCCAAGAGAAACGTGCAGGGACTGCCCCCTCGTCGCGAGTCCTCGCCCCCGCGCACCTCACAACCGCGATTCCAATTCGCAACGAGCCACCTCCGATCCTTTTTACACATCGCCACGCAGAGCGAGTTTCACGTTCGATCCGTGCGCTGCCATTCATGGAGTGGGAACCGATCGCCGATGGTGTCGACGCACGATTCTTACATGCGTCGCACGTCATCGGCGCCGCAAGCATCGAACTTCGCGTGCAACGGGCGAATGGTGGTCAGCCCGCACATGTGCTGTTTTCAGGGGACATCGGCCCAATCGAGAACCCCCTTCTTGCTCCTCACCAATGGCCTGAGCGAGCGCCCGACCTGTTGATCATGGAATCAACGAATGGATCGCGCCGCTTCCGGCAGGTTGATCAATACGAAGAACTCTGCGCGATCGTGCGAGATGCGACCGCGCGGAATCAGCGGATTCTTGCGCCAGTCTTCGCACTCGGGCGAGCACAGACGATGCTGCAACTCTTCGCACGCGCGTCACGAGAAGGCGTGTTGCGTGGACTGCCTGTGTATCTCGACTCAGCAATGGCGTGTCGCGCGAGTGAGTTGTATGCGCGTCATCCGCACTTGCTCGAAGCTCGCACGCGCCGAGAGTGTTTGCGAGGATCGAATCCACTGCACTTTGCTGAGTTGCACACACTGATGTCTCGTCGCGAGTCAGAATCGGTCGATCGTGTGCGCACTGCGTGTGTGATCATGGCGGGGTCGGGCTTCTGCGATGCGGGTCCGATTCTGCGACATGTGCAACTCGCGATCGATCAGCCGAGCACGCGCATCCTCTTCACGGGCCACCAGCTCGAGGGACTGCTTGGACATGGACTGCTCAATGGAGCAACGCGCGTTGAAATCAATGGAGCAGAGCTAGATGTGCGCGCGACGATCGATCGACTTGCAGGCATCTCGGGTCACGCCGACGCGGACGACCTACTCACGTGGGTTGGAAGGATGCCAGGGGCGGTCAAGCGGATCGCGCTTGTGCATGGTGCGCATGAATCGCGGCTTGCGTTCGCGGATGCGTTGCGGGCCGTTGGCACAGACACGGTGCATTTGCCGATCGTTGGCGACACACTAACCGTTGAGTGAAGAAAGTCACGACAGGGTGACCGTATCGGCGCGCACACGAGCACGGTCACTCATGTAAAAAAACGACGGAGAAGTTGAATGACGATGCGTCTGAGCCGCGTTGCGCCCCCGAGCGCGTTGGTGATCGTCACAGGATCGAAGCGTCCGATAAGACGATAAGTGTTCATGGTGTGAGATAATTCTGCCGATATACTCGAGATCTGTTCCACGGGGAACAGCGCGAACGGATTCGACACTTCAAACGAGAAAGGATGCAGGACCAATGACTACTTCAGCTACGACAGGGGAACCCAACGAGAAACAGGTGGCAGCGGTGGCAACGAAGGCGCCTGCAGCAATCAGCTCTCCTTCTTCCCAGGCAGGGAAGTCAACGGTGATATCTAGACTCGGTCGCGGCCTTGGATCGTTGATCCCGGCTGCTGCCCCTGCCACAGTGGTGATTCCAGCGGCGATCGAGAAGGCGAACCCAATGCCGTCGATTCCAACCGTAGTCAAGGCATCAGAGCGTTCCACGGGGAACACTCCGTCAACCCAACCCGCCGCTCGGACACCTGATGCGGGGTCCAGTTTTGAACTAGAACTCTCTTTTATTGCGCGAAACACCCGTCAGCCACGCGAGAAGTTCGATGAGCGAGCGATTGAAGCCCTTGCCGAGTCCATCCGACAGCACGGCCTGATTCAACCAGTCGTTGTTCGGAAGTTGAAACTCCCAGTCGGTGGAAAGACTCACGAACTGATCGCCGGAGAGCGTCGGTTCAGAGCATTTGAACGTCTGGCCAAACTGAAAATCCCAGTGATCATCAGAGATGCGAGCGAGGCCGATTCAGCAGTGCTCGCGCTTATTGAGAACGTCCAACGTGAAGACCTGAACCCAATTGAGCGAGCGGTCGCCTTGAAACGGCTCATGGCTGACTTCTCTTGGACTCAACAACAGGCAGCGGAGCGAGTTGGCCTCGATCGAGCTTCCGTCGCCAATCTGCTCAGATTGATTGATCTCGATCCATTCACCGCCGGTTGTGTTCGTGAAGGACGGTTGACTCAGGGGCACGCGAAAGCGCTGCTGGCGATTGAAAGCGTGCCAGC
>SXGT01750683.1_pt1 | contig 11802 bp, 9 predicted proteins | sample 3176221 | NCBI WGS metagenome assembly SXGT01 (sample SAMN11356862, study PRJNA531348) | freshwater metagenome | isolation source: freshwater sample F1-120 | place: China: Fuxian Lake, Yuxi | collected 2017-12-25
AGATCAGGCAGATCAAGAAACGGTTGCGCATGTCGCGCACCATGGCTGGCAGGTCCTTGCCGCCATGGCCCATCTCACGTCATGCGCCAACTCCGGCGTCGTCGCGGGTTTTGCGCGTGGCGCCGGGTGACCCTCGTGGGCCTTGCCCGCCGGGGGAGCGGCCGGCGCGGGGGTAACCTCGTGCGCCGAGTGCGCTGCGTCATCTCGCGTCGCCCTCGTTGACGGCCCGTCGTTCAGTTCGACCACGCTGGTCTTCATGGGTTCTCCGCGACCGTCTTGTCGTCGAGTCGCTTGGGCGGTCCGTCCCCTCCGCGTGCAGGCGTGGGAAGTCGAGCCGACTCAGCCGCAGCAGCCACCCTTGGGTGCAGGACTCTCAGCGGCGTTGGTCACGACGACGCCATAGCCTGCGCCCTCTACCGCCGTATTCAGCTCGGCCAGGGAGGTCAGCCGCTCGTCGTATCGCACCGTGGCTTCGCCGGCGGCGAGAGCGACTCTTACGTCTGCGACGCCAGGGACGGTTCTCAGCGAGCGCGTGACGTTGCCGACGCAACCGCCGCAGGTCATTCCCGTGACCTTCAAGACTTCAGTCTGCATGGTGAACTCCATTTACGGATGAACCAATTAGCCCCGAACCAGTGCGTGAACTGCGCCTCCGACGGCTCTCAGGCCGCCATCTTACGACACGCCGCTTCGCAGCGGCGGCAGGCTTCAGCGCAGCGCCGACACAGCTCATCGGCGGGGTTCTTCTCGCACTCGGCTGCGCACGTGGCGCAGGTGTCGGCGCAGAGGGCGCACGCCGCGGCCATCGCGCTCGAGCCGCGGCTCATGAGCGAGGCGGCGACGCGACAGACATCGGCGCAGTCGAGGCACGCTTTGGCGCAGACGGGCATTCCGCCGGCGTCGATGCAGGCGCTCGCGCATTGCTCGCAGAGGGCGATGCACGCCTGGAGTTCGGCGCTGCCGTACGTGAGCTTGGAGTCCTTCGGAACAGGAACGCTGGACGATGACACGTGCTGGTGTTGCATGATTGGATCTCCTGAAGTTGTTGATGTGGACATGAGGGGCATTGTCGTGGGCGTGAGGGTCAGCGAACCTCGAGCACGCCGGCCATGCCGTTCTCGGCGTGCTCTAGCCATGGCAGTGGTAGAGCCACTGGCCGGGGTTGGCGCCGGTAGCTTCGCGGCTCGGTCGAGTCCGGCACGTCGACTTGCCCACCGGTGCCGCGCGCTTGGCCGCAGAACGCGAGCAAGGGGAGCCACGCGATCAGGCGCATCATCGAAGTCCTGATGGCGTTGCGATCGCTTCGAAGCAGGCGAGGCTGGAGTCCGGCGTTACCCTGCACCGCAAAGCAATGAGCACGCCATGCTGCGCGGCCCGTTCCGGCCTCGACTGCGAGCGGCGAGCCAATCGAAACGGCTATGCGCACCTCCTTAATGATGGAGACGGCCGCACCGTGCCAGCTCCGCCCGCGGGGTCCACCGCGGCAAGAACGGGTGACCTTCGTGGGGGTGAACGAGCAAGCGCCGCACGACCGGGCGGACGATGAGCGCGCGCGGGACTCCTCGGCATGAGTCGACCGCCAGGCTTCAAGTCTTCTTGCGAGTCGTCTTCAGACTTCCACGCTCCGAGTTCGCCGCTCGAACGGCCGACCGCGAAGGTCGAACGCAAGGCTCGCGCGCGTCCCCGCGAGCCCCGATGGACGAGGGCGCGGTACGCGCCGTGTATCCGGGTGCGCCGTGATCCGCTTCACGACGTCGAGAGCGAGATCCACGACGTCGACCGCGGCGAAGCCGGCGGTTCGAACGTTCGTCACGGTGTCCCGTGCGATGTGCGCACCCCAGATCCGAACGACCAGAGGGTCCAGCCAGCGCATGAGGCGGCCGAGCATAGGGCGCTGCGAGAGGACGTGCTCGAGGAGCAGCAACTGGCCGCCTGGCTTCAATACCCGGCGCGCCTCGCGCAGCCCCTGGACGGGATCGGGCACCGAGCAGAAGAGGCACGTCGCGACGACCGTGTCGAAGCTCGCGTCCGGAAACGGCAACGCCTGCACGTCGGCCACCCGGAGATCGACCGTCATCCCGAGGCGCGCGGCGCGCCGCCGGGCGCGCGCGAGCATGCGCGGCGAGAAGTCGATGGCGATGACCTCCGCGTCGGACCGGTAGAAGCGCAAGCTGCGGCCCGTGCCGACCCCGAGCTCGAGCGTACGACCGCGGGGAACGCGCGCCCACAGTTCGCGACGCCAACGCCCAAACCCGAGCTCCATGAAACCCTCGAGCAGGTCATAGAGGAACGCGCCACGATCGTAGCGGCGACGGGTGAGTTCCGTCGGTGAGAGCCGGCGCGCACGACGACCCGAGAGCCAGCCGAGGCCGATGACGATCAGGCCGACGGCCGCCAAGATGATGTGGATCGGGCAGAGCATTCAGTCTCACCCAGCGAGGGCGCGCAGGGTGCCCTCTCCAGGCGCGTTCGGCAGAGCGCGCATGTCAATTCACGCTAGGGTCGGTGGGCGCCGGCGCGATGAGCGCGCGCGCCGGAGGATCGCTTTGGCGATCTCGGGACCATGTTGCTCCGAGGTTCATCCAACAACCGAACTGAGCTGTCGCAGGACGTCGTCGGCGGTGCGCAACGCATGCGCGACCACCGTCAGTGTCGGGTGTCTGTCGCCGGCGGTCGGGAGCGCCGAGGCATCCGCGACCCAGACGTTGGCCAGGGTGCGCACATGTCCCCACGCGTCGAGCGGCGTGCGCTGGTCTGCGCCCATCGCGCACGTTCCAGCCTCGTGACCGGCGCCGGCCACCTCCGGATCGCGGAAGCGGATGAGGCGACTCCCGGGGATGGCCAAGGCGTCCGCCACAGTCGGGCCCGCGTGCCGCATCACGGCGGCAAGGCGGTGGTCGTCATGGGACCACGCCATGTGGATGCGCGGCGCGCGACGATCGTAGGTGTCGCGCACGACGGGGTCGAGATCCACCCGACGCCGCCCGTTGGGGAAGCTCTCGCCGAGCGCGTGGAACTGCGTGGCGCGCCAATGTGCGAGCTCGTCCTCGGGCACGAAGCGGTCGAGCTCGAGGGCCGGCAGTGGTACTGGGCCGGTGATCTCGATGCAGAAGCCCGCTGGCAAGTCGGCCTCCGGAGCGAAGCGGGCGAGCGCCGGACCCGAGATGAGCGACGACGGCGCGAAGCGCTCCCCGGGTCGAGGTTCCGGCGGTGGCGCCGGCTCGAGCAGCACCCAGCTCGCGACGAGGTGGTCGACGAGACCCCGTCCCAAGCGCGGGATCCGGCGTCCGAAGCCGCTCGCTAGGAGAAGTCGCGCCGTTTCGATCGGCGAGGCCGCGAGCACCACTGCGCGTGTCGCAAACGTTCTGGTGCGCAGCGTGCGGAGATCGAGCGCGCGCACCGCGTCGACCCGATGGCGCGCCCCGACGAGCTCGAGCGCGACCACCTGGGTGCGCGCACGTCTTTCGCCCAGACGCCCGCGCGGTGTCCACACGTCGTCGTGCCGGCCGAGCGCCGTCCGTTTCGGCTCGATCGCGAGCCCAAGCGCGGCCGCGGCGGCGGCATGGCCTTGATCGAGCGGCTCGTCACGCACGCCGAGGAGGCGCTCGGCTTCATCATAGTAGGGAGCGATCTCCGCGGCCCCGTAGGGGAATCCAGCGCGCCGAAGGACAGCATCCGGAAAGCGGTGGGCCCAGCCTCCCCAGAGGTGCGTGCGCCCGCCGACGGCGTGGACCCGGTACCAATCGAACGGGCGGCCCACCCGCGTATGCGCCCACGCCCGCCGATCCGGCTCACGCGGTCGACGGCCTGATTCGATGCGCGGACCCGCCTCGAGGAGGAGTACGCGAAGTCCCCGCGCGATGAGGCGCTCCGCGGCCAGCGAGCCGCTGGGCCCCGCGCCGATGACCACCACGTCGTGTGCGGCTGCCATCGGGGACGGGCGCGTCACGTGATCGGGCGCGTGCGCGCCACGACCTCGCAATGGCGGACCGCCTGGCGCAGCGGAACCACATCGCAATGGCCGACGCCTGCGGGGACCCGGACCACCTCGCAATGGCGCACGATCTCGCAGTGGCGTACGCGCCGCGTGTGGACGGGTGCGGCTTCGAACTTGACGTTCACGAGCTTCAAGGCGGCGGTGGTTCGCATCGGCGACTCCTGGGTGCCGGAAAGGACCGGCAGCAAGCGGTTCCAACGAGGGTGGCGCGAGGGCCCTCCTCGACGCCCCGACGACGAGCACGAAGCAGACCAGCGGCCCCGACCGCACCACGCAACGGGCCAGCCTGCGACGGTCGCCCGCGCACCTGTCGAATAGTCTCCAACTTGCCGACAATGCTCCAAGGTTGTTCAGCCTCGAACACCGCGCGGTCGGCCGCGCGTAGGTGTTGGGCGGGGTCGCCCATTGCGGACCGAACCTTGCGTAACGACTGTCGGATGGTTTCGGCCGCGGTCGAGCTGGTCCGGGTCTTGGGTCGGGAGTTGCGATGAGTCCGTTCATTCATCTCGTGATGCTGCTCGCCGCGCACGGTGGCGAGGACCATGGCGCACCGGCGGGGCCGACGCCCGTCGGGCTCGTCGGCCACGTGCGCGGAGCGAGCGCGATGAGCGACACCTTCGAGCTCGTGTTGCGCTGGAGCGCGGAGCCGTCGAACGGGGCGATACCGGTCGAGGTCTTCCTGGCCGACCGGGATACGAACGCGCCGATCGTCGGCGCCACGATCGCGCTACATTGGGCGAAGAGCGCAGGCGGGAACGAGCTCCGAACGGACGCGAAGGCGACCTCGGCGCCTGGGATCTACCGCGCGGACATGGCAGGTCCGCCCGGAATCTACGCGCTGACCGCGGTCATTGCTGCGGGCGATCGCGGTGATCTGCTGACCGCGTCCGATCTCAGCTTCGGCATCACTCCGGCCGACGCGCGTGGGGCGAAGGGGCTGACGGCCAACGAGGAGCACGGCGCGCCCTGGCTGTGGGTCGCGCTCGCGATCGGCGCGCTCGTCATCGTCGGCTCGACTGGGTTTCTCGCGGGTCGGGCGGCGGGTCGGCGTCGGGGCCAGGCGGCCGGGCTGGCGCTATCCCTCGTGGTGATGGCGCGGCTCGCGACGCCGCCGGCCTCCGCCCATGGCGGCGAGGACCACGGGGAACCCGAGGTGCCCGGGACCACCGCGGCGAGCGACGTCCATGGCATCGCCAAGGACCTGCAGTTCCTGCTGGCGATTCGGACGGCCCGCGCCGAGACCGCGACGTTGACCGAGCGGATCCGCGTGCAGGGAACCGTGATTGCGCCGCCGGAGGCGCTCGCCGAGGTTCGGCCGCTGCGCGCTGGGCGGCTCGAGGCGGCCCCGCTCGAATCGGCCGGCGGCGGCTTTCCGACCCTCGGGCAGACCGTCCAGGCAGGACAAGTCCTGGCGGTCGTGGTGGAGCTGCCGGGAGCCTCGGAGCGGGCGACACTCTCGGCCGATCGGGCGCGCGCCAGGGGCGGGGCGGAGCAGGCGCAGGCGCGCGTCGCCGCTTTACGCGCCGCGCTCGGGCGTAAGTTGCGGCTCGGCGGACTGACCGCGGCGCAGGAACTCGACGGACTGCGCGCCGAGATCCGCGCGCTCGACGCCGAGGTCCGAGCCTCGAATGCGGCCGGTGATGCGCTCGCGCTCAGCGGGGAGAGCGTGCGGCTCGAGCTCGTCGCGCCGATCGACGGGGTCATCGCGGCGATCGCGCCCGGGCTCGCGGTCGGTGGCTTCGTCGCGGCCGATACGACGCTCTTCACGATCGTCCAGCCGACGCGCTTCGAGGTCGCCGCGCACGTCTTCGAGGCGGACGCGCCGGAGGTCGCCGTCGACAGCGCGGCGGTGGTCACGGGACCCGGGCTACCGGCCCGAGGGATCGCGGCAATGGCGCGGGGCATGGCACCCCGTGTGGACCCAGCGACGCATGCCGTCGAGGTCCGCTATCGGCCCGACGCGGAGGACGCGGCGCGGCTCCGACTCTATCAGTTCGTGACCGTCGACGTGCCGGTTGGGGCTCGGACGGCGGGTGTGTCCGAGCTCGTCGTCGTGCCGGACTCCGCGGTCGTCGAGGTCGACGGGCGTCCGACGATCTTCGTCAAGACCGCACCCGAGACGTTCGTCGCGAGGCCGGTCGCGATCGCGCGTCGCGAGGGCGGTCGGGTCGGCCTCCGCAGCCAGCTCGCGGCCGGTGAGCGCGTGGTGGTCGCGGGGGCGTCGGTCGTCGGGCTCGCGCCGGCGCCCGCGTCGGCGACTGCGGGCGATCCCTGATGCTCGACGCGATCATCAAGCTGGCGCTGCGCCAGCGCATCCTCGTCTTGGCGCTCGCCGTCATGCTGCTCGGGGCCGGCTCCTACACCGCGATGCAGTTGCCGGTCGACGTCTTCCCCGATCTGAACCGACCGACGGTGACGGTCATGACCGAGGCCGGCGGCCTGTCGCCGGAAGAGGTCGAGGTGCTGGTCACTCGCCCCATCGAGACCGCGATGAACGGTGCGCCGGGCGTCGATCGCGTGCGGTCGAGCAGCGCGGTCGGTCTCTCGATCGTCTGGATCGAATTCGGTTGGTCGACCTCGCTGCTCGAGAACCGGCAACGTGTGAACGAGCGGCTCGGCACGCTCAGCGGTCAGCTGCCGACCGGGATGGTCCCGACGATGGGACCGATCACTTCGATCATGGGCGAGATCATGCTCGTCGGCGTCGTGAGCGACGCCGGGAAGACCGCGCCGGTCGATCTGCGGACGCTCGCCGACTTCACGATCGGGCGGCAACTCCAGGCGGTCCCCGGGGTCGCGCAGGTGATCGCCATCGGCGGCGGCCGCAAGGTCTTGCGCATCGCACCGCGGCCCGCGCGCATGGCGGCGCTGGGCATCACGCTGGAGCAGCTGACGGCGGCGGCGCACGGGGCCCAGACGAACACGACGGGGGGCTTCGTCGAGCGCCAGGGTGAGGAGCTGCTCATCCGGAACCTCGCGCGGACCTCGGAGCTCGACCTGCTCGCCGACACGGTGGTCGCCGTCGCGCCAGGCGGCGTCACGATCCGGCTCCGCGATGTCGCGGACCTCGGGTTCGAGGCGGGCGTGAAGCGCGGCGACGCGGGCGTCAACGGCCAGCCCGCCGTCATCTTGGCGATCCAGAAACAGCCCGGCAGCAGCACCGCCGAGGTCACCGCGGCGATCGACGCGACGCTGGCCGATCTGGGCGCGCATCTGGCGAGCGACGTGCACTTGGTGCCGCTCTTTCGGCAGGCCGAGTTCATCCACGCATCGACCGAGAACGTCGCCGAGGCGCTGCGCGACGGCGCGCTGCTCGTCGTCATCGTCCTCATCCTGTTCCTGCAGAACCTCAGGACGACCTTCATCACGCTGACCGCCATCCCACTGTCGCTCGCCGTCACGGCGCTGGTCTTCTCGGCGCTCGGGATCTCGGTCAATACGATGACGCTGGGCGGGGTGGCTGTGGCGATCGGCGAGCTGGTCGACGACGCGATCGTCGATGTCGAGAACGTCTTCCGGCGACTGCGCGAGAACCGCGCGAAGGCCACGCCCGAACCGGTTCTCGAGGTCGTCTGGCGCGCGTCGCGCGAGGTGCGCGGCTCGATCGTCTTCGCGACCATGTTGGTCGTCTTGGTGTTCGTGCCGCTCTTCGCGTTGGGCGGGATCGAGGGACGCCTCTTTGCGCCGCTCGGGGTCGCGTACATCGTGTCGATCCTCGCATCGCTCGCGGTGTCGATCACGGTGACGCCGGCGCTGGCGAGCCTGCTTCTTCCACGCAGCAAGGCCACGGCCCACACGCGCGACGGCCTCCTGGTCCGGGGACTCAAGCGCCTGCAACGCGGGGTTCTGGTGCGCACGCTGGCTGAGCCATGGCTGGTGCTCGGCACGGCCGGCGTCCTGGTCCTGACGGCCGTCGGCATCGTGTCGACGCTCGGCACCGAGTTCCTGCCGGCGTTCAACGAGGGCACGGCGACGATCAACCTGATGGCCCGCCCTGGAATCGGGCTCGGCGATTCCGATGTCCTCGCGCGCGCCGCCGAGAAGCTGATCCTGCAGGTCCCCGAGGTGAAGTCGGTCGGTCGGCGCACTGGGCGCGCCGAGCAGGACGAGCACGCCGAGGGCGTGCACTACACCGAGATCGACGTCGACTTCCACGCGCCGAGTGAGGTGGGCGCGGAGGGGGGTGCGCCGCAACGTCCGCGCGAGGTCGTCCTGGCCGAGATCCGGGATCAGCTCGCGCGCCTACCCGGGGTCGTCGCGAACATCGGCCAGCCGATCTCGCATCGCCTCGATCACCTCCTTTCGGGCGTGCGCGCCGAGATCGCCATCAAGATCCGCGGACCGGGTCTCGCCGAGCTGCGCCGCCTCGCGGTCGAGATCGAGGGCGTGGCGCGCGCCGTGCCTGGGCTCGTCGACGTGCAGGCCGAGCGCCTGGTGCTAGTGCCGCAGCTGCGCCTGCACGTGAAGAACGCGGTGGCGGCGCGCTACGGATTCGCCCCCGGCGCGTTGGCGGAGACGCTGGAGACGTTGCTCGACGGCGAGGTGACGGGGCAAATCCTCGAAGAGGACCGGACCTTCGAGATGCTCGTGCGCCTGGCCGACGCGACGCGCGCCGATCCGCGGGCCCTGGCCGAACTGCCGCTCGATACGCCCTCGGGCGCGGTCATCCCGCTCGGCGCGCTCGTCGACATCCGCGACGACCGCGGCCCCAACCAGATCCTGCACGAGAACGCGCAGCGGCGAATCGCCGTGCTCGCAAACGTCGAGGGTCGTGATCTCGGTAGCGCCGTCGTCGAGCTCGAGGCCGCGGTCGCCAAGGTCGCGTTGCCACCGGGCTACACCATCAAGTTCGAGGGGCAGTTCCAGAGCCAGGGCGAGGCCACGCGTCTCATCGGCTGGCTGGCGATCCTGTCGCTCTGCAGCATGGTGCTCGTCCTCTGGATTCACTTCCGGTCGCTGCGATTGGTCGCCCAGGTGCTCCTCAATATCCCGCTCGCACTCATCGGCAGCGCGACCGCGCTGTGGCTCGCGGATCTACCGCTGTCCGTCGCGACGCTCGTCGGTTTCATCACCCTCTGCGGGATCGCCTCGCGCAACTCGATCCTGCTCATCGATCACTACCTCCTCCTCGCACGCGAGGGCGCCCCATGGTCGCGCGCCACGATCGTTCACGGGTCGCTCGACCGGCTGGTGCCGGTGCTCATGACGGCGCTGACCGCCGCGCTCGGCCTCATCCCGCTCGTCGTGTCGGCGGGTGCGCCAGGCAAGGAAATCCTCCATCCCGTGGCCGTCGTCATTCTCGGCGGCCTCGTCAGCTCGACGTTCCTCGACCTCCTCGTGACCCCGGCGGCCTTCTGGCTCTTTGGGCGCAACGTGGCGACCCGAGCGGCCGTCACGCCTGGACCGACCCCGTTTCGACCCCATACCGAGGCGGCGCCCTCGGTGACCTCTGCGATGACCACCCAGGAGACCTGACATGCAAACTCGGACCGTGATGCTCATGATCGCCGGCACCCTCGGGGTGACCGGCTGTGGCAAGAAAGGCGCGCCCCCCGCGCCCGTGACCGCAAGCAGCGAAGCCCATTCCCACCCGCCGGGGACGCCGCCCCACGACGACGGGCCGGATGTCGCGCGGGGAAGCGACCCTCATCGCGATCACGACGCGCATGCCCACGAAGCCGGTCGGCACGGCGGCATCGTGAAGTCGGCCGGCAGTTATCACCTCGAAGTCGCGGTCTCCAAGGCCGGCTTCATGGTCTTCCCGCTCGACGCGAAGGAGGCCGACCTGCCGCTGGCCGGGATCACCGGCAAGGTCCTCGTCGCGACCAAGGACGGCAAGCCGCCGGTCGAGGCCGCGCTCGAGCCGATGGGAAGCCACCTATTCGCCGCAGTGGCCCCCGCGGGGCCATGGACCGCGGTCGTCACGCTGACCGTCCACGGCAACAGCGTCTCCGCGCGCTTCGAAGGCGCCGGGGTGACCGCCAAGGGTGGCGGCGACGCAGGCGAGCACGATCACGCGCACGGTGCTGCCGAGGCCGTGAAGTGGACCTGTCCGATGCACCCCGAGATCGTCAAGGATGCGCCGGGTGCCTGTCCCATCTGCGGCATGGCGCTGACCAAGACGGCCCCCGACAAGATGGCGATGGCTGGTCACGCGCACGGGTCCATGGCCATGCCCGAGATGGCCCTCTCGGACAAGGTCGACGCCCACGTCGAGCAGGTCGGGCCCGTCGCAGCGGGGCAGCCTGGGACGCTCACGTTCGCGTTTCATCGCAAGGAGCCGCACGGCGCGATCACGGACTTCGAGGTCGCGCACGAAAAGAAGCTCCACGTCTTCGTCGTGAGCGAGGACCTGTCGTTCTTCGCCCACGTCCACCCGGAGCTGGTCGACGCCGCGAAGGGCGCTTGGCGTTTGGTCCAGACGTTCCCGGCGCCTGGCAGGTACCGGGTGTACGCGGACTTCAAGTCGATCTCGGCGGGCCCGGTCGTGACGATGAGCGTGTTCGACGTGGTCGGTGCGCAGCCGGAAACCAAGCCGCTCGTCGTCGACACGGCCGCGACGGCGACCAAGTCCTTCGGTGACCTCAGCGTCACGCTGACGACGTCGCCGAGCCCGGTCGCGGCCGGCGACGTCACGCTGAGCTACCTCATCAAGGATGCGGCCGGTCAGGACGTCACCGATCTCGAGCCGTACCTCGGCGCGTTCGGCCATCTCTTCATCTTGAACGAGGACCGGGTCACGATGGCCCACGCGCATCCCGAGGACGCCGCCGCGAGCGCCGACCTGCGCGGCGGGCCGACCGTCGCGTTTCATGCGAAGCTGTCCAAGGCCGGCCGGTACAAGCTCTGGGCGGAGTTCAAACGGTCCGGGGCGGTCGTGACGACCGACTGGGTGGTCCAGGTTCCATAGCGTTGGGGGCGTGGCTTGGCGCCGTTCATAGTCGATCGGGCGTCCGTTGGGCCGCGCCGCGCAACTCTGCTACACTCGCGTCACCATGGAAGCGCTCCCCCCCGCTCTCGTCGTTGCCGCGCACGGCTCGAAGATCCCGGCCTGGATCCGCGCCGTCGACACGCTCGTCAAGGATGTCGCCCAGACCCCGGGCGTGCGCGACGTCTTCGGCATCGTCTGCGCCGGCTACCTCGAGGACGGCCAGCCGACCCTGGCCGACGCGGTCGACGCGGCGCTGCGCTCGGGCGCGCCCGAGATCATCGTGGTGCCGCTCTTCCTGACCGCGTCCACCCACCTGAGCGAGGACGTCCCGGGGCTCCTCGGCCTACCCAACGTGCTCCCGCACGTGCGTCGGCGGCTCGTCGCCGAGGGACAGCGCGTCCTGCCGCATGGCCTCCCGATTCGCCTCGCGCCGCTCGGGGACGTGGCGGAGGTCCTCTATCGCAACGCCGTCCGACGCTGCGCGCTCGAGGTCAAGGACAAGGCGCACGAGGCGATCGTCATCGTCGGCTACGGCTCGACCATCCACTTCGAGCAGTGGGAGGCGCTGATGCACGACATCCGCCTGCGCCTCCTGCAAGACGGGTGGGGCGGCGTCGCGCACGCCTACTGCGGGCACGTCGTGCAGCTCTCGCCCGAGCCGACCGAGAAGGCGATCCTCCATGCGGCGCAGCAGGCCGGGATCCGGCGCGTGCACGTCATCCCGTTGCTGCTCGGGATCTCCGAGCTCCAGACCGGGCCCATCGCGGTCGGCTGCCGCAACGCCGCCCCGCGCCTCCTTCGGACGCACGTCCAGCTACGCTATGCGGCGGATGCGGTCCTTCCGGACGGGGATCTCGCGGCCCGCATCGGGTAC
>SXGT01423949.1_pt1 | contig 11799 bp, 7 predicted proteins | sample 3176221 | NCBI WGS metagenome assembly SXGT01 (sample SAMN11356862, study PRJNA531348) | freshwater metagenome | isolation source: freshwater sample F1-120 | place: China: Fuxian Lake, Yuxi | collected 2017-12-25
GAGCTCGCCCGCTGTTGCATTCATCGCCGCGCCTCCTTGGCCAAAATCTTCTTGGCCTCGTCGCGAAACGCCTCGAGCCGCCGACTGACCGTCCGCCGATGCAGCGACGTCACCTCCGCGATCTCGTCCTGCTCCATGCCGTCGACGTAGTAGTAGACCGCGACCGCCGCCAGCTCGGGATCGAGCGCATGCAGCACGCGCCGCACGTCGATCGCCGCCTCGCCGCCCCCCGCGTGCGCCGCCTCGGGCCGCTCGGCGTCTAGGATCTCGCGCCGCCGCCGCTCGTCGCGCAGCGCGTTGATCGCGCGGTTGGTCGCCATGGTATAGAGCAGCCGCCCCGCCATATCCGCGCCGTCCGGTACCGCGACGGCCCCCGCCACGGCCCCCGACGCCCCCGCGCGGCCCGCGCCGTACGCCTCGACGTACCTGAGAAACACGTCCTGCGCGATGTCCTCGACCATCGGGTGCTCTCCCAAAATGCGCCGACAACGCTGACGGATCATCGTGATGTGGCGTCGGTAAAGGCCGCCCAGGTTCAGGCTTTCGGAAGGGTTCAACATCGGGCCTTCAGCGGTTTGACCCGCGAGCGCAGCGCCATGGACATACGATCATTCGGGGCGTTCACGGCGTCGCGAGCCACGCCCGCGCGGCCGCCCCGTACTTGCCCTTCAGGGCCGCGCAGCGCCGGATCGTCTCGAGCGTCAGCTTGAGATGGTGCGCGAGCCCCGAGACCCAGGTCGCCCGCCGCGCCTCGAAGAACGCCTCGACCGTGCGCGCGTCCTCGTCGCTGCAGAGCGCGTTCGCGTACGCCGGGAACTGCGGCGATCCCTTGGGCCCGACCAGCGCCTCGAGCGCGTCGTAATGCAGCGCAACCCACGCCCACACGGCCCGCGCCACCTCGGGCCGCGCGTCATGCCGCGGGCCGCTCAAGGTCCGTAGGTCCTGCGCGCGCAGCGTCCCATCGAGCAACAAATCCCAAGCCCGCGTCACGAGCTCCGGCACATCGAAGGACGCGAGCGCGGTGATCGCCGTCGCCCGATCCGCCGGCGTCGGCGCCCGCGTGACGGCCGCGCGCAAGAGCTGCCAGAGCGCCTCGCGCGCCTCCGCATCCTTGGGCGCATACCCCAGCGCGCGGGCCCGAAGCGGCATCCACAGCGTCGCCTGCCCAACCGATTGTCCGTCCAGGGACGGTAGCTCGGCATGGTCCCCGGCCTTGTAAGGAAGCAACCAGCGCTCCGTGACCCGCAACGCCTCCTTCTCGGCCCGCGCATCGTGGACATGGACGAGCGCCAGCTTCGCCAGGGTCCCGAGCGCCCACGGGTCCTCGCGCAATTTCATTTGCACACCAACTATCTTGCGCAGCTTGGCCCTCAGCAACGCCAGCGCCGCCGGATCGTCCTCGACCAGCCGCCGCACCGCCCCGATCGCGGACATGGCCTCATCGAACGCGATCTCGCCCTGCGGCCGCGCCAGCATCGCCGTGGCCTGCGCGAGGTACGCCGCGAAGAGCTCACCCGCCTCGGCGGCCGACACCTCGGCGGCCCCGACCCGCGCCCTGAGCGCCGCGAGCCACCCCAACGTGTGTTCCGGAGCGGCGCGCGCCGGCGCCGGCAACGCGCGCTCGGTCGCGACTCGGTAGTAGCCGCGCGCCTGCCCGTTTGCGCGAATCCACGACGGACAGAACGGCATCGCCACGACCTTGGACACGACCGGCTCGCGCAAGACCTCGCACACCGTGACCTCGCCGCCCGCATGCCGCTTGGCCGCCCGTATGTCGCCCGCGACCAGGCACACCGGGATGACCCAGCGCTGGTCCGCGTCTCTCCCATCGCCGAGCGCCCGAAACGCCCGCTGGCTCACGCGCAGCGTCACGTCGACGGCCCCGCCCACTCCGGGCTTGCCGCACGTCCAATCGACCCCGACGACCGGGACCCCGGGCTGCTCGATGAAGCTCCCCAGCACCGCCGCAACCTCGAGCCCGCCGGCCGCCTTCGTCAGGTGCTCCACCAGATCGTCGCGCGTGGCCGTCCCACCCGCGCGCGCCGCGAGGTACGCGCGCACGCCCGCCTGGAACGTCTCGGGCCCGATCCAATCCTCGAGCATCGCCAGCACGGCCTTGCCCTTCGAGTACGTGATCCCATCGAACGCATTGCCGATGTCGCCCTCCTCGCGGATCGGCTGCCGCACCGCGCGCGCGTCCGTCCGCGCGTCCTCGTCCATGACCCGATTCGCATCGACGACCGCACGCAACTCCATCGCGTACTCGGGCCGCAGCGCCGCCAGCGCGCGATTGCCGATCCACGTCGCGAACGCCTCGTTGAGCCACAAGTCGTCCCACCACGCCAGCGTCACGAGATCGCCGAACCACATGTGCCCGAGCTCGTGCGCGAGGATGCCATCGTTCCAACGCCGCTGCTCCGCGCGCGCCGGCTCGCCGCTCACGAGGATCGCCAGCTCGCGAAACGTGATGAGCCCAGGGTTCTCCATCGCGCCCGCCGCGAAGCTCGGAACCGCCAGAAGATCCAGCTTGGCAAAGGGATACGGCGTCCCGAACCACCCCTCGAGCCACGCCAGGATCGCCGGCGTGCGCGCGAGCGTGTAGGCCGCCAGCCCTGCCTTGCCGCGCGTCGTGAGGATCCGGAACGGCACGCGCCCGCCCGACACGGCCGGCCCCTCCATCATATCGAACGGTCCAACCGCGAATGCGACGAGGTAGCTCGGCAGCGGCGCGCTCTCCGCGAATCGAAAGCGCGTCCAACCCGCGAGCTGCTCGCGCGCCACCTCGGGCGTGTTCGCTACGGCCAGCGAGCCGGCCGGCGCGTCGATCGTCAGCGACCACGGCGTCTTGAAGCGCGGCTCGTCGAAGCACGGGAACGCGCGCCGCGCCGCAATCGGCTCGAACTGCGTGAACGCGTACCAGTCCGCGCCTTCCTTGGCGCGATAGAGCGAGTCGGGCGTCTCGGTCAGCGGCGCCCGGTACGCAAGACGGAGCGTGAACGGCCCGCCCAGCGGCGCCGGCGCCACCAAGGCCAGGTTCCCGCCACCGTCGAGCACCGCCTCGAGCGGCACCGGAGGCGCGTCTGGTAGCCCCGGAGGCCCCGGAGGCGCACCACGCCTGGGCGTCGCGACCGCCTCCGTGATGACGAGCCCCTCGGCGTGAAGCCGCAGAACCGTGACCGGCGCGGCCAGCACAACGTCGATTTCGGCCGTTCCCGAAGATTCCTGTTGTGTCGGGTCGATGCGAAGATGCAAACGATAGCTCTCGGGGCGAACATCGGGCGACAGACGAAACGGCGCAGGCCATAGGGCCGGGCGCGCAGACGACGCCGGGTTCGCCGGGACGACCGCCGTGCCGTCCTCGGCCAGGGCGCCCGGGCGACCTTCGTGGCGAGGCTCAGGCGCGCTGGCGCAGGCCGAGCCGACGAGCGCGGCGAACGCCACGAACGCCACACGAAAGATCGACGAAACACGGGCACGACGACGAAAGGACACGATGATGCCTCCCTGAACGTGGCAGGGGGCGCAAGATGGCACTCCGAGCGGCCATCGCAAAGCTGGTTCACGAGGGTCCACGAAGGCACGAGGGGAGTGGTGAGGAATGCATCACATGGGGCACGAGGGCCAGCGGATGAACAGGGGGTCGGTCGCAAGTCCGCGCCGCCTGTGGCGATCCTCCGAGACCCCGTGGCATATGCGTTGCAGCCTGCACCTCTGACCCGTGCCACGATCACAGAGCATGGAACGACGGAGGGGATATGAGGACGGCGCCTTTGCAAGCATGGCGTTCGCGGTTGGGGAGCGCAGGCTTCCTGGCCGGTTTGGTGTTCGTGGGGATGGCGGCCAAGGGCGAGGGGTGCGTGCCCGAGCCTGATCCGGGCGGGAGCGAGGAGTGCACGCAGCCAGCTGATTGCGACGGGCTTGCGCACATCGCCTGCGTCGGCGCGTGGACCTGCGAGGCGAACCAGTGCGCGTGGGACTGCCACACCGAGCCGCCGACCGGCTGTTATAGCGACGCCGAGTGTCCGAGCGGCTACGAATGTAATAGCGACACCGTGTGTCTACCGCCGCCCGGATGCGAGCCCGGCCACGTCTGCCCGGCGGTCTGCTACGGCGAGTGCGTGAAGAAAGCCGAGCCGCCCGCGACGTGCACGAGCAGCGCGCAGTGCCCGTCGGGCACGCATTGCTCGACGGACGACGGCGTCTGCAACTCGGCCTGCGGCGGCTTCGCGCCGCACAGCGACGCCGACGGGGCCCCGCAACGGGACATGGAGTGCCCGGCGGTGTGCACCGGCGAGTGCGTCGACAACGGTACCTGGTGCTTCTCGGACACCGAGTGCAGCGCGGGTCAGTGGTGCGACCGCTCGGAGTGCGGCGGGACGGCTCCGTCGGCCGACGCGGCGGGTGCGCGCATCGCCTGTGGCGGCGTCTGCCGCGACCGCGATGCCTGCAACAGCAACCAGGACTGCAGCGCCGGCGAGACGTGCTCGTGCGTGGTGCCGACGACCAACGCGGCCGGCGCCATCATGGCCTGCGACCTGCGCTGCGTGCCGACCGCGCCGATCGAGTGCTACTCGAACGCGGAGTGCCCGGCCAACACCCATTGCATGCCCGACTGCCACTGGTTGCCCTCGGACAGCTCCGGTGGCGGTGACAGCGACCGCGCGGCCGAGTACTGCCCGAGCCACTGCGTGCCCGACCGTACCTGCGGCGACCAGGGCTTGGTGTGCGGTCCGAACGAGATCTGCAGCTCCGAGTGCTGGGCCGACCCCGTCGACTGCAACTGCACGGGCGACCAGCCGTGCGATTGCCCGGCGGTCGCGACGTGCGAGGCCAAGTGCGTTCCCCAGGACGGCAGCTGCCATTCGAACCTCGACTGCAAGCCGGGCTACTACTGCGGTTGCGGACCGTTCGATGCGTCGAGCCCCAGCGGCCTGATGGCCTGCAACCTCACGTGCTTGCCCGAGGCGACCGAGTGCCGGTCGGATGCGGACTGCGGCGGCGACTCCTTCTGCAACCTCTCGCAGTGCGGCACGGCGACGGACGCCAAGCGCCCGTGCGCTCCCGATGACGCGAACTGCGGCATGCCCGCGCCGCCGCCGTGCACGGGCACCTGCGAGCCGCGCCCGACGATGTGCAGCACGAACGCAGACTGCGGCTCGGGCTACGAGTGCGTCATCGACGTGTGCGCGGGGTCGTCGGATCCGAACGGCGGCGCCTCGGAGTTCATGTGCTGGGGCCACTGCCAGGTGGTCGATCCGAAGCCGTACGAGTGCTGGGCCGACGCGGATTGCGGCGGCGGCGGCTGGTGCGAGTACGACTACCAGAACTGCGCGTCGTCGTTTGCCCCGCCGCCCGACGGTGACATGCCGATGCCGATGCCGGTGTGCGGCGGCTGGTGCCACTACCCGGACCCGATCCCGTGCGATCCCTGGGGCGACATGACGTGCCCCGAGGGGACCGAGTGCCAGATGGTGTCGGGTTGCGGCGGCATGACGCCGGTGCCGGCCTCCGGGGTGCCGTGCATGATGAACTACCAGTGCGTGCCGGTGGTGAAGCCCGAGTGCAGCGCGGACTGCGACTGCGCGTTCGGCTTCGGGTGCGTCGCCGGGACGTGCCAGCTGCAGGAGCCGGTCGGCCCGTGCGACGACGCCTGGTCGTGCAAGGAAGGCTACACGTGCGGCTGCCCGACGCGTTTCGGCGGCCCGGCCAGCGGGATCGCGTGCTTCCCGCAGTGCTACCCGGAGCGTCCGGAGTGCTGCGATGACAGCCAGTGCGGGGGCGGCGAGATGTGCGTCAATGGGGCGTGCGAGCCGATGTACTGCTACGACCAGAAGTGCCCGGAGGGCTACCACTGCGAGAGCCAGTGCGGTGGTCCGGTGCCGGCGGGTGGCCTCATGGCGTGCCCGATGGTGTGCGTGAAGGACGCCCCGACGTGCGCCAGCGACTGCGACTGCGACATCTGGACCGCGTGCATCAACGGCGAGTGCCAGGTCGCGGATCGGCTCAACGAGTGCCACGGCGGTCAGTGCATGTCGGATGCGGACTGCGGTGATGGCGGCGTGTGCCGGTTCGAGCCTTATGCGTGCCCGTGCTCGATCGACGAGAACGGCAAGGTGATCTGCCCGGACTGTGGCCCGCCGCCGGATGCGCGCGGCTGGTGCGAGTACCCGCCGAAGGAGACGTTGTGCGGTCCGAACGGCGAGTGCCCGAGCGGGTTTGCCTGCAACGAGTGCGCGCACGGCAGCTGCCCGATGTGCGATGACTGCGTGGCGGTGTGCGAGCCCGAGGTGGACCTCGGCTGCCGCGCGGATGCGGACTGTGCGACCGGCGAGCGATGCGACTTCAAGGCCTGCACGGCGACCGGGGCCTGCGCGCCCGGTATGGACTGCGCGATCTGCGTGGGCCAGTGCGTTCCCAAGGAGGACACGAACCCGTGCTTCGCGACCGGGTGCTCGGGTCAGATCTGCTCGGACCGCGACGTGATGTCGACGTGCGAGTTCCTGCCCTGGTACGCCTGCTACAAGCTCGCGAGCTGTGGGCAGGATGCGGCGGGCACGTGCGGCTGGTCGGAGACGCCGGAGTTTCTGAAGTGCATGCAGGAGCTGGGCGGCTTCTCGAGCGCCGGTGGGGCGCCGCAGTGAGTTCGTAGCCGCATTCGTAAGGTCTGAAGCGAGGGCCCGGTCGACGTGATGTCGGTCGGGCCTTCGGCTTTCGGGGGCACAGCGACGATCGTCGCGTTCGTGACGATCGTCACGATCGTCACGAACGCTCTTGACGCGCTAGCAATGTGATATCATTTTGGCATCGTTGCGCTTTCATGGAGGGGACGATGCGTACGATTGTGGAGAGAGAGAAGCGCGGCCTGAACGGGCTGCTGATGCTGCTGGTCGGGCTGGGGATGTTCGCGACCCTGGGGTACTTCGGGTACCAGGAGTTCGCGCAGCTGGGGCTCGGGCGCGGTGGCGGTCGTGGAGCGCCGGAGCTCCCGAGCCCGCTGGTCCTGGCGGGCCTCGTGGGCGGGTTGATCGTGACGGTCTACTTCCTGCGCGGGCTGATGTCGGTGTCGCCGAACGAGAGCGTGGTGTTGCAGCTCTTCGGCAAGTACGTCGGGACAGTCCGCCGGGACGGCCTGCGTTGGGTGAGTCCGTTCTACAACCGGCGGCGGGTGTCGGTCCGGGCGCGCAGCTTCGAGAGCCAGCGGCTCAAGGTGAACGACAAGGACGGCAATCCGATCGAGGTCGCGGCGATCGTGGTCTTCAGCGTGGTGGACACCGCCCAGGCGGTCTTCAGCGTCGAGGACTACGCGAAGTTCGTCTACACGCAGACCGAGTCGGCGCTGCGCAATCTCGCCTCGCGGCATCCGTACGATGCGCAGGACCACGAGCACTCTCTGCGGCGGCACTCGGCAGAGATGGCGCTCGAGCTGTGCGACGAGATCCAGAGCAACTGCGCCATCGCGGGCGTCAACATTATCGACAGCAAAATCAGCCACTTGGCATATGCGCCCGAGATCGCGCACGCGATGCTGCAGCGACAGCAGGCAGCGGCGATCATCGCGGCGCGGACGCGCATCGTCGAGGGTGCGGTGGGCATGGTCCAGATGGCGCTCGAGAAGCTGGCGAGCGAGAACATCGTGCAGCTCGACGACGAGCGGAAGGCGCAGATGGTGTCGAATCTCTTGGTCGTCCTGACGAGCGAGCGTGCGGCCCAGCCGGTCGTCAACGCTGGCACCATCTACGCCTGACGGGGGCGCCGTGGCGGAGCGCAAGCCGTTTCTCCTGAGGATCGACCCGGCGGTGCTGGAGGCGCTCCAGCGCTGGGCCAACGACGACCTGCGCTCGCTCAACGGCCAGATCGAGTTCCTCTTGCGGCGGGCGCTCGCAGAGGCCAAGCGCGCGCCCAAGAAAAAGCGCGAGGAGGCGCCGCGCTGACCGCGCTATGGCGTGGATCACGCGGCCCTCCTCGGGTATATGGAGGCGACTTTCGGCCTCGCCCAGGAGCTTGCCATGGGGATCTTGCGAACGCTGTATCGAGAAGCGCGTGACCTGGTCGGCCTGAAGCCTCCGGCCGAGAACGCAGCACAGCTGGCCGAAAGGGTCTGCGCGGAGGTCAAGGGCGAGCTCGGCGGCAAGAAGGCCAAGCAGGGCGAGGACTGGACGCTCGAGACGATGCACGCCGAGCGCAAGGTCCACGTGTTGTTCGAGTCCGCCGCGATGCGCACGATCGTCGCCGTCCCGTCGGAGCTCGAGGGCGGGCCGACTTGGACGATCACGAACGACCCGAAGGAGGGCAAGGAGGAGACGCCCGACGGGGTCGAGCGGAACTACGTGGCCTCGGGCGTCTACGTGCAGGGCACGGCGCGCGAGGTGAAGCTGCAGGTCGACATGTGGAAGGCGCTCCCGACGGGCACGCGCGGCAACCTCGGCTCGTTCGTGCAGAAGCACTTCGGCGAGCTGACGTACGAGGACGAGACGTTCCGCTACACGCCCAGCCAACCGACGCTCGAGGGCACGGGCCCCAAGTACAACGTCAAGAGCCAGATCCAGACGATGGTGCGCCTCGTCGGCGAGATCGAAAAAGCGTGGAAGAGCCTGTGAACGGGGTCGAGGTCGCATGTTAGGGAGCGTCGTTGCCGCGCTGGGGTTGGGTCTCACTGCGTTGCCGCCTGGGTTCGACGAGAACGACAAGATCGTGCTCGGCGACGGCGTCACGTTCTTCGGGCTCTCCGCGCCGGCCGAAGTGGGCCGCGGGCAGAGCCTCGAGATCACCATGGTCTATCGCATCGACAAGCCGCTGCCGGCCGATGCGTGGACGTTCCTTCATATCGAGTCGACGGCGACGTCGTGTCGCTTTGTCGAGGACCGGCCGGTGGGCGCGATCGTCGACGGGCTGCTCGTGCAGAAGGTCGTCCTGACGACGCCCAAGAACGAGAAATGCGAGCCGCAGCGGCTCGAAGTCTATACCGGGCTCTATGGTCGTACGAGCGAGAAGCGCATCGAGGTCATCGAGCCGCGCTCGCTCGACGACCGGATCCATGCGGGTGCCATCGAGCTCATCGAGGAGGACGCGGTCACGACGGCACGCGTGACGAAGCCGTCCGACACGGCGGGCATGGAGTTCTGGTCGCATGTGCGCCCGTGGATCGGGTGGCTCGTGGCGACCGGGCTCGGGATGCTGTTTGCGTTCGCGATGACGCGGCTCTTGAAGCGCCGGCCGGCGCGGGCGTTCGAGGCGCCACTGGGACCGCGGGGCGAAGCGCGCCCGCCGCCGACCGTGCGGGCCGAGCGCTGGCGACGTTGGGTGTTCATCGTGGCGATCGGAGTGCCGCTGACGCTCAGCCTCATGGCGGCGCTCGATTTCATCAAGGACGACGCCTACATCTCGTTCCGCTACACCCACAACTTCGTGAGCGGCGACGGGCTCGTGTTCAACGCGGGCGACAGGCTCGAGGGCTACACGAACTTCCTCTGGACGCTGATGATGGTGCCGTTCGAGGCCATGGGCTGGGACCTCTTCCAGGTCTCACAGGTCATCGGGACGCTCCTCCTCTGCGGCCTCATCCTCTATCTCACCCGCATCACGATTCGCTTTGCGGTGCCCGATGGCGACGGAGACGCGCTGCGTTTCGCGGGCGTCTTGTTCGGGCCCGTGTGGCTGGCGTCGAGCTCGTCAGTGGGACTCTGGACGGCGAGCGGGATGGAGCAGCCGATCGCGATGTTCGCGCCGGTGATCGCGGCGTGGCTGCTCTGGCGGCGCGCGTCGCCGGACGAGGCCGATGCGAAAGGGGCGCTCTGGAGCGGTGTCTTCATGGGGCTCGGCTGCATGTCGCGGCCCGAGGTGCATGCGATCGCCCTGGTTCTGGGCGGGCCGCTGGTGCTGCGCACCATCATGAAGCGGCGCATCGAGAAAGACACGCTCCTCTGGTTTGCGGGGCTCTTCGCGGTGCTCGTGCCGTGCCACGTCTTCCGCTACGCCTACTATGGGACGCTGGTCCCGAACACGTTCTACGTGAAGACGGGCAGCTCGACCTTGGTGATGTTGGCGGGGCTCCAGAAGCTGCGCGAGATGTTCTCGTTCAACGACACGGGCGTCTTGTTGGTGTTGGCGCCGTTCGCCTTCATCACGCGGCAGCGCCGCATGGAGAAGCTGGTCTCGCTCGGGATCGCGCTCGGCTTCATGGTCTTCATGGTGAAGGTCGGCGTCGACGAGATGCAGTGGCATCGCTTGTATCTGCCGGCCTTGCCGTTCCTGGTGCTGCTGGCCGGGCTCGGACTTGTGAACATCGTTCACGTTGCGACGGCGTACGTTCGGAAGGAGCGGCCGAGGCAGGTGATCTGGGGCGCGGCGTGGATCGCCGTCGTCATCGCGGCGACGATCAACTTCTCGTTCACGTTCCGCGAGATGGGCGGCTTCAACGGGCGCGGCGATCTGGCCGGGACGTACCACCCCGACATGGGCAAGTTCGTCACGCGCCATGAACGAACCGGGGCGCTCGTGGCGTTCCAGGATATGGGCTCGACCCCCTACCACGCGCCCGACATCGCGTTCCTCGACTTCATCGGGCTGGTCGATCGGACCATCGCGCGCGCGCGCTACGACTACGGTCTACACGCGTTCACGGCGACCGAGGCGGCCAAGCGCCAACCGGATTTCGACAAGGACATGCGCGCGTACTTCTATCAGCGCAATCCCGAGTGGACGATCCTGACGTCGTACATCCCGGACACGGCGATGAAGGACACGACGGCGCGCTTCGAGAAGGACCCGGGCCCGCAGGCGCTCGAGCCGTATATCGGCAAGAACAGCTACCAGTTCGGGATCTGGGAGAACCGCTTCAAGCTGGGCTACACGCACGTGCGGACGTGGGCGCGCTCGGCCGGCTACTATATGTCGCTATTCCGGCGGAACGACCTCTGGAAGCAGCTGCCGGGCGAGGTCATCCTGGAGCGCGTGCCCGACGGCGTCGCCGGCGTGAAGGCGAAGTTCGAGGGCGGGCTCGAGCTGCTCGGCAGCGAGCTGCAGCCCGAAACCAAAGAGCGCTGGGAAGCGTTCTTCACGACCTGGTGGAAGCTGACCGACCCGATGCCGGAAGACACGCTCATCTTCTTCCACATCGAGGCACCCGGAAAGCGCGTCCCGTTCGACACCGTCCCGGGCGACTGGATGTACCCCGCGACCCGATGGAAGGCTGGCCAGACGATGGAGCACCGCGTGCTCTTCGAGGTGCCGGTGGACCTGCCGACGGGGACCTACCAGGTGTACATGGGCGTCTACCGACGCTCGACCGGGGTGCGCTTGAAGGTGATCGAGGGCCCCAGCGACGGTCAGGACCGGGTGCTGCTCGGGACGTTCGAGGTGAACGCGCTGGTCGTGCCGTTCGACTCGTACGTGAAGCCGACGAATATTGCAGAGCAACGCAAGTATCCGGAGCGGATCCTCGAGCACCATCGTCAGCCTGGGCAGTAGCCGAGGGGTCGGTGGCCGCTCCTCCTCCCGATGCCGGTGCGCCCAAGCGTCTCGTGCGCGCCGCGCCCGAGGCGATGACGGTCACGGCGCTGACCGAGGCTCTGAAACGCGCGCTCGAGCGCGACTTTCGCCAGGTGCGGGTGCAGGGTGAGCTGGTCGACGTGCGCCCGACCCAGGCGGGGCATGTCTACTTCACGCTGCGCGATGCGGGCGCGCAACTGCCGTGCGTCCTCTGGCGCAGCGTGGCCGAGCGACTGCCGCTGCGACTCGCGGCGGGCCAACACGTGGTGCTCGGCGGCGAGCTGCAGATCTACGCGCCGCACGGACGCTACC
>SXGT01221767.1_pt1 | contig 11797 bp, 5 predicted proteins | sample 3176221 | NCBI WGS metagenome assembly SXGT01 (sample SAMN11356862, study PRJNA531348) | freshwater metagenome | isolation source: freshwater sample F1-120 | place: China: Fuxian Lake, Yuxi | collected 2017-12-25
CTAACCGGGGAGAGGACAACTCCCGCACTCCGGCTTGCACTTCGTTCAAACCCGGTGTATCCCCGCGCCACAGTTTTCGCGCGGAGGGTTTCGCACCGATGTCCGCACGCCTCGTCGCCGTTGTTCTTGCCGCTGTCACAGGGGCCGGCGGGTGCACGCACAACCCCGGTGACTTCCCATACCTGCTCCCGCCTGGACCCGTCCAGCAGACGCACGCGAAGCCCCGCGGTTTCGGCTACTTCCGCGACTTCGATCCGAAGTCGCACAAACTCGACGTGAAGCCCGGTGGCCTCGCCACCGCGCCGCTCGGCTCGCAAATCGTTCTTGTCGCCACCGTACTCGACAAGGACGGCACGCCGCGACGCGATCGCCGCGTCGAGTGGATGATCGAAGGGCCGGGGAACGTAATCGAAGCCGACGAGAGCGGCTTCACCGCGGGCCGCGGGTACAAGGTCGATAACAAGTACGCGGTCACGCACACGTCCTACGTTCCGAAGACCATCACGCGTGGCAACGACGACGCGAAGGACGATGTCGCGGTCGAACCGGGGCAGACGTTCATTGTGATTAGCTCGGCCATCCCCGGCGAAACGGTGGTGACCGCGTACGCCCCGGAAGTGTTCAACTGGGACAATGGGCGTGTCGTCACGAAGGTGATGTGGGGCGACTCGCGGTTCAAGTTCCCCGAATCCGCGACCGTGCGCATCGGTGGCGAAACCACGCTCGCGACCAGCATCAACCCGACCAGCGCGGACGCGGGAAGCAACTTCCGCGTACGGTATCGCGTGATCGATGGACCGGCCGCGGTGCTGGTGCCGAAGGGCAGCGACGACAGTGTTGCAACCCTCGCGGGTAGTGGCGGGAAGGAAGCCGAGGCGTTCACCGACGCGAACGGCGAAGCCACCGTGCGCCTCGTCCAGCGCGACCCGAAAGCCGGCAAGACGCGAGTCGCGATCGAGGTTGTGAAGCCGCCGGAAAACGGCGTCGGCCCCGGCACCGTTATCGGCCGGCGTGAGACCACTGTCGAGTGGGCGACCGCCGAAGTGAAACTCAAGGTGAACGCGCCGCCGGTAACAAGCATCATCGGTACGTTCCCGGTAACCGTGTCTCTCGACAATGTGGCCGGTGTGGACAGCAAGGATTCGCGTGTCCGGGTCACACTCTCCGATGGTGCGACACTCGCGCGCAGCGAGCCGCCACCGGTTCGACAGGATGAAAAGGGCGGATTGATCTTCGACATCCCGCCGGTAAGCGGAAAGGGCAAGCAACCGATCCTGCTTCAGGTGAAGCCAGGAAAGGTCGGCCAAGTAACCATCGGTGCGGAGGCTGTCACCGCCGACGGCTTGCAGGCCAGCACCACCGCGACCACACGCGTCGAGCAAGGGAAACTCCAGCTTGTGCTTGAATCGCCGCCGATCGCGCTCGCGAGCGAGCGCATCCCGGCACGCATCTCGATCACCAACGGCGGTGCGACCCCGGTGGAAAACGTGACCGTGTGGGCGCGGTTCGACGAAGGGCTAAGCTCCGCGAACGGCCGCAGCCCGGTCGAACTCGCGGTTGGCACGCTTGCGCCCGGTCAGACGAAGACACTCAACCTTCCACTTGTGGCGAAGGCCACCGGGCGCTACGGCATCCGCGCGGCTGCGACGGGGGATGGGAACCTCTCGGCCGCAGCGGAACCGCTCGTGGTGGAAGTGCGTCGGACCGAACTCGCGGTCGCGATCACCGGTCCGAAACTCGCGTATCTCAACCAACAGATGACGTGGTCGCTCACTGTCGCGAATCGCGGCGACGTGCCGGTGTCGAACGTCGTGGTGCGGGCCACGCTCCCGCCCGAAGTGAAGATCACCGCTGCGGATGGCGGCACCGTCGGCCCGGGTTCGGTCGAGTGGAAACTCGCGGACCTCGCCTCGGGTGCACAGAAGTTATTCAAGTTGGAAGGCGACGCGATCAAGATCGCATCGCAAGCGGGCGTGACCGTGTCGGTCCTCGCCGACGCGATCAGCAACGGCAAGCCGGTGGGTACGCCGGTCGAGGGCCGCGCGGAAACAGCGGTGGCGGTGATAGGCACGCCGGTGCTGTCGCTCGAACTCGCCACGCCGCCCGGACTCGTGGAAGTAGGTAAACGCGTTCGCTACCAGATTCGCGTGAAGAACCAGGGCACGGTTTCGGCGCGAAACATCGACGTGACCGCGTTCGCCCCGCCAGAACTGAAGCCGTTCCGCGGCACCGGCGCCGCCGAAGGCCGCATCGACAGCGCCACCGGGCGCGTCACGTTCCCGACAATCGAGGAGTTACAGCCCGGTCAGACGCTCACGTTCACGGTCGAAGTGGACGCGGCTCAGGCCGGCGACGCCCGGTTCAAGGCCGAGGTGAAGGCCGCGCACTTTCGGAACCCACTGAAGGAAGAACAGTCCACCCGCGTCACGGGAAAGTAAAGTCGAACCGCCTGCGTCAGCCAGAACGATCGCGAAGTAGTAGGCGCACTCCGTGTGCCATTGCTGCTTTTGTCACGCCCGCTTGATCGCGCACACTCCGTGCGGCTACCATGAACCGGGTCTTCCAAAGTAGTAGGCACACTCCATGTGCCTACTACTTTGGAAGACAGCAGGAGGGGGCGTCGATGAGGTGGGTTCCCGCTGTGCTGGTGTTCGCGCTGCTCGCGTGCCCGGCACACGCACTTCCGCCCGACCCGCCCACGCCGACAGTCGAAGAGTTGGTTGCGAACCTCGGCCACCCGGTTTTCCACGTGCGCGAACAGGCACAGCGCGACCTGTGGATGCGAGGCGACGACGCAATCCCGGCACTCGAACACGCCGCACGTAGCGAAGACCTGGAATCGGCCCGCCGCGCCCGCGAACTGCTCGACAGGTTCGGCTGGGGCGTCCGACACGACACGCCGCCTGCGATTCTCAAACTCGTTCGCAAGTTTCAAGCCGGGGACACGCGCCCGGAGCGTTGCGACGCGGTGCGAGAAGAGGCGATCGTCGAACTCCTTGCGCTCGGCCCGCTGGGCGTGAAGATCGTTCGCGCGATCCTCGGGAAGAACCTGCCGCCCGAAGCGCGAACCAAACTCGCGACTCACGTCACAAAGCTCCTGCGACGCGAAGTGCCGCTGAAACTATTTGCCGGCAAGACGGACGAGGCCGCCGACCTGATCGACCTGCACGCGGTCGGCACCACGCCCGAAGGCGCTGCCGACTTCGCCGCGTTCCACGCGATCCGCGGTTCCCTGCCCGCGGCCCTCGCTCGCGCGGAATCTGCGCTCAGGTCCGGGCGCCGACCGGCCGACACGAAACTCGTCCTCACGTGTCTCTACCGCGCCGCGGGCGAGTGGCGGAAAGCACGCGACGTTTCCGCCGATCTGCCGCTGATGCCGGACCAGGTTCCTTACAAGGAACTGCTGCTCGAGGACGAGGGCGACTGGGACGCCCTCGCGGACCTCGCGTCAGGGCGCGAACTCAACCACCCGGACGCGGTGCGACTGTCGCTCCTCCGGCTCTCCGGTCGCAAAGAAAAGTTCGATGAGGCCGCTCAGAAGATCCGCGACGACGTGAACGGGTTCGAGTCGCAGACCGACATCATGGACGCAGCGGTTGCGTTATTCGCCAACCACAAGGCCAACGACGCAACCGACCTGCTGCTTCGCAAGAAGAAGAACCTCGCGCTGCTATCCGAAGTCCTCATTTCGCGAATGCGGTACAAGGAAGCTCTCGAATTGATCGGCGGCAAGGACAAGGAAGCGGTGCCCGTGCCTCCATCTGAGCGACTGGAGTTCGACCTGCGACGCGCCCGCGTGCTGATGATGGCTGGTCGCCGGGATGACGCGGTGCAACTGTTCGAGGAGGTCGCACGCGGGCTACCCGGGCAGGGGCGTCGCCCCTCCTTCGATGTGTCGGCACGCGCGCTCGTGCGCACCGAACTCCGGTCGGGGCTGCGTGACCTCGCGTGCGAACACGCGGCGCTGTTCGTCCCGCCCGAAACGGAAGGCCGGGCCGTTGGGCCGACCGGTGAATCGCCGTTCGAGTTGCTGTTCCCGAACGACGCGCTCGCGGCCGAAGCGCTGTTCGTCGTACTCCGCGCGAAGAAGATCCCGGGCGACCGTGCCGGGCCGACGATGATTCGCACGCGCGACATCCTCGCGGGCACGGCAGGGCGCGCGGCGGTTGACCAGGCGATTGCAGCGATGCGCGAGTCGGCCGGGGAACTGCCGAACATCGGCACGCTCACGTCCGGCGGTTCGGTCCGGTTGCTCAAGGCGCGGCGTTATCTCGCGCTCGCGATCGTGTGCCGAACCGCGAACCGTGCCGACGACGCCGAGAGTGCGTTCAAAGTGGCCGCCGAACTGACCGCCACAACGAACGACGCGGCCGGTGCCGACGGCGCACGGTCGTGGGTGTACGGTTCCCCGGACCCGGCCCGCGTGTGGATCGAGTGGGGCGAGTTCCTGGCCGACAACGGCAGGTTCCGCGAGGCCGTGACCGTGTTCGAGACCGGCTGGAAACTCCACCCCGACCAACCGCTGCCGCTCTTCCTGAGCGGTCAGGCGCTCGCGACAATCGGCGACGCGAAGGAAGGCCAGCGCCGCATCGCGTTATCGCACTGGGTCAGTCTGGGCAACGAACGCGTTCGCGGGCGGTTCCTCGATGACCTCGTTCGTCGCGGTGAGGGGAAAGCGATCAAGCGTGAGATCGCGTTCATTCTGAAAGCGTGTTGGAGCCGCGATCACTACTTCGGCAACGTGATGAATCAGTGTGCCCGCGGGTCCGTGCTGGTCGGCGATTTCGCGACCGCCGAGGCGTGTGCCCAGCGGTCGCTGCTCGTCATTCTGCGGCACGTGGGCGTATACTTCGTGGACCCCTCCGCGTACCTGAATGTGCCCAACGAACTGCTCGCACACCGCGCGCGGGCGCGCCTCGCCGCGGGAAATATCGATGACGCGCTGACACTTGCGAGAGAGGTACTCGCGGTCACGCCTGGGCACCTCGATCTGGTCAATGGCATGGTGCCCGAACTCGACAAGTTGGGGCGCAAGAAGGAAGCGGACGAGATGTTCGCGCTCGCGTGGGGCGCGTACCAGAAGATGCTCGCGGACTACCCGCAAAGCGCGACCGCACGGCATGCGCTGGCGCTGCTCGCGGCACACGGGCGGCGCGAACTCGACAAGGCTCTGTCTTACGCGAAAGCGGCCGTGGCGTTCGACCCTGTTTCGCCACAGTACCGCGAGGCGCTCGCGGAAGTCCACTTCCGGCGTGGCACGCGCGACGACGCAATAAAGGTGATGCAGAAGCTCCGCGACGAATACCCGCGGAACTCGCTCTACACGAGGCAGTTAGTGCGATACCGCACGGTGGGCTTCGACTCACCCTGGCCGCACGTGGTGGATGAGTGATGTGCCCGCCCCAACGCCTCTCCCGGAGAACCCAAGTCATGCCGTATCGCGTCGTGATCGTTGTCGCATTGTTGCTCCTCGCGGCGCTCGTCATCCCGTCGGGCGGGGCCGACGACGCGCGCGACAAGCTCAAGGTCGGGCTACAACCGGATGGGCGCATCGTCGTCCCGACCAACCAGATTCTTCAGCCCGCGGGCACGCAGGTCACGTTCCCCGGGCGACCGGTCGATCTGCTCGTGATCGAAGGCGGCAAACGGCTGGTCATCAAGAACATGAAAGACCTCGTGTTCATCGACCCGGCCACGGGCAAGGTGACGCAGACGCTCGCGCTGCCCGCGAAGGGCCTGGCCGGTGCGTTCAGCGCGGTCGGGTTGGTCGCGGTGAGTGACCGCGTGTTCGCCACCGATTCGCAAGGCGCGGTCCGCATCGCGCAGCGGAACGCGGACGGCAAGTACGCCTGGGACGGCGCGCTCACCTTGAAAGCACCCGCGGTTGGCGGGGCCGCGTACCCGACCGGGATGGCGCTTCAAGGCGATTCGCGGGTGTGGGTGTGTGCGAACCGCGGCAACGAACTTCAACTGATGAAACTCGACGGTGGCGAAGTGGAAGCGCGCGTCCCGGTCGGCGTCGCGCCTTACCTGCCGGTCGTCGTGAAAGAGAAGGTTTACGTCACCAACTGGGGCGGCGATCACCCGGGCAAAGACGACCCGATGAGCAAGTCGTCCGGCACGCCGACCAAGATCGACCCACGAACGAGCGTCGCGAATCACGGCAGTGTTTCGGTCGTCGAGAAGGCCGATGGCGCCTGGAAGCAGACGAAGAGCATCACCGTCGGCGGGCACCCATCGGGCATCGTTGCGAGCAAGGACGGGAAGTTCCTCTACGTCGCGAACGCGAACGGCGACACCGTTAGCGTGATCGACACCGCGACGGACAAGGTAGTGGAAACCATCGACTGCAAACCGGAAGCGAAGCTGCCGTTCGGCACCGGCTCGAACGCGGTCGCGCTCAGCGCCGACGGCCTCACGCTGTACGTCGCGAATGGCACCGGGAACTGCGTCGCGGTGGTCCTCCTGGGATCGGACGTGGGCGGGCCACCAACCAAGGGGTTCCCGCGCCCGAGCCAGGTCGAGGGGCTGATCCCAACAGGCTGGTATCCCGGTGCGGTTCGCCTCTCGGCCGACGGCAAGCAACTCTTCGTCGCGAACGTGAAGGGCCACGGCGCGCTTCAACCGCGCAAGGTCGATCCGAATGCGAAGAAGCCGGACGGCAAAGAAGACGACCCGGCTGCGGCGCAGAAGCAGGGGCGTAACTCGCACGACCACCTCGGCTCGGTGTCGCTCATCGCCATCCCCGACGCGGCCGCGCTGAAGAAGTACACTGAGACCGTGAACGCGAACAACCGGCTCGGGTACTCGATCGCGGGCATGGAGAAGCCGCGCCCCGGCGCGAAACCGGTCCCGGTCCCGGAGCGTCATGGCGAGCCGAGCGTGTTCGAGCACGTCATCTACGTCATCAAGGAGAATCGCACCTACGATCAGGTGTTCGGCGACATGAAGGAAGGCAACGGCGACGCGAACCTGTGCATCTTTGGCGAGGAAGTCACACCGAATCACCACAAGCTCGCGCGCGAGTTCGTGCTGCTCGACAACTTCTACTGCTCCGGCGTGCTGAGCGCCGACGGCCACTCGTGGGTGAACGCGGCCTACGCGACCGACTACCTCGAAAAGCAGTTCGGGCAGTTCACGCGAAGTTACCCCTACGAGGGCAGCGACCCGCTCGCGTTCCCGACTTCGGGGTTCCTGTGGGACAACGCGCTGTCGAAGAAGAAGACGTTCCGCAACTACGGCGAGTTCGTGAAGACCGCGTACGAGCCGAAGGGCGCGAAGTGGGCCGACCTCTACGCGGACTACAAGAACGGCACGAAGAAGGTGACGGTCACCGCGACGCCGAACATGCGGTCGCTCGACAAGTACAGCCACCCGAACTTCCCCGGCTTCCCGCTCACCACGCCGGACGTGTACCGCGCGAAGATGTTCATCGACGAACTGAAGGAGTACGAGAAGAAAGGCGAGTTCCCGAACTTGACGTACCTGTTCCTGCCGGCGGATCACACCAACGGCACGCGCCCGGATTCGCCCACGCCGCGCGCGATGGTCGCGGACAACGACCTCGCGCTCGGCATGGTGGTCGAGGCGATGTCGAAAAGCAAGTTCTGGGCGAAGACGTGCATCGTCGTAACCGAGGACGACCCGCAGAACGGCTTCGACCACGTGGACGGGCACCGCACCGTGGGCATGGTGATTTCGCCGTATACGAAGCGCAAAGCGGTCGATTCCACCTGTTACAACCAGACCGGAATGGTGAAGACGATCGAGCTGATTCTGGGGCTGCCGCCGATGACGCAACTCGACCTGAGCGCGACCCCGATGCGCGGCTGCTTCACCGACAAAGCGGACCTCACGCCGTACGCGTCGGTGAAGAACAAGATCGCGCTGGACGAGATGAACAAGCCGGTCGCGAAGCTCGAAGGGAAAGCGAAAGAGTATGCGCTGAAGTCGCTGGCACTGGACTTCGAGGAGGAAGACAAGGCCGACGAGGACACGCTGAACCGCATCTTGTGGTTCAGCGTTCGCGGCAACCAGCCTTACCCCGGCGACCGGTGACACCGAAACGCTGTAGGTGCGGGACACGCTCCCCCGCGCCGACAGGTGTTTTCTTTCGCAGTGCCCCGTCGGTCTTGACCCGGTGCGATTGCTCGGCGCAAACTGCGCCCCATGACGAATACGAACGAAGACGACAAGTTGGATGTGTGGGTGGTGGTGTACGCGGGGCTGGCGGCGAGCCTTCTGATTTTCGCAGTGATCTACCACTGTCCCCCGATGTAGCCCCTCGCCCACCTGTCGGTGGGCGAGGTCGGCAACGGCTCTAGAGTCGGGAGAGGCAATCCCCCAATTGCTTCATCAGCCCCGCAGCACTTACCGGCCGATTCACAACCAGATCGAACCCCAAATCGGTGTACCCCTGTTCCCCACGTCCCTTCGCGTCGGTCAGGCCAACGAGAATCGGGTGAATCCGACCCGCGGCGTAGTCGTGCATCCGCACGTCACTCGCGCCACTGGTCACGATGACGGCGTCGGGTTCGCCGTACTAGTCCGCAGTTGTGTCCTCGCTCAACCGCACCTCCGTTTCGGCACCGAATGCGTCGAGCGCCTCGGCGAGCGCGAGCGCTTCGCCGGCGTTCTCGTCGTCAGCGACAACCAACACACGCGGCGGGCTGGCGAAGGGTAACCCTTCTCGCACGGTCGAAATCGCTCGGTGCTCGATGCTCATCGGAAACCTCTTCTCGGGCGAACGCCCTCTGCGATTGACGTGATTCCGACAACCTCACCCTACCTTACTCATAAATTTATCACAACTCCTTTTATTCTCATAATTGGCCAGGCGAAGAAACCTACCCCCTCCCTGAAGGGAAGGGGAGGAAGAGCCGCTCTCGGCTTCGCGAGCGTTCTGGCGGCGCGACCCGCGAAGCCGCGAGCGGCTCAGCAAATCAATGCTTTGCTCCCCTTCCATTCAGGGAAGGGGTTGGGGGTAGGTTTCTTCGCCCCTTGAACTTTCGCGATGAGTTCGTGTCTTTTCAGGGCATAGCCCTTCACCTTCCCGCGCCGCGCGGGAGACGGGCCGACGTTAAACAGTGAGCATTCATGTTGAGTTCCAGTGAGATCCGCCAGCAGTTCATCGACTTCTTTTGCAAGAAGCACGGGCACACGAACATCGCGTCCAGCCCGGTGGTGCCGCTGGGCGACCCGACGCTGTTGTTCGCCAACGCGGGGATGAACCAGTTCAAGCCGTACTTCCTGGGCACCGAAAAGCCCGCGGTGGTACGGGTCGCGAACACCCAGAAGTGCATCCGCGCCGGCGGCAAACACAACGACCTCGACGACGTGGGGCGGGACACGTACCACCACACGTTCTTCGAGATGCTCGGGAACTGGAGCTTCGGCGATTACTGCAAGAAGGACGCGATCGCGTGGGCGTGGGAGTTGCTCACAGAAGTGTGGAAGCTGGACGCGACGCGACTGCACGTCACCGTCTTCGAGGGTGACCCAGGCGCGAACATTCCGAAGGATGAAGAGGCCGCGGGCTTCTGGAGAGCGGTCGGCGTACCGGAGTCGCACATTCACCTGGGTAACAAGAAGGACAACTTCTGGGAGATGGGGAACACCGGTCCGTGCGGGCCGTGTACCGAAATCCATTACGACCACACGGTTGATAAGAGTGGCGGTCCGCTTGTGAACGGCGGCACGGATAAGGTCATCGAAATCTGGAACCTCGTCTTCATCCAGTTCAACCGCAACGAAGACCAAAGCCTCACGCCGCTGCCGGCGCAGCACGTCGACACTGGCATGGGTTTCGAGCGTATCACGAAGGTGATTCAGGGGAAGAACAGCAACTACGACACCGACGTGTTCATGCCGATCTTCGCGGCGATCCAGAAGGTAACCGGCGCGCAGCCTTATGGCGGCGTGCTCGAAGACCTGAAGGACACCGCGTACCGCGTGATCGCGGACCACATCCGCACGCTCACGTTCGCGCTGACGGACGGCGCGGTTATCGGCAACGTCGGTCGCGACTACGTTCTCAAGCGCATCCTCCGACGCGCCGAACGCTACGGCTATCAGGTACTCGGCACAAGCGAGCCGTTCCTGTACAAGCTCGTGCCCACAGTGGTCGAGTTGATGGGCACCGCGTTCCCGGAGTTGAAGAAGAACCCGCACAGGGTCATCGACCAGATTCGCGATGAAGAGCAAGCGTTCCTCCGCACACTGAAACGCGGCATCACGCTGTTCGCGCGCATCGCGACGGAGATGAAGAAGACCGGGCGCACGCAGGTAAGCGGCGACGAGGCATTCAAACTCCACGACACCTACGGCGTCATCATCGACATCACGCAGCAGATGGCTCAGGAGCAGAGACTAACCGTCGATGTGAAGGGCTTCGAGGAGGCGATGACAAAGGCCCAGGAAGGCGCGCGTGCTGGCGGGAAGAAGTTCGTCGTGACCGCGGTGAAGGGCGATCTGCCAGCCACCGACGATTCGCCGAAGTACCAGTCCGACCTCATCGACGCAACGGTTCTCGGCTGGGTGAAGGACAATGAGGTCGTGCGCACCGGCACGCTGAAGGCCGGCGACACCGCGGCGATTCTACTCGACCGCACGAACTTCTACGCCGAACAGGGCGGGCAGGTTGGCGACAGCGGAACTATTGATCTCCCGAACACAAACGGCGTCGAGTTCGAGGTCGAGGACACACAGCGGCTCGGCGAAACCGTGCTGCACGTCGGTTCGCTGCTCGAAGGTGAACTGAAGGTGGGCGACCGCGTTTCGCTCCAGCAGGGCACGATTCGCCGCATCGACATCATGCGAAACCACACCGCGGCGCACCTCCTGAACCTCGCGCTGCGCGAGGTTCTGGGCCACCACGTCGAACAGAAGGGTTCGCTCGTGGACGAGGCGAAGACGCGATTCGACTTCGCCCACGACAAGCCGGTAACGCCGGAAGAGTTGCGCGAGATCGAGCGCCGGGTGAACCGGCAGGTCATCACGAACCAGCCGGTCGCGGCGGTCGAGATGCCGCTCGCGAAGGCGAAGGAACTGCCCGGAGTGCGTGCGGTGTTCGGTGAGAAGTACCCGGACCCGGTTCGTGTCGTGATGATCGGCGCGGAATCGCCGGCCAAGGTGACTGCGGATATGTCCGTAGAGTTCTGCGGCGGCACGCACCTGCCGCGAACCGGTCTCCTCGGGTACTTCAAGATTGTGGCGCAGGAAGGAGTCGCGAAGGGCATCAGGCGCATCACCGCGGTGACCGGCAAACCGGCTTACGAGGACGTTCAGACCCGCAGCGCGATCGTGGACGAACTCGCCGCCGGCTTCCAGTGCCGCCCAGACGAACTGCCCACACGCGTCGGCGCGCTGCAGGATCAGGTGAAGGTGCTTCAGTCGCAACTGAAGAAGGCAGTGGGTGCGGCACTTGCGTCTGTGGTGGACGAGCTAATCGCGAGCGCGCCGGACGTGGGTGGTGCGAAGATCGTGGTCGCGAAGTTGCCGGACGGCGCGAGCAACGACACCGTGCGCACACAGATCGACCGCGTGAAGCAGAAGTGCGGGTCCGCGTTTGTGGTGTTCGGCTGGAGCGAGGGCGAGGGGAACGCGTCGATCCTCGTCGCGGTCACGCCCGATCTGGTGAAGAAAGGCGTGAAAGCTGGTGACGTGGTGAAGCAAGTTCTCCGAGCACAGTTGAGTCTCTGTGAGCTTTGAGTCTGAGAACTTTGAGAGCCTCTGGGACAACCATTCTCTTCTTTTGATCGTATGGGTATGGGATGCCGTCGAAGACCTTTAATCTCTC
>SXGT01942560.1_pt1 | contig 11797 bp, 11 predicted proteins | sample 3176221 | NCBI WGS metagenome assembly SXGT01 (sample SAMN11356862, study PRJNA531348) | freshwater metagenome | isolation source: freshwater sample F1-120 | place: China: Fuxian Lake, Yuxi | collected 2017-12-25
GAGGTGGTTGTTGGGCTCGTCGAGCAGCAACAGGTCGCTGCCGGCGAACAGGATGCGCGACAGTTCGACGCGCCGGCGTTCGCCGCCGCTGAGCACGCCGATGGGCAGGTCCATGCGATCGACGGGCAGCCCGAGGCCGGCCATGATGCTGCGCGCCTCGCTCTCGGCCGCGTAGCCGCCGCTGGAGGAGAACTCGTCCTGGGCGCGGCTGAACCGGGCGACGTTGCGCTCGTTGGGATCGGCCTCCATGGCCACGCGCAGTTTCTCGATGCGGTCGAGCTGTTCGTCGATCTGCCGGCCGCTGAGCACGTGGGTGATGGCGGGGCGGGTGTCGAGCACACCCTCGATGCGCGGGTCCTGCGACAGGTAGCCGAAACCGCCCTTGCGGATGATCTTCCCCGCGGCGGGTTCCAGCTCGCCGCCGAGCGTGCGGAACGTCGTGGTCTTCCCGGCGCCGTTGCGGCCCACCAGGCCCACCTTGTCCTTGGGCATGATGGTGAAGGAGACGTCCTCGACGAGCAGACGCCCTCCCACCTCCACCGACAACCCTTGAACCTGCAACATGGTCGTCCAGCGTGTCGGGGGAATGCACCGGTCACAACGTGACGTCTACGATGCCCCCATGGAGGTCACCGCACCCGAGGTCGCAGCGCCCACGGTGTCGAGCACGTTCGTGCGCAAGGCGGTGCCGCTGCTGTGCGGCGGGGCCATGGCCGGCGCGGCGCTGGTGGTGGCGCTCAACGACCCGTCGGCCGACGGCAGCTGGTATCCGCCGTGCGCGTTCCACGCGGCCACCGGGCTGTGGTGCCCGGGGTGCGGCCTCACCCGCGGCTTCCACCAGCTGTTCAACGGCAACATCGGGGCGGCACTCGGCTACAACGTGTTCGTGCCGCTGGTGCTGGTGGCGGTGGCCGGGTCGTGGTGGGGCTGGGTGCGCGTCAGCTGGGGTCGCGCCGAGCGCGTGTGGCCGGCATGGACCCGACCATGGGTGTCGACCGTGCTGCCGCTGACGTTGCTCGCGTACGGCGTGCTGCGCAACATTCCCGCCGCACCCTTCGACGCGCTCGCGCCCTGACCCCGGGTCGACGCGGTCAGGTGCCCGGTGGCGGGACGACCGGCGGTGACGTGACCGGCGCCGGCGGTGCCGAGGCCGCCGTGGCGAGTGGCTCGGTGGTCGGCGGGTCGGTGGCCGGTGGTGACGTGCTCACCGTGGTGTCGGTGCCCTGCGTGGTGGTGGTGCGCGAGGGGTTGGTCGACGACGCCGGCCCACCGTCGACGCCGCCGCTGGAGTCGTCGGTGTAGTCGGTGGTGAGGCACTTGCCCGGCTGTTCGGGTGCCTCGCCCAGCGCCAGGGCGACGTTCTGGGCGAGCGCCACTCGGCCGGCGGTGGTGAGGTGCAGGCCGTCGCCACCGGTGAGCGACGGATCGTCGGCCGTGGTGGTGGCCCAGTCGACCACGAGCACGTTGTCGTACTTCGCCGCCATCTCGAACACCACTTCGTTCACCTCTGCACGCGACGGCGTGAACTCGCTCACCGTGAGCAGCACCACCGGCTGCGGCGAGAGGCGGCGCACGATCCGGTCGAGTTCCTTGCGATAGCCGTTCTGGTCCTCGCGGTAGTTGTTGCCGAGCAGGATGACGCTCGCGTCCCAGCCGGCGTCGAGCCGGGTGTCGAGCACCTCGTTGCCGAACGTGACGAATCGACCGGTCTCGGCGTCGACCTCCACCTGCCACCCCAGCGGCACGAGCGCGTCGCACATGTCGTTGGAGTAGCGGCGCGAGGTGCTGGCCATCACGGAGTCGCCGATGAGGATGACCCGGTTGCCGTTCGACTGCGCGCCGATCTGGTCCTCCGGCGACAGGGTCGTGGTGGTGCGCACCGACCCCGATTCGGGCGGCGCCGAGGAGTCGGCCGTGACGTCGGGCAGTTCGCCCACTTCCAGGGAGGGGGCGGTGCCATCGGTCGCGGCAGCGCCCGCGCCACAGGCGGTGAGGGTTGCGGCGACGCACAGGAGGAGGGTGACCCGGCGTACGAACATCAGGCCCCTATTCGACCTGCGTCGGACGCCCGTTGCAAGTCACCCCTGTGAACGCAGTGTGTCGCGGATCTCGGTGAGCAGGTCGATCTCGGTGGGGCCGGCCGGCTCCTCCGCCTGGTTCCGACGCATCTTGTTGTAGGCCCTGATGATCAGGAACAGCACGAGGCCGGTGATGAGCAACGTGATGATGGCGGTGAGCAGTTTGCCGAACTCGAGGTAGGTGCCGTCGATCGGCTGGCCGTCGGGGCCGATGACGGGCGTGCCGTCGGGGCCGGTCTTCACTTCGTCGCTCACCTTCACGCGGAACAGGTCGTTGAAGCTGGGCTTGCCGAAGATGGCAGCGACGAGGTTCATCATGATGTCCTCGGTGAACACCTTGATCACCGAACCGACGGCAGCGGCGAGGATGACGCCGACGGCCAGTTCGATCATGTTCCCCGTGATGACGAAGTCCTTGAACTCCTTCACGAAGTTCTTCATGCGCGGATTCCTCCCTGTGTGACGACGCCCGCCGGTCGAGCAGTCTGGCACGACGCCGCGCCCTCACCGGACGAGCGAGTGGTCGGCGATATGGTCGTCGGCGTGTTCGACCTGGTGATCGTGGGCATGGGTTCGGCCGGTGTCACGGCCGCCGAGTTCGCGGCGCGGCTCGACCTGGAGGTGGCGGTCGTCGAGCGCGCGAAGGTGGGCGGCGACGACCTGTGGTCGGGCAGCGTGCCGTCGAAGGCCCTCCTGGCCAGTGCCCGTGCGGCGCACGCGATGCGCACGGCCGACCGGTTCGGCATCGAGCCGGTGGAGCCGGTGGTCGACCTCGCCCGGGTGTGGCGCCGGGTACGCGCGGTGCAGGCCGACATCGCGGCCACCGACGCGCACCCACGCCGGTTCGTCGACCTCGGCGCAGAGGTGGTGATCGGCGAGGCGCGCCTCACCGGGCCGGAGGAGGTCACGGTGGTGTGCCCCGACGGCACCGAGCGGGTGTTGGCCACGCGCTTCGTGCTGCTGTGCACCGGTAGCCGGCCGGCGGTGCCCGACATCCGTGGACTGCCGGCGACCGCCACCTGGACCACCGAGTCCATCTTCCACGTCGACGCGCCGCCGAGCCGCCTGGCCGTCGTCGGTGGCGGGCCGATGGGCACCGAGATGGCCCAGGCACTGCAGCGCCTGGGCGTGCAGGTCACCGTGTTCCAGCGCGCCCACACGCTGCTGCCCCGCGAGGACGAGGGGCTGTCGGCACGGCTGACGGCCGTGCTGCGCCGCGAAGGTGTCACGGTGCACTGCTCGGCCGACGTGCGGCGCATCACGTCCACCGGCGACGAGCACGTGGTGCGCGCCGTCGTGGGACACGACGGACGCGAGGTGGCCGTGCCGGTCGGCGGCGTGCTGTTGGCCACCGGACGGGTGCCGAACACCGACGACCTCGGGCTCGACCTGCTGGGCATCACCGTCGGCCCCGACGGCATCGAGGTCGACGACGCCGGCCGCACCAACGTGCGCAGCGTGTATGCGGTGGGCGACGTCACCCGCGGGCACGACCTCACCAACGCCGCGGCGTACGAAGCCGTGGTCGCCGTGCGCGACATGTTCTTCCCCGGCCGTGGTTCGGCCGACGGTACGGTGCCGCGCTGCGTGTACACCGAGCCGGAGTTCGCCCGCGTGGGCCTCACGGTGCAGGAGGCCGAGGCCCGCCACGGCGCCGACGTCGACGCGTGGCGGTTGGAGCTCACGCACAACCAGCGCGCCCGCACCGATGCCGCTACCGACGGATGCCTGGTGGTGGTGACGGCGAAGGGGCGAGTGGTGGGTGCGCACCTGTTGGCACCGCACGCCGGTGAGATGGTGCACGAGTTGGCAGTGGCCGTGCAGCAGCAACTGCGACTCGACGACCTGGCCGATGTGGTGCACGCGCATCCCACCATCGCGGGCGGCATCGGGCAACTGGCCGCCGAGGCCGCGTACGAGAAGGCGCACCGCCTGCGCTGGTTGATGAAGAAGCGCCCGGCGCGCTAGCTCATCGGGGCGTCGGGCTCGGCCATCGCCTCGGCGCACGCGTCGGGGTTCGCTGCCATCGCCGCAGCCACCTCCATCGCCGGTGAGGCCTGCTCGCCGTCGCGCCATGCATCGAGATACGGCGCGGGCCACACCATGCCGCGACGCACCTTCCACTCGTTGCCCGGGCACACCCACGAGATGCCCATGTGGGTGTGGCACACCGAACTGCGCGCATCGCCGGTCGACCCCATCGGCCCGAGGGGGTCACCCGGTTGCACGCCCTGCCCCACCGTCACGAGCACGGCGTCGAGGTGTGCGAAGTAGTAGCGCACCCCGTCCACGCCCAGCACCGCGACGTACATGCCACCCCGGTTCGAGCCCGCATGAATGGCGGGGTCCCACGAGTCGAAGTCGCGGGTCTGCACCACGGTGCCGTTGATGGGTGACACCACCATTGCGCCGCAGCCGAAGATGTCGGTCGCGGGATAGCCGCTGTGGTCGTCGCCGTAGCTGACGTCGAGCCCGGTGAACGGGAAGACGTACACCGGCACCGGCACCGTGGTGGAGGTCGCCGCAACCGTGGTGGTGGTGGTCGACGTCGACGACGTGGTGGACGCCGTCGTGGTGACGGCGGTCGTGGTGGACGGCGCCGCGACCGGCTCGTCGCTGCACCCCACGAGTGCGGCGACGACGAGGGTCAGTGCCCCAGTTCGTCGAAGCGATCGACGTTGCGCAACGACGGAAATGCCACCCACCAGATGCCGACGATAGCCAGCGTGGCCAGGCCACCCCCGACCACCGTTGCCGGGACCCCGACGGCCTGTCCCACCATGCCGCTCTCGAACGCGCCGAGCTCGTTCGATGCGCCGATGAACACGTTCTCCACCGCCATCACGCGACCACGCTTCTCGTCGGGCGTGACCAGCGGGACCAGTGAGCCGCGGATGAACACACTCACCATGTCGGCGGCCGACAGCACCAGGAGGGCCACGAACGCGACGACGTACTTGTCGGTGAGACCCAGCACGATGGTGGCGGCGCCGAACACACCCACCACTGCCAGCAGCACACGGCCGACGTGCCGCTGCACAGGTCTCGCCGCCAGCCACAATGCCATCGCGGCGGCGCCGATACCGGGCGCGGCGCGGAGCCATCCGTAGGCCACGTCGCCCACGCCGAGCTGGTCCTCTGCGATGGCGGGCAGCAATGCCACGGCACCACCGAAGAGCACGGCGAACAGGTCGAGCGCGATGGCGGCGAACAGGATGGGCGTGCGGCGGATGAACAGCAGACCCTCGACCGCACTCCGGAACGTGGGCTTCTCGTCGGGGTTCGGCGGCTCGGGCTGCCGTTCGAACCGCACCCGACCGAGGAACCACATCGACGAGCCGATGAGCAACGACGACGCGAGATACGCCACCCACGGACCGATGGCGTAGAGGAAGCCCGACAACGCGGGCCCGACGATGATGGCGCCGGTCCACGTGGCCGAGTACAGCGCGATCACCTTCGGCAGCCCACCCTCGGGCGCCACCATCGGCGGCATCGTGCGCGTGGCCGGCGCCAGGAACGCGCGGGCGATGCCGTACAGGAAGGCGATGATGAACAGCGGCCACACCTCGGTGGGATCGCTGAGCGCATAGATCAACAACGCGATCGACGTGAGCGCCTCACCGCTGATGGCGATCAGCGCGACCCGCTTGCGATTGAAGCGGTCGGCCACGGTACCGGTGACCAACACGAGCATGATGGCCGGGAGGAACTCGGCGAGACCGATCCACCCCAGGTCGGCCGAACGGCCCGTGATGTCGTACGCCTGCTTGCCGAGTGCGGCCGCCTGCATCGCCACGCCGCTGTACAGCACGGCCTTGGCCACCAACCACGGCCGCACGCTGCCGTAGCGCAGCACGTCGCCCGTCGTGAAGGTGGGCTGGTCGGAGGTGGGGTCAGTGGACTGCACAGGTCGAAGCACGCTACTGCGGAGGTGCTACACAACACCCATGAGTTCACTCGCCGACGACACCCGCTGGCTCGATGCCACTGCCCAGGCCGCGCTGGTGCGCGAGGGGAAGGCCACGCCGCTCGAACTGCTCGAGGCAGCGATCGAACGCATCGAGACCATCGACCCGCAGCTCAACGCGGTGAACATCCGCTGGTTCGACCACGCGCGGGAGATCGCCGGCGGCGCGCTGCCCGACGGCCCGTTCCGCGGCGTGCCCTTCCTGTTGAAGGACCTCTGGTCGCACTTCGCCGGGCAGACGCTCAGCAACGGCAACCAGGCACTCAAGGACGCCGCACCGGTGTCACCCGCCGACACCACCCTGGTGTCGCGGTTCAAGGCAGCCGGCCTGGTCACGGCCGGCCGCACCAACAGCCCCGAGTTCGGCAGCCTGCCCACCACCGAGCCCACGGCGTGGGGTCCCACCCGCAACCCGTGGAACACCGACCACTCACCGGGCGGCAGCAGCGGCGGTTCGGCTGCCGCCGTGGCCGCCGGCCTCGTGCCCATCGCACACGCCAGCGACGGCGGCGGCAGCATCCGCATCCCCGCGTCGTGCTGCGGCCTGGTGGGCCTGAAGCCGTCGCAGGGTCGCATCACCCTGGGCCCGTTCCGCGACGAGAGCAACCTCGGCGTCGAGCTGTGCGTCAGCCGCAGCCTGCGCGACACCGCCGCGATGCTCGACGCCGTGCGCGGCCCCGGCGTGGGCGACACGGTCATCGCCCCGGCGCCCGAGCGCCCCTATCTCGAGGAGTTGGGGGCACCGGCCGGCCGGCTCCGCATCGGGCTGCTCGACCACCACCCGTTCGGCCCTGCGGTGCACCCCGAGTGCGCAGCGGCGGCACGCAACACCGCGGCGCTGTTGGAATCGATGGGGCACCACGTCGAGCACGCATTCCCGGCGGCGATGGCGAACCCAGAGTTCGGCCGACGCTTCGGTGCGTTGTGGAGCACCAACATGGCCACGTCCATCGCGCGCATCGCCGCCCAGATCGGGCGCGACCTCACCGACGACGAGGTGCAACTGCACAACCGTGCGCAGGCGCAGTTCGCCCGCAGCGTGAGCGGCGTCGACTACGCGATGTCGCTGGCCGCGAACGTGGAGTACCGCCGAGCGGTGCAGCAGTGGTGGGCCGACGGCTGGGATCTCCTCGTGTCGCCCACGCTGGCCGAGCCGCCCACACGCATCGGCGAGTTCGACGACGTGGCCGATCAGCCGATGGCGCCGATGGTGCGCGCCGCCCAGTACGTGGCATTCACGCCGGCGTTCAACGCGAGCGGACAGCCCGCCATCAGCCTGCCACTGCACTGGACGCCCGAGGGGTTGCCGGTGGGCGTGCAGTTGGTGGCCGGCTACGGACGCGAGGACGTGCTGTTCCGGGTGGCATCGCAGCTCGAAGCTGCGCAGCCGTGGGAGCACCGCCACCCCGCCATCTGACGGCGCAGCACGGTGCGTCCGGTCACTTGATCGGGAGCGCCTCGTGCTCCTCGGGCACAGGAATGCCCCACCGCACCATGCCCTCCTCCACTCGCTGGATGAGCGTCTCGAGGGCGGCCACTCGGGCGTAGCGCTTCTGCTCGCCGGCGATCACGTCCCACGGCGCGAGCGCGTGGTTGGTGCGGGTGAACATCTCCTCGGCGGCCTTCTGGTAGTCGCCGTTCTTCTCCCTGTTGCGCCAGTCCTCGTCGGTGAGCTTCCACTGCTTCAACGGGTCGGCCGCACGACTGTTGAACCGTCGCAGTTGCTCCTCGTCGCTGATGTGCATGTACATCTTCACGAGGATGATGCTCTCCTGGCACAGCGACTCCTCGAAGTCGACGATGGCCTTGTAGGCGCGGCGCCACTCCTCACGAGTGCAGAAGCCCTCGATGCGCTCCACCAGCACGCGGCCGTACCAGCTGCGGTCGAACACACCCATCTGTCCCAGTCCGGGGAGCTCGGTGTAGAAGCGCCACAGGAAGTGGTGGTCCTTCTCCAGCCTCGAGGGGGCGCCGTAGCTGACCACGCGATAGTGCCGCGGGTCGAGGTGGTTCACCATGATCTTGATGGCGCCACCCTTGCCCGCCGCATCGGGCCCCTCCATGATGACCAGCACCCCGGGCCCGATCTTGCCGTGGCCGGCATGCCCCATGTGTCCGCCGAGCGTGAGGCGGAGCTGCAGGAAGCGTCGTTGACCGCGGAGGACGCGCTTCTCGTACTCCTCCTTGTCGAGACGCGCCGACAGGTCGAGCTTGTCGAGAAGACCCATGGGCCGACAACCTAATCCGCGACGTCAGCGGGCTGTCCAACCACCGTCGACGATGACGCTCTGCCCGGTCATGAAGGTGCTGCCCGGACCAGCCAGCAACAGCAGTGCGGCGTCGAGTTCGTGCTCCTCCCCCATGCGCGGCATCGGCGACATGGTGGCGATGAACTTCAGGCTGCCCTCGTCGCTCTCCATGCCCGCCGTCATCTCGCTGCGGAACCAGCCGGGGCACAGCGCGTTCACCCGGATGCCCTTGCGCGCCCACTGCGCCGCAAGTTCGCGAGTGAGGTTCACCACTGCGCCCTTCGACGCGCAGTAGTGCGCCTGCTTCACCGGCGATGCGGCCACGTGGCCGAGCATGCTGGCGACGTTGACGATGCTGCCGCCGCCGTTCGCGATCATCGACGGCGACACCAGTTTGCTGAGGTGCCACAGCGCCGTGACGTTCAACTCCATCGCCGAGCGGAACACGTCGAGCGTCTCGTCCTCCACCGACATCTTCTGGCCGATGCCGGCGTTGTTCACCAGCACGTCGACGCGACCGAAGCGGTCGAGCGCGGTGGCCACCAGACGCTCGCGGTCTGCCTCCAGCGACAGATCGGCGGGCACGGCCAGCGCGCCCGGCAGGTCGTCGACCAGTGCCGACAGACGGTCGGCGCGACGGGCAGCCACCACCACGTCGGCGCCCACGGCGTGCAGCACTCGGGCGAAGCGATCACCCAGACCCGACGACGCACCGGTGACGATGACGGTGCGGCCGTCGAGGCGGAACAGGTCGAGCGGGTTGCCGATGGTGGTCATGCACCGATTCTGATCGATGCGACCCGCGAACCCCACGACCGGGTGTGACACGATGCCCGCATGGTGACTCCGCGACCCGTGGTGCTGGTGCACGGCGCGTGGCACGGCGGTTGGTGCTTCGCCGCCCTGCAGCACGCCCTCGACGAACTGGGGGTGCCGTCGTACGCCCCCGACCTGCCTGGGCACGGTGCGTCCACGGCGGCACTCACCGACCTGCACGGCGACGCTCGGTCGATCACTGCGTTGCTCTCACAGCTCGACACGCCGGCGGTGCTGGTGGGCCACAGCTACGGCGGTGGGGTGATCACGCAGGCCGCCGAGTGGCACGGCGAGGTGGCGCACCTGGTGTACCTGGCCGCATTCGCATTGCTCGAGGGCGAGAGCATCCGCGGGTCGTTGCGCAACTTCCCGCCCGAGGAGATCGCGCTCTCGGCGGCGATGGTGCCGTGCGACGACGGCACCACGGTGCTCGACCCGGTGCTCGGCCCGCCCGCCCTCTACGGCGACTGCGCCCCTGCGGTGGTGGCCTCGGCGGTGGCCCGATGGTCACCCCAACCGCACGCAGCGATGACCCAGGCAGTCACCGGATCACCACTCGGGCGCATCCCGTCGACCTACGTGGTGTGCACCCGCGACCTCGCCGTGCACCCGAACCATCAGCGGGCCATGGCCGATCGCTGCGACCATCACCTCACCATCGACTGCGACCACTCCCCGTTCCTGTCCCGGGTGCACGAGGTCGCGGCGTTGCTGCACCGCCTGGCCGTGGAGGACGCGTCGTGAAGGTGCGCATCGGGTTCGGGTTCGGGGTGCGCACGAAGCTGAACGACGACGGCTTCGCCACCGTGGTCGACGCGCTCGAACGACTTCGGTTCGACAGCCTGTGGCTGAGCGAGCGCATCGGTGGCGAGGCACCCGACCCGCTGGTGGCCATGGCGTTCGCCGCAGGTCGCACCACGAAGCTGAAGTTCGGCATGAGCGTGATGGTGTTGCCGGGACGCAATCCGGTGGTGCTGGCGAAGGAGTTGGCCACGCTCGACCGCATGTCGCAGGGCAGGCTGCTGCCGGCGTTCGGCCTGGGTGCGGTCGACCCGCACGAGCAGCAGGCGTTCGGCGTCGAGCGCACCGAGCGGGCGAAGCGGTTCGACGAGGCCATCCGCGTGCTGCGCGGCTGCTGGGCCGACCAGCCGTTCACCCATCACGGCACCCACTTCCACTACGACGACCTCGTGGTGCTGCCCAAGCCGCGACAGCACCACGTCGACATCTGGTTGGGCGGCATCGCCCCGTCGGAACTGCGACGCGTGGGACGCCTGGCCGACGGCTGGCTGCCCAGCTTCGTCACGCCCGACGACGCGGCCCGCGGCCGTGAGGCCATCGAAGCGGCGTTGGCCGAGTACGGCCGCACCATCGACGACGACCACTACGGCGCGCTCATCCCCTACGCAACCGGACCAGTGCCCGAGCGGCTGCTGCAGGGGTTGGCGGCGCGTCGGCCCGATCTCGACGACCCGTCGGTGCTGGTGCCGCAGGGGTGGGACGCGCTGATGGCCACCATCGACCGGTTCGTCGCCGTGGGCACGACGAAGTTCGTGATCCTGCCGCTCACCGAGCCGGGTTCACCCGACGAATGGGTGACGCACCTCGAGGAGGCGGCGCCGATCGTGCTGGCGCGTCAGACCTGATGCCGTTCGCGCGGTGCCGCCATCCGCGCGAGCAGATCGAGCACGGCACCGGCCGGCACGGGGCGTGAGAACAGGTAGCCCTGCATCAGGTCGCACCCGAGCCCCTGCAGGTCGTCGCGCACCTCCACCGTCTCCACACCCTCGGCCACGACGGCCAGCCCCAGTCGGTGACCCAACTCGATGACCGACGCCACGATGGCGCGGTCCTCCTGGCTGTCGCTCATCGCGAGCACGAACCCACGGTCGATCTTCAGCTCGGTGACGGGCAGGTGCCCGAGTGAACCGAGCGACGTGTAGCCCTGACCGAAGTCGTCGAGGCTGACGCGCACGCCTGCGGCGCTGAGCTCCTCGAGCAGCGCCGTGGCACGCACCGTGTCCATCGCGAACGACGTCTCGGTGATCTCCAGCACCAGGCGTCGAGCCTGCACGCCGTGCGCCGACAGCCGGTTGAGCACCCAGCCGGGCAGGTCGTCGCGCAGGTTGCGTGCCGAGATGTTCACGGCCATCGACAGGTCGGGATACATCGGCGACCAGTTGGCCAACTGCACGAGCGCATGGTCGACCACCCAATGGGTGAGCGGCCCGATGAGACCGGTGCTCTCGGCGATGGGGATGAACTCGTCGGGGTACACCAGTCCGCGGGTGGGGTGCTGCCAGCGCACGAGCGCCTCGAACGCCACCACCTGGTGGGTGACCGCGTCCACCTTGGGCTGGTAGTGCAGCACCAACTCGTCGTTGGTGATCGCACGGCGCAGTTCGGCCAGCAGCCCGAGACGTTGCGGGTCGAACTCGTCGATCCCTTCGTCGTAGCGCACGATCGCTGCGCGCACACCCTTCGCGGCGTGCAGCGCGAGGTCGGCGCGCTGTTGCAGCACCTCGGGCGAGTCGGCGTCGTTCGGCCACAGCGCGTAGCCGATGCTGGTCTCCACCGACACCGCCACCCCGGCCAGTTCGGCCTCCTGCGCGAGCGTGTCCTGCAGTCGACGGAGACTCGCCTCGATGGTGTCGGCCCGCGCACCTGGCAGCACGACCGCGAAC
>SXGT01885960.1_pt1 | contig 11796 bp, 8 predicted proteins | sample 3176221 | NCBI WGS metagenome assembly SXGT01 (sample SAMN11356862, study PRJNA531348) | freshwater metagenome | isolation source: freshwater sample F1-120 | place: China: Fuxian Lake, Yuxi | collected 2017-12-25
GAAACCGCTCAGGGGATCTTCGCGAACTTCAAGAACGTCGTTGATTCCAGTCGCGTGAAAGTGCCGTTCGGAATCTTCCAGATCGGAAAATCGTTCCGTAACGAGATCACGCCTCGCAACTTCACGTTCCGTTCGCGTGAGTTCGAGCAGATGGAATTGGAGTTCTTCTGCAACCCGTCAACGTCGCTGGAATGGTACACTTACTGGCGGAACCGTCGTTTCGACTGGTATCTCAAGCTAGGTATTAACAGCGATAAGCTCCGCCTGCGTGAACACGACAAAGCGGAGATCGCCCACTACTCCGTCGGAACAGCCGACATTGAATACGCCTTCCCGTTCCTCGAAGTTGGCGACTACGGCGAACTCGAAGGAATTGCCCACCGGGGTGATTTCGATCTTCGCTCGCATATGGAAGGCAAGCTCAAAAAAGACGAGAACGGCAACCTCGTTCCGGAACTCAACGCGGACGGACAACCGAAGTGGCGCGGGTCGGGCAAGGATCTGACTTACTTCGACGACCAGACGCGCGAGCGTTTTGTCCCTCACGTCATCGAGCCCTCTGCGGGAGCGGATCGCGGAACTCTGGCCTTCATCTGTGAAGCTTACTACGAAGACGAAGCCCCGGACGAAGATGGCAAGATGCAGTCGCGGACCGTCATGCGGTTCCATCCGAAACTGGCTCCCGTCAAGGCGGCGATCTTCCCTCTCATCAAGAAGGAAGGGATGCCCGAGACGGCAGCGAATATCTATCGCGAGTTCAAGGAAGCCGGCCTGAACGTCGTTTACGATCAGCAGGCGGCGATCGGGCGTCGGTATCGACGACAGGACGAGATCGGGACGCCGTTCTGTATTACGGTCGATGGCGATACGGCGAAAGATGGAGCGGTGACGCTGCGAGATCGGGATACTCTGGAGCAGACGCGGATTCCGATGAAGGACGTTGTGGATGAAGTGATTAAGCGGATTCGCCAGGCTTAACTACTCGTCACAATCAAAATCATTTTTCAGACACAGAGTTCACAGAGGTCATCGAGTTAAGAAAACAGCCAATCAAATTCTGGCTCTTGAAACTCTGTGTTCTCTGTGCCCTCTGTGTCGAAACTTCTCCTCATCCTCGCCTAAGACTTCGCGCTGATTTCCAGGATGATGGCTCGATCGTATTTTTCGACGAGGTAGACCTGGAACTGCTTTTCCGCGGCTTCGACAAATTCGCTTAAAAGGCCGCGACCGGGGTCGCCGATGTAGCAGAGTTTGCCATCGGTGAGCGATTCGCTCAGAAGGCGCAGGATCGGTTCGTGGTGGCGTTTTTCGTAGAGGACGTCGCTGGCGACGAGGATGTCGAAATCGTTGCGTGGGAGTGGTTCTCGCCAGTCGTAGGGGAAGCCGTCGTAATTGGTGAGGTTGTTGAGCTTCGCGTTGACGAGGGATGTTTTGACGGAGACGTCATCGTAGTCGGTGAAGATGACGGGATGGCCTTGAAGGCCTAGTCCGAGTCCGACTAAACCGACGCCGCAGCCGAGTTCGAGGATGCGACGGCCCGACGGGAGCGGGTTGTCCTGAAAGTAGCTGACCATGCGCTGGCTGGTGGGCCAGACGTACGCCCAATACGGCATGTAGCCATCGGCGTCGTGTTTCTGATGGACCTGGGGATCGTCGAGGAGATCATCAGCGCTCGAGGGCCGGACGATTTTGGCGCGTCGGTTGCCGAGGTCGATTTCTTCTTCGCGCCAGCCTCCGCTGATCGGGGGCAAGTCATGCATCCGCAGGGTCCATTTTCGAGGTGCGTCGTTTCAAACGGAAGAACTTGATCCCCGGGATGAGGAAGCATAATGCGGCGATTATGCCGAAGATTCCTACGGAAAACTTGGGAACGATCGCCATGACAATCGACGTCGCAAACAGGACGAGTGCCTGGATGTAAAACTCGCCGGAGAGAATCCCTGCCTTGACGAGGAAGACCATCGCTGCAGCGAGCGCGAGGACGGGCGAAAGTGTCAAAGCGGGCAGGCCGAGCAACGCTTCGACTTCGTATAAGAGGATCGTACAGGCCATACTGCCCGCCCAGGTGTGGGCGATCTGGCGTTCAACGAAGGTTACCGGTCCCGCGCGACGTCGCAGGTTCCAGAAGATGTATGCCCATGTGCCGAGTCCGACCGTCCACAGCGCCAGGTAGGCCAGTCGAGACGTGACCCCCATCAGCTGCATGCCGTTGGTGATGAAGCAGATGACCAGCAGCACGAAGGCATGCCAGATCCACAGCAGTCCCCAGTTTTCGAGAACGACAACGTGGTGTGTCGGTCGCAAGGCCCGACTGATGACCTGAACCAGTCGTGACGAGCGAGCGGAGACGGGCTCGTTATTCAGATAGGCTTCCAGGTCATTGGCGAGGTCGTTTGCCGACTCGTAGCGCAGGTCAGCCGGTTTTTGCAGGCATTTCAGGATGATCATTTCCAGATCGTCGTCCACGCGCCGGTTGATCAGGTGCGGCGGGATCGGGTCCTGGTCCAGTACCATCAGCATCGTGTCGACGGGCGAGGTTCCCAGAAACGGCGGACGTCCAGTGACCATGGCATAAAGGATCGCTCCGAGGCTGTAGACATCGGTAGCGGTTGAGATCTTGCCTTTCGCGCCGGCAGCCTGTTCGGGAGCCATGTAACTGGGCGTCCCCAGAACTGCCCCGCTTTGAGTGATCGACGAGGAGGCTTTGACGCCCAGCTGTGTCGACGATCCAGGATCACGAGCGGGATCACGACCAGGAACCGGGACACGCTTGGCCAGTCCGAAATCCGTCAGAAAGGGCTGACCGTTTTGATCGATCAGAATATTCGATGGCTTCAAGTCACGGTGGAAGATGCCATGGGAATGCGCGACTGCGATTGCGCGACAGATCGGAATTAATAGACGCACAGCGTCGCGCCGAGAGAGTGGCCCTTCATCAAGACGACGAGCCAGCGTCGTTCCGTCGATGTAGAGCATTGTGAAGTACGGCTGCCCCTGCCAGTTGCCGAACTCGTAAAGAGGGATGATGCTGGGGTGATTGAGACGGGCGGCGGCTTCGGCTTCGATGCGAAAACGCTCGAAATCTTCCGGAGTCGCGACGTCTCCCCGCAGAATCATCTTCAATGCGACCGAGCGATTGAGGACTGGCTCGCGTGCTTCGAAGACGATCCCCATGCCGCCACGTCCGAGCTCGCGGATGATCTCGAAGTTGCCGATCTGCTTGAGCGAGTCAGGAATACGCGAGGCGTCGGTGCGTAAGAGACTGACTTCACTGGGGGTCGAGGCTTTGCTCCAGACATTGGAGGTCTCACCCAGGCCGAATTCACTGGCAAGGAGTGCCGTTGCCCAGAGGCTGCGCAATTCCCCCTCATACTTCGGGTAAGCGCGAAACCAGGCCTCGGGATCAATATCTCCGGTGGCGTTCTGTGTTTCGAACATCTGCATCAGGACCGCAGCGAGATGTTCTTCCTCGTTGGGATAGTCTTCTCGCGACAGGAGTTTGATGGTCGCTTCTCCACTTCGTAACTGCGACGTCATGACTCCTGTGAATCCTCCGCACCGCCGAGGACTTCGCGCAGTCGACGTAGTGCCCGCAAGTGACGCATACCTGCGGCGGCTGGACTGACGCCGAGCAGAGTTGCGACTTCGCCGTTGCCGAGTTGCTCGTAATGTCGCATGAGCAGGATTTCGCGGTCGGGTTCTTCGAGTCGATCTAGGGCTTCTAGGAACTGGGTTTCGAGTTCTTTGCGGATGGAAGCGGCCGCTGGAGTCAGTTCCTGGTCTTTGAGAAAGGACGCGAGTTCCTTACTCGAGTCTTTATCACCAGCAGGTGCCTGCAATGATTGTTCGCGATCGACCGAGCGTCGTTGGGCGAGGCGGTGTCGACGGTGCATGTCGATGATGTGGTCTTGAGCGAGTTGGCGCAACCACAGGTGAAAGGGGATGCGCGGGTCTTTCAGGTAATCATCGAGTCGACCGGTGGCTTCGAGCATGACATCCTGCACGATGTCGGAAGCATCGAGACGTCGCGCGAGGGCCTGATCGAGCCGCAGATGCACAAGTCGACGCAGAGGCGTGCGGTGACGCTCGATCAAATCGTTAACGGCGTCGACTTCGCCCGCCTTGACCTTCGCGAGCAATTCCTGCGTGTTATCCTGCTGAGGCCACATGGTGATAACGTCTCTGAAAAAGAGGAGTTTGTTCTTATTATAGCATGGTCACAGCTTTAAGTCGCGGAACTTTCCCGGTCATCAATGCTTGGATTTCTCAGAAGGATGACAATCGAACGTGCATTTCTATACTGAATCGTGCTCATCAGTCTCACCTTCAGACCAGATTGAACTCAGTATGAGTCGATTCCTGCGAATCGTTGTTTTCCTGATCATGGTTTTGGTCAGCCAATGTCCGTCGATGCGAGCCGAGGAGATCGTTCTCTCGGAAACTCCCGTGCGGCTCGTGACTTCGTCTGAGGACACGATCTTTCCTGACTCTTGGCGGAAGGCTCCGATTTCTGCCTCGGGAGCTGCGGTTCCTGAGGATCAATTCGAGCGTGTGAAAATGATTCTCAGCAATGCATTGAAGAAGTACCCGGCTGGTGTGCTGACTGCGAATTTGAAATCCGTTTACGTTGTGTCAAATCTGGAATACAGCGGCGTCTCCACCAGCGGGACGAACTCTCGAACGTCTGTCTATCTGCGCATTGGCGAGCCGAAGAAGGGGTTTACGGACACTCACATCGAGAGTGTCTTTCATGCTGAGTTCTCCAGCATCCTCTTGCGGAATTTCCGAAACAAATTTCCGGTCGCGGCCTGGATGGCGATCAACCCTCCCGGCTTTGCATATCTCGGGGATGGCGTCGAGGCGATCAAGCAGAAGAAAGCGAAACTGGCTTTAGACGCCTCTCTTCACGAGATCGGCTTTTTCCGGGAGTACTCGCAATCGACGATGGAAAATGATCTGAATGCCTACGCGACGTTTCTTCTCATGGGAGATAAGGCAACTTGGGAGCTCGTCGAGCATTATCCTAAGATGAAGGCTAAAGCCGATCTGACGATTGAATTTTACCGGCAGATCGATGAATCCTTGACGGAATCCTACTTCCGATCGTTGATCACGCCTTAACGATCGATGATTTGGCGGAGCCGGCCAATCGAGGATTCGAAGTGACGTCGCTGGCGCTCTTCGCGTTGGGGATCGCCGGTCATGGCCGTCTGGAGTTCTTCGACATTCGCACGGCAGCGTCGGCAGCCGACGGTTTCCAGATGAAACTGGGCATAGCGGACCAGTTCCGGGTCATCCAGCAGGCCCAGGAGATAGCTCGACCAGGTCGTGCGGTCCGGGCAACTGAGGCCGTGTCTGGCCCAGACGGCTCCCGGGGAGACACCTTCTTCGGACTGGTTTCCAAGAAGCTGGCTGGCTCGGACGCGCAGGTCAGCGGAGTCTCGCATCGCCTTTTCCAGACGAGCACTCTCTGTCTCGCAGAGGCGTTCTTCCAGGTAGGCGACCAGTTCTTCGTCGGAAAAGTCGCTGACGGGTGTGGTCATAAATGTTGCTCCGTCGGGACACTGAATTATTTATGAACGGTGGGGCGCTCGACTGTATTACTTATGAACGGTGGGACGTTCAACTGGATTACCTATGAACGGTGGGACGTTCAAAGAGTTCAACGGGTTCCATGTCGCGCAGGTTCATCCATCCGAGCTTAATTTCAGGAAACATTGCTGCGGCTTCGAAAAAGAATGGGTCTACATAGCCATGGGAACCCCATTCGTGTACCGGAACATCCCCAGGGAAGCTGCGGGACTTGATGAGGACGCACCGGGTTGCTTTGATCTCTCCAGCCAGTCGAATTGCAATGGAATCACTGGTCACATCCCATTGATGCGGCAGCGTTAATCCACTCAGAGAGAACTCGACGATCTCCATCCATGCTTTCGGAAGCAGTACAGCGACACGCCCTTTTTCCCAGGTTCGTTTGAGTTGCTCCTCATTGGCGACCAGTTCCGAGCCGGTCAGCAGAGTGTGCATCAATCGAGCCGTCAGGTCCATTGAGTCGATCGCGAGCCAATGCGACTGCTCGCTGGAGAGAGGGTAAATCTGATCCCAAACGCGGACAACATCTGCTGCTGTTCCGCCACCGACGACGATCGCGACATTTCGGGAACGCAGACCCATCAGCAACTTTCCGAGCGCTCCCCGCAGGCCCGGCCAGTCCAGCAGACTTCCTCCCACCTTTAACAGGACCGCCCCGGCCATCTGTGTGCCTTCCCAATGGTGAGACAGACATTCCTGTCCGCCCGAAAACAAACGCACAGGCAGGAATGCCTATGCCGCCGTTCTGACTAAGCCCTAAGCCCCAATACCTAAGCCCTAATCTATCAACTTATTAATCGGGAACTCAACGATCCCGGTCGCGCCGACGTCGCGCAGATGAGGGATGATCTTTCGCACGACGGATTCATCGATGATCGTGTTGATGGCGACCCAGTCCGGATCGGAGAGGGCCGAAACGGTTGGCTTCTGCAGCGCAGGCAGGCCATTGATGACAGCTTCCAGGTCTTTGCGACGCACATTGAGCATCAGGCCGACTTTGCCTTCGGCGTTCAGGCACGACTGCAACATCAGCGCGAGGTTATCGAGCTTGGATTTCTTGAAGCTGTCTTTGAGCGCGTTCTTATTGGCGATCAGGCGAGTCGTGCTTTGCAGGACCTCATCGACGATTCGCAGGTTGTTGGCTCGCAGGGACGAACCAGTCTCGGTGACTTCGACGATCGCATCAGCCAGAAGAGGCGGCTTGACCTCGGTGGCACCCCAGGAGAACTCGACGTCTGCAGTGACGCCGTGTTTGGCGAGGTACTGGTTCGTCAGTTCGACGGCTTCCGTCGCGATGCGTTTGCCTTCGAGATCTTTGACCGACTTGATCGGCGAGTCTTCCGGCACGCAGAGAACCCAGCGGACCGGGCGACGCGAAACCTTCGAGAAGATCAACTCGGAGACTTCGACCACATCCTTGCCGAACATCCAGTCGTAGCCGGTGATGCCGGCATCAAGGATCCCCTGTTCGACGTAGCGGGCCATCTCCTGGGCGCGGATCAATAGACACTCGATCTCCGGATCGTCGATGTCCGGATAGTACGACCGCGACGAGAACTTGATGTTGTAACCGGCTTTTTTGAACAGCTCCGCTGTGGCTTCCTGCAGCGAACCAGCTGGGATTCCCAGTTTCAGAATCGACATAACGCGTTATTTCCTCAGGGTGAACGATCTGACAGCCGCAGAGTAACACGAAAAAGACCCTACTTCCACTGTGACGGCCTGTGAACGGCTGATTGATCCTGCACGGAATGGGCGTTCAATGCGCGGCTGGTCGTGTGTCTTGCGGCTTCGCCGTCGGGGTTGGGGACAACCTCGACTACCCGGGATGTGGCTGACATCATTCACCTTTCGGCAAGAAACGATGTTGACGATCTGTGTTGACGCCGATACTTTGAGATCGTCCGTTGCTACTCTCTGTCAGCTTGATTGCGTCTGCTGATGTGGGGAGACCGATTCCACGGGAGTCCGCAACCGTCTCGTCCTGCCTCCGGCCCTCCCTCCTGCCGGTCTCGATCAACGAGTCGTCGTCATGTTGCGTTTTGTTGTGTGCCCTGCCCTGTTGATTCTGTGGCTTGCGATGACCTCGCGAGCGGCTGAGAATGTTTCGTTCCAGCACGAAATCCTGCCGCTGCTGTCGGATCACTGCTTTGCCTGCCACGGCCCCGACGCGGGGAATCGGCAGGCCGATCTTCGACTGGATGAGGAAGAGGCTGCCAAATCCTCAGTGATCATTGCGGGAGATGCCGAGAAGAGCGAACTGTATCGTCGCATTGCGTCCAGCGATGCCGATTTGAAGATGCCCCCGCCCGATTCGGCGCATGCGTTGACGCACGAGGACATCAGCAAAATCCGACAATGGATCGACAGCGGGGCGAAGTGGGAAACGCATTGGGCGTTCACGGCTCCTGTAAAAGTCGATGTGCCTCCGGTTCCGACAGGCATGACTGCTCACACCGAGATCGATGCGTTTGTCCTGTCTCGCTTGCAACAAGCTGGGCTTTCTCGCTCCAAACCAGCGACGAGCGAACAACTGATTCGACGTGTCAGTTTCGACCTGACCGGATTGCCGCCGACGCTCGCGGAGATTGATGACTTTCTCAACGACACGAGCGCGCAGGCGTATGAACGGGTCGTCGACCGCCTTCTGGCCAGCCCTGCATTCGGCGAACGAATGACCGCAGAGTGGCTGGACGTTGCCCGGTACAGCGATTCGTATGGACTGCAGGTTGATCGGGATCGTTTTGTCTGGCCGTGGCGCGACTGGGTGATTAAGGCGTTCAACGAGAACATGCCCTACGACCAGTTTCTCACTCAGCAGATCGCCGGTGACTTACTGCCGAATGCGACCGATGATCAGATTCTCGCGACGACGTTTTGTCGTCTCCACCCGCAGGAAGCAGAAGGTGGGAGTGTGCCCGAGGAGTTTCGCGTTGAGTATGTCGCTGACCGCTCGCAAACGGTCGGGACTGCGTTCCTCGGCCTGACGTTTGAATGTTGTCGTTGTCATGATCACAAATACGATCCGCTCAGCCAGAAGGAGTATTATCAGTTCACGTCGTTCTTCGATAACGTCGATGAAGCGGGGCTGTACTCTTACTTTACGGAGTCGATCCCGACGCCGACGTTGATGCTCATGGACGAGAAACGCAGACAACAGTTTGCGGAGTTGAATGCGGCATGTGATGAAGCGGAACGCAAGGTGAAAGAATGCTTGTCGACATCCGATGAGGCCTTCGGGAAATGGGCTTTGACGAAGGACGCGAAGCCATCAGAACCGCTCACGGGACAAATTGCGTATCATGACTTTGAAGCCAATCCAGCCGATGGAACAACGCTGGTATCGGGACGCGTGGGACAGGCTGTTAAGCTATCTGGCGATAAAGGCTATCCAGTCAACGTCGGCAACTTCCAGCGTTACGAGCCATTCTCTGTCAGCTTGTGGATACAGACGCCGGATGTGAAGGAACGGGCGGTTGTCTTTCATCGTTCGCGGGCCTGGACCGATGCCGGCAGCCGAGGGTATGAACTGCTCATTGAAGACGGAAAACTCTCCTTCTCTCTGATTCACTTCTGGCCCGGCAACGCGATCAGTATTCGGACGAAAGACCTGTTGTCAGTGCAAAATTGGCATCATGTCACGGTGACCTATGACGGTTCGAGCAACGCCTCTGGGTTGGCGATCTATGTCGATGGGAAACTCGAACAGGTCGACATCGTCCGGGATAACCTGACCAAGAACATCACTGGCGGTGGCGGCGATACAATCACCATCGGCGAACGGTTTCGCGACCGTGGCTTCACAGACGGGCTGGTGGATGAATTCCGTGTCTTCCATCGAGAGTTGACGCCACTTGAAATTGCTCAGTTGTGTGACGGGAACAGCCTGACCAATGCTATTGGAAATGCAACGACATCCGAAGAGCTGAAGGCGTATTACTTTGCCACTATCGACCCGACTTACCGGCAATTGGTTGCATCTCTGCAAGCGGCTCGTGAAGCATACTACAAAGCCCAGGACTCCACCCAAGAGATCATGGTCATGCGGGAACTGGAAAAGCCACGGCCCACCTTTCTTCTGGCGCGAGGTGCCTACGATGCAAAAACAGAAGAAGTTCCGACCACTACGCCAGCCAGTTTGATCCCCTATTCCGACTCGCTGCCACGCAACCGCCTGGGACTGGCTCAATGGATGACATCCCCCACGCATCCCCTCACCTCGCGGGTGGCGGTCAATCGTCTCTGGCAATCAATCTTCGGCAACGGACTGGTCCGCACGCCCGAAGACTTCGGACGACAGGGACAACACCCGACCCATCCCGAACTCCTCGACTGGCTGTCTCGCGATTTCATAGACCATGGCTGGGACATGAAACGCCTGATCAAGCAGATGGTCATGTCGTCGACCTATCAGCAGTCGACCGAAGCCTCGGATGAGACGCTCGCCAAAGACCCGCAGAATCTTCTCCTCTCACGAGCCTCGGCTCACCGTCTCTCCGCGGAGATACTACGCGACAACGCGCTGGCTGTGAGTGGTTTGCTTGTTCGCGACCTCGGCGGTCCTCCGGCTCAGCCTTATGAAGTGGAAGCCTCCTTCAAGCCAGTCAAACGCAGCACCGGCCGCGGCCTGTATCGTCGCAGCCTTTACACATACTGGAAGCGAACCGACCCGGCCCCCGTCATGATGACGCTGGATGCCTCCAAGCGTGATGTCTGCCAGATGCGACGCGAACGGACCGCGACACCGCTCGAAGCATTCGTCCTGATGAACGGGCCACAGTTTGTCGAAGCCTCCCGTGTTGTCAGTCAGAAGTTACTGGCCGAAAATAATGATGCCGACCCGCCGCTGACCCGTTTATTTCGAACGCTGACAAGCCGATATCCGACGGACAAAGAGTTTGTCATTCTCAAAAAACTTTATAGCGATCAACTGTCGTATTTCCGTGACGACGCCAATCGGACCACGCAATACCTCGGCGTTGGTGATTCGAAGCTACCTGAATCTATCGATGCAGCTCAACTAGCGGCGATGACCTCGGTCGCCAATGCATTGTTCAGTTTCGACGAAGTTGTGAACCGTCGGTAAAAGGATCTGCCATGAAACGACTTTGTGCCGGGTTGGACTCCTCGCTGCTCATGCCCCGTCGGCAGGTTTTGCAGTCTTTCGGAGCTGGACTGGGAGCGATCGCGCTCGCGGATCTGATGGGCCAAGTCTCCCCGGTTCGCGCCGATCAAGGCATCCTGCAAGCCTTGCATCATGCTCCGAAAGCTAAGCGGATCATTTATCTCTACCAGTCCGGCGCTCCGTCTCAGCTGGATCTGTTCGATCACAAACCCCTGCTCAACGAAAAGCACGGCGAGCAACTCCCTGAATCGGTCCGCGGCGGACAGCGTCTGACGGGGATGAGCGGCAATCAGTCGAGCCTCCCTCTGGCTGGCTCACCCTATAAGTTCACGCCGCAAGGCCAAAGCGGGATCTCGTTCAGCGAGTTATTACCACACACCGCCAAGATCGCAGATGAGCTCTGTGTCATTCGTTCGATGTACACCGAAGCCATCAATCATGGCCCGGGCACGACCTTCATGCAGACCGGCTCACAGTTCCCTGGTCGTCCCACGATCGGCGCCTGGCTCGACTACGGACTTGGTTCCGAAAACAACAACCTCCCCGCCTTCGTCGTCATGACGACCAAAAATAAAGGGGGACAGCCTCTCGTCGCCCGTTACTGGGGGAATGGCTTTCTCCCGTCGGAACATCAGGGAGTCCGCTTCCGCTCTGGCGATGATCCGGTCCTTTATTTGAGTAACCCTCCCGGATTGGATACCAGCAGCAAACGCCGGATGCTCGATGCGCTGCACGACCTCCACGCGGCTCAACTCAAAAAGCATTCCAGTCCCGAAGTTGAGACCCGCATCGCTCAGCATGAACTCTCCTTCCGCATGCAGGCTGCGATCCCGGAAGCAACCGATCTCTCGTCCGAGCCGGATCATGTCTTCGACCTGTACGGCCCGGGGTCACGCGATCCTGGCACGTATGCTGCCAACTGCATTCAAGCACGACGACTGGCCGAGCGTGGTGTCCGTTTTATTCAGCTGTTCCATCAGGACTGGGATCATCACGGCAGCCTGCCGAGTGGACTACCCGCCGAATGCAAGCAGACGGATCAGGCCTCCGCCGCCCTCGTCACCGACCTCAAGCAACGC
>SXGT01211189.1_pt1 | contig 11795 bp, 11 predicted proteins | sample 3176221 | NCBI WGS metagenome assembly SXGT01 (sample SAMN11356862, study PRJNA531348) | freshwater metagenome | isolation source: freshwater sample F1-120 | place: China: Fuxian Lake, Yuxi | collected 2017-12-25
CCGGCCGCCCGCACCAGTCCGGTCGACGCAGGAGTAGTTCAGGCTATGCCAATCGCGAAATACATGACTGCTGTTCAGTTGATTGGCCACGGCGGTAACGACAAGCAAATCTATAGTGAGACGGTGCCAACTCCCGTGCCGGGCCCGAATGAGGTGCTGATTCGTGTTTCAGCCGCAGGAATCAACAACACGGATATCAATACGCGCATTGGCTGGTACTCGCGTGAGGCGGATGGGAGCACGGCTTTGGCAAACAACTCCGGTCTGGCGCCCAACGATGGCGACTGGACCGGTGCAGGATTGGCATTTCCGCGAATTCAGGGTGCCGACGTCTGCGGCGAGATCGTAGGCGTGGGCGAAGGTGTCGCCCGAAGCCGGTTGGGCGAGCGGGTCATTGTGCAGAGCTGTTTGCGTTCGCTCGCCAAGGGAAACTTTGCGCCCTGGCTGGGCTCGGAGCGGGATGGCGCCTTCGCACAGTTTGTTTCGGTGCCCTCCGCTGACAGCTGTCACGTCCGGTGTGGTTTCACAGATGCGGAACTTGCAGCCATTCCCTGTGCTTTCGGCACGGCTGAGAATCTTATCGGCCGGGCCGGACTTGGCCGTGGTGAAAAGGTCCTGATTGCCGGTGCATCGGGAAACGTGGGGATCGCCGCAATTCAATTGGCCGCGCGAAGGGGAGCCGAGGTGATTGCAGTTGCCGCCCGCAGCAAGTTTGCCGTCTTGGAGACCATGGGCGCCCATGCATGCCTTGAGCGGGGTGGCTCTATCGTAACCGCGCTTGGCAACGGCAAAATGGACGTGGTGATTGATGTGGTGGGCGGGCCTCAGTGGCCGGAGCTGCTTGATGTTCTCAAACCCAGGGGCCGATACGCCGTATCGGGAGCGATTGCCGGCCCAATCGTGCAAATGGACTTGCGCAAACTGTATCTCAAGGATTTGACCCTCATCGGCTGCACCACGCAAGATGCCAGCGTTTTCCCAAATCTGATCAGCTATATCGAGCGTGAGGAGATCAGGCCGCTCGTTGCCAGACAGTACCCGCTACGTGACATCGCACTCGCTCAAGAGGAATTCCTGGCGAAGAGGCATTTGGGCAAGATTGTGCTGATTCCGCCAAAGGCCTGAAGGGTTCTTTGCGCAGGCCCCCATCTATTGAATGGGCCCAACAAGGCACGGTTGCGCATCGAAGGCGCAGGCGTTACTGACCGGCGTAGGCGCGTCCGGTCTTTTCACCGTTGAACAGTGCCCGGGTCGCCGCTGCGGGCATGGCTTTGGCATAATAATAGCCTTGCCCGGAATCGCACCCCATGGCCTGCAGCTTTGTAACCTGCGAGAGTTCTTCTATTCCCTCCGCCGTTGTTCCAATTCCCAATCCGTGCCCGAGCGCAATGATGGCCTTGACGATTTTCATCTGCTTGCCGTCGCGCTCGAAATCGGCAACGAAACTCTGGTCAATTTTTTGTCTTGTCGAAGTTCAGTTTCGAAAGTTGCGAAAGGCTTGAATAGCCCGTTCCGAAATCGTCGAGAACGATCTTTATGCCAATGCGGCGGAGGTCCGCGATGATCTTGCCGGCTGATTCGAGGTTGTTGACGAGCGAAGCCTCGGTAATCTCGATCTGCAACCGGTGGGGAGGGAGTTTGGTTTCGGAGAGAACCCAGATAATTCGCAAGCCGAGAAACGGGTCAGCGAGCTGCATGGGCGAAATATTGTACGAAAGCGTGATGCTGTCCGGCCATTGCATCGCATCAAGACAGGCCCTTCGCAACAGCCGGTCCAACAGCTCCACGATGAGCCCGATATTTTCAGCCACGCCGATGAACACCGATGGCGGCAACGCGTTGTCCGCTCCCTCCGTCCATCGGGCCAAAGCTTCAAATCCCTCGATTTCATTTGTCGCGAGTTTTATCAGCGGCTGGTAGTGCGGTTCTATGATATTGCTCTTTATGGCACTCCGCACGGCCATCTCGGTCTCCGCCTTCCTGACTAGTTCGTTCTCCATGGAGGCGTCGAAGACATAAATCCCGTTGTGGCCATTCCGTTTGGCCATATACATGGCAATATCGGCGCTATGGAGGAAGTCCGAGAGACTCCGGACGTGTTGCGGGTAGAGGGCAATTCCGACAGACACTCCAACCTGGAGGTGAATATTTGAGATAACGCTCGGTTCGCAGATAGATGCCACAATTTCTGCGGCCTGCCTCTTGCGTTCTCTTGCTGAACTCCCATTGGCCACGACGAGAAACTGATCGCCGCCTAACCGGACAACATTGTCATCGGGAAAGATCTCCTTGAGTTTACGCGTCACATCCACAAGCACCATGTCGCCTGCCTCGTGGCCGGCCAGATCGTTGACTTTCTTGGAGCCGTTGAGATCGATGGCGTATCCGGCGAGGGACTTCACCGATTTCGCGTGATTCAGCTCTTCCAGTTTCCGGTCCAGAAATCTCCGGTTGAACAGTCCTGTCAGCGGATCATGGACGGCCAGCCATTCAGCATTGATTTCAGCCCTGTTACGGAGGGCGACTTCGCCTTTCAATTCCTGCAAACGCCGGATCGAAAAAGCGAGGCCCATCAAGCCAATTGTCACAATGCCCATCAATAGTTCGTCAGACTCATAGTTCTCGTAGGCGACGAGAGTCTTGTGAAGATGATCACATAAATCGAAGTACAGGCTGACCATCCAAATGAAGATCCCAAGCGCCAAAATCACCACTGCATCCCGATGGGATCTGCTCAAGTATGATGCCGTCCGACCATAGGTTTTTTCATGGGACTCTGTGGTTCGCGCCGACTACTGCGTTGCCGCTGGGAAAGCCGGATCGGCCGGCGAGGTTAACAGGCATCATGCCGTTGGATTTTTGAAACAAACCCAGTCCACCTTCAGGGAATTTGGTAAGCGTGTTGGCTTAGATATCTGTAAACGAGAGACTGTGGAGGAGGGGTTGCGCAATCTGGCATTGCGGGCCGATGCGGAATGGTCGGGGTATTGATTGCTTTCAAGGCAATAGTTTTGTTCGATAACAATTGCCTAATCGAAAATGATACCCTGCTCTGAATTTGTCGCCTGTGGCCTTGCGTCCACCGCTCATGGATCGCACCGCATCGGTATGCTAATCATCCTGTCTGCAAGACCGCTTCAGACGATGGCGCAATGAAACCTCAACCAACTTTCGCAAGCCGTGCTGCGATCCCATCCGGCATTTGGGTCTTGGGCTTTGTCTCGATGCTCATGGATCTCTCTTCGGAGATGATCCACGCGATTCTGCCAATCTATCTCGTGACGGTCCTTGGCACTTCAACGCTCACCGTCGGCTTCATTGAGGGGTTTGCCGAGGCAACGGCGGCGATCACCAAGGTGTTCTCGGGGGGGCTCAGCGACCGGCTCGGGAAACGGAAATTTCTTGCGGCACTTGGCTATGGCCTGGCGGCGTTTACGAAACCGGTCTTTCCGCTTGCCGCGAGCGTAAGCTGGCTGGTTGCGGCGCGTTTCATCGACCGGATCGGCCAGGGCATCCGTGGAGCGCCGCGCGATGCCCTGATCGCGGATATTGCTCCGCCGGACCTCCGGGGCGCCAGCTTTGGTTTGCGCCAGTCGCTTGATACGGTTGGCGCTTTCGCCGGGCCGCTCGTGGCAATTGTCCTGCTGTGGATATTCCCAGGCCAATTCCATCTCGTATTCTGGGCAGCGGTTGTCCCGGCGTTTCTGTCCTTCGGACTGATCGTTTTCGCGGTCAAGGAACCGGAACGCCCGGAAGGCCAGCGGAAGGTGAAGTCGCCGTTGAGCCGCAGCGAAATGGAGCGACTCGGCGGCATGTTTTGGCTCGTCACAGCCGTGGCAACGGTGTTCACTCTGGCGCGGTTCATCGAGGCCTTCCTGATCCTGCGGTCGCAAGCGACGGGACTTCCGGTATATCTCATGACGGCCATCATGGTGCTGATTAACGTGGTCTACTCCCTGTCGGCCTAACCGGCTGGCATCCTCTCCGACCGTCTCGACCGCCCGTCGATGCTGATCTCGGGACTGCTGGTGCTCATTGCCGCAGATGTTGTGCTGGGATTCTCGACGACGCTCGGGGGCGTGGGCTTGGGAGTAGTGCTGTGGGGATTGCACATGGGGCTCACCCAGGGACTTCTCTCCACGCTTGTTGCCGATGCGGCTCCCGCTGAATTGCGTGGCACGGCATTCGGCCTGTTCAACCTGCTGACCGGAACAGCAACACTTGTGGCCAGCGTGGTTGCCGGAGGCCTATGGGATTGGGGCGGCTACCGGGCGACCTTCGGGGCCGGGGCAATCTTTGCCGGGATTGCTGTCCTGGGCCTGTTTCTGATCCGCGCCCGCTTGCGGCGAAAGGCAGCCCGGAATGGCAGGCGGGCCAGCCAGGCAGGCGTGAACCCAGCGGAGTTTAGGTAGTTTCCACACCATTTGGTCTAATAGCCTTGGTGGCGTCGATTTGCTAAGCATCCACGGCAATCATGCTGATAGCCTTGTTCGCGGATATTCATGCAAACCAGCTCGCGCTGCTGGCTTGTCTTGAGCGCGCGGAGAATCTCGGTGCCGACAAGCTTGTGTTCCTTGGGGATCTTGTGGGGTATGGCCCAGACCCTGAGAAGGTGATCGAGACGGTGCGGCCACTTCACGAGAGGGGTGCCGTTGTGGTCAAGGGCAATCACGACCACGCCGTAAATGAACCGCGCGAAGCGATGAATGAACGGGCGCGGCAGGCGATCGACTGGACCCGCGACCGTCTGAACTCCGACGACAAGGCCTATCTTGAGGCTCTGCCGATGACGGCCACCGACGGCGAAAATCTTTATGTGCATGCCGACGCCTCGGCACCCTCCGCCTGGATCTATGTCACTGATCCTGAGCTGGCGCGACGTTCCCTGAAAGCCAGCCCGGCAACTTATACCTTCTGCGGGCATACTCACGTGCCGGCTCTTTACTGCCTGTCGGCAACCGACAAACTCACTGCGCATGCGCCAATCGCCGAAGTGGGTGTCCCCGTGGGAAGCCACCGCCGATGGCTTGCGGTAATTGGTGCCGTGGGTCAGCCGCGTGATGGCAATCCCGCCGCGGCATTTGCGACATTCGACACAAATTCGAAAAATCTGACCTTTCACCGTGCTCCATATGATGTGGACGCCCAGGTTTCTCGTGTTCGCCGTGCTGGACTGCCTGATGTTCTGGCGGTCCGGCTATTGGTGGGAAGGTAAGGAAATGGCGAGAGTGAAGATTGAAACGGGCGTCGTGATCGATGGCTTCCAGGTTGGAAACATCATCCACCGGGGCGGCATGGCCAATTTGTGGGATGTCTCCCGTGCCAAAGATGACCTGCCGATGCTGATGAAGGTGCCAATTCTCCGGGAGGGTGAGGATCCGGCGGCAATCGTCAGTTTCGAAATGGAGCAGATGATCATGCCCCGCTTGCGGGGGCCGCATGTGCCGCGCTTTGTTGCGAACGGCGACTTCAATTTGCAGCCTTACATCGTCATGGAAAGAATAGCGGGCAAGACGCTCCTGCCGCAACTTGAAAACCTGCCGCTGCCCTTTGAAGAGATTGCAAGACTTGGAGCGCAGATCGCGACCGCCCTTGAAGGTCTGCACCAGCAGAAGGTCGTGCATCTTGACCTGAAGCCATCCAACATCATGTTTCGGCCTTCGGGCGAAGCGGTGCTGATCGACTTTGGGTTGTCGCGCCACCGTGAACTGCCCGATCTGATGGCAGAGGAGTTCCGCTTGCCCTATGGCACGGCGCCTTACATGGCGCCGGAGCAGGTGCTTGGGATTCGCAATGATCCACGGAGCGACATCTTTGCCCTGGGCGTGCTCATGTATTTCTTTGCCACGGATGTCCGCCCCTTTGGCGATCCGCAAAAGCTTAAAGGCCTCAAGCAGCGGCTGTGGCGCGATCCGGTGCCGCTCCTGAGACTCCGGCCCGACACGCCGCCATGGTTTCAGGAAATCGTGCTGCGCTGCCTTGAGGTGAACGCCGCGTGGAGACCGCAGACCGCTTCTCACCTTGCCTTCGACCTCAAGAATCCGGCGCAAGTCGAACTCACCGAGCGCTCCAGGAAGCGCAAACAGGATTCCTTCTTCGCTGTTCTCAAGCGAAAATCCGAACCTGAATCGGCACTGATCGAGCGGCCCGCGGAAGCCCTCATGGCTTCGGCGGCGACGCCCATCATCATGGTGGCCATTGATCTTGGCAGTGGCCAGGAAGACCTGGCAATTCCGCTTCGGAACACGGTCCAACAGATCCTTGCGCGCATGCCAGAGGCGCGGCTCGCCTGTGTCAACGTCTTGAAACTCGCAAGGATCGCGCTTGATTCCAGCCTGGATGCCGAGGGCAACAACAAGCACCTCAGCGGCCTGGTGAAACTGAAGGACTGGTTGCAGCCTCTGGGTGTCAAGCAGGGCAGGGCCACATTTCATGTTTTGGAAGCGGTGGATCCCGCCGAGGCCATTCTAGAGTTTGCCCGGGTCAACAATGTCGATCAAATCATCATGGGGGCCAGGGCCAATTCTACGCTGCGGAAAATTCTTGGCAGCGTTTCGGGCCGGGTTGCAGCTGAGGCGCCTTGCACGGTCACGGTCGTCAGAAGCCGCGCTCTGCCAGGCGCTTCATAGCGGCACTCGCCAAATTTTCCGGAATGTGTAGGGTATGCCCCATGAACATGTGGAACTCTTGCAATGACTGACATCGATCAAGCCTTGGGCGAGGCGATTGCCAAATTTGTGGCCAAGCGGCCGAAGACCGCCGCACTCCACGAGCGGGCGAAGGCTGTTATGCCCGGGGGAAATACGCGCACCGTGTTGTACTCTGCACCGTTTCCCATTCGGGCCGAGCGGGCTGAAGGTGCAACGATCTGGGATGTGGATGGGCATTCCTATCTGGACTTGGTGGGGGAATATTCGGCCGGCATCTACGGCCATTCCAACCCGCGCATTCACAAGGCGGTGGGCGATGCGTTGGCGCAGGGTTTGAACCTGGGTGCCCATCACCCGCGTGAAGTTGTCTTTGCCGAGGCCGTTACCAGGCGCTTTGATCTTGATCTTGTCCGCTTCACCAATTCCGGCACGGAGGCCAACATGATGGCCCTGGCGGCGGCGCGGTGCTTTGCTGGACGCAAGAAGATCATGCCGATGGAAGGCGGCTACCATGGTGGCACGCTGTACTTCAGCCATGGCGCCTCGCCGGTCAATGCACCCTTTGACTGTGTGCTGGCACGCTTCAATGATATCGAGAAGACCCGCGCGCTGATTGCCAAACATGCGGATGATTTGGCCGCTGTCATTCTTGAACCCATGCTTGGCGGGGGAGGGTGCCTTCCGGCAACGCCGGAGTTCCTGGCGATGCTGCGGGAAGAAACGGCCAAGCGCGGAATTGTTCTGATATTCGATGAAGTGATGTCGTCGCGTTTGCATCCCAAAGGACTTTCAGCCAAATACGGGATCCAGCCCGATCTGAAAACCTTGGGTAAATATATCGGCGGCGGCATGAGCTTCGGGGCTTTTGGCGGCAGGCGCGCCATCATGGAGCAGTTCGATCCATCCCGGCCCAATGCGCTGCCCCACGCAGGCACGTTCAACAACAACACGCTTACCATGACGGCGGGCCATGCGGGGCTGACCGAAGTTTTCACTCCGGAGGCCTGCCTGGCCCTCAATGAACGGGGCGAAAACCTGCGCCATGCCATCAATGACCTGTTCATGCGCTATCAAGCCGCAATGCAAGCCACGGGTGTGGGCTCAATGCTCACCCTGCATCCAATCGCTGGTTCCATCGTTAAACCGGAAGATACGGAGAAGGCAGATATCCGATTGAAGAGACTGCTTTATCTTGATCTCCTGGATCAGGGTATTTACATCGCCGAACGTGGCTTCATGGCACTCTCCCTGGTGGTAACGATGCCGGACACGCAGCGGCTTCTGGAAGCGCTGGAGAGCTTCATCAAGCGATACCGCCATTTGGTGGTGGCTTCGGCCCAGCCTCCGGGCTAGTATGTACTGAATGCACATTCAATAGGGGACATCCATGCTGAAATCGGCCAGCAACCGCTTCAACGCGCAAGATCTTTGGCAGAAGGACCATGACCATTTCCTTCATCCGTGGACGCATTTTGACAGCTTCAAGAAGGAAGGCTCGCTGCTGATTGTGGAGGGCGAAGGCACCCACATTACGGATGTGAACGGCAAGCGCTATCTTGATGGGCTCGGCGGCATGTGGTGCGTGAACGTGGGTTATGGCCGCAAGGAAATGGCCGAAGCCATGGCCGAACAGGCGCTGCTGCTGCCCTATGCCAATGCCTTTGTCGACATGAGCAATGCCCCGGCGGCCGAACTCGCGGCCAAGCTGGCGCAACTGGCGCCGGGGTCACTCAATCATGTGGCCTTTTCGACATCAGGCTCCTGCGCCAACGACACGGCCATCAGGCTTGCGCATTTCTATCACGCGCGGCGTGGCGAGCCCTCGCGCAAGCACATCATCTCACGGCACAACTCCTACCACGGCTCGAGCTATCTGACGATTTCCATTGGCAACCGCGATGGCGACCGGACGCCGAACTTCCATTACCTGTCGGATTTCATCCATCATCTCTCGGCGCCCTATCCCTACCGCCGCCCTGACGGGATGTCCGAAGACCAGTTCACCGATTTTCTGGTCGAGGAGTTCAAGGCGAAGATCCTGGAAGTGGGCGCCAAGAATATCGCCGCCTTCATTGCCGAGCCCATTCAGGGATCCGGCGGCGTGGTGACGCCACCCCCCGGCTACCTCAAGCGCATGTGGCAAGTGGCCAAGGAAAATGGCATTCTCTTTATCGCCGACGAAGTGGTGACCGCCTTCGGCCGCTTAGGCCATTGGTTTGCGAGCTATGATGTGTTTGGTGTTCAGCCGGATATCATTGTGTCAGCCAAGGGGCTTACTTCGGGTTACCTGCCGCTAGGCGCCACAATTTTTTCCGATGAAGTCTATGAATCAATCAGTCAGCCAGGACCCGACGTGTGGTTTGCCCATGGCTTTACTTACTCCGGCCATCCCGTGTGTTGCGCGGTGGGCTTGAAGAATATCGAGATCATTGAACGCGAGAGCCTGCTCGACCATGTGAAAGTGGTTGGCGACTATTTTGAAAGACGCCTCAAGGAGCTGGAAAACCTGCGTCTTGTCGGCAATGTGCGGGGCAAGCGGCTGATGATGTGCGTGGAGTATGTGGCGGACAAGGCGACCAAAGCGCATCTCCCCGACGAGATCAATATTTCCAAGCGCATTTCAAACCTTTGCGAGTCGCGCGGACTGCTCGTGCGCCCGCTTGGCCACCTTGATGTGATGTCGCCGCCCCTCACGATTAGCATGAAAGAGGCGGATTTCCTTGTTGATACCTTGCGTGGTGCGATTGAAGAAGTGACCCATGACCTGGTCAAGGGCGGCCAACTGCCTGCAATCGCGTAACCCCTACAGCACGGTGGAAACTGAAGCATCAGCAATGGAAGTGATAGATGTCCTCCGGACCGTCCTTCTCATCGACTTGCGAGCCGATTTGGACGGCGCCGAGTTTTTGCGCGAGTGCCAGTGACGCCAGGTTCGCCGGCTGTATGGAGAGTATGATGCCTTCAAGTCCCTGGGTTTTGGCCCAGGTGGCGAAGGCGACGATAGCCTCGTAGGCGATACCCTGCCGGCGGTAGGGCGCAAAAATCGTGTAGCCCAATTCCGTGGCCAGGCTTTTTTTGCCATTCAGCACAAACGGCATTGGCTTGTGGTGGCAATTCATGTGACCGACAATTTCGCCGGTTTCCCTTGAGGCGATGGCGCGGACGGACCAGGGCGCATAGGAAGGGTCGGCGAGCCATTGCTCATAACGCAGTTGGTAAACCCATGAATCGTCAAACCACTCTTCTGGCAGCTTTTGTCCTACCAGGCCTTGCGTTGCCTTGATGTTTCCTGCGGCAGTGCTGGCAAGTCCGGCGAGCGGAACGAGCCTGAGGATGAGGCGATCAGTCTCAATGTGGATCACAGGGCGGCCCTTAGCTGGCGCGCCAGATTACCCTTTGGACCTGCTTCGACACCTTCCAGACCAAGCCAGTTCGCCATGAGGCGCAATTCATTGCTCAGAGCTTCGGCTGTTTCCTTTGCATCGGCGTGGGGCTCGAGGTGGGTGGCGTTGGCGCGCAGCACCCCCGCCTGGCGATCAGCTTTCAGGCAAACACGGGCGGCAAAACGGTCACCCATGAGGAAAGGCAGGACATAGTAGCCGTATTTGCGCTTTTCTGCTGGCGTATAGATCTCAATCCGGTAGTGGAAATTGAACAGCCGTTCGGCCCGGGCGCGCTCCCAGACCAAGGGATCGAAGGGCGACACCAGAGCCGTTCCGCCGGCCTTGCGCGGGATTTTGGCGTCCTTGTGGATATAGGCCTGGTGTTTCCAGTCCTGCACCTGAACTGGCAAGAGGATTCCGTCCTCGACGAGTTCCGCCAGGGCGATCTTGGTTTCAGCGACGGGAAGGCGGAAATAGTCGCGCAGGTCGAACTCGGTGCCGACGCCAAGGGCACGGGCGGAAAGCTCCATGAGCTGGCGGAACGTATCGGCTTCGCTTGGCGTTGGCCGTTCCAGAACTTCGGCCGGGATCACCCTCTCCGTGAGATCATAGATTCGCTCGAAAGACGGGCGTGCAGCCGTTGTCACAAGTCCCTGGTCGAAGAGGGTTTCAAGCGCCATCTTGCCCTTGCTCCAGCCCCACCAGCCGCCGGCACCTCTGCCGCTATCGGGAAAATCACTGACCGCCGTAGGGCCATTGCGTTTGACGAAATCGAGGACGCTTTTCACATAGTCGCTTTCATCGTGTGCGAATTTGTTCATGGAACCATAGGTGCCATTGCCGTTCTGGGCGCGGTTCATGCGCCAGCGCATGAGGGGATGCAGGTCGAGGGGCACAAGGCTCGCCTCATGGGACCAGCATTCAAACATGGCGCGTTTCTTGTTGCTGAGACTGCGGGCATCCAGCGTGGCATGGTCATAATGGCCGAGCCGCGAAAATACCGGCAGATAGTGTGAGCGTACCAGAACATTCACGCTGTCTATCTGCAACAGATTCAATTGATTGATGGTCTTGCCGATCTTCGTCCAATTGGCCCTGCCGTCGCGGTTTGGAAAGGTGAAGCCCTGGGCTGCCAAGGCAGTACGGCGCGCCTCGGCTATGGAAAGAGCGGCTTTCACGGGAGCAGTTTTTCCAGCGTCTGGTGGTAGGGGGCAAACCCGAACCTGCCGTAGGCGGCTATCGCCGCCTGATTGGCGGACATCACGCCAATTCGGAATATCTTCCGCCCCTTGCTGCGCGCCAGTTCCTCGCAACGCTCCAACAGGGCGGTTCCGATGCCTTGCCTTCGTGCCGAGCTCGTAACGCTGAGATCGGCAACATGGGCGTAAGTGTAGGCAATTTCTTCGCCTGTTCCATCAGCCTCGCAACCGGCGAGAAGGGTGGCATAGCCCAGCAGCGCAGCATCGCGCTCGGCGACAAAAATCGTGCCATCATTCTTCGCGCACCATTTCTTGGTCTCGGCGATATACCAGGGGCCGATATCCTCGGGCGCCTTGCCCCACTTGTACATGGGAGCTTCATAGGCTTGCAGCTCGCGCACAAGCTCGACGACCTGCGATTCGTCGCGGTCTTCATATTCACGGATGGTGAAGGGCCGGGTTATGCGGCCTCGTCGTGCCAGACGGCGGATTCGGGCTCAGCCTGATCGGCCCCGAGCCTTGCATTGTGCCTGAAGAGCGTCGAGCAATAGGGGCAGATGATC
>SXGT01561370.1_pt1 | contig 11795 bp, 13 predicted proteins | sample 3176221 | NCBI WGS metagenome assembly SXGT01 (sample SAMN11356862, study PRJNA531348) | freshwater metagenome | isolation source: freshwater sample F1-120 | place: China: Fuxian Lake, Yuxi | collected 2017-12-25
AGCGCGTGCTGCGCGCCGAGCAGACGGTGGTCGACGAAGGGCTCGCCAAGCCGATCGTCATCGGCCGCCCGGCCGTGATCGAGCGCCGGCTCGAGCAGCTCGGCCTGCGCATCCGCCCCGGCCGCGAGTTCGAGCTGGTGAACCCGGAATCCGACCCGCGCTACCGCGACTACTGGAAGACCTATCACAAGCTCACCGAGCGCAGGGGCGTCTCGCCCGAGTACGCGCGCATCGAGATGCGCCGGCGGCTCACGTTGATCGGCGCGATGCTGATCCACAAGGGCGAGGCCGACGGCATGCTGTGCGGCACGTTCGGCACGCACGCGCTGCACCTGCACTACATCGAGCAGGTGATCGGCCTGCGGCCGGGCGTGAAGCACTATGCGGCGATGAACGCGCTGATGCTGCCGGACCGCACCGTGTTCATCTGCGACACCTACGTGACGCCGGACCCGGACCCGGAGAACATCGCCGAGATGACGCTGCTCGCGTCCGAGGAGATGCGCCGCTTCGGCTTCCGCCCGAAGGTGGCGCTGCTGTCGGCGTCCAACTTCGGTTCGGTGGACCTGCCGTCCGCCCGCAAGATGCAGAAGGCGCTGGCGATCCTCACCGAGCGCGCGCCGGACCTCGAGGTCGAGGGCGAGATGCACGGCGACGCCGCGTTGTCCGAGGAGATCCGCCTCAAGGTGTTCCCGGACTCGCGGCTGAAGGGACGGGCCAACCTGCTGATCATGCCGACGCTGGACGCCGCGAACATCGCCTTCAACCTGCTGAAGACGGCGGCGGGTGACGGCGTGACCATCGGCCCGGTCCTCCTCGGCGCCGCGAGGCCCGTGCACATCGTGACGCCCTCGGCGACGGTGCGGCGCCTCGTCAACATGACCGCGCGCACCGTGGTCGACGCCGCCGCGCCGCGCGCAGGCGGCGAGCAGAGCCTGTTCTGATCCCGGGCTCCGCGCCCCCCGCCGCATGAGCATCCAGGCCGACACCAGCGTTTCCGCCTTCCCGTCCAGCCGGCAGAAGCCGCGCGCGGGGCTGGTTCTTACTGGAGGCGGCGCGCGCGCCGCCTACCAGGTCGGCGTCATCAAGGCCGTCCGCGACATCCTCGGCAACCCGGCGCGGAACCCGTTCCCGATCCTCTGCGGCACCTCGGCCGGCGCGATCATCGCCGCCACGCTCGCGGTGCACGCCGACGACTTCACCCGCGCGACCGGCAACCTGCTGGAAGTCTGGGAGAACATGCATTGCGACCACGTGTACCGGGTCGACGCGGGCAGCATCCTGGCGAGCGGCGCGCGCTGGCTGTCGTCGGTGATGCTGATGTCGCGCCACAACCCCGTCTCGCTGCTCGACAACTCCCCGCTGCGCGACATGCTATCGAAGAACCTCGCGTTCGAGCGGATCCAGGAGCACATCGACAGCGGCGCGCTGTACGCGGTGAGCGTCACCGCGTCGGGCTACACCAGCGGCCAGAGCGTGTCGTTCTTCCAGGGCGGCTCCGGGCTGGAGGGCTGGGAGCGCAACCAGCGCATCGGCGCCGCGATCACGCTGAAGCTCGACTACCTGCTCGCGTCCGCCGCGCTGCCATTCATTTTTCCGGCGATCAAGGTGCACCGCGAATACTTCGGCGACGGTTCGATGCGCCAGATCGCGCCGGTCAGCCCGGCGCTGCACCTCGGCGCGGACCGCGTGCTCGTCGTCGGCACCGGGCGCCAGTCCGCGGACGGCGCGCGCGCGCGGTCCAACTCCTACCCGTCCCTCGCGCAGATCGCGGGCCATGCGCTGAACTCGATCTTCCTCGACAGCCTGATGGTCGACATCGAGCGGCTCGAGCGGATCAACCGCACGGTGGAGCTCATCCCGCCCGACGTGCTCGCGGCCAACAGCATCCCGCTGCGCCCGATCAAGGTGCTGTTCATCTCGCCCTCCCAGCCCATCGAACGCATCGCCGCGCGCTTTCTGCACGAGCTGCCGCGCTCGGTGCGCTTCATCCTGCGGCCGACCGGCGCGATCAGCCGCTCGGGCTCGAACCTCGCCAGCTACCTGCTGTTCGAGGAGCCGTTCTGCCGCGCGCTGATCGACCTCGGCTACCAGGACACCGCGAACCGCGAGGCGGAAGTGCGCGCATTCTTCGAGGGCGCCGTTTCCCAGGCGTGACCCGCGCCGATCACCGGAGCACCACCATGGCCGACCACAAGACGCCGCAGGACCCGTTCGAGATGTTCCGCCGCCTGTGGGGGCCGCTCGGCGTGCCGGTGCCGGGAATGGCGATGCCGACCCTCGACCCGGCGGAGGTGGAGAAGCGCATCACCGACCTGAAGTCCGTCGAGGGCTGGCTCACCATGAACCTGAACATGGTGAAGCTCTCGATCCAGGGCCTGGAGATGCAGAAGATGACGCTGCAGGCGATGCGCGCGGGCGCCGATGCCGCCGGCCGCGGTGCGGGCCCGGATGCCGCCGCGCAGGAAGCCGCGATGAACCAGATGTTGTGGCCCTGGACCGCGATGCAGCAGGCCATGGCCGGCAACATGCCGGTGCCGCCGGCGGACAAGAAGCCCGGCTGAGCATGTTCCGCCACGCCCATTCGGGCGCGAAGGACTGGCGAGGGGCGGTCGACGCCTGCGCGGCGAAGCTCGGTCCCGCGAGGGGACTTGGATTCGTCTATTTTTCCGATGCGTTCGTCGCAGACGCCGCGCAGATCGTCGGCGCGCTGCGCGAGCGCACCGGCGTGGCGCACTGGATCGGCACCGTCGGCATCGGCGTCATCGCCGCCGGCGTCGAGTACTACGACGAGCCCGCGCTGGCGGCGATGGTCGCGGACCTCGACGAGGACGCGTTTCAGGTCTTCTCCGGCCGCAGCCGGCCACGCCCGGGCGCGCACTTCGCCGTCGTCCACGGCGATCCGGAGACCCCGGAGATGCCCGGGCTGATCGCCGACATGTCGACCAAGGTGGCCAGCGGCTTCCTCGTCGGCGGGCTGTCGAGCTCGCGCGCGCAGGCCGTCCAGGTCGCCGACGACGTCATCGCCGGCGGACTGTCGGGCGCCCTGTTCGACGCGAGCGTGGCGGTGAGCACGCGGCTGACGCAGGGCTGCGTCGCGCTGCCGGGACGGCACCGCATCACCGAGTGCGACCAGAACGTGCTGGTGACGCTCGACGGCCGCCCGGCGCTCGACGTGTTCCGCGAGTCGATCGGCGAGACCCTGTCGCGCGACCTGCGGCGGGCCGCGTCCTTCATCCACGCCGGCATCGCGGTGCGCGGCAGCGACCGCGGCGACTACATGGTGCGCAACCTCGTCGGCATGGACGGGCGCGCGAAGTTGCTGGCGATCGGCGACGTGGTCGAGCCCGGCGACGAGATCCTGTTCTGCAAGCGCGATGCCGACAGCGCGCGCGAGGACCTCGCCCGCATACTGGGCGAACTGAAGGCCGCGGTTCCCGCGCCGCGCGGCGCGCTCTACTATTCGTGCCTCGGCCGCGGCGAGCACATGTTCGGCCGGCGCGGCGCCGAGCTCGACCAGGTGCGCGACGCGCTGGGCGACGTGCCGCTGGTGGGCTTCTTCTGCAACGGCGAGATCTCGCACGACCGGCTCTACGGCTACACCGGCGTGCTGACCCTTTTTCACTGAGCACCACACAAGGAGATGGCGATGGCGAAGGCGATTCGTTTCCACAAGACCGGCGGGCCGGAAGTCCTGCAGCTCGACGACGTGCAGGTCGGCGACCCCGGCCCCGGGCAGGCGCGCATCCGGCACACCGCGATCGGCGTCAACGTCCTCGACACTTACCAGCGTTCCGGGCTGTATCCGATCCAGACGCCGTCCGGCGCCGGCAACGAGGGCGCGGGCGTCGTCGAGGCGGTGGGCGAAGGCGTGACGCTGGTCAAGGCCGGCGACCGCATCGCCTATACGGGCGGTTCGCCCGGTGCCTACGCGGAGTCGCGGCTCTATCCGGCCGACCGGCTGGTCAAGGTGCCCGAGGGCATCTCGGACGAACTCGCGGCGTCGATCATGCTCAAGGGCATGACCACCTGGTACCTGATCCACAAGACCTACGCGGTGAAGAAGGGCGACACGGTGCTGTTCCATGCCGCCGCCGGCGGCGTCGGGCAGATCGCGGTGCAGTGGCTCAAGCACCTCGGCGCCACGGTCATCGGCACCGTCGGTTCCGACGACAAGGCGAAGATCGTCAAGGGCCTCGGCGCCGACCACGCGATCAACTACTCGACCGAGAACTTCACCGCGCGCGTCAAGGAGATCACGGGCGGCAAAGGCGTGCCGGTGGTGTACGACTCGGTCGGCAAGAGCACCTTCGACGGGTCGCTCGACTGCCTGCGGCCGCTCGGCCTGATGGTGTCCTTCGGCAACGCGTCGGGTCCGGTGCCGCCGTTCAACCTCGGCATCCTGGCGGGCAAGGGGTCGCTCTTCATCACGCGACCGACGCTCAACAGCTACATCGCGCCGCGACCTCGAAGCGCGCAAGACCACGGGGTCGGTGGTCATCCTGCCCTAGGGCGGGAGGCGGAGCGGACCAGCCACAGCTGGTTCGCGAACACCGCGCCGACGACGATGACGCCGCCCGCGAGGGCGGTGTCCGTCGGGCGTTCGGCGAGCGCGACCCACACCCAGACGGGCGCGAGCACCATTTCCAGCAGCCCTACCATGCCGAGCTCGGCGGCGCTCAGCCGGTGCACCGCAAGCATCAGCAGCAGCAGGCCCATGCCGGTCTGCAGGATGCCCATGGCGACCAGCACCGGGAGGTCCGCGTCGGGCCACGCGAGGGGCCATGCGAAGGGCAGCATCGCCAGCGCCGCGAACAGCGACGCGACCATCGCCGTGACGCCGGGATCCAGCCGTCCGGGAAAGCGCCGCAGGATGAGGTAGCTCGCCGTGAACGACACCGGGATGCCCAGTGCGAGCAGGTTGCCGGTCATCGCCCCGCCGGCGCCCAGCCCGTCGGCGAACATCAGCGCGATGCCGGCGATCGCCGCCTCGATCGCGAACCAGGTGGCGGCCGGTGCCTTCTCGCCGAGGAACAGCCAGGCCGTCGCGGTCAGCATCAGCGGGCCGGTGCTCATCAGCGCGGCGGCGTTCGCCACCGTCGTGCGCGTCACGGCGAAGATGAAGCAGCAGAACGTGGCGCCGAGGAACAGCGCCGAGAGCGCGCCCGCGCCGCCGCCTTCGCGCAGCATCCGCGGCAGGCGCCGGCCGTGCCAGGCGCCCAGCAGCGCGAGCAGGAACAGGAAAACGATCCCGGAGCGCCAGAACACGATGGCCGCCGGCGGCGTCGAGTCGGCAAGCCGCACCATCAGGCCGCCCGATGAAAAGCACACCGAGGCGCCCAGCATCAGCAGCACGCCTTTCGCGCGTTCGGTCAGGTTCATCCGCGTCTGGGGAAAAGAAAACGCCGCCCGCGGGCGGCGTCGGGAAGGATGCCGGCGCCTACTTCAGGCCGAGCATGCCCTTGGCCTTGCCGAGCGCCGCCATCGACTCGGTGTGCTTGCCGGCCTTGTGCATCGCCTCGCCCTCGGCGCGCAGCTTCTTCACCTCGCCCATCTGCTTGGCGTCGAGCTTCGAACCCGGCATCGCGGCATCGATGGCCTTCATCTCGTTGGGGCAGTTGTGCGCCGCTGCGTAGGGGGCGGCCAGCGCGAGGGCGGCGGCGATGATCAGTCTCTTCATGGTGGTCTCCTCTGTTGAGGGTGGGGTGGGGCGGGGCTAGCCGAGGTCGAGCAGGCGCATGGCCTTGCGCAGCACGCTGCGGGACTCGTCCTTCTTGCCGCTGATGCAGAGCGTCGAACCCTCGGCGCGCAGCTTCCTCGCTTCGGCGACGTTCGCTGCGGGGACCTTGGTGGGGTTGGATAACGCCTTGTCGATCTCCCGGATGTCCTTCTCGCAGCTATTCGCAGCCGCGAGCGGGCTTGCCAGGACCAGTGCCGTGGCGATGATGAGTCGTTTCATGTTCCTCTCCATCGTAAGTGTGTCGGGGCCTGTGGAACCGGCTTAACATGCCGGTCGATGCGAGAGTGTATACGAGCGCGGGAACCTGGCGGATGCGGGCGACGCTGATCCACGACAGCGTGGTCGAGTTCGACCTCGACTGGCTGCGGGGCAGGTTCGCCGGCGCCGAATCGCCGCCGGACATGATCTACGGCGACCAGGGCGCGCGGACCGACGATCCGGCGCTTACGTCCGCGTCGGTGCTGGTCCCCGTGGTCGCCCGGCATGACGGCCTCACGGTGCTCCTCACGCAGCGCACCGCGCACCTCAAGTCGCATTCCGGGCAGGTCAGTTTCCCCGGCGGCAAGGCCGAGCCCCATGACGCGAGCGCCGAGGAGACCGCGTTGCGCGAAACGCGGGAGGAGATCGGGCTCGAAGCGGTGCACGTCGAACTGCTCGGCCGGCTCTCGCGCTACCACACGCGGACGGGCTTCCGCGTCACGCCGGTGGTCGGCATCGTCATGCCGCCGTTCGACCTGCGGCCGGACGCGCAGGAGGTCGACGAGGTGTTCGAGGTGCCGCTGTCGTTCCTGCTCGACCCGGCGAACCACCAGCGCCACTCGCGCGAACTGCAGGGGCGGCAGGTGCCGTACTTCGCGATTCCCTACGGCAGGCACTACATCTGGGGCGCGACCGCGGCGATGCTGGTCAACTTCTACCGCTTCCTCGCGTCAGCCCGATAGCGGGCGCATCACGGCAGGCGTTCTTCCACTCCCGCCCAGAACCGGTCTGCTTCAGCCTGCCCGGCGGTGACCTGCACGGCGTTGCGGCAGCGCTCGAGCATCGTCACCAGCGTGGCGCGGTCGGCCGCGGATCGCAGGCGTTCCACGAAAGCGGGACCGTGCGGCCCGGGAAGGCTGGCCATCCGCTCGATGGCGAAGCGCCGCACCGCCACGAGCGACTTCGCGCCCTCCCGCGCCGGCGCCGCCGCGGCGGGTGCGGCAGGCGCGGCCTGTTCGGGCGCCCCGGCGCCAAGGCGTTCCTGCACGCCGACCCAGAACCGCACGGCTTTCTGGTTGCCGGCAAGGCCGTTCACCGCGATGCGGCAGCGCTCGAGTTCCGACAGCAGCGTGTCGGCATTCTTCGCGGCCTCCAGCCGCGCCGTGAAGTCGTCCGCGCCGGGGCCGAGCAGCGAGAGCAACTGCTCGATCGCATGGCGTCGCGCGTCGACCAGCGCCGCGCTCAGGCCGCCGGCCGCGGCCGCGGCGGCGATGAATCCCTGCGCCTCCAGTTCCTCGAGTCCGGCAAAGGCCGCGCTGTTGCCGCCGGTCTTGCCCTTCTCGATCACCTCGGCGGCGGTGCACTTGCCGTCGACCAGGATCAGCAGCGCGCGAGCGCGCAGGCCGAGCCGGTACGCGCGCGACTGCATCTCCTCGAGTCCCTTGGGCGTCTTTGCGTATATCGCTGCGGGGTCCATGAGCCTCCTCCAAGTCTCATTGTCAGCGCGCGGCCTGCCGCCGTGGTTGCGCGGCCACCTGCCGTGCGTAGAGCCGCGAGAAATTGTCGAGCGAATGCAGGTGGGCGTAGATCTTGCCCATGAAATCCTTGTTCAGCAGCACCTTGTGGCTCGCCGGCTTGAGGTCCTTCAGGCGCGCTTCGTCGACGCGATGCATGCCGGCGAGGCGCACGCCGGGCCGGTTGTCCTCGACGACCTGCATCGTGAACGGCACGAGGAGCTTCAGGCGCGCGAGCGCCGAGCACATCTGCGCGGTGCGGTCGAGGTCCGCCTCGTACTCCGACAGCAGCCGCTCCATCGAGGTCCAGCCGTCGGTGGGCTTGCCCTTGGCGTCGAAGAGCACGACGCCGGCCTTGTCGATGTAGGCCCTGGCCACGCAGACCACGCTCTCGCCGTTAGGCTCGCCGTCGACGTAGAGCTTGGAGATGCAGAACGGGTAGCGCCGCACGAACGCCGGCAGGTAGGTCGCCGCGTCCCACTCGCCGGAGTCGTTGAGGAACAGGTTCGAGCCGTCGGCGAGGCCGAGCACGATCACGGGGGCGAAGGTCCTGCCGCCGTCGAGCGTGGTGAAGACGATCGGGTAGTCGCGCGAGGCGACGGCGAATTCGCTGAACGACAGCGCGAGCGCGTTCAGCTTGCGGCAGAACGCGGGCGTGGTGCCGGACGGCATCAGCACCCTGTGCTCCTTCTGCAGCGGGACGATGTCGTCGTATCCGAACGGTGCGGTGATCTTCATGGCCCTGCCCAGTGCGGCGATTGTACTGTGCTATCTTCAGCCGGTACTCCCCCGCCCCGGATTGCACTCCCGTGAACGTCGTCGCCCTCATCGTCGCGCTGCTGCTCGAGCAATGGCGCCCGCTCGGCGACCGCAAGGCCTGGCTTGCCGTCGCCGGCCGCTGGGCGCGCTGGATCGAAGAGTCGTTCAATGCCGGCGAGGAGCGCCACGGCACCATTGCGTGGGCGGTCGCGGTCGGCCTGGCGGTGGTCGGCGCCGCCGCCCTGTACTGGGTGCTGGTCTGGGTGCATCCGCTGCTCGGCATGCTGCTCAACGTCATCGCGCTGTACCTCACGCTCGGCTTCCGCCAGTTCAGCCACCACTTCACGGCCATCCAGTCGGCGGCGCGCGGCGGGGACATGGACCGTGCCCGGGAACTGATCGGCGCCTGGCGAGGCGAGCCGCCCGGGCACCGCACGCGCGAAGAGGTGGTGCGCCTGACGATCGAGGAGGCGCTCGCGGCCTCGCACCGCCACGTCTTCGGCGTGCTGTTCTGGTTCATGGTGCTGCCGGGGCCGAGCGGCGCGATCCTGTACCGGCTCGCGCATTTCGTCAGCCGGCGCTGGGCGGGGCTGGGCGCGTTCGGGCGTTTCGCGGTCAAGGTGCACGCCATCCTCGAGTGGCCGGCATCCCGGTTGACGGCGGTGGGCTTCGCGGTGGTGGGCGATTTCGAGGACGCGGTCTACTGCTGGCGCAGCCAGGCCAGCGCGTGGCCCGACCCGAGCCAGGGCATCGTGCTCGCCGCGGGCGCCGGCGCGATGGGCGTGAGGCTCGGCCTGCCGATCTCGTCGGAGGGCGGCATGGCGCCGCGCCCGGAGCTCGGCGTCGGCGAGCCGGCTGACGTGCAGTACCTCGACAGCACGGTCGGCCTGCTGTGGCGCGCGCTCGTGCTCTGGGTGTTCCTGCTGATCGTGGTCAGCGTGGCGAGGGTGTTCTAGCCGCGCGCTCGGCCTGCAGGATCCGCTCGTACAGGACCAGCCGCCGCGGGTGCACCGGCCCCGCGCGCACGGCGCACGCGGGTTCCGAGAGGTGGAGGCAATCCTGGAACTTGCAGCGCGGCGCCAGCGCCGCGATCTCGCGGAAGCCGTCGGCGATGTCCCTGGGCGAGAGCCCGGCGAGGCCGAACTCCGCGATGCCGGGCGTGTCGATGACGGAACTCGCCGCATCCAGCGCGTAGAGCCGCGACGCGGTGGTGGTCTGCTTGCCGGCGGAGAGGAAGGTCGAGATCTCGCGGATGCGCACATCGGCCTCCGGCACGAGGCTCTTCAGCAGCGTCGACTTGCCCATGCCGGACTGCCCGGTGAGCACGCTGCTGTGGCCCGCGAGGCGCGGGCGCAGCACCGAGGCGTCCTCGCGCGCCGCGAGTTCCACCACTTCGTAGCCGGCGCCGCGGAAGGGCTCCAGCATCTCGCGGGCCGGCCCGAGCTTCGCCGCGAGGTCGGTCTTGTTCAGCACGATCAGCGCCGGCAGCCCGGAATACGCGGCGGCGACCAGCACCCGGCTCAGCAGCTCGTCGGAGAACGGCGGGTCGCAGGCGGCGACGAATACCACCTGCGTCACGTTCGCGGCGATGACCTTGGTGCGATGGCTGCTGGAGCGCGCGAACGCGCTGCGCCGCGGCGCCACCGCCTCGATGATGTTGCCGTCGACGAGCATCACGCGATCGCCCGCGACCGGCTGCACGTCGCGGCTGCGCGCCTTGGCGTTCACCAGGCCGGTGCCGCACTGCACCAGGCAGTCGCGGCCGTGGCCGGCGACGACCGTGCCGTCAGCGCCCAAGTGGCGTGGTCATGCCGCAGCCCGCAGCCGAGCGATGCGCGTCGCCGCGGGGGGGTGCGAGTCGTAGAACGCCGAATGCACCGGGTCTGGCGTCAGCGTCGCGGCGTTGTCCTGGTAGAGCTTCACCAGGGCCTGCACCAGTTCGCCGGCGCTGGCGTGCGACGCCGCGTAGGCGTCGGCTTCGAACTCGTGGCGCCGGGAGTACAGGCTGGACAGCGGCTGCAGGAAGAACGCGAAGGACGGCAGCACGAGGAAGAAGAGGAGCAGCGCCATCGCGGTGCTCTGCGTCGTGACGTTGAGGCCGGCGTAGAACCACGCCTGACCGATCAGCTGGCCGAGCAGCCACAGCATGCCGAGGGACGCCACGAACATCACCGCGATGCGCTTCCAGACGTGGTGCCGCCGGTAGTGCCCCAGCTCGTGCGCGAGCACCGCCTCGACCTCGGTCGGCGCCAGGCGCGACAGCAGCGTGTCGAAGAGCACGATGCGCTTGGCGCCGCCGAAACCGGTGAAATACGCGTTGCCGTGGGACGAGCGCTTCGAGCCGTCCATCACGAAAAGGCCGCTCGAGCGGAAGCCGCAGCGCGCCAGCAGCGCCTCGATGCGCCGGGCGACGGCGGGGTCCTCCAGCGGCGTGAACTTGTTGAACAGGGGCGCGATGAACGTCGGGTACACCAGCAGCACCAGCAGGTTGAACGCCATCCACGCGACCCACACCCAGAGCCACCAGCGCTCGCCCATCTGTCCCATCAGCCACAGCACCAGCAGCAGCAGCGGGACGCCGAGCGCGGCGCCGACCGCGGTGTTGCGCGCGAGGTCGGCGACGAACAGCTTCGGCGTCATGCGGTTGAAGCCGAAGCGCTCCTCGACGACGAAGACGCGGTGGATCTCGAGCGGCAGGTCGACCAGCGACAGCAGCAGCATGACGCTCAGCACCAGCGCCACGCCGTGCCACAGCCCGGACGGATCGAGCACCAGCGACCAGGCGTCGGCGATCGCCTGCAGGGCGCCGCCCAGCGTCAGCGCGAGGAGCGTGGCGGCGCCGATGGCGAGGTCGACGATGCCGAGGCGGACCTTGGCGACGCTGTAGTCGGCGGCCTTCTGGTGCGACGCCAGGGGGATCGCGCCCTCGAACGTATCCGGGACGGCATCGCGGTGGGCGCGCACGTGCCGCGACTGGCGCACCGCGAGCCAGAGCCGCGTCGCGGTCGCGGCCGCGAGGGCGGCAAGGAACAGCAGGGTGAAGGCGTTTGTCACGCTGTGAGAGAATAATGCATGGCAGCCGATCAGAACAATCTAATCTGGATCGACATGGAGATGACGGGTTTGGTTCCCGACGCCGACCGGGTGATCGAGATCGCGCTCGTGGTCACCAGCGCGCAGCTCGAGGTGCTCGCCGAGGGGCCCGTGCTGGTGATCCACCAGCCCGCGGAGGTGCTCGACGCCATGGACCAGTGGAACCGCAGCACGCACGGCAAGTCCGGGCTCATCGACCGCATCAAGGCGTCGACCACCACCGAGGCGCAGGCCGAGGATTCGGCGCTGGCCTTCCTGCGCGAGCACGTCCCCGCCGGGGTGTCGCCGATGTGCGGCAACTCGGTCTGCCAGGATCGCCGCTTCATGGCGCGCTGGCTGCCGCGGCTGGAGGCGCACTTCCACTAACTGCGCTACTCACGACGAGGAGCACCCAAGCTGGAACGAGTGCCAATCCATGGACGACACACGGACTCAGATTGAAGCCTGGGGAGGTGACGTGGCGCTTTACATCAAAGATTCTGTGGGTACAC
>SXGT01778093.1_pt1 | contig 11791 bp, 6 predicted proteins | sample 3176221 | NCBI WGS metagenome assembly SXGT01 (sample SAMN11356862, study PRJNA531348) | freshwater metagenome | isolation source: freshwater sample F1-120 | place: China: Fuxian Lake, Yuxi | collected 2017-12-25
AATAGTTCATGGTAGTAATGTCTGTAGCAACAGGAGAAAGAATCAAAGCTTCATAACCCTGTTCCTGGACGAGATCGGCAACATCCCCGGCGCCCAGCAGCCCAAGCTGCTGCGCGTGCTCGAAGACGGCGAACTCGAACGCCTGGGCTCGTCCAAGACCATCAAGGTCGACGTGCGCCTGATCAGCGCCACCAACGCCGACCTCGACGCCGAAGTCGCCGCCGGCCGCTTCCGCAAGGACCTGCTCTACCGCCTCAACACCGTCGTCCTGGTCGTCCCGCCCCTGCGCGCCCGCGCCGACGACATCGTCCCCATGGCCCGGTTGTTCCTTGCCCGCAGCGCCGCGCGCTACAACCGCGGGGCGATGCAGCTGACTTCCGGGGCCGAGCGTGCGCTGGCTGCGTACACCTGGCCTGGCAATGTCCGCGAGCTGGCGCATCTTATGGAGCGGGCGGCGTTGATGTCCGCTGGCAGTTCGGTGCAGGTGGAGGAGTTGGGGTTAGGGATGGGTGGTGAGACTGGCGGGGTTGGCGAGACTCCTATGGGACGTGCGGGCGTGTCGGGTGCATCCACGGCCGGCGCCGGCGTACAGGCAGGCGCTGTCGGCGCAGCCTTGGACGGCCTGACCCTGGACGCCGCTGAGGAAATGCTGGTGCGCCAAGCCTTGGAACGCAGCGGCGGCAACATCCAGCGCGCCGCCGATGCGCTCGGCCTGAGCCGGCCGGCGCTCTATCGCCGATTGGAAAAGTTCGGTATAGACGGATCCGGGGACTAAGGCTCGTCGATTTCCGTGAGCTCCCCGATGCGAAGTTGGTGCTGGCACGCCGTTCGTCCGAAGGACTGTCGTGCATCGCGAAGCGATTAGCTCGATACTTGAGCGCGAAGCTCCGTACTCAGCGTTTTGGCGTTGAGATGGATAGTCGACGCAGGTTACGGAGGTTGGGTTCTACCGGAAACCCGCTAAACATAGTGAGCGAAACGTGGCACGGCTGGGGAACCTGGATTTTGACGACCGGATCCTTGATGCCATCAAGGAAAGCAGGCTTGTCGTCTTTGCTGGAGCTGGCGTCTCCATGGGGCCGCCGTCGAATCTAGACAACTTCTGGCAGCTCGCCGAGAAGATCGCCTGCCACACCGGGCTGACGCCAAGCCATCCATTTGATCGATTCCTTGGCGTGCTGCAGCATCAGGGCGTCGCCGTTCACCAGCGTGCGGGGGAGCTGCTCTCGCCGGAAGGCAGTGCTCCCAATGTCCTACACCGCGATCTCATCCGCCTCTTCGGTGCAGTTGATCGCATCAAGTTGGTCACCACCAACTTTGACCTCCACTTCGAGACCGCTGCGGAAGAAGTCTATGGTAGCTCGCCCGAGGTCTACCGAGCGCCTGCGCTTCCATTGGGTTATAGCTTCCACGGCATCGTGCATGTGCATGGCGCGCTGCCGCATGCGTCTAGCTTCGTGCTTACCGATGCAGACTTTGGCCGGGCGTACTTGACGGAAGGGTGGGCTCGTCGCTTCCTGCTTGATGTGTTCCGCACGCATACCGTGATGTTCGTGGGGTACAGCCACGATGACGTCGTCATGAACTACCTGGCCCGGGCGCTGCCGGCCGGCGTTTCGGTAAGCCGGTACGCGCTTACCGAAACCGACGGGAATTGGAATCTTCTCGGAGTTCAACCCATTCGATTCGTCAAGGGCGAAGGCGCAGAGGCATTTCTGGAGCTCTACCAGGGCGTAGAGAAGCTGGCCGAACAGGTCGCGCGTGGGGCGCTTGATTGGCAGGCAAGGCTGCGGGAGTTGGTTGGATTCGCGCCGCCCGTGGATCCTGAGTCGGTTAGTGAGATCGAGCAGTCGCTCAGGGACGTTTCAACTTGCCGCTTGTTCACCGACGTGGCGCGCGATGTCTCCTGGCCTAAGTGGCTGGACGTCAGGAAGCACTTGGATGCGCTGTTTCGGCCTGGCGACCTTACCGAGAGCGAAGGCCAGCTGGCGGCCTGGCTTGCCAAACACTACGCGATCGAGCACTTCGACGAATGCTTCGATCTCATCGCGGGACACGACCTGAAGCTCAACCCCGAGCTGTGGTATGCCGTGGGTAGAGAGCTTGGAGTTGAGAGGATCAAGCCGATCGAAGCCGCTACCCTTCGGCGGTGGATCCTGCTGCTGCTGGAGAGCGCGCCCGAGAAAGCGGATCGCCACGTATTCATGTGGCTTGCCGAGCGCTGCGGGGCCCTCGGGCTTGTTGACGAAGCGTTGTCACTCTTCTTGCAGATGTGCGTCCACAAGTTTGATCTCAAGCGCAGCTACGGCTGGCGAGAAAGCGAGGGTGACGAGGAGCACTCCGACCTGACGGCCGAATGCTCGCTCCAAACCGACCACTGGTCATTGAACAAGGTATACAGGGACGAGATACAACCCCATCTAGTCACCTTGGCTCAGCCATTGCTGTCAGGGGTACTCCATCGACTTGAGCGCATGCATGCGGACTCGACCGCATGGTCGGGCTCGCAGGATGATTGGGACTCAATGAGCTACCGGCGTTCTGCGATCGAGCTTCATGAGCAGGATCGCTACCCCGAGGCGTCGGACGTGCTGATTGATGCCGCACGTGATGCTCTGGATTGGCTCGCTGCGAACCGCCCTGAGCTACTCGACGCGCAAATCGAGTACCTCTCTACCTCGAGAATTCCTTTGCTTCGGCGACTAGCGGTGCACGCGGTGGCATCGCACCCAGGCAAGTCGGCAGACGAACGGCTCGCGTGGGCTCAGTTGCGTGTTGGACCTAGCTCATTCGCTGAACACCACGAGGTGCACCGTCTAGCCGCGCTCAACTATCCCGCGGCCACGGATCCCGCGCGCCAGGCACTCATCGACGCTATCGTAGCCACCCCGTTTAGTGACACGGACAAGCGGTCGTCCCAGGACCGAGCCCAGCGCTTCCAGTTCGATTGGTTATCGTGGTTATTGGTGGCCAAGCCAGACTGTTTGCTGGCGGCGACCGTCCTCTCGCCAATCCGTGGGAAGTTCCCGCAGTGGATCGTCTCTGAGCATCCGGACCTCACGCACTGGGTGACCTCGGCAGAGTGGGTCGGATCAATGTCGCCTTGGTCTACGGAACAATTGGTTTCGCAGCCACCGAGTGAGCAACTGGACGCTCTCCTGCAGTTCAGAGGATCTGACCTTGTTGGTCCCAGCCGGGAGGGGTTGCTGTCGGCGGTGCGAGATGCGACCAAGGCGGATCCGGATTGGGGGTTCCAACTGATCGCGGCTCTCGAGCAACGGGAGCTATGGTCGTCCGACCTGTGGTCTGCGACGCTGCGGGGCTTCCAGGACGCAGAACTGGACAATACACAGTGGATTCGCCTACTGAATGCGGTTGCCCGCAGCGACTTGCACACCGAGCATGCCCGGGACATTTCCGATGTCCTGCTGCGGCTTGTCAAAAATGTTGGCGCGCCATTCGCGCCCACGTTGCTGGCCACCGCAAACCCGATCGCGGAAAGCTTGTGGACCGCCGTGCATCAGGACGATGATGCCGACTTTGCCAGCGACTGGGTGACGCGAGCCATCAACCGGCCGGGTGGCGTGCTGGTCCAGTACTGGGTCGCCGCACTCTCACTCTCGCTCAAGGGCAGCGCGCGCGCGGACTGGACGATGCCTGACTACTACCGCGAACGATTTACCGAAGCGATTCACGATGCGACGCCAAAGGGAGCGCACGCGCGTTGCCTGCTGGCGAGCCAAGCCGCCTTCCTATTTCGCCTCGACGAGGGGTGGGTCCGGGAGCACTTGCTGCCCCTTTTTCAACAAGCAGAGTCGCAGATATTTGCGCAAGCCTGGCACGGGTTTCTCGCGTGGGGACGACTGTATCCTCCACTGGTTGAGGCGCTATTGCCGGCATTTCTGACGGCCGTGGCGCGAGCTCCTGCGGAACTTCCGGAGTATCGCGCGCGACTGATCGAGTGCTATGCCGCTCTTTGTGTCTTCTACGTCGAGGATCCACTGCAGCAGTTGCTCCCTAATCTATTCCAGAATGGCACGGAGGAAGATCGAATCACGTTCGCGTCGCAGATCGAGCAGATTCTGCGGCAACTCGACGCCCCGGGAATCCACAAGCTCTGGGAGGATTGGCTCTTACGCTACTGGGAGGAGCGGCTCCGAGGCGTGCTTGCGCCGCTTGCCCCGGCGGAGTGTCGGGAAATGGTCGAGTGGCTTCCCCATCTGGGCGAGCACTTTCCGACTGGCGTGCGGCTGGCGACGAGCATGCCGACGTTGCCCCCGGGACCTAATCATGCCTTGTTCGAGCTCCGAACTAGCGATCTAGTTACTCGCTTTCAGGAGTCTACGGCACAGCTACTGATCTACCTGACTGGGAGCGCATCGGGGTACGAACTTGCGTACCTTTCTGAAATAGCTGCGCGCCTCGACGCATTGCCGGAATCCGTTTGGCGCCGTCTACAAGAGGCATTGGTAGCAGCGGGTGCTCGTTGACGGACTCGTGGACCCGACCGGCGAAGGCCTTCAACCTCTTGGATTGCGCAGAAAGCGAAAGGAAACCGGCAATGAGTCAGGGAAAATGGTGTTGGAATGAAAGCTGATCGCAAAATTCCCTTCTTCGGAGCTCGCCGAATGGCAGGTGAGTTGTTGGAAGAAGTTGCTTCCGTTTCTAAGGAGCGCGACGAGATTCGCGCCAAACTTCTGCGGCTAGACAATCTTGGGGTCGCAGGTCGCGAGGAAGCTCTGTCGCGGCTTAACTCGGAAATTGCCACTGTATCTTCGGTTTGGAAGTCGGAGCTCAGTGAACTGCAGGCGCGGAAGGATGCGCTCTTGGTTGAACTCGAAGCGCTTAGCAAAGAGGTAGTCGAGACGCGCGAGCGCGCCGTACTTCAGGAGTCGGGCATCTATGAGTACACCCACCCGCTAGAAGACGCGGTTGCGTACAAGAACCGACTTGAGCGGCTCCAAACCAAAATCAAGGAAATGAGCAGGACCGAGGGTCGTGCAGTGCTGGCGGCGAAAGGGTGGACGGTCAATGGCTCAGAAGCGCAGGGTCGCACAATGGTGCGCGACTACTCGAAACTGATGTTGCGCGCGTTCAACGCTGAGGCGGACGTGCTTGTGCGCGGCCTTAAGCCATACGGGCTCCGTGCCGCGACTGAACGACTGGAGAAGGTGGCTCATACAATCCACCGGTTGGGTAAGACGATGAACATCCGTGTAGCCGACGAGTTCCTCAAGGCGCGAATCGAGGAGCTTGAGCTGACAGCCGACTTCATTCAAAAGAAGGCGGAAGAAAAGGAACTGGAACGCCAAGAGCGGGAGCGGCTTCGCGAAGAACGTAAAGTCCAGCAGGAGATGGAGCGGCAGCGGGCCAAGCTGGAGAAGGAAAGGCAGCACTATCAAAATGCGCTGCAGGCTCTGATGCTCAAGGGAGACGAAGAAGCGGCAGCGCGTATGCGCCTTCAGGTTGAGGAAGTGGATCGGGCTATCGCCGACGTGGATTTCCGGGTTGCTAACATTCGGGCCGGATACGTCTATGTTGTTTCAAACATTGGGTCATTCGGCGAATCCCTGATCAAGATCGGGATGACTCGCCGGCTGGACCCCATGGATCGGATCCGCGAGCTTAGCGACGCCTCGGTGCCCTTCAACTTCGATGTCCATGCACTTTTCTTCTCGAAAGATGCAGTGGGCATCGAAACCGCCATGCACGCGCGGCTGGCCAGCAGCCGAGTCAACCTTGTCAACTTACGTCGTGAGTTCTTTCGGGTAACGCCAATCGAAGCAAAGACCATGCTTTCGGATTTGGCCGGCGACTTGCTGACTTTCCATGACCTTGCGGACGCACTCGAGTTCAGACAGAGTTCGAAGTTGCTCGAAGAGCGAGCTAGTTCTCCTTAAGCTCTGGCCTTAACCGGAATCGCACTCAGCATGGAGTGTGATTTTCGCGTGTCGGATTGAAACTGTTCCCGTTGAATCAAGGAGATTGCTGTGCCTCAGAAGCTTCTCGACCAAGCCAATGTTGGGCGACTCCTAGAATCATTCAACCGCATTAGTTTCCACACTCTTCAGTTTGCCGATCACGTTAGGTCACAGCAGCCAGGCCGCTATAAAGAAATTGAGGCTGAGTATGGGCCCGGAGGAAGAGGTTCGGGGCGCAGCTACTCTTCGCTCACCTTCGTGGCGAAGAGCCTCGCAATGTACGTTCGGAACTGGAGTAGGAAGTCAGCGTTTCCCGAGCTTCGCTTTACGGGTTACGTTTTGGCGCCTACAGGCTATGGAAGTCCGAAGATTGCAAGTTGGTCGTGTCCATCGGGTAGTTCTACTAATGATCAGCTGTCGAAGGACGTTCTGACCATTGTTGGAGATGTCCGACTCAGAGCAGCTGCCAAGAAGCGTTTAGTAGATGCACGACTTGGTCAGGGCAAGTACCGAGACGAGCTAATTGCGCTCTGGAAAGGCTGTCCTCTGACCAAGTGCTCAGACGTTCGGGTCTTGGTCGCTTCCCATATCAAGCCTTGGTCAGAGAGCACGAGACCGGAGCAACTAGATCGCTTCAACGGCATTCTCCTGACACCCAATGCCGATCGATTGTTTGATAGGGGGCTGATCAGCTTTTCAGACGACGGCACGCTGCTGCGCTCGGACCTGGTGCGATCTAAAGTGCTAAAGCAACTCGAGGTGCCACTTGACGTCCGCATTGATTTTGAGCCCCGCCACCTTCCCTATTTGGCTATCCATCGGCACAAATGGTTTAACAAGTAGCAAAAATGGCAGGGAAAGTTTCGTTGCACAAACGGGGCAGGTTCGGTTTCGCAAGGCTGCGAATGAACCTGACCTTGTTCTCGGCCAGCCCTGGCAAGGGCGTCCGACGGACACGCCGGTCAATCCGCGAGCGCCAGGCCCCGGATAGTGGGTGTGCCGGTTTACATCCCGGTTTACACCACAATTGGCCGTTGCCCCCTTCGCCTGTTAACTTAGGGCGTCCATCCAAGGGGTGACGCGCATGGATCGCCACGCGAACCTGTCCGCCGTGCAACGCGATCGGCGAATCCCGTGTCGCATGGCGACAGCGCTGATCGGCCTGGCGATGGCGGCCGGAGCGCTGACGGTGGCCGCGCAAGAGCCGATCCCGGTGCTGCGCGCGCAGCCCGACCTGCTGCTGTTGCGCGATGGACGGGTCGCCATCCTGGAGCGCCTGGACGACGGCAGCCTGCTGGCGGCCGGCAACATCGACTGGGCCAATGGCCAGGCCGTCGGCCGCGGCGTCGTACGCCTGCAGGCCGACGGCACGCCGGTCCCAGGCTGGCAGGCGTCGCCGGTCGGCTCGCCGAGCTTCGTGATCTGGCTGAACCATGCCACGGCAACGAACTGCGGCGATTGGATCTACGTCGCCGGCACGCTGGCCTCGCCCTCGGGCGGTGACGACGTCAACCTGCGACGCATCGACCGCGACACCGGTGTGCCCGATCCGACCTGGACCTCGGCAGTCACGGGCAACATCAGCGCATTGGCCTGCGATGGCAGCGGTCGCCTGCTGGTCGCGGGCGAGTATCTCTTGGTGGCCGGTACGACGTACCAGGGCCTGGTCCGGCTGTTTGCCGACTCAGGTGCGCACGATCCCTCCTGGACCGTGCCGGCGTCCGGCCGCATCCAGCGGCTGCTGGTTGCAGCCGACGGTACCGTCTATGTGGTCGGCCGCAACGCCTTCGGCACACCTGCACAGTACGTTGTGCGCAATGGTCTTGCGCGCGTGCTGCCCAATGGCGTCGTCGATCCGGACTGGGATCCGGCGCAGGCCTTCCCGAACACCGGCTGGGTGTCTGCGATAGCCCTGGGCCAAGACGGCTGGCTCTACGTCGGGGGTCGCCTGGCGATCGAATCGCCGCCGCGCCACGGGGTGTTGCGGGTGACGACCAGCGGCAGCGGCGCCATCGATCCGACCTGGCATCCGAACCCGGACTGGCCAACGGCGCTCAATGGCGAGCGCGTGGATGCGCTGCATGTCGACGGGCCATGGCTCTATGTCGGCGGCTGGTTCGATCAGTTCGGCGGCCTGGCACGCGCGTCGATGGCGCGGGTGTCGACGAGCACTACCGGCGACGTCGACCCGGCCTGGGATTCGCCGTTGCGCCCGGATGCGCCCTGGGGCAACACGCTGGTGGCGATCGTGCCGGGCCCCGGCGACTCGTTGTGGGCGGCCGGCCAGCTCCGCAGCACCGGGACGACGCCGAGCACGGGCCTGGTCCGTGTTGCACGCGCAGACGGCACGCGCATCGGCAGCCACCGGGTTGCGCTCGCGGGCAACGTGCTCAAGGTCGCCGCGCATCCGGCCGGCGGTGTCGTCGTGGCGGGGGACTATTTCCAAGCCGGCGGCATGGACCGCGAGGGCTTGCTGCGCCTCGATGCCGGTGGCGGGATCGACCCAGGATTCGCCCCGGCCGTGACCGGCCAGGTGAAGGCACTGGCGGTCGACGCCGCCGGCCGCGTGCATGTCGGCGGCGATCTGCACCATCCCGATCTGCCGCAACCGATGCACCTGCTTCGCATGCAGGCCAACAGCGACCAGCTCGACACGACCTGGGTGCCCGCAGTGGATGGCACCGTCGACGCCTTGGCCTTCGACCCCGATGGTCGCCTCCATGTCGGCGGGGCCTTCGGCCAGGTGGCCGGCCAGGCCCAGGCGCGGCTGGCGCGCTTCGATGCCACCGGCGCATTCGATGCCGATTGGCGGCCGGTGGTCGCCGATTCCCCGGTCGTGGCGCTCGCTTTCGCGGACGACTGGGTCTACGTTGGCGCCGGCTATGGCAACCTGAGGCGATTCGCAAGCGCGGCGCCGGGTCACGCGGATCTGACCTGGCACGTTTGGATAGGCGAATGGTTTCTGCCGAGCCTGTTCGTACGTGCCGGCGGTCCGCTGGTGGTCGCACATGGCCGAACGGTGTTCAATCGCCCGGACGGCAGCATCAGCCTGGTTTCACAGGCGCCGGGTACGCCGGCACAGACGCTGTGGCAGCAAACGGTGCCGTGGGCCTCGCCCGTCGTGGCTGGCGGTGCGACCGGTCCGATGTTCGGCGCCACGATCGCCGCTGGCCAGCGCATCGACTACGAACTGTTCCGATTCGACGAATCCGGCACGTTGGGCGCCGACTGGCGCCCGCAGCTGGATCGCAGCGTGGCGATGATGCAGCGCTCCGCCGACGGCGCGACGCTGTGGGTGGCCGGCCAGTTCAGCCGCATCGACGGCGAACGCCGCTTCGGCCTCGCCACCTTCGACCTGCGCGGCGACGCACTGTTCGGGCACGCCTTCGACTGACGCCTGGCGTCGCTCCGGTTGCCCCGGTCGGGGCAGCGCCGCGGCCGTGCGGGAAAGGGTGTCAGGGCCATTTTTCGCGGACGCGGCGAGGTGTCGCTTGAGCTCGTCTTTGGATTTGAAGGTGCAATGCTGCTTCTGCGGCGAAGGTATCGGTGATGGCGCACCGTCGTCCCCATTGCTTGATCCCTGCGCAGTTCTTCTTGTCGGCAATTGGCGGGCTGCTGAGTCTGAGCAACTGTCGCAGCAGTTCTTCTGCCACCTCGCGTGCTTCAGGGGCAAGATGCTTGATCCAAGCAATCTCGCCTTGGATGACATCGATCCTGAAATGCAGGCCTGAGCAACTGAGGACGCGTTACGCGGGAATCGGGGTCACGGGAATCGGGGTCAGAGTGCATTTTTCGACTGGCGCGAAGGGCGAGGCGCAGGAGGACGGATCCGGCAGACTATGATGGGCGGCAAAGCCACAGACCACGACTGAATCAGCAGGACGCTTATGAAGGCGACGCCGGGCGAATCAACGGCTCTACTGTCAATGCGAGAATGCCTCAAGTGCGCGAAGATGCTCGTGCCAAAATTTGCATGCCAGGATATCTCCGGTTGGCACATTCAATGACCGAAGGATGATCCGCATGTTGTTCATGCGCCAACGAAGGATGACTTGGTACTCGCGCTAGCCGCATGGATGCAACAGTTGGGGCGGGCCGGAAACGAAGGCCGCCATGTCCGTCCCGAGAATTCCTGTCCCACGTGCTGATCAGGCCGACTGAAAAAGGTGTCACGGACATTTTCGGTAGATCTTCGTCCAGCGCCCTGCCGATTCGTCGGGAGCTTCACAATGGGCATTAGCCGCTGCGCCAGATGGGTCGTCTTTGCCGCCTGCTTGCTGCTACTGGCGGCTTGCGCCACCGGTGGCGCTTCACTGAGATGGCAAAAGGCCGCGGAAGAGTATGCGCGCCTCACCTCCGAGCCAACCCCTGCTCAGTGGAGAGTTGGCTCGACGTGGAGATTCAAGCAAATGGCGCGCAATGGGTCGACGGTGCTGGATGTGACGTTCCAATTGACCGACAAGCCGGTTGAGACATGCAGTTCTGGCGATTGGAGGAGGCTCAAACTGATCGACGGTCAGCTCGATGGTCAACCCGGTGGTGGACGTTTTGAGACGCTGCAGGCCTATAGCGTGACGGCCCGTTCGCTGTTGCTGGACCTCACCGGATGGTGCGACTTGGGCGGCATTAAAGGGGTGCTCAGCGGGCGATCGTTCCTGGGTGAGACTACCGGCGGACCATTCACCCATGGACAATTCAACCCAGAGCGCGTTGTGGGCGTGTACGTCGAGGATCAGTAGACGGCCAAACGGGATCAGGTTGACCTTTGGGCGTCCAGTTCGGCCCCGAACTGGCCAGACTGGAACACCTCCCTTCCGGCACTGGCGAATGACTCGCACATAAGATGGTCTCAAGGACATTGTGGCCACATCGGGATTCCTATGATCAAGTTTGCCAGCGTGGTCGGTGTTTGCTTGCTGGCTGCGGCCTGCTCTGCTTCAAGGCTGCAGCAACCCTATGATCGCTGCAACGTCTCGCAACTCGAATGGCGGGTGCTTACAGGCGAGCCTGAGAACGCTGCCGAGCTATTGGCGATGACTAGTTGGCGGCCCTACCAAGAAGGCGAGCGCTTCTGGTTTGGTTCGGCCGATGGTCGACTGCGGTTGTGTGCAGCGCCGAAGTACGGGCGACACTCCTACCTCCGCACTCGCGAAGGCTGTGGCTCATCCCGTAGCACGTTCGAACAGGTTGACGGGAAGTGGGTCGGACACCAGGACACGCGAACCCCATCAATCACGATATGCCACTGACAGTTCCCAGCGGGTAGGTAGCGCGAGCTACCGGAAAGTCGCACCTTGCTCCGTGCGGTCGCTGGGGTCGTGGCGGTCGTTGCGTGGCAATGACAACGGCCATGGCGATGGCCATGGCGCCGGCACGGCGGGCATTTCGCATGGAGGCAGGCGGCAATTCGCCATTGATGCGCTGCTGACGGCGCCGCCGCTAGTGTCGGGCGATGAACCTCACCCAGCCCGCGAGCCGCGCGCCCAGCTGCGCCGCGATCAATGCCGCCGCCGGCGTTTTCCGGCTGCGCGCGCTTGCCGAGCATGCCGGCCACGTGCACGGCCGCCCGCGCACCACCTGATCGCCCGATGAAGCCCGCCCGCGACGACATCGTGCAGCTGCGGCCCGGCGGCCTGTACTGCCCGGCGGGCGAGTTCTGGATCGATCCGTGGCGCCCGTCCGCCACCGCGGTGATCACCCACGGCCACAGCGACCACGCGCGCATGGGTATGGGCCGCTACCACGCCGCGGCGCCGGGCCTGCCGATCCTGCGCTGGCGCCTGGGCGATCAGGATGTCGTCGGGCACGACTACAGCGAGCCATTCACGCTGGGCGCCGCGCGGGTGTCGCTGCATCCCGCCGGGCCCGAG
>SXGT01336614.1_pt1 | contig 11790 bp, 7 predicted proteins | sample 3176221 | NCBI WGS metagenome assembly SXGT01 (sample SAMN11356862, study PRJNA531348) | freshwater metagenome | isolation source: freshwater sample F1-120 | place: China: Fuxian Lake, Yuxi | collected 2017-12-25
CAGATGCCGGGGCTGGATGGTTACGAGACCACCCGGCGCATTCGCCAATTAAGCCAAAAGAAACTGCGCGAGATGCCGATCATCGCCATGACAGCCCACGCGCTGATCGGCGACCGCGAGAAGGCGCTGGCGGCCGGGCTGGATGATTATGTGACCAAGCCAATTGATGTGGCCGAGTTGGGCAACACACTGACCCGCTGGCTGCCGGCGGCGCCAACAGCGGCATTGCCGGTTACCGGCACACTTGGCACGGCGCCCTCGGCCGGAGTTGCGGATGTGTACGACAAAGCCGCCGCTATGGCGCGCCTGAACAACAAGGCCGAGCTGTACAACAAGCTGCTGGTTTTGTACCGTGAAGAAACAGCCTCTTTTTTTGGCCGTTTTGATGAAGCCCAAACCAATGGCGACAGCGATACGATGACGCGGTTGGCGCATAACCTAAAAAGCACCAGTGGCACGGTGGGAGCGGTGGGTGTGCAAAAGGCCGCCGCCGCGTTGGAGGCAAAGCTGATGAGCCAAACAAAACCCGCTGGCGCCAAAACAGAGATGGCTGCGGTAAAGGCCGCCTACCAGGCGCTGATGGCAGTGTTGGGGTAGGTTACCAGCGCATTGGCTAACAAAGCACACCGCCCGCGGAATTCCGCGGGCGGTGTGCTTATTTTTTACTTGTCTTTGTCTTTGTGGCCTTTGGCCGCCAGTTTGATGGGCGTGCCGATGAAGCCGTACTCTTCGCGGATCTTGTTTTCGAGATAGCGTTGGTAGGTGAAGTGCAGCAGCTTGGGGTTGTTGACGAACAACACAAAGGTGGGCGGGTCGCTGCGCACCTGGGTGCCCTAGTAGATCTTTAGCATGATGCCGGCGTGGGTGGGTGGTGGCTGGTAATCCATTGCTTTTTGCAAAATGGCGTTGATCTTGCTGGTGCTAAGGCGGGCCAGGCGTTCTTCTTGCACTTGCAAGGCCAGTGGAAGGACCTGGTCTACCCGTTGGCCGGTTTTTGCGCTGATGAATAAAATGGGCACGTAATCCATAAAGTTCAGTTCGCGGCGCAGCACCTTGGTGTATTCATCCATGGTGTAGGTGTCTTTTTCTACCGCGTCCCACTTGTTCACCAATACCACACAGCTTTTCCATTCGTCCAAAATATAGCCGGCAATGTGCTGGTCTTGGGCGGTAATGCCCTCGGTGGCGTCGATCATCAGTAAGGCTACATCGGCGCGTTCGATGGATTTGAAGGCGCGCAAGACGCTGTATTTTTCTACACCCACCTCGATCTTGCCGCGGCGGCGGATGCCGGCGGTATCGATGAGGGTGACGGGGATGCCATCTACCACCAGGTGGGTATCTACCGCGTCGCGGGTGGTGCCGGCAATGGGGCTTACAATGCTGCGCTCTTCGCCGGCCAGGCGGTTGAGCAGGCTGCTTTTGCCGGCATTGGGTTTGCCTACAATGGCGATCTTTACCGAGTCGTCATCGGTTTCTTCGTTCTCTTCGGGGAAGTAGGAGATGATGGCATCGAGCAGCTCGCCGGTATCGGTGCCGTGTACCGCGCTAATGGCAAAGGGGTCGCCCAGGCCCATCTCGTAGAACATGCTGGCGTTGTCGCGTTCGGCTTTGCTTTCGCATTTGTTTACCACCAGCAAAATGGGCGGAAAGTACTGGCCATCGACCTGCTTTTGGTTGCGGCGCAAGATCTCGGCGATCTCGTGGTCGGCCGGGGTGGGGCCGGTTTGGCCGTCGGTGAGCATCAGGATGACATCGGCCTCGCCGATGGCGACCTGCGCCTGGGCCTTGATATCGGCGATGAAGTCGGCGGAGCCAATGGAAAGCGGTGTGCGGCCGCCGTGGGAGGGGTCGATGCCGCCGGTATCTACGATGGTGAAGTTGTGTCCGGTCCACTCGGCATCGCTAAAGATGCGGTCGCGGGTGGTGCCGGGGGTGTCATCTACAATGGCAAGGCGTTGGCCGGCCAGGCGATTGAAGAGGGTGCTTTTGCCCACGTTGGGCCTGCCAACCAGGGCTACTACGGGTTTGGTCATGGGTTAATCCTGCTTGCTTTCTTTTATTTATGGCGTTGGGGTGGGGGTGTTTGCCCCTGCGGGGGCGATCACCACCTCGATGGTGCCAGGGTTGATGGTTTGGACGTGGATCTCGGCGAGGGCGATCTGCACGGAGGGGGCCAGTTTGTGCATGCCCGCGGCCAGGCCGGATAGATCGAGGATGATCTTGATGTCGCCGCTTTTCAGGGTATCTAAAATGGGCAGCGGGCCGGTGATGATCAGGTCTACGGTGGGTGGCGAGAAGCTGGCGGCCATGCCGGTTTCGAGGCCAACCGTTTCTACTGGCAGGCCTTTTAGCGCCAGGCTGCCTTCTATGGCGGAGATACCCACCTGAACGTTGATGGTTTGTTCCCCGATCACTTCTACACCCGCGGGCAAGACCAGCGGGATGCTGACGTTGATATCGGCGGATTCGCCATTGAGGTTGAAGGGTTCGGTCTCAACGAAGCCGGGCATATCGGCTACCAGGGCGGGGGTTTGGCTATATACGGTAACAACGGGCGGGAAGACGCTGATGTTGTTGATGCGGTAGCCACCGGCTTGTTGGCCGCGCAGGTTCACCTTTACGGCGATATCGCGGTAGCCACCCAGCTGGATGATGGGTTGGTTGACGTTGATGGTGGCGGGAAGCACGCTAATGCCATCCAGCACGCGGTTGTCTTTGTCTAACACCACAATGGGTTGTTCGGTTTGAACATCTTGCCGAAGGCCGGAGATGGACACCTGCACCTGGGCTTTGACAGCGCGCTGGATGATGGAGCGTGGGCCGCTGATGGCAGCTTCGCGCACATCGAGCAGGGCGGTGCCGGCCTTGTAGCCGGTGGCGGGCTCGCCGCGCAACAGCACCGCTATGGGTAAGCGGCTGGTAGCTTGTTCTTCCAGCACCAGGTCTACACTCTGCAGGCTTATGCTGGTGATCTGCGCCGGGCGGAAGGTGACCTGTGGTTGCACGCGCACCGTGTAGCTGCCGGCTTTTTTGCCGCTTAGGTCTACAATGGCGCGCAACTCGCCGGGTTGTTTGCCCATTTCATCCCATACGGATATTGGCGCCATCAGAGAGATGTTGACGGCCTGTGGCAGGCTGCCCACAACCACCAGGGAGGGGTCCAGGCCGGTTACTTCCAGCGGTATGCTTTGGGGGTAGGTGCGGGTAACGGTGGGGTCGCTGGTGCTAACGGCCGAGATCCATACGATGACGGCCAGGGCAAAGGCCAGGGTAAAGGTTTTGATGTTGCGGATGATCCATTTCATGGCGGGTTAGTCCTCGCCCCTGAACAGGTAAGGGAAGTGTTGCCGGAAGAAGCCCTGGCCTTTTTGGCTGGGGCTGTAAAAGGCGCTTAGGATATTGCCCAGCCGTTCCGGGTCCAGCCGGCGGATCATTTTGCCGGCGTGGGCAATGCTGATGGAGCCGGTCTCTTCGCTGACGACCACGGCGATGGCATCGGATACCTCTGAGATGCCCAGGGCGGCGCGGTGGCGGGTGCCCATTTGCCGGTCTGGGGTGGTGCCAAGGATGCCGCTGGAGGACAACGGCACCACGCAGGCGCCGGCGCGGATGGTCATATTGTTGAGGATGACGGCGCCATCGTGCAGGGGGGTATTGGGGTAAAAGACCTGCAAGATCAGCTCTGGGGTTAGCAGGGCGTTCAGTTTTACGCCGGTGCTAACATATTCATCCAGGTTGTCGAAGCGTTGCATGATGATGAGAGCGCCGTGTTGGCGGGCGCTTAGGCGGGTGGCGGCATCTACCACCTGGGTTATGCTTTTGGCGATGTGCTGGTCTTCGCGGGTGTCTTTGGCGGGCACAAAGGTGCCAGCCCGGCCAATGCGCTCTAACCCCTTGCGGATCTCGGGGGCAAAGATGACCGGCACGGCGACAATCAGCGCCGGCAAGGCAGTGGTCACCAGCCAGCTGAAGGCTGGAAGGTCGACGATCATGTTGATGATGGCCATTAGTACCAGCAAAAAGATGGCACCGCGCAGAAGGACCATTGCTTGTGTATCGCGCAGGAAGTGCAGCAACGCGAAGAATACCACCGTGACCAGGGCGATATCTAATACGCTGAGCCAGGTGATGCGCAAGAAGAAGAAAACGATCTCGTTGATGAATTGCGTCATTATTTATTGGTACTCAAAAATTGCCCGCTGGGCGGGGTTACAGCGGTTTTAGAACCCGCTCTCCGCCCAGTTGTTTAAAGTAGATCTCGGCGCCATCTTGTTGCATGGCGCGGGCGGCATCGGCCCAGGCGCGGATGCCCAGTTGGCTGGGGCTTTTGGCGGCCAGGCCGGCTTGTTGCACCGCCTGTGCCAGGGCGGTTTGGCTGGCGGGCAGTGAAAGCAGCAGTGCCTCGCAGCGCAGGTGGGTGGCTTCTGCCTCTACGGCCCCCAAAAGGGATTGCAGCGCGTTATGCAGCGCAGGGCCGGCCAGGTTGGGCAGGGCAAACAGGTGGGTAACGCGGGCAATAAAGTTCTCGGCGTACCAGCCGGCCACTGCCTGGGTGGCGTGTTCTTCCTTATAAAACCAAAAGGCACGGTCGTCGGTGGGCACAAAGGCGTGGCCGGTGCCGGCGGCGGCTTCGATGAAGGCATCCAGCTGGGGCAGTTCGCCTGGGCGGTAACGGCGCAGGGGGCTTTCGGCGGCCAGCGCGGCGGCTTGGCGGTGGGCCTGAAGCAACCGGGCATGGGCATCGCTCACCTGTTTCCAGGTATCGCCGGGGCTGCCGCTGTTGTCGATCACCAGGTCGGCCTGGGCGCGCTTGGCGGCGTCATCGCCCTGAAAGCCGATCCGCTGTCGGGCATCGGCCTCGGAGAGGCCGCGCCTGGAGACCAGGCGCTGTTGGGCGACCTGTGCCGGCACGCTTACAACCCAAACCGCGGCGCACAGGTCGCGCAGGGGGCCTTCCAGCAGTTTTACGGCTTCTATGGCAACCAGCTCTTGCGGTCCGTCAAGGTTCTCCAAAATGGTATGGATGGCCTGGCGCACCAGCGGGTGGATGATCGATTCCAGCAGGCGCATGGCATCGGCATCGGCAAAGGCAATGCGGCCCAACTTGCTTCGGTCGATCTGGCCATCCGCGTCCAGGACGTAATCGCCAAAGGCCTGAACGATCGGTTGGTAGGCAGGGGCATCTTTTTGGGTGACACGCCGGCTAATGGCATCAGCATCGATGATGAAGGCGCCTTTTTGTTCCAACATTTTTAGCACCAGGCTTTTGCCGCTGCCAATGTTGCCGGTAATGCCAAGGATGAACCTGCCGGGGGGGATGTCGCTCAACGCCTGCTCCTGTGAACTTTGCGGGTAGATACCAACTATCAGTATAAATCATTTTAGCCGGATGAAGGCGAGATGTCAAAAAAAAGGTGTGGCGATGGGGTTGAAGCACCTTGGGATGGCTTGGGATAGGAGGGATTTACTAAGAACAGCGGTGCCAGAAAGCCATTGAAATAGGAGATGCCAAAGGTGTAAACCGGCCTCTCCCTGAACAGGATACGTACCTGTGCCGGCAAAAATGGCACTGGATGAGGGGCCTTGATCTACCCGCGATGGAGCGGGTTTTCTTGCCAGGGGGCTGGCAAGTGGCGATGGCCACTGGTGGCAGATCAAAGTCGCATAACGGGCAGAAAAGTTCGAGACGACCAGGGAGGAGATGCTGAAAGCGCTCCTAAATTGTGCTATTTATCACAAAGACAGGTGCCAATTGTCAATACTCCTTATGACCACCCAAAGATAGAATTAGCTCATGCCGAGCCTGGCGACAATCGAATAGCCGAGACCTTGCCTCCTTATACAGATCGTTCAACCCATTAAACCTTTGAGGATGGACCCAATGCGGATAACAAAGCTGCTTGTTTCGTTGATACTGATGATGTACGCGATTGGAGTTGGGGAGGTAAAGGCAGCCCCGCATTTGGCCGGACCAACCGATGATTTTGTTTTTACGGTAGATGTGGGTAATACCACTTTTAGCTACACCATCGTAAAAGACGCCTCCACTACCGGCTACAACTACAATGTAGATTGTAACAACGACCTTGTGTTTGAATCCAGCGCAAATAGCGGCTCTTATACGTGTGTGTATGCAACCGGGGGAAGCCATACCATACGTGTAAGAGACAATACCGGCCTTGGTACGGGTTATCCCAAATTTTCCTTTAATGTTGCCGAAGCGGGAGAAATTAAGACCATTGACCAATGGGGTACCTCAAAATGGAAGTCGTTTGCCTATGTGTTATTAGGGGCCTCCAACGCCAACATTGTGGCTACCGATGTGCCAGACCTGCGTTTGGTAACCTCCTTTGATCGATCTTTTACCTCTTCAGGGGTACTAACACCCGACCTTTCCGGTTGGGACACCAGCAATGTCACCAATATGTATTCCTTGTTTTCCAACGATCGCAACTTTAATGGCAACGTTAGCACCTGGGATACAAGCAATGTAACCACCATGCAAAGCGCTTTTAGTAGCAATAATAGCTTTGCGGGCGACCTAAGCTCGTGGAACACTGGCAATGTAACCAATATGAGCAATATGTTCATTGCGGCGAATGTATTTAATAGTGATATCAGCGGTTGGAACACCTCCAAAGTGACGAATATGAGCGGAATGTTCAACAGCGCCATTGGGTTTGAACAAAATTTGGGCAGCTGGAGCATTGCCAGCCTAACCAATGCCACAAACATGTTTCAATACGTAACACTAAATACCAGCAACTACGATAGCCTGCTGCAAGGTTGGGCAAATCAGGCCATCCTTCAAAATTCTGTACCTTTTTCAGGTGGATACAGCAAATACTGCGCCGGAGAGGTAGGCCGGAGCAAGCTGATCAATACGTATGGCTGGACCATTACCGATGCCGGCCGAGACGCAAATTGCCCAACTGCCTTTGGTAAAACTACCCCGGCAGATGCCGCCACCGATGTTAGCCCATCCACGACCTTTGAGTGGGCTGCCAGCACGATTGCAACCGGTTACGAGTACTGCGTAGATACCCTGGATAATGATCAATGTGACGCAAGCTGGGTAAGTAACAACAGCACCAGTACCACAGCAGAATTGGCGCCCAACACCAGTTACTATTGGCAGGTTAGGGCTATCAAATCATCGCTACGCCTGGAGGCAAATGCGGAAGCCTGGTACCACTTTACCACCGGAAATCCACCGACGGCTACCGCGACGCTGACAGCGACTGCGACCGCGACCGCGACCGAGACGGCGACGCCGACCGCGACCGAGACGGCGACGCCGACCGCGACCGCTACCGCGACGGCGACTGCTACCGCGACCGCGACAGAGACGGCGACTGCTACGGCGACCGAAGTGCCACCAACCGCTACCGCGACCTCTACGGCGACACCGACAGCGACCGCCACCGCTACCGCGACAGCGACCGCCACCGCTACCGCGACCGCGACGCCGACCGCTACCGCCACCGCTACCGCGACGGCTACGCCGACCGCGACAGCGACCGAAGTACCACCAACCGCTACCGCGACGCCGACCGCCACCGCTACCGCGACGGCTACGCCGACCGCTACCGCCACCGCTACCGCGACGCCGACCGCGACTGCAATCCCTGCCTTGGAGCCAATTTCACCTTCTGGCCAAATCCTTGAAACGTCAGACCTGGTGCTTCGCTTTGTACCGGTTGCCAACGCGAGTTCCTATTTGGCCGAGATCAATGTTGGCATCAAGTTATGGAAATCTTTTGAAATACCGGCAAGCGTTTGCATAGACAACATTTGTAGCTTCCATACCCTTACAAACACAACTGTGGGGGTTTATAAATGGAGGGTGAGGGCTAAGGTAAACAATGCCAATACTTCTTTTAGTGCTTACAAAAGTTTTTCTGTCACCAAATTAGCGCCCATCACCCCGGTCGGTGTGGTCAATTCTTCCCACATTCTCTTTCAGTGGAATGACATACCGGGAGCGGAGCAATACAAGGTGATCATCCCCACCAGTTTCTCTTCTACTGAGAGCAACTATTTTGATCCCGCGGATTGCCAAAACAAAATATGTACCATTGACCCCAATCGCGAGTATCCGTATGGCACATATAGTTGGTCGGTACAGGCCAAGGTTGGCGGCGTATGGATGCCTGCTGTCAAGACCACATACCACACCATCGACCTGCGCCTGATCGAGCCGGAAGGGAATATCCTTACGGATAGACCGGTATTCCGTTGGACGTACTCGCCAGGAGTAACCGAATATAACTTTGAATATTGGCAAAGAGACAGAAAAATTGGCGGGTTTTTCTTGCCGGCCAACACCGTTTGTGATTTCAACCTAAAAACATGTTCCTATACCCTTGCGGCCGCCATTAACACAATGGAACAAAGTTGGAGGGTGCGAGCGAAGATCGGCGATGTTTATTCTGGGTTTACCTCCGAAAAACTCATCCGCTTCATTAAATTGGAAGCCCAATCGCCATCGGATGTGATGGATACAGATACATTTACCTATCAGTGGACCCATATCACAGCGGCTGATAAGTACGAGATCAACATCCCAGACGCGAATAACCTTATGGAAGCGAAGACCATCCTTCCTGATGCCTGTAACGATCATGCCTGTGAGTATGACCCAGGCATTGGTTACCCGTATGGTTCGTATTCCTGGCAGGTGCGGGTTATGGTCAATGGGCAATGGATGCCTTGGACCAGCCTGAAAAAATTCCACCTGATCGATCTCAACCAGATTTCACCGATTGGGAATACCATTCTGGCACGGCCAGCCTTCCAGTGGACGTACTCTGCTGGGGTCACTGAATACAATATTGAGATCTACGAGACGGTGAAGAAAATGGTGGATGTTACGGTATTGGCATCTGCCAATTGCAACGCAGCCATCGGTTTATGTTCTTACACCAGAGATGTTGATGAACCAAACGCCACCCGAACCTGGCGCATTCAGGCAAAAATTGGCACAGCTATGTCTGGTTTTACCAGCGCGCAGACGTATCGGTATGTAAAATTGGTGCCAAGCAGCCCAAAGGGGGTGTTCAATGGTACCGATGTAACCTATCAATGGACCAATATCCCCGGCGCGCAAAAGTATGAGATCAGCATCCCCAATGCCAGCAACGCGATGCAAACCTATACGATCGAACCAGATCAATGCTCTGGCGCCACCTGTACCTATGATCCAGGCACAACGCTCAATTTTGGCACTTACAATTGGCGGGCTCGGGTAATGGTAAACGATAGCTGGATGGCGTGGACGGAGCCAGTCGCTTACAGCGTCATCGATCTGCGACCGATCGCGCCAGCTGGTGATATTTTGACCAACAAACCAACCTACCAGTGGAGTTACACTCCTGGTGTTTCAGATTACGTGATTGAGTTGTGGCAGTTGAACAAGAAAGTAATTGCATATGATTTAAAGGCCGCAACGGTGTGCAACCCTGGCACCAAGATGTGTTCGTATACTGAGGTGGAGGGTGTGAACAGCATCCCGCATCGATGGAGGATCAAAGCCCTTGTTGGCAACGTTTGGTCTGCCTTTACCAGCGAAGTGACCTTCCGTTGGATCAGGCTATCTGCCATCAGCCCGCGAGATGTAATGAATACCCAGGACATCACCTTCCAATGGACAAACTTGCCTGGCGCCGAAAAATATGAGATCCAAATTCCAAACACGTCTGGAAGTTTCCAAAATATTTACGTGATGGCCAATACCTGCACAGAAAGCAAATGCGCATTTGCCCCCAACGTTACCTATAAGTATGGCACTTATTCGTGGCGGGTCCGCGCGTTTGTAAATGGCCAATGGTTGCCCTGGACTGGGTTAAATACCTACCACCTGGTAAGGCTGGTGGCTTCCGCGCCCATTGGTACTGGCTATGGCAGCAAACCAAATTTTGTCTGGACCTACTCCGCCGGTGTGGAAGAGTATGAGATCAAGATTTACAAGGGTACTACCCAGCTTCTGCGCCTCAAAACTGTCTATGTCGTCCCAAGCTCTGCATGCAACCCTGTTACATGCATCCTGCCATCGCCAATGACCTTCGCGCAAGGGTTCTTTAATTGGACACTGCGGGTAAAGATCGGCGGGGAGTGGTCCGGTTTCTCCTCGGGGGGTAATTTTTCGGTGGCCAAGGCCAGTGAAACCACTATGGCTGCGACCCCAACGGCAACAGCAGCGGCCTTTGTTTACCAGTGGCCGGTGGTGCCCAATGCCCAAAAGTATAAAGTGCCGGTTAGCCAATGGGTGCAGGGCGCGCAAGATGTAACGCTGCTGCCGGAAGATTGCCAGCCAAGCTACTGCCAGGCAAGCATACCTGTAAGGATGGCCGATTTTTGCCCTGAGGAGCATGTAATGGTGAAAATGTACGATGAATGGTTGCGTTGGGAGGAGGCCATACATTCCGACCCACAAACGCAATCGCCATTAGCACCGCAAGGGATCACCTATGATGCCGTTCCTTTATTTCGTTGGGAGCAGGCAGCGGGTGCCGAGCAATACACCATCCAGTTATTTTTGGCCCAAGACCATAGCCTGCTGAAAACGATCAAACTGGGCGCGGCAGATGTTGTGTGCAAACATGCTGTGTGCGAGTTTGTTTGGCCCATACCTTTGGAAGGCGGGCACTATTTGTGGCAATTAAAGGCAAAGGTAAACGGAAAGGATTCTACCGTGATACCCCTGACACCATTTGAGGTTGGCACAACCAAATAGGTGTACCATCGCCAAAAGAAGAAGCCCCCATCTTGTACAAGATGGGGGCTTTTGTTCTTCGATCGCGAGCCGGGTTTACTCAGCCATAAAGCCGTAGATGAAGTCCAGCACGTCTTGCTTATCCAGGCGGAAGACGCCGCCGGTGCCGGCACAGGTGCTGTTGATGCCGTAAGAGGTGACCGCCGCTACCAGGTTGCTATTGCCCAGGAAGTTGGGGCCGCCGCTATCGCCAAAGCAGGTTCCTCCGCTGCTGTGGTTGTTGCTCAGCAAGAAGCTGAACGGACCGGTAAAGCCGGGCACATCAGCCATGATCAGCCAGGGTTTGGCGACCATACGGGTGCGCAGGCGGCTTTCCTTCCAATTGGTAGCGTCGGGGAAGGCGGCTTGCAGGCCGTAACCGACCGCGGTGAAAGTGGTCTTCTTGCCGGTCTTGATGCCATCGAACTGGCCAGCGGTGGGCAGGGTACCAAAGCCGCCGCGGTCCACCGGGGTGGCCAGGCGCACCAACCCAACATCATGCAGCACAAAAGAGCCTTCGTGGAACTGCGGGTGGGTAGCGATCTCGGTGAACTCAATGCTGGTGGGTCCGCCGGTTGGGTAGCCCAGCTCAGGATGGCCTTGCAGGTCGCTCTCGAACCAAATGCGGCCGCCCGTAGCGCCGTCGGTACAATGGCCGGCGGTCAGCACAACGTCGGGGGCGATCAGCGTGCCGCTACAGCGCCAGCCGGGTTCGCCATCAACATCGAAGATGAGCAGGCCAACAAAGGGGTGGCCTTCGCCATCGGGGTCGCCATCGGTGATGGCGGCTGCCATGCCGACGGTGCTTAATAACATCATTACAACGAGCAAGGTGGTAAAGAAGATCTTTTTCATACGTTCCCTTTCCTTTGGGTGAAATGGAGCGGCCCTTTAACAAAAAAAGCCGCCGTGATGAAGGATCTTCGGCGGCCTGGCGATCTGCCCCGGCGAGGGCAGACCCATAGCTTTGCGTCGCCGCCTCGCGGCGGTTTTGCGTTTATCGGATACGGTGGTTGTACTTTGTAAAGGGTACA
>SXGT01346857.1_pt1 | contig 11790 bp, 13 predicted proteins | sample 3176221 | NCBI WGS metagenome assembly SXGT01 (sample SAMN11356862, study PRJNA531348) | freshwater metagenome | isolation source: freshwater sample F1-120 | place: China: Fuxian Lake, Yuxi | collected 2017-12-25
CTGCACCGAAGAGATGCCGAGGTCGAGGAGCGCTCCCTGGAACGCTCCGCGAAAACTGGCCGCTCCCGCTGCCGCCGCCGCCTCGTCGGCACGGTCGTACGGCGCATGCAGCGCCGAGAACCGTTCGCCGAAGTCGGCCAACTCCGCCGCCGTCTTCGCCAGCGTCGAGGCATCGCGATCGACCCCGACCAAGCTCGCCGTCGGCACACGCTCGAGGATCTTCCGCGCGTGACCTCCCCCGCCGAGGGTCAAGTCCAGGTATCGCCCACCCGGCCTCAGGTCGAGGAAGCGCAGGAGCTCCTCGACCATGACCGGAACGTGGCGCGTCTCACCCACCCGGACTCGCCCCCTCCCGCGTCCGACTCTCGCTGTCGGCGTCACGCACGGAAGATCCCCTTCGCGTGCTCTTCGTATCGCATCCCATTGCGGCCGTCCTGCGCTGCCCAGCGCTCCGGCGACCACAACTCGAGCCGGGTGTCGACGCCCACGAACAAGGCGTCGTTGCCGATCGCCGCGAAGTCGCGCAACTCCTTGGGCAGGAGCACGCGACCGGCCGCATCGACTTCGAGCTCGCGCGTCGAGGCGAAGAACTTCCGCGAGAAGGCGCGCGCCTCCTCGCTGCCGAGCGAGTTGGCCCGGACCTGCGCGACCACGGCGTCCCACTCTTCCGGGGGGAAGAGGAAGACGCAGCCATCGAGGCCTTGCGTCGCGAAGAACATCCGGGACTCGCCAGGCGCGCGGACGTGGTCGAGGAACTTCTTCGGGACGTTGAGTCGCCCCTTGGCGTCGATCGTGTGCTGGTACGACCCGACGAACACCAGGGAGCCCTCGCGACCATCCCGAAACCGACCCGCCGCCGCGTCTCACCTTGACGCACGACATCCTACCCCACTTCGACCCACTTGCAACCTGATTCTGACTTTCTGCGACTTTTCTTGTGGAATTCAGGGCGTCGACGCCCCACTGATGATGATCGGATTCAGAACCATCGCGTCGCAACTCGCGCGACGTTCGGTGGTTGGACGCAGCGGGGCGAACGGAGAGCGATCGCGTTCGGCGAGCACGCCTGCGATCACTCCGACCCGCGCGGTCGCGACCTCGGGGAGCATTGACCCACGAGCGCGCTGGAGCAGCCGGTTCGACGTCGAGGCGGATCGCGCTCGACGCGACGACGCGGCGCGACGATCAGCTGCCCGCGGCCGCTCCCGCGTCGACCGACGCCGGCATCTCCTCTTCCTCGATCGAACCGTCGATCAGCTCTTCGAGGCGGGCGCGCAGTGGCGGGAGGTCGGCCGGCGTCAGCAGCGGCGCGGGTGCGAGGAACCACTGCTCGATCGGTCCCGGCCGGCGCAAGCGAAGGAACTCCTTGCCCTCCTCGCTGACCAGGTCGACGAGCTTGAGGAAGCGCTTGCGGACCAAGAGCAGCGTGATCAGGTAGAGCAGCGATTCGCTGTCGCGCGGCGGCGCCTTCTGCCACGCCTCGAACACGCGCAGCAGTCGATCGAAATCGACCTTCTTCTTCTTCGGCGCGTGCTGCTGGAAGCGAGTCTCCCACCAGACGATCGTCACCGCGTCGGCCGGCTTGCAGCCGACGCAGACGTCGCGGCGGATCGCGCGCTCTTCCGCGTCGAGGGTGATCGCCGAGATCACCCGCTCGTCGTGAACGTAGGCCTTGCTGCAGAGGGCGCAGCGATCGCGGATGCGGTCGATCTTCCAGTCCATCGGACGCGCCTCACTCCTGCTGCGATCGCTCGACCAGGGCACGCCACGCTTCCGGCGTGTTGCCGGCCGGCCGCGCACCGAGGTTGGCGCCGAGGACACGGATCAACTCGTTCCAGACCCCGCCGGCGCGCGCATCGCGGGTGCTCGCGACGTGGTAGCGCGCCAGCGCATCGACGAGGCCGTTGCGCGCGCTCCGGGTGTGGGCGTTCAGCAACGCGGCCGCCGCCGCGACCACGACGTCCGGCTCCGGGTCGCGCAGCGCCACGACCAGGCCCGCCTCCACCGCCGGCACGAAGCAGTAGAGCGCGAGCGCCTCCGCCGCGGAGACCCGCACCGGGCGCTCGGGATCGCGTGCCAGGAAGTGGAGGACGTCGGCGAGAGGCACCGAATCGGCGTCGGTGCTGCCGTTCTCGGTCAACGAACGGACCGCCTGTGCGCGCACGAAGCCGTCCTTGTCGCCGAGCGCCGCGGCCAGCGCCGGCTTCGCGGCGGGGTCGTTCGGGCGGCGGCGCAGCAGCTCCGCCGCAACGCCCCGCACCTGCCATTCGGGGTCCTCGGCGAGGCGTGCGGCCAGAACCCCCGCCACCTTCGGAGCCTCGATCGTGGCGAGCGCCCGCAGCGCCGCGGTGCGCACCTGCAGGGCGAGTCGCCCCTCCTTCTGCGGCGCGGAGAGCTCGGCGAGCTCGCTCGTCGCGCGCAGCTCGGCGAGGGCGCCGGCGATCCGCTCGATCACCACGCCATCGACGCGCTCGCGCGCCCCGAGCCCGCGCAGCCCCTCTACGAGCGGCTCCACCGCCTCGGAACCGAACCAGGTCAGCTCGCGACGCGCGCGCTGCGACCGGTACGCCGTGCCGCTCCCGCGGCCGGCGGCGTCATCCGCGAGCAGCTCGCGCAGGAGGTTGTCGAGCAGGAGCTGCCGCTCGGCCGGCGGACCGGCGAGCCACTGCTCTCGCGCGCGCGGCCACCCCTCCTCCTCGCGGAGGTAGAGCTGCCACTCCTTGGCCAGCACCTCGTTCGGGCGCCGATCGGACGGCGCGGCGGCCGGGTCGCTGGCGCAACCGGTGAGCGCGAGCGCGGGGAGCGCGAGCGAGCGACTCCAGCGAGCCGCATTCGGGAGGTCACGAGCCATCCCGCAGTTCTCCCCGATCACGGCGGGTCGGGCAAGAGCGCGCCGGCCGGCGCGTTGATCGCGGTCATCGGGACACGCTAGAACGCGTCCGGCGAGCTGCCGCCGGCGCCGCGCGCGCCGCCGGCAACCTGGGGAGAAGTCCGATGGCGACGCCGGTCCGCTGCGTCCACCTCCATGTCCACAGCCACTTCTCGCTGCTCGACGGCAATCCGACCATCCCCGGACTCGTCGCGGCCGCGAAGGATGCCGGCATGGACGCGCTGGCGCTGACCGACCACGGCAACCTCTACGGCGCGGTCGAGTTCATGCGCGAGGCGAAGGCGGCCGGCATCAAGCCGATCCCCGGAATCGAGGCCTATGTCGCGCGCAAGAGCCGCAAGGAGAAGAGCGGCGGCGACAGCGGCAACTTCACCGACCACCTCACCCTGCTCGCCGCCTCCAAGGAGGGCTGGCAGAACCTGATGAAGCTGACCAGCTACAGCTACGTCGAGGGCTTCTACCGCAAGCCGCGCATCGACAAGGAGCTGCTGGCGAGCCACTCGAAGGGACTGATCGCGCTGTCGGGCTGCCTGTCGGGCGAGGTGGCGCGCGCCGTGCAGCACGCCGATCGCAAGGACGCCATCGCGGCGGCGCGCCGCTGGCAGGAGATCTTCGAGCCGGGCAGCTTCTATCTCGAGGTGATGAACAACGGCCTCGAGCGGCAGGACCTCGTGCGCGCGGCGCTGCGCGACATCGCCACCGAGACCGGCCTGCCGATCGTCGGCACCTCCGACGTCCACTACCTGAAGCGCGACGACGCGCGCGCGCAGGAGGTGATGCTGGCCATCAACACCGGCAACACGATGCAGGACACCGACCGCATGCGGATGGAGACCGACCGCTTCCACTTCCGCACCGGCGACGAGATGGCGGAGGCGTTCGCCGACACTCCCGGCGCGCTCGAGCGCACCTGCGAGATCGCGGATCGCTGCGGCTTCCAGCTGAAGCTCGGCGAGATGCACCTGCCGACCTTCGTGACGCCGGACGGCAGCTCGCCGGACCAGTACTTCCGCACGCTGTGCGAGGCAGGCGTCCGGCGCCGCTATCCGGTCATCGACGAGAAGGTGCGCGCGCGCCTCGAGCGGGAGATCGAGGTCATCACCCAGATGGGCTTCGTCTCCTACTTCCTGATCGTCTCCGACTTCATCCGCTATGCGCGCGAGGCGGGCGTGCCGGTCGGGCCGGGGCGCGGCTCGGCGGCGGGCAGCATGGTGGCGTACTGCCTCGGGATCACCAACGTCGACCCGCTGCGCTACGACCTGCTCTTCGAGCGCTTCCTCAACTCGTCGCGCGTGTCGATGCCCGACATCGACGTCGACTTCGCGCAGGACCGTCGCGAGGAGGTGATCGCCCACGTGCGCGACAAGTACGGTGCCCCGCTCGTCGCCCAGATCATTACCTATGGCAAGTTGCAGGCGAAGGCGGCACTGAAAGACGTCGCCCGGGTGTGCGACCTGTCGTTCAACGACTCCGACCGGATCACCAAGCTCGTCCCCGAGGTGCTCAACATCACCATCGACGACGCGCTCAAGCAAGAAGCCAAGCTGAGGCACTTGCAAACGACGGAGCCGCGCACCTCCCGGGTGATCGCGCTCGCCCGCTCGATCGAGGGCGCGGTTCGGCAAACCGGTGTGCACGCGGCGGGCGTCGTGATCGCTGACCGCCCGCTGGTGCAAATCACCCCGCTCTACCGAGACGGTCCCGAGGGTGGCCCCGTCGTCCAGTACGACATGAAGTCGGCGGAGAGCATCGGACTCATCAAGTTCGACTTCCTCGGTCTCAAGACGCTCGACCAGGTGCGCGACGCGGTCGACATGGTCGAGCGAAACACCGGGCAGAAGGTCGACATCGCCCGTGTAGACGAGGACGACCCAGCCACCTGGGCGCTGTTGCAGCGCGGCGACACCTTCGGCGTGTTCCAGGTTGAAGGCGAGGGCATCCGCGGCATGCTCACCAAGCTCCGCCCGGCCTCCCTGGAAGACCTCGTCGCGGCGGTGGCGCTCTACCGCCCGGGGCCGCTGTCGAGCGGCATGGTCGACGACTTCATCGACCGCAAGCATGGTCGCAAGCTGGTGGAGTACGCCTTCCCCGAGCTGGAGCCGATTCTATCGAGCACCTACGGCACGATCGTCTATCAGGAACAGGTCATGCAGTGCGCCCAGGTGCTCGCCGGCTACAGCCTCGGCGAGGCCGACCTGCTCCGGCGGGCGATGGGCAAGAAAGACGCGGTGGAGATGGGTCGGCAGAAAACGCGATTCGTCAACGGCGCCGTCGCCGCGGGTCACAACGAACAAAAGGCGAGCGACCTCTTCGACCTCCTGGCGAAGTTCGCCGAGTACGGGTTCAACAAGAGCCACTCGGCCGCCTACGGCTTCGTGGCCTTCCAGACGGCCTGGCTCAAGGCCAACCACCGCGCCGAGTACATGGCCGCGCTCATGAGCATCGACGCGGGCAACAGCGACAAGGTGCTGGTGTACGTTGGCGACTGTCGGCGAGCGAGCATCAAGATCCTGCCCCCCGACGTGAACGCCAGTCTTGGTCGTTTCGACGTGCCGCGCGAAGACCGACGCTCGATTCGGTTCGGCCTGCACGCGGTGAAGGGGGTGGGCGAGGGCGCGGTGGAGGCGATCGTCGTGGCCCGCGCAGGGGGACGGTTCACGGATCTCATGGACCTGCTCCGGCGGGTCGACGCGAAGAAAGCGAACAAGAAGGTATGGGAGTCGCTGATCAAGTCGGGGTCGCTCGACAGCTTCGGCGAGCCGCGGGCCCGGCTGGCCGCCGCGCTGGAAGACGCCATGGCCGCCGCCTCCGAGGAGCAGGCCCAGAAAGCGAGTGGGCAAACGTCGTTGTTCGGTGGCGCCGCCGTCCAGCGCCCTGCCTTCCGCATGCCGACGGTCGGCGAGTGGACGGTGGGTGAGCGGATGAAGGCGGAGAAAGAGGCCCTCGGCCTGTTTCTCACTGGCCACCCGGTGTCGGCCTTCGCCGCGGAGATCGAGAGGCTGGGCTTCAAACGCGTGGGCGACGTGCCGCTTTTGCCCATCAGCGAGCGCAAGTTTGGTCGCGCGGAGGATGCCAAAGGCGACGGCGCGGTCTCGATCTGCGCGATTGTGGTGAGCAAGCGCGTGATCCGGAACAAGAACGGCGATCCGATGTGCTTCGTCACCTTCGAAGACATGGACGGCACCGTCGATGGCACTCTTTTCGCCGATGTGCTCGCACGATCTCAGGCGGCGCTCGACTCGGGACGTCCGCTGGCGGTGCGCGCACGCGTGGAGCAGCGGGAGGGCAAGCCTCGGGGTCTGCGCGTGCTCGGCCTGGAGCTCATGGAAGACCTCCGCGAGCGGGTCGTCTCCAAGGTGGAGATCCGCCTGAGAAGCGGGGAGTTGACCGACGACAGCCTCGCGAAGCTCCGGGAGCTTGTGGCGCAGAGCACGGGCGAGTGCCGAACCAAGATCCTGGTCAATGGCGAGGGTTACGCCGCGACGCTGCGCGTGGGGCGCCGCTTCAGCGTGCGGGCCACGCCCAAGTTTGTCGATGGGGTGCGCTCCCTGTTCGGCCGCACCGACGCGCTCGTGCTCGAGGAGTAGGCAACCATGCTGTTCATCATCGCAAGCGCCTTCGCCTACGACCCGGTCATCGAGGCCGTGGGCGACGGCTTCATCGACTGGACCGGCATGCGCGTCGTGGCCAAGTCCGAGGGCCGCGCCACCACCGGGGCGATGACCAACCTGGAGGCCCTCGAGGGCGACGCGAGGGCGCAGCTACGGCCCACCTTCGAGCGGGTGGCGCGCGGCGTGCGCCTCGATCGCGACCGGGTGGCCGCGGCCTTGCTCGACGGCGGGGATCTCGTGGCCGACCGGCTCGACGCCAACCTCGCCTTGTGGGAGGTGTACGAGGCTCGGTACCTCGCGAGCGGCGGGGTGGAGCTCGACGCGGCGCTCTCCCTGCAATCGTGGCTGAGGCCCGCGCTCGTGAAGCTCGCCCAGGCGCCGGAGGTGTCGCGACCACAGGGGGGGGCGAGCGGCGTCGTGATCGACGCGCGGGGAACGGGCCTCGAACCGGCGATCGCCCCGGAGCTGCTCGACGAGACCGGCGGCCACCTCTATGGCATCGTGGACATGACGGCTTACGCGGCGAGCGTTCGCGGTCCGGTGGTGTACGTGAGCGACGCGGCCGACCCCGCGGCGGCGAAGCGGGCGGGGACTGCTCCCGTTTTCGTGGACGCCATGGCGGCGAGGAGCGGGGTCGACATCGTGCTCGGCGCGGAGGCGGCGGCCGCGCTGCGGGAGCTCGCTGCGTCGAGCGACGCCCTGTCTCGGGGCGCCGTGGTGGTGGTGGTGGATTGATGCTGCGCCGCTCCAACCACGTCGGCGCCGGGGCGCGCTTGCTTCCGGCCAGGAGGGCGTCGTCGCGACGTGAGCCCGCTTCGCCCGCGCGCAGCTACCTCGGTTGGGGGCTGGTTGCCGCCGTGGTGGTCGCGGGGCTCCTCTACCTCACGTGGTCGGTCATCTCGATGCTCTTCGCGGCGGCGGTCTTTGCCTGGCTGCTCGACGGGCCCGTTCGAGCCGTGGAGCGACGCGGTCTCTCGCGGCAAACTGCTTGCTTCGTCGTGGGCCTGGGGCTGGTGGCGGCGGCGGTAGGGGTGATGGTGGTGATCGTCCCCAGGGTGGTCACCCAGGTGGCGGAACTATCCACGAATATCGTCCCCTATGTGCAGCGACTCTCGGAGAACCTGGGCCCATGGGTGGCGATGGCCGAGGCGCGCCTTGGCGTGCACGTGCCGGTCGATATGAACGAGCTGGGCCAGGAACTCCCCGGCTTGCTGAAGCGGATCTCGCCGGACGTGCGTGCCCGCGTGCAAGAGTGGCTGCAGACGGCGGCGCAGAGCAGCCTGTCGCTGGTGCTCTCGTTCTTGTCGCTCTCGCTTCTTCCCTTGTTCACCTTCTACCTGCTTCGTGACTGGCCGGAGATTCTCACCGGCATCGACGGCCTCGTGCCCGCGAGGTTCCGTCCCACGGTGCAGACGATGTCGTCGCAGATCGACGAGCGCCTCAGCGGCTTCGTGCGTGGCCAGCTCACCGTGGCGGCGGTGCTGGGGCTCGTCTACTCCACCGGTCTCCTGGTCACTGGGATCGACCTCGCGATCACGGTCGGGATGCTCGGCGGGGCCTTGTTCCTGGTCCCCTACATCGGCACCCTCGTTGCGGGTGGCCTGGCGGTGGTGCTCGCCCTCCTGGAGTTTGGCCTCGACTGGCACGTCGTCGCGGCCGCAGCGGTGTTTGGCGCAGGACAGCTGCTCGAGGGCACCTTCCTCACCCCGTGGCTGGTGGGCGACCGCGTGGGGCTCCACCCGATGATCGTGATGGTGGCACTCATCGTGGGGGGGAACGTGCTCGGCATCTGGGGACTGGTCCTCGCCGTGCCGGCGACCGCCGCGCTGGCCGTGGTGGGCAGCCATCTCCACGCACGCTGGAAGGCGAGCCGAACGTACAGTGGCGCGTGATTGTCGAGTGGCTGGGGACGGTTCCGTATCGAGACGCGCTGTCGCGACAGCGAGAGTACCGCGACCGGGTGATCGCGGGCGACGCGCCCGAGGCGCTGTGGCTGCTGGAGCATCCGCCGGTGATCACCACGGGGAGGCGCGGCGCCGGCGTCGATGCCGAGGCCGTGGCGAATGCAGGCTTCGAGCTGGTTGAAAGCGAGCGCGGGGGCCTTGCCACCTGTCACGAGCCCGGCCAGCTCGTGGGCTACGTCTTTCGGCGTTGCGACAGCGGTGTTCGAGCGCTGGTCTGCGCCCTGGAGGCCGGGATTGTCGCCGCCTGCGCAGACATGGGCGTGCAGGCCGCGCGACGCGAGGGCTACCCCGGTGCATGGTCTCCGGGCGGGAAACTCTGCGCGATCGGGCTCCATGTTCGCCGCGGCGTGAGCATGCACGGTTTCGCGCTCAACCTCGTCAACGACCTTCGTGGCTTCGAGTTGATCGTGCCCTGCGGGCTCCCCGGTGCCGGGGTGAGCAGCGTGTTTCGCGAGGTGGGGACATCGCCGACGCCGATCGAGGCCGCGCCGCGGGTGGGGGACTTCGTCGCCCGTGCGCTCCACAAAAACGTGCCGGCCTGCCTGACGACCGTTGACGACCGCCGCGCCCGGGAGTAGAAGCCGCCCCCACAGGCACGTAGCTCAGCGGCAGAGCATCGCCCTGACACGGCGAGGGTCGACGGTTCAAATCCGCCCGTGCCTACCATTTCCTTCGCAATCACCGGTCCAAGGAGAGTTTTTGCGCCCACCGTTTCGCCGTGACCCCCAGCTCCCACCTGAACGCAACGAACCTCGAGTCAACGAACGAATCCGCGTCCCGCGGGTGCTGGTCATCGACGACGCAGGCGAGAAGCTGGGCGAGATGGACACGATGGACGCGTTGGCGCTGGCGCGCGAGCGCGGGCTCGATCTGGTCGAGGTGGCGCCGATGGCGCGCCCGCCCGTGTGCAAGGTCGCTGATTTCGGCAAGCTCAAGTACGAAAAAAAGAAAAGGGAGGCTGAGGCCCGCAAACACCAGGTCGTCGTCGAGGTGAAGGAGATCAAGCTCCGCCCCAAGACCGACGATCACGACTTCGACGTCAAGCTCCGCGCTGTGGAGCGTTTCCTTGCCGAGGGCGACAAGGTGAAGGTCACGGTCCGCTTCCGCGGCCGCGAGATCGCTCACCGCGACATCGGCGAAGATCAATGCCGGAGACTAGCTGAACGCCTCGGCGCTGCCGCCGTAGTCGAACAGATGCCCCGGATGGACGGCAAGCAGATGGTGATGCTCCTCGCTCCTGGCAAGAAGAAATAGGAGATTCAGATGCCCAAGCAAAAGACCAACAAGGCCGCCGCCAAGCGTTTCCGCGTCACCGGCACCGGCAAGATCAAGTACAAGAAGCGCGGCCTGCGCCACAACCTCGAGCACCAGAAGAAGGACAACAAGCGCCGTCTTCGCCAGGCTGGCTACATCGACAGCACCAATCACGACCAGGTCAAGGCCCTCATTCCCTGGGAATAGGGTCGCCTCGGTCGGACGAACGTCCCCCTGCCGTTACCGCCCACCCGCAGCTGCGGGTGTTTGCTGGGAAGCGGCCAAACAAACGGAGTTGACACATGGCACGTATCAAGCGCGCGGCGCTTTCTCGCGTTCGCAAAAACCGTCTCTACAAGCGCGTCAAGGGCTTCTTCATCGGCCGCCAGCGCCTGCGCCAGGCGATGGAGCACAGCGACCGCGCCAAGCGCTTCGCCTTCGCCGGCCGCAAGCAGAAGAAGCGGCACTTCCGCGGCCTCTGGATCTCGCGTATCAACGCGGGGCTGGGTCCCACGGGCCTGAACTACAGCCGTTTCGCCCACGGGTTGAAGCTGGCTAACATCCAGATCGACCGCAAGATCCTCGCCGATCTCGCGCTCAACGACCCGGCGGGCTTCAGCGCTGTGGTGGAGCGCGTCAAGGCGGCGCTCTGATCGGTTTCGCGGCGATCCTGCTCGGTGCCCTCCTCGCTTGCGAGGAAGACGCCGAGCCCACCTACGAGCAGTACAACGCCGACGACGAGTCGGTGACGATCGAGGTGGGTGCCGAGGAAGAGCTGCCTGAGGTGGCGACTGCGCTCCACTCGTCTACCGGCGAGGTCGAGATCGGCTCCGCCACGGTGACGCCCGGCGGGGGACCCATCGGCACGCAGCACACGATCATCGTCGAGGTGTACGACGAGTACGCCTCCGACATCGCCCGCACCTCGGTGCGGACCTCTTCCGGCGACCGCGGCGACGACGAGTACGACCTCGACGCGGACAGCACCGGCGAGGGGATCTGGAAGATCGAGATCCAGTCTGTTGGCGAGGACGACGAAGTGCGAGAAGATACGCTCACCTTCCGCCTCTGGAAGGAAGTGGTGGAAGAGGACGATGGCGGATGACGCGCGACAATCCCCCGAGGCCCCTCGCGCGGCGCGCAGCAGGGCCCGTGCGCGAACGCTGACCAAGTCGAAGCTGGTCGACACCCTCGTGGAGACGAGCGGCCTGCCGCGCGCTGACGCCTCGGCGCTCCTGGAGAGCCTGCTGGAGACGATGAAGGACACCCTCGCCGACGGCGAGAACCTGAAGGTCTCGGGTTTCGGCAGCTTCATGGTGCGCACCAAGGCGGCGCGGCGTGGACGCAACCCGCAAACCGGCGGCACGATCACCCTGCCGAGGCGCCGGGTGCTCACCTTCAAGCCTTCGCGCAAGCTCCGAGAGCTGCTGGCCAGCAGCCCGAAGCGAAACTAGGGATGTCAGCGGATATCCCCGACAAGCTCTTCTTTCGCATCGGCGAGGTGGCGGAGCTGGTTGGCGTCGAGTCCCACGTCTTGCGCTACTGGGAGACGGAGTTCAAGATCCGGCCCCAGCGATCGAGCGCCGGGCAGCGTCTGTACCGTCGGCAGGAGGTGCAGCGTTTCCTCCGCGTGCGGCAGCTCCTCCACGAGGAAGGCTACACCATTGCCGGCGCGCGCAAGGCGCTGGCCGAGGCCATGGGCGAGGCGCCGCCGAAGCCCACCGTGGGCGTGGAGATGGACGCGCTCCGCGACGCCTTGCGGCGCGTGCGCAAGCTCCGCGACGACATCCGCCTGCTCGCCGCGGAGATGGGCTAGGCGCCAGCTTGACGATCCCCGTCGCGGGGATAGATGGGCGCCGTCCGGGGTGTAGCGCAGCCTGGTAGCGCACCTGAATGGGGTTCAGGTGGTCGCAGGGTCAAATCCTGTCACCCCGACCATCGATAGAACGCCCGCTTTTCCGATGCGGAGAGGCGGGCGTTATCGCGACTGCCAGCCGCGAACCTACGTTCTGCGAGTTCGAATCCGGTCGGTCCAGTACCCGGGTTTGCGACGGGTGTGGGCGACGGCGAC
>SXGT01519627.1_pt1 | contig 11790 bp, 7 predicted proteins | sample 3176221 | NCBI WGS metagenome assembly SXGT01 (sample SAMN11356862, study PRJNA531348) | freshwater metagenome | isolation source: freshwater sample F1-120 | place: China: Fuxian Lake, Yuxi | collected 2017-12-25
CATGTTGTCGGCGAAGACGGTGGCCTTGTCGGCCTTGCCCGCGCCCTTGGTGTCTTCGAGCACGACGATTTTGTCGTGCGCGGCCTGGCCGGGTTCGATTTGCGGATAGACCTCGCTGCTGGCGACCCAGAGGCGGCCCTGTGCGTCGAAGTTGATTTGGATGGGCTTGGCGAGGTGCGGATTCTCGGCCCAGAGCGTGATCTCGAGGCCGTCGGCCACGGTGAACTCGGGCCGCGGCTGCGGCGTGTGTTTGGCGGCGGCGGCCTTGCCGAGCAGCGCGGCGGGCTGGAGCTCCGGGCCGGGCTTGAAGCTGGCGTCGTTGAGATGCTTGCACAGCTCGCGAATCTTCTTCTCCTCGCCAGCGATGAGCGGGTCGAACTGCGGCATCTCGACGGCGTTCTTGCCCTGCTCGCGTTTCCGGAAGCCGAAGATGTAGGCCATGTTCGCCGGGCGCGAGCGGTGGAAGTAGAACTCGTTTTTGCGAAGGATGACTTGCTGAGCAACCCGGGTGGCGGCGCTACGTTGAGCCGTCATCCATGTGCCGTGGGGGTTGTTGAAAAGTCCCTGTTCAATGGCGTGCGCAATCCATGTGAAGCCCGAGTCGTTCAAGTGAATGCCATTGTCCGTCCGCGTGCGACCAGGCTCCAACGACGGCGGAGGAACCTCGAATAGGTTGAGGAACCGAGCCGCCTTATCCTTCGCGATGCTCTCGACCGTGCGGGAGAGGGCGGCGAGTTGCTCATTGTGCTTCGCCGGGTCCGGCAGCGGCGCAGGCAATTTCTCGTGCTTGATAGGCGAGAGCAGCACGAACCGGCACCCCGGCGAGAGCTTCTCAATCGTGTCCAGCAACCGCTCGTAGTCGGCCTTGAACTTGGGCAGCCCCGCCGCGCCCGCGAAGGACGCCGCCATGCCGTAGCCGATGAAGGCCACCGTCGGCTTGGTTTCCTCGATTTGTTTCTGGAGCAACTTCCATCCTTCGCCCGCCGGCTCGTTGCCCGCTTGCCCGAGCGAGAGGCCGAGGCGCGACTCGCCATCCGGCAGGTCCGCGCTCCAGCCGAGGTTGCGGAAGGTGACGTTGCGGTCCGGGAAGCGCGTGGTGAGCATCAACTCGATCCAGCCGTGATGCTGCTCGCGCTCGATGAGCGTGTCGCCGAGGAAGATCACACGGTCGCCATCCTTGAGCTCGAAGGGCGCGGCGGCGCGGGTGGAAGTGAGAGCGGCGCACGCGAGCGCTAGCAGGAAGAGCAGGGCTGGCAGGCGTGCCGGCGGTTTCCAACCGCCGTCGGGCGTGCGTAAGGTTCGGAGCGGCGACTGGAAGTCGTCGGCACGGCGGAGGGGTGGCGTCACGGACGGCGATTGCAAATCGCCGGCACGGGGGGCGGAGAAAATCCATCGGGTCATAGTGGCCATGAGCGTGCCAAACGAGCGCGGGAAGGGAAGCGGGAAGTTGCGTGCGCGTGGCGACAGGCGCATCTCAGCTTCTTGCCGACGATCGGGTGGAGCGGACACGGGCGGGCTGACAGAAAGAAAAGGACAGATAGAAGGGAACTAGTTTCTGCCCCCTTATACCAAATACGGATAGAACCTGTTCAAACGCTCTGGATCGGCGAGGCCGTTCTCCCTCACCCCGGCCCTCTCCCGCTGGGCGAGGGAGCTACGCAGTCTGCGGTTCGTGAACGCGCAGCTCAACTGCGATGCGAGCGGGGGCGAGTGGTCCCCCTCTCCCTGCGGGTGAGGGCCGGGGTGAGGGAGCTAGTGTCCAGTCGCCAGCCGAGTGATTATGCCAGCCTCCATCCGTGGTTGGTATTATTTCTGTCAGTCGCGGGTGCATGGCCTTCGGCCACCTTCTTCCCCCGCTGCGCGAAGGGAGAAGGCGTGAAGCGTGGCTCACTTCGCGGCCCGCTCAGGCTCCGACGCTGGCCATCTCCTCGTTGGTGAGGGCGTTGAGGATCTTGAACTGCTCGGCGTGGAAGACGGGGTCGGCACGGAAGGTGAGCTTGCCGAAGAACTTCTTCTCCATGTCTATGAGGATCTGCTCGTCCTCCTTGCGCAGGCGCTCGAGGACGGTGGGGTGCGAGACGACGCGAAGCTGGAAGTCCTCGTCGGTGCGCGGGCGCTTCTTGAGGATCTCTTGGAGCTTGCGCTGGATCTCCACGCTCATGGTCAGGGCGCTCTTCACCTTCGCGCGGCCTTTGCAGTAGGGGCAGTCCTGATAAACGGTCGAGCGGATGCTCTCGGTGTGGCGCTGGCGGGTCATCTCCATGAGGCCGAGTTGGGAGATGGGCAGGATGTGGGTCTTGGCCTTGTCGCGGCGCAGGCCGTCCTTCACGCGGGCATAGACGCTCTGCTGGTCGCGGCGGTGCTTCATGTCGATGAAGTCCAGGACGATGAGGCCGCCGAGGTTGCGCAGGCGCAGGAGGCGGGCGATCTCCTCGGCTGCCTCGAGGTTGACCTTCACGATGGTGTTTTCCTTGTCATGGTCCTTGCTCTTATGGCTGCCGGTGTTGACGTCGATGGCGACGAGGGCTTCGGTCTCGTCCACGACGAGGTAGCCGCCGCTCTTGAGGTGGACCTGACGGGAGAAGGTGGCCTCAAGCTGCCGGCTGATGCCGAAGCGGTCGAAGACGGGCTGGGGTTCGTTGTAGAGCTTCACCTTGGCGATGGAGCGCTGGGAGATCTTGCCGATCATGGCCTGCATGCGCTCGAACTGCTTGCTGTCGTCAATGACGATCCGCTCGACGTCCTCGGTGAGGAAGTCGCGGACGGTGCGCTCGATGAGGTCGGGCTCCTGGAAGACGCAGGTGGCGGGGCCTTGCTTCTCGATGCGTTCCTGGACGGCCTTCCATTCCTCGAGGAGGAAGGCGAGATCGCGAATGAAGTAGCGTTCTTGCTGGCCTTCCCCGGCGGTGCGGATGATGACGCCCATGCCGTCGGGGATGTTGAGCTTGCGCAGGATTTTCTTGAGGCGCTGGCGCTCCTCGTGGTTGTCGAGCTTGCGGGAGATGCCGGACTGGTCGGAGTTGGGGAGGAGGACGAGGTAGCGGCCGGGGAGGGCGAGGTGCGTGGTGACGCGGGGGCCTTTGGTGCCGATGGGGCCTTTGGTGACCTGGATGATGATGTCGCTCCCCTTGGGGTAGAGTTTGGGGATGTCCTTCTGGGTGATCTTGGCTTTCTCCGGGGCCTTGTCCTGGGGCGGGGTTTTCTTCTCGCGCTCGACGATCTCGACGCCGCTGTCGAGGCTGCTGGGGACGATGTCCCAGTAGTGGAGGAAGGCGTTCTTCTCAAAACCGATGTCAACGAAGGCGGCTTTCAGGCCGTCTTCCATGTTGCGGATCTTGCCCTTGTAGATGCTGCCGACGAGGCGCTCCTCGGTGGTGCGCTCGATGGTGAATTCCTCCAGGCGGCCGTCCTCACTAACGGCGACGCGTGTCTCGAGCGACTCGGAGTTGATGATGACCTCCTTGTGAACTTTCACCTCGGGCTTCATCAGCTTCTTGACCTTGGTAACGACCTTCTGGGCGGCGTGCTTGAGGTGGGCCATGAGGCCCTTGGGGCGTTCCTTGACATCGACGGGGGTGAACTCGCCGCCTTCCTCAGCGTTGACCTCCTCTGGTGTCTCGAGGTTCGGCTCGCGGTAGTCGTGGCGGCCGGCGGGCTTGGAGGATACTTGCGGCTCACCCTCGGCGGGGAGGCCGGCGGCGATGTTCTCGGAGCGGCGGATCTCGTGCTCGTGGCGGCTGCGGGCGAAGACGGATTCGTCGCCACTGGAGGCGGCACCGACTGTGGCGGCGAGGCGCGCCATGGCGGCGGCGCGGTCGGGCTTGGCGTTGGGGTTGAGGCCGCCGGAGGGGCGGAAGTGTCGGGGACCGCCGCGGCGGTTGGAGAAACGGTTGCTCATGATTAGTAGGACCTGCGGTGCAGGTAGATGTTTTGGAGAAGGCCCGCGGCGACAAGCGTGCAGATCACTGAAGTCCCGCCGTATGATAACAGCGGCAGTGGCACGCCCGTGACGGGCATCAAACGTATGTTCATGCCGATATTGATGAACATGTGGCTGAACAGGAGCGCTACCACTCCCGCCGCCATCATTTTGCCCAGGCGGTCGCGCGCCTGGCCGGCGATTCTGATTCCGGCGAACAGAACCACCGCATAGAGCGAGAGGACCACCACGCTCCCGACGAATCCACTCTCCTCGGCAAGCACGGAGAAGATGAAGTCGTTGTGTGCCACGGCGCGCGGCAGGTAGCCCAAGACGTTCTGGGTTCCTTGCCGCCAGCCCTTGCCCGTCAGCCCACCGGAGCCGACGGAGATGAGCGCCTGCTCGACGTTGTAAGAGTCGTTGCGCTCCTGGATGCGGGCCTTCTGAAGCTCCGCCGCCGTGGCGTTGGGCGGAGCGAAATACTTGTGGTCGAGACCGAAATAAACGAGCAGCCGGCGCCGCTGGTAGTCCTGCAGCTTCAATTGCCAGCCCGGCGGCGCGAACAGCACGTCCACCAGGATGAGCGCGACGATGAGCGCCGAGCCGCTGAGGAAGCGCCGCAGATACTTCGCCGGAATCCCCGCGACATACATCATCACGAAGCCGGTCGGGATGAGCACCAGCGCGGAGCCGAGGTCCGGCTCCACAAGGATGAGCGCGAAGGGCAGGCCCAGCATCGCGAGAGCCTTCCAGAAATTTCCCGTGAGCTTCAGCTCGTCGAGCGGGCGGGCGAGGAAATTTCCCAGCGCGAGGATGAAGGCGATCTTTGCGATCTCCGACGGCTGGAGCTGGAAGATGCCGAGGTCAATCCACCGCCGCGCGCCGTATGCCGCCTTGCCGATGTGCGGGATGAGCACGAGCACGAGCAGGAGGATGCTGGCCCAGTAGAAGACATACGACCAGCGGGCAAGCGTCTGATAAGGCACGACGCACACCGCTGCTGCTGCGCCCAAGCCGAGCGCGTAGAAGACGGCCTGCCGGAAGTGGAGCTGCTTGAACCACAGCACGCCCGCGCCCGACTCGGTGGCGTAGCGCGCGCTGTGGATGAAGAGGACGCCCAGCACCATCAGCCCCAGCAAGGCGCAGAGCAGCACCCAGTCAAACCGGGCGGGCTTCTCGGAGATGCTGGGGCGCGCGAGCATGGGTCAGTTCAAACTGGCGAGGGCTGAGTTCTTCTGGCCGGCGTCGCGCTCGCGTTTCTGAAGAGCCTCGTAAATCAGTTTCGCGATCGGCGCGCAGGTCTTGCCGCCGGACGCGCCGCTCTCGACCATCACGATGACCGCCCACTTGGGCCGGTCCACCGGCGCGAAGGATGCGAACCATGTCGTCTTGTCCACGATCTTGCCGCCCTGCTCGATCTCCGCCGTGCCGGTCTTGCCGCCGATCTTCAAGCCTTTGATGATTGCGCCGGATCCAGTTCCGCCCGCTTCTTCCACCTCCGCAAGCATGGCCTCGTGAATCAGACGGAGGTTCTCCGGCTTCACGCCGAGGTCGTCGCGCACGCGCGGAGGGAACTCGGAAACCTTCTCGCCAAACTGCGGGTCGCTCGGCTCAAGGCGCAACACGAGGCGCGGCCAGAAAACTTTTCCACCGTTCGCGATGGCGGAGGTCATCACGGCGATTTGCAACGGGCTGACGGAGACCTTGCCCTGACCGATGCAGAGGTTCGCCGTGTCGCCGGGCTGCCAGCGGCGCACGAGGTCGGTCTGGTCGGGGAACTCGCCTGCCGTTTCTTGTCGCGGCAAGATGCCGGTCCGCTCACCGAGGTGGAACTTCTCGCCGAGCATGATTATTTTCTGGAGCACGCCGGGCTTGAGGCCGTGGTAGATGAAGTAGGAGTTCGAGGAGTGCATCAGCGCCTTTTTGAAGTTGTAGGGACCGTTCGCCACGGTGTCCTTGATCTTCCGGTTGCCGACATAGATGCAGCCCTTGCCCGGCCGCTCGGGGTCGGCCTCGACATTGAAAATCTCCATGGGATCGAGCTTCTCCATTTCCAGGGCGGCGAGCGCGGTGAGCATCTTGAGAATCGAGCCGGGGTGGTAGTTCTCCTGCGCAGCGCGGTTGAGCATCGGCTTCTGGATCGGGTGGTTTAGGACGTTGGTCCAGTGCTCCGTGGAAATTCTGCCCATGAATTCGATTGGCTCGAATGTCGGCGCGGACGCCATCGCCAGCACGTCCCCGGTCTGCACGTCCATGACCACCGCCGCGCCGCGTGTCTGTGCGCCGAACATGGACGAAACCAGCGCGGCTTCGACGGCGCGCTGAAGCTTGAAGTCGAGCGTGAGCACGAGGTTGTCGCCCGGCTCGGGCGCGCGGAGCATGGTCTCCTGCTGGCGGTAGCCGAGACGGTTCACGGTCATGGACTTCGTGCCTGCAGCGCCGCGAAGCTGGCCATCGAAGACGCCTTCCATGCCGGTGACGCCCTTCCAGTCGGGCAGCCTGTAATGGTAAAACGCGTCCTCCTCTTCCTGCGAACTCTCGTCACGCGTCAACGAGCCGAGGACATGCGCGGCAAGGCTGCCGTGCGGATAGACGCGCAGCGGCTGGATCTCCAAGTCGAGCCCCGGGAACACGCCGGGCCGCTCGGCGAAGCGCGCGACCTGTGAGGCGTTGAGGTTTTGCAAAATGGAAATGGGCAGCGCGCGGACCTCGTTGTAGTGGCGCTGGAATTTCTTCTGGTCAATCACCTGCGGCTGCTGGAGCCAGTCGCTGACCTGTGCGGTGATGTTGCTCACGACGTTGTAGCGCGCGGACCACTCGAGCTGCTCGCGCTCGGCGCGCGTGCGGACGCTTGCCGGCCGGATGCGGAGATACTCGGCGTGGAAGTGCTTGCCCAGCTCGGCGAGGTAAAGCTCGACGTTGTAGGTCGGGCGGTTCTCTGCGAGCGGCTGGCCATTGCGGTCGAGAACCTTCCCCCGCACCGCCGGGATGCGCACGGAGCGCACCGCCTGGTCTTCCAGGCTGTCGGCAAACCTCTTCGAGGAGAACACCTGCACATACCAAAGCCCCGCCAGCAGCACGCAGAACCCCGCAGCCAGCACCATCGCCACGAGGCGGAGCTGCGAGTCCTGTTTTTTGAGCTGGTCGAAAACGAGCATGGGTCAGGGGACTGGAAAGCCACAGATGGACACAGATGGACACAGATGGGAACAAGGGCGTGCCACAGATGCGCGCCTTCTCCCTTCGCGGAGCGAGGGGAGAAGGTGGCCGAAGGCCGGATGAGGGGTGCGGCCACCAACGCAGCAGCAGCCACCCCTCACCCCGGCCCTCACCCCTTGCTCCGCAAAGGGAGAGGGAGAAGACACGTTGCGTTCCAGCCCAGATCGCCGGCTGCCCACCTTCAATCTGTGTTCATCTGTGTTCATCTGTGGCCAAAACGTGTCCGCTTGATTTGCCGCGTCTCGCGGTAGCGCGATTCTGGAACCGGCTGGTAGGTGAACCAGCGGTTCAGTTGAGCGAAGAGCCGGAAGACCAGCGGTGTCGCCACCGCGCCGCCAATCGCCATCACGAGCCATTGCGTCAGCAAGCGCGCCGTCAGGGGCACGGGGTTGTGCGTGTTCATCAGGGCGAGCACGACGCACGCGGGCACCAGCGCGCTGGCGATGAAACCCATCATCACCTGCGCGTAAGCTTGGTCGCGCAGCACGAGGTCGCGCTTGTAGTGCAGCAGCACGCCGGTCAGCGCCAGCGCGACAGTCATGACGCCCAGCGGGTTCGCGGAGAAGGAGTCCTGCGCCAGCCCGCCGACGATTGCCAGCAGCGCCACGCTCGGCAGCGAGGAGGACAAGGCGACGTAAACCATGAGCGCCGGCAGCAGGCTGATCTGCGCGCCGAACCAGTGGCGGAATCCATCGAAGGAAATCTCGAAGGCGACCGCGAACCACGCGGCGAGCACGATTGAAATGGTTTCGAGGCGGCTCATTGAGCGACGACCCACACGTGGTCGAGGGAGTTGAGGTTCACCGCCAGCTTCACACGCGCTTCCTGATAGAGGCCGAAGCCGACATTGCGAACGTCCAGGATTTCGCCAACACGGATGCCCGCCGGGAAGACGCCGCCGAGGCCGCTGGTGTCCACCTTGTTGCCGGGCTTCAACTCCAACCCGCTCGTCACGATGGACTGCCCGGCCTTCACCGGGGTGCCGCGTGAAAGGTAGGTGAGCGTCACGATCGCAGGGTCGGCGGCGTAGGGCATGACGACGCCGTTCTCCGCCGTCTCTTTCACGCGCGCGGCGACGCGGCAGTTTTGGTCACCGAGCAGCACGACTTGCGAGCGCGTCGCGCCGACGGTGGAGACGCGCCCAGCGAGTCCGTCGGGCGTGATGACCGGCATGTCCACGCGCACGCCGTCCTTGCTGCCCGCGTCAATGAACACGGTGCGCCACCAGTTCGCCGGGTCGCGGGCGATGACGCGCGCGGGCTTGAGCTTCCACTGCACGCGTGCGGGGAAACCGGCTTGCTTGCGCAGGCCGTCATTTTCGCGCGCAGCCTCCTGCAACTGCGCGTTGCTGAACTCCAGCTTCTGCTTCTCCGCGCGGAGTTGCTCCAACTCGCGCACGAGGTCCTCGCGGGGGACGACCGAGTTGCCCACGCGCCGGGCGGCGCTCTGGGTGGATTCCGTCAGGCCGAAGAGCGGGAGGAACAGGGCGGTGAGCGCGAGCTTGACGCGGTTTGCCGCAGACTCTGGCAGGCTGAGAAGTATCAGCCCGACCAGCGCCACGATTCCGAGCGCGATATATTGCGGCTTGCGCAGCATGGCCCGCAGAGTTGCGGGCGAACGGTCAGCCTGTGCTGGAGGTGGCGACGCGCTTGAGGAACGCGAGTTCTTGGAGGACGCGCCCGGTGCCTTCGGCCACGGCGGTCAGCGGATCGTCGGCAATGTGAACCGGCAAGCCGGTTTCCTGCGCGACGAGCCGGTCAATGTTCCGCAGCAACGCCCCGCCGCCGGCCATCACAATCCCGCGGTCAATCAAGTCCGCGGACAGTTCAGGGGGGCAGCGTTCCAGCGTGATGCGGACCGACTCCAAGATGCTCGATAACGGTTCCTTCAAGGCCTCGCGAATCTCTTCAGAGCGGATGGTGATGGTCTTGGGAAGTCCCGCGCTCAAGTCGCGGCCCTTGACCTCCATCGTGAGTTCCTGCTCCAGCGGATACGCTGAACCAACGCGGATTTTTATTTCCTCCGCGGTCCGTTCGCCAATCATCAAATTGTAAGTGCGCTTCATGTGCGCTACGATCGTCTCGTCAAACTCGTCCCCGCCCACGCGCAGACTCCGGCTGAACACAATGCCCGCCAGCGAGATGATCGCGATCTCGCACGTGCCGCCTCCGATGTCCACGATCATGTTGCCCGCTGGCTCATGCACGGGCAGTCCCACGCCGATGGCCGAAGCCATCGGTTGCTCAATCAAATAAACCTCTCGCGCCCCGGCATGGGTGGCCGAGTCCTTTACCGCGCGCCGCTCCACTTCCGTGATGCCGGAAGGCACCGCAACGACCACGCGCGGCGCGATCAACTTGCGGTGATGAACCTTCTGGATGAAATGCCGCAGCATCGCCTCCGTGATCTCGAAGTCCGCGATCACGCCGTCCTTCATCGGGCGAATGGCGAGGATGTTTCCCGGCGTGCGCCCGAGCATCCGCTTGGCCTCCTCACCGACAGCGAGCACGTTGGTCGTCCCCGCCTGGATGGCGACGACGGACGGTTCCCGCAAGACAATGCCCTGATCGCGCACGTAAACCAAGGAGTTGGCCGTCCCGAGGTCTATCCCGATGTCGTTGGAAAACAGGCTTTTAAGTTGCGAAAACATGACGCGCGACTAGCAATGCAGAAGCGTAGTTGGCCGATGAAGAGAGGGTCAAGGCATTTCAAGGTTTATAGCGATCAATTCGTGTGCCTTGCACGTTGCAGTTGCCATCGTCCTTGGCTTCCTCATCATGCCGCCCATGAATCCGACCGTTTCGCCGGACAACTTGAACGACCTAAACCGCCGCGGCTTCGTGCAACGCAGCTCCTTCGCCGCCATGCTGGCCGCGCTCGGCGCGGTGGAGTTGCGCGCGCAGGCGCAGGCCCCTGCCGAGAAAAAGGCCGCCTTCACCGTGAACGTCGCCGTCATCGGCCTTGGGCCGTGGGGGCGGGAGATCGTCAATGTCCTCGCGCGCACGAAGGAGGCGAAGATCGTCGCCATCTGCGACACCTACGGCGCGATCCTCCGCCGCACCGCTGAGAACGCTCCCGGCGCTGCACAGGAGAGCGATTACCAGAAGGTGCTCGCGGATAAAAACGTGCAGGCCGTGGTCATCGCCACGCCCACGCACCAGCACAAGCAGCTCGTTACCGCGGCGCTCGCGGCTGGGAAGCACGTCTATTGCGAGGCCCCGCTGGCGCACACCGTCGAGGACGCCCGCGCCATTGCGCAGGTGGCGAAGAACACGCCGACTTCCGTTTTCCAGGCCGGGCTTCAACTGCGCTCCGATTCGCAGCGGCATTTCCTTTTGCAGTTCGTCCGCAGCGGTGCGCTGGGCAAGAACCTCTTCGCCCGTGCGCAGTGGCACAAGAAGCAGAGCTGGCGCAAGGCCTCGCCCAATGCCGACCGCGAGCGCGAGATCAACTGGCACCTCCGTCAGGAGCAGAGCACCGGCCTCGTCGGCGAGATCGGCATTCATCAGGTGGACAACAACTCGTGGTTCCTCCGCGATCTGCCCGCCGCCGTCACCGGCTTCGGTGGCATCCTGCAATGGGCCGACGGTCGCACCGTGGCGGACACCGCGCAGTGCGTTTTCGAGTATGGGCAGGGCGTGAACTTCATCTACGATACCTCGGTCGCCAACTCGTTCGACTCGGACTACGAGATGATTTACGGCACCGACGCCGCCGTGATGATGCGCGGCACCAAGGCGTGGATGTTCAAGGAGTCCGACGCGCCGCTGCTGGGCTGGGAGGTTTACGCGCGCAAGGACAACTTCCAGAAGGAAACCGGCATCGCGCTCGTGGCCAACGCGACCAAGCTCGTCGCACAGGGCGACCAGGTGGAGGACAACACGCCGGCCATGACGACCTCGCTCCAGTCCTCGCTCGAAGCCTTCCTGACGAACGCGAACGAAGTCACCAACGCCATCGAAGATTTCAAGGCCACCTTCGGCGACGCCGACAAGGCCGCGCTGGTGAAGCATCTCGCCTCCGTCCCGCGCCAGCCCGGTGCGACGGCGCAAGACGGCTTCGAGGCCACCGTCAGCGTCATCAAGGCCAGCGAGGCTGTCGCCAAGAATGCCCGCATCGTCTTCGCGAAGGAGTGGTTCCAGGTCTGACCTGCTTCCATGAGCACTGGGGCAATCCATCCCGGCGGAATTCCCCCGCGGACACAGCGGAGAATTGAGCTTCGCTTGCAGGAGTTGCTCGCCGAGAACTCCGATACACTTCAAACGGCGCGAAGATTTAAACGGTGGCAGCTCATGGAAGCCCCGGAAGCAGAGGCGTTCCGCTAAGTCACCGGCTTCCAAAAGAGCCTGTGGACAGCTAGCCAGCTCGGAGCCCCCGGCATTCACTAACCCGAGCGAGTGGCTCCGACCCGCATTGCGCGAAGCCGCCACCAGCTTGGTGCGTCAGTGTAAGTTGCCGCCATGACCAACAACTCGCCCTTCCACCGCGTCGCACCCTTGCGCCCGCGCTCTCGCCGCGAGTTCCTCTGGCAAAGCGGCGGCGGCCTCGGCGGCCTGGCTCTCGCAAGTTTACTTGGTCGCGAACAACTGGTCGCCGCTCCCGCTAGTCACTCCTCACTGATCACTCCTCACTTCCCCCCGCGTGCCAAACGA
>SXGT01088713.1_pt1 | contig 11789 bp, 11 predicted proteins | sample 3176221 | NCBI WGS metagenome assembly SXGT01 (sample SAMN11356862, study PRJNA531348) | freshwater metagenome | isolation source: freshwater sample F1-120 | place: China: Fuxian Lake, Yuxi | collected 2017-12-25
CAAACATATTGATCTGCTCAATTCTAGTTGCATATTCTTTGACTGCTTCTTCAAGATCTATGTCGGTTCGCGCGCTATTCACATTGCCGTAAGTGTTGCCAAGGGTTCGTTTTAAAACTCGCTGAATTTGTAGATCATTGCGTTGTGGGTCATCAATTGCGACACATCGCTCGTCAGCAAGAAACCAATTCACTCGCTGCCACTCAATCGATTTCGGCGATAGACACTCTAGAGATTTTGTGATTGATCGACCAGCGGCAACTATTACATTGCAGTTTTGTTTTGAATCAATGGTTGTTTGAATAATTTCAGTCAAAAGTTTTGCCGTGAACTGAAAAACTTCGGATTCGGTCGTAAAAAGTTTTAGTCGTGGATCAGTTTCAGAGAAGTTATCTTTGAATGACACTATTTAATTCTACGATAATTATTTCTGTGTTGCCTGTGCCGCAATAAGTGCTTTCCATTTCGGGAGTCGCGAGTCAAGGTTGAACAGCGTGCTCGGCTCAATAATCGGTGGTGTATCACCTAAGTCTTTGATTGCATGCGTTAATTCTTTGGTCGTGCGAACAACTTGTATTTCCGCACGACCACGAAGTGGGCTCAGATTAAATGACCGTGGATCCAAGCATTGAATCACTGGTACTCCTGCACACACGCCATCGATCACTGCCGAAGTGATCGCACTGCAGTACAAAACATCACATCGATCAAAGTATGTCGCAAGGTCTTCTTTGCCGGACACGACATCAATGCGTGGATCAAGGTCTTTAAATGTTTGACTCCAGTGTGGTTTAAGCAATACGCGCAGGTTTTCGGATTCTGTGGTTTGTAGCAGTTCATTCAGAAGTTTCATTTGCGTTTGAGTTGCACTCTCAAGAAAATCTGTTGCCACCAGAATTGTTACTTTCGACGAGTCACTAGATTTTTTGCGTTCGTTGGTTGGCGCAGTTGCCAAGTGTTGATACATCAAGGCCTCGACATCTACAAGTTCACTTTCTGGATATCCAGCATCAACCAGTGATGTATGTGCAAGTGGTCCATTAACTGCGACCAGATCAGGTCGTGGCATCATATTTATGCCAACTTCCAAAAATCTGCGCGGGTCAGACATCAGTCTCAGGTCCCAAAATCTCACGGTTGAGTGGGCAACGCCAACAAGTTGACCGTGATCGTGTTTACGCCAAAGATAGATGAGCGCCATTTCCCATGGCTGGTTCTCGATGAGATAGAAGCCGAGTCGCTGTTTGGGTAGTCGCTGCAAAATGAATTCAAGACGATGAAACCGAATGCAATTGATCATGGCTTCGTATCCACGCAGCGAATTGAGCCACTCATTTTTAAAAACCGGCCAAAAATTAATCGGTGTACTGCTGAGCGTAAACGCAGATTTGTATTTGTCAAGCCAAAGTGATCGAATTAAAAGTCTTAAATAACTCTTCACTGATTTGACAAAAACTGCCAACTCGTTAATTGAGTCAATTATTAAATGTCGATTGTTGGTATTTGCGAGATTGAAGTCGTTTTGCAGTGATTTGATGTGAAGTAGTTCAGATTTTTTGTGCTGATCTACGAGGTTGTGCAGCCAGTTGACATCTGAATCTTTCAACTCTTCAACCAAGTTTGTCCAATACTGTGACTCAAATTTTCGCGTCTCGTTAACCGTGGCGCCGAAGCGATACCAATAATCAAAAACCGAAATTGAGCCGGTAGCAGTAAGCGAGTTTTCTTTAGTTTTCAGATTTGCTGCGACTCGAGATTGTTGCAGTAGAGAAATAAAAGCGAGCAACGGTTTCGGTATTACTTTCTTGAATTGCGATTTTGTTGAGGTCCGAGAAATATCGCCATTAAATATGATCGCTTTAAACCCTGCCGAATTTGATTCAGCGATAGAAGCAATAATTGTGCTCAAGTTTGGGTCTGCCGTGCAGACTTGTATTTGTTCAAATTTTTGCTCTTTGATAATTTCTATGAGGGCGAAAATTTTTGCCAGAGTATTTAATTGTGCAGACTGTGTATATGGTCGAGATTGAAACTGAGTCATCCAAAAATAATCAAAACCCGAGTCAAATTTAAGTTTGGTTTTCGAAGAACTAGCGACGTTTTCTCCGACACTATAAATAAAATTTAGAATCTTTGCTCTGATCTCGTCAGCATTTTGTTCCAAAACATCGCTGATCGAAACTGCATCTGCGGGGTATTGCGAGCCGGCAAAGTCTTGCCACAGCAACAAAGAGTCGTCACTGTTCGTGTAGTTCTGACCAGAGTCCCAGATTTTTAAGATTGGTGACTTAACTTCAAAAATTTTATACATTAATTTGCTAGTTAGTTTTCGATTTCATCAAACGCTCTACCTCGACAATGTCCGCCGGAATATCCACCGCGTGGGTGCGATAAGCAGTTCGTTGCATTCGAATTTTTATCCCATGTTCGAGAAATCTGAGCATGTCAACTGACTCGTAGATTTCTAACGGCGTCGGTTCTAACTGGGTGAATTTTTGTAGGGCGTCGCGTCGAAAAGCGATTAGTCCAAGTTGCTTGCCCGATGGACGCTCAACTCCATCCGTGGATACGGGTATGGGCGCGCGCGACATATATAGGGCATTTCCAACAAGGTCCATTACGACTTTGACGCAGTTCGGGCTATTGAATTCTCCCGGTTGAATATCCGCGTAAAGATTGACTACTTGAAGATTCGGCGCATCCGTGAATGGTCGCAACACATCAGAAAGCATTCGAGGGTCCGTCATTGGTTCATCACCTTGCACCATCACAACGATGTCAAAAGATGTCGGGCCGGCTGACTCGATTTTGGTTATCGCCTCAGCACACCTGTCTGATGCACGTTCATGTAGGTTGCTCGTAATTATTGCTTGATAGCCGAGTGATTGAACATGTTCACTAATTTCCTGATCGCAAGTGGCTACAACTATTTCGTCGATTTCACTACAAAGTTTCACTCGTTCAACAATGTGTTGAATCATCGACTTGCCAAGTATCTGTGCAAGAGGTTTATTCGGAAACCTCGTGCTTGCGAGTCGCGCCGGAATTACCGCGATAATTTTCATTTCAGAAAGTTCTTCTCGTGTAGCGCATTAACCAACAAACGACTTGCCTCTTGCTCCATCAAGTCTCGCGTTTCACGTGCGTACGAACCCATATGTGCGGTGATCTGAACATTTTCAAGATTTCGTAACTCGCCTTCATATGGCTCTTGTTCAAAACAATCCAGTGCTGCACCTGCAAGATGACCAGACTTTAATGCAACGAGCAACATTGCCTCATCAACTAGTCCTCCGCGAGAAATATTAACGATTAATGAACCTTTCTTCATCAGATTCATTCGCTTTTCGTCAATTATGTGATGAGTTGCCTCGCTATATGGCAGATGCAAACTGAGAATATCCGACCTCTTGCAAAGTTCATCTAACCTAACATTTTCAAAATCACTAGATTCGACTTGCGCGTCACTAATAATTATCGAGGCACCGAAAGCAGAAAGCAGAGTCGCCACGCGTTTACCGATTCTGCCAAAGCCAACGATCCCAACGGTCTTTGTTTCGAGCAACGATCCCATTAGACCTTTCCAGACTCCAGCTCGAACTTGGCGATCTGCTTGCGAGACGTGTCTTAACAAACCCAAAATGTGAGCAATTGTTAATTCGGCAACTGCCTTAGTCGGTGCGTCAGGCGTGTTTAACACCGTGATTCCTAGTTCTTTTGCGGTCACAAGATCAACGCTGTCTAAGCCGGTTCCGACACGGGCAATAACCTTGAGCGACTTTGCGGCTTGTAAGACATTTTTTGTTAACGGTTCAAGACCGGCGATTAGGCCAATTGTGTTGGTGCCGAGCAAGTCAATGATCTGTTCTTCGGTCAGGCGAGCCGCAAACGGGTTGAGTTTGACTTCAACCCCGGCTGTTTTGAGATCTGACAGTTGTGCGAAGTTTGCCAAGTTAAAACTTGATGTAGATATCAATACTTGCAAAGTTGCACTCCCTGTTTGTTGAAGATAACGCTAGTCGGGAATCTGCAAAATAATTGTTAGTGCTGCCAACTTAGGCGCAATGATTGAATCAGTGCGACAAATCGTGAGTTGCTTGGATCATAATTTATTATTTCACGCATCGTCTCAGAGCGAACTTCCTCCCAGTCGTCACTTGAGGCTGCGAGAAGATAATTCAAAATTTCTTCGAATCTGTTCTCGTCAAGTCGATTTGTCCAAAACTTTCCATCGTCAGGCAACGACACCGGCCAGCCGAACTTAATAGATGGCGAATCAATAATTTCGGCGTCAATTAAAAACGCGGCCGTTTTTTTACCGCGAGCCAGCGACTCGTATCCGAGAGTGCTGCTAGTGAAAACAACAATTTCTGATTCGTCCAACACCGCGTAATTAATTGTCGCAGTTTGTCTCTGTGCAATCGTCCACGAGCAATCTTTTAATAACTTTGCATAATACAATTTCTCGCCTTCAAAGTTTTCGTCTTTGCCGATAATGACCAGGCCCAGATTATTCTTCTGGCAAAAATTGGCGAGAAAAATAATTGCTTGCTCACGACGATCTATTATTTCGCCATATTGAATTGGAAATCCTGGAAGTGAATCTGGAATGACGGTGTGTCTGGGAAGCCCGGACCGGTAAGTCGAAATATATGCGATGGTTCGCTTACTTGAATTCGTGATTGGCACCAGATTATTTTTAAAACTTCCAATTGGCACAATTTGACCCTGGGTATATTTGCCATACGTTTCGCCAATTGCCGAGCCGAATACGAACATCTTGTCGACAGAGTTTTTGCTTGAACCTGGGGCATCGGGTGCAGTTTCAAACAGATCACGTGGATCAACACGAACACCATTTTGGATGAGGACGGTTGTGACATTAGGAAAGTGGTTTTTGACCTGAAAAAATGCCGGAAAGTTGTCGATAAAAGTGACGACCAATTTGGGTTTGACGATCTTTATATAAGTAAGCGCATAATTTTGTGCACTCAAGTTTCGACCCAACAAACATCGCATTGCTACCCAAAGATTGACCTCGTGCTCTCGAAGGTCTAGTACTTGAAACTCATCTGGCGTGAAATATGGGGCGATCACATCTGCCCCAGTGACGAAATACAGCAGAACTGGTTTGTGGCGCGGCGGAAGTAATCTCCAGCGAAGTCTTGTCAGCGACTTTAGTAGCCGCCAGAGATGTCTCATTTAGACCAAAGAGACTCGAGCTCATTGAGAGGGCTTGCCCATCGAGCGTTGTAGTTTCTGATCGTTTCTCGAAATTCTTGAATTGCTTTTTCGCTAGCGAGACTTTCAATAGATTTTATAATTTGTGAATAGATTTCTTCTTCAGTTGACGAAGCCGTTGAGACGAAAGAAAATGATGAGGTTGATTTGCCGGCCGAAATTTGCGCGCGTGGCAGTGACTGTTGTTTGAGCACGCGCTTTGTTCGTTTGGTGCTCGTTCTGTCAAGAAACTTCTCAAGAGCATCAATCGTGTCGGTCGGGTTGATCACTGCTTGTTCAAAGGCGAGCACCAGCAACGGCTTATCAGATTTGGCGAGCGAATCGATTAGGTCAATGACCGATTTTTGAATTCGTGAAATCGATAGAAGAGCACGGTCGGCGATGGATGACTCGACAAATTCATCTGCCCAGGCTGCGGCGAACCATGGAACTTTTTCTCCCTTATGGTCAAATGAAAGCGTAAACTCTCGTGCTCGTTCAAAATTTGCAATGTAGCCACGAACATTATGAAATAGATGAACCGGATGTCGAACCACTTCAATCAATTTCATTCGAGACCCGTAGGCCTCAAAAAGCAGATTTGAAACTGAAAATAATCCGTGTGAGGCAATTAGCAAGGCGAGATTTTTTGAATTTATGACATCAATGACCGAGTCACCGCCTTTGTGAAATAGACGGCCAAAGTAGGAAAGACTGCCGGGATTGTTGCGAAGTCCGGTGTCGTCAGACCAGCGGAGGTTTACTTCACGACCGATGAGATTGTTGTATTGAGTGTGATCCGCATAGATTTTGAGCAAAGTTTCGGCTGCGTCATCGCTCATCTTGCCGACCGAATGCGTAATGCATATGTATTCGTAAATGCCGTCAACTTTCTTTTTCTCGACGCCGCTTAAAGAACCAACTATCGATGTCACCACTGATTTGCCGCCACCCCAAAAGCCGTCCACGATAATGACATCGTTGGTAAATGAGTTGTAATGTTTCAGTTCAAGATTCATTGACTAATCTTTTCATCTGCTGACCGTTGCCTGGTGGCAATTTTATTCGCCAAGCAGAATGCTCTTATCTCATTGAAATTAAACTTTTGATAGTGCAAAGAATCAGCGATCGCAACTCCCGTTGGTTTGCTGACTTGCATCAACGCTTTTAGGTGGTCTAATTTGCCGAATCCGCCACTTGCAACCACAGGTATATCGACTGCATTGGTGACGGTGCTCACCAGATTGCAATCGAAACCGTTTTTAGTGCCCTCTTGGTCGACAGAAGTCAGAAATATTTCTCCTGCGCCAAACCGGGCCCCTTGCTCTGCCCATTGCACAACATCTAGACCAGTTCGCTCACGCCCGTTGTCGGTGTAGGCCTCCCACTTGCCGGGCGCAGTTTGCTTCGCTTCAATCGATAAGACGATCGTTGAAGATCCCCAGACATCAGAAATTTTTGTAATCAAACCTGGATCTCTAACTGCAGCAGTATTAATTGCCACTTTGTCGGCACCCGCACGAAGCAATGCCCGGGCATCTTCAACCGATCTGATTCCGCCGCCAACGGTCATTGGTACAAAAACATGTTCGGTCGCACGGGTCACGACGTCTAACAAATTATTTCGTCCATAAAGACTGGCGACAGTATCCATGTAAATAATTTCGTCCGCACCATCGTTGTAGTACTTTTCTGCATGCACTTGTGGGTCGCCGACAACACGCAAGCCCTCAAGGTGGATTCCTTTGATTAAATTCGCACCCTTAATATCAAGTCGGGCGATTATTCGAAGTATTTGTCGAGGAGCAAGCGAATTTACTTGACTTGGTAACGAAGAGACCACTGACCTTTATTGTACGACCATAAGTGAGGTGAGCGAAACGAATCGGCAAGGTTGTTGAAATAGTTGAGATCCATGATTGGCTGCTCAAACATTTTGGAAGCCTGTGGGAATTCTTTCTCGGGAATACTTAAGTACGTAAATATCTCGTCCGAGAATCTGGTCGGGAATTCTCCGTCAAATCTTTGCACGAGTGCCACGCCTTCTTCACGATTTATATCCGCTGAGCGAATCTCTTGAGCCGCATCGTAAGTTGCACGACCAATGCCATATTTAATAAAAGTTGTGTAGTAGTGAAAGTCGTCTATGCGATCATCAATTGAGTTGTATTTGCTATAGGTTCCTGGTGTGCGCTCGGGTGATGCTTCGAAACCGCCGTGTTCGACTGAGTAGTAGTAGCAACTTTGCGGATGCCACTTGACGTAATAGCCGAGATAGTGAACTTCGATTCCAAGTTTTTCTAATCCTCCGGGGTTCGCCGGGAGGTATGGATCTAGGTCAACATCTTCCAATCCAAAATCAGTTGTCAGATCTTTGATCGAAGTACCACCAAGATGGATCGAAGACTTTTCTGGGGCGGAAAAATACTTCCATGATCTTTTTGCAGAGTCAGCATCGCCGATTGGGTTGCCATATTCGGCTTCGTTCTCTCCGTAAAAAACCAAAGGTATTTGATGTAATACAGCCATTTTGGGTGCCAGAGATTTTTGTCCAAGAATGAAAGCTTGAAACGGGTGAAAAAGATTCTCAACGGCGAGCCGAGTCAAAAGTCGATGTACGCGACCATTCGGCGTGCATAAATAATTATCAAAACCTGCATGAATCCAGCGTTGAAAGTTTCGCCAACCCCATTCGGTGTAAACATGCGGAGCCCATGTGACTGTCAGTGGGTGCATGCCGTATTTATATTTCAGCATGTGAGCAGCAACGAAACTGTCTTTGCCACCCGAACCCGGCACAAGACAGTCGTATGATCCGTCGCTGCTGCGGTGTCTGTCGCACAGTTCGCGCAGTTCAGCGTCCCTGGCATCCCAATCAATCAAAGATTTTTTTTCGGCGACACGACACGCATCACAAATATTTTCACCGTCAATATGAATCGCTTGCTTAACTGAGCCCGAGGTGTGTTGAAATTCAATCGCCGAGATCGGTTTTTGATTTGATGTGACGCATCGTTGACAAAAACTCACTTTATTGGGTAGACCATATTTTGCAATCAGCGGTGATTTGGACGGCTCAAAATCCTGAATATTGATAGATCTTGATTTTGGAAACAAACTCATCCCATCATTGTAGTTTTGTATTTATTGTTTGATTATTTATCTAGTGCAAGTCAAAAATCGGCAGGTCAATACCCAGGTTCACAAGTTGGGAGCGTGCTGAACCAAGTCCATCTCCCATAAAGTTGAGCAGATTTGCCGTCGCCACGGCATCCACGCGTGAATCATTCAATCCTTCGGCTAGATGCGAGTAGTTACCAACGCCACCACTGATAATCACAGGAATCTCAAATAATTTGGGAAGACAATTCAGTAGTTCAATCTGAAAACCGTTTCCCGTGCCGTCACGATCAATCGAGTTGATACAGATTTCACCGATTGCCAGATCTGAACATTGTTTTAAAAAATTTGTGAGGGTTAGATCAGTCAGGTTTGAGCCGTTATGGGTCGCAATGTAAAAGTTGCTTTCGATTTGCTTGCAGTCAACCGATGCAATGATGCATTGACGACCGAATTCTTGCGCCAGTTCTGAAACAAGTTGCTTGTTGCTGTGTAATGCACTATTCACCACTATTTTGTCCGCGCCCGAGCGAAGCAATTTGGTTGCATCCGCAATCGAGTTGACTCCACCACCAGCGGCAATAGGTGCGAAGCAATCATTGGTTAGAGTTTTCAGAACATCGCAGAACTCGTCGCTATTTCTCGCATTGCGGCTTACATCCAGAACAATTAGTTCGTCAATCGAAAAACCAACATTTGAAAAGCCATAGTTTTTTTCGAGCCAATCAATGTCGCCAACTTTTTGAAGCCTGAAATTTCGTGAGAGCATGAACGAGCCGCTGTCGTAAAGGAGGGTGAAAATGAGTCGTTTTTTGGCCACGATCTAACTTTCGAGAAAATTCTTCAAGAGATTGAGTCCCATTGACTGACTCTTCTCGGGATGAAACTGCGTGCCCGATACCTGTCCTTGCTCAAATGCGGCAACAAACTCGGTGCCATAAGTGCATGTAGCAACGCCAGTGATTGATGGCGTGAGCCCCATGAAATATGAATGCACGAAATAAAAACAAGAATTATTCGGAATAGTACTGAAAAGTTTCGTATTTTCGCCATGTTTAACTTCGCTGAATCCAACATGTGGAATCTTCAATCGAGTGTGTGCCGTATTGGTAAATTTTTGCACTCTATTTGGGACCAGCCCTAGTCCTTGGGTATTGCCGTCTTCCGAACTCGAAGAGCCAAGCAGTTGCATGCCCAAACAAATCCCCAGAAGTTTCGCGGCTGGTTGAGATAGTGATTGAAGAATGGCTTGATCAATTGAGTTCTTTTTAATGATTTCCATTGCCCGTCGAAATGATCCGACCCCGGGAAGGATCAAAAATTTTGCCGCTGAAATTTCTTTGGTATCCGTCGTGATTAAGGCTTCAGCACCCAGAAAGCGAATTGCACTGGCAACCGACCAAAGATTGCCCATACCGTAATCAATGACTACAACTTGTGTTTTTCCCACTACTTAATTGTAAAGGTTGGCTTCCACCGGCCATCTTGTTTTTTGAACAGATCAGTGTTTGTCCATTTATCGATTACCACTTCAAACTCGGCGAGAGTCATTTTGTAATAATCGAGATATGCATCAATGTTCTCTTGTGGATATAGCCCGTCATAAAGTTTGACGAGGTTTATCGCCTGATCTCGGGTCATTGCCCCACGGCGAACTTCGATTCCGGCATCTTGGGTAGCTCGACCAAAACCAAACTTTAGGTACATCATGTAGGCATGAAGCGAGTAGAGCGCTTGATCGTTTTGTGCAAAGTTTGTGAATGTTCCTGAATTTGTATCCGTTGCTTCGATCAATCCGCAGTGTTCTTTTGCAACGAGATAATTTCTGTATGGGTCCCAGTTTTCAAAATATGACCAGTGGGTGATCTTTAGTTCGCCGTCGCCAATCTCGTCTTTTGACGGAAAGCGGAAAAATGGCAACGCTTCATTTTCGAGTTTGGCTTCTTTGAAAACGAGATCTTGGCCGCCTTCAAAATAAATATCGCGAATGTATCCAATATCGTAAAATGGTTTGTCTTTGAGAGCGGTCGAACCACCGTATTCGGTCTCACCTTCTTCGGCATAAAAAATTAGTGAGATGTTTAGTTGGGCTGCAATCTTGAGTGGTCCAGTTTTTATCGCCATTAGCCAACCGAAATATGGAAATCCCTTGTATATGAAACCGAACTTGTTCAGCGCATTCATCTGGTCGCTTGCAGGGCTGATTTGAATGTGGTTGTATCCACTTGCAACGAAATTTTTCAGATTTTGATTACCGAGATCAAGCGCGAGCGCCGGTGTAATTGTGACCGTAAGCGGATGCATCCCATAGACATGTTTCAACTGATGGGCAACATATGAACCGTCTTTGCCACCGCTGACCGGAACGACGCAATCAAAAGATCCATCAGAAGATCGGTGCGAACCCAAAATTTGTTTGAGTTCGTTTTGCCGGCCCGACCAATCCAAGTTTTTCTTCTCTTCTGCCCACTGACATGCGTTGCACCAACCACGTTCATCGAATGTGATTCTCGGTCGTGTTGACATATTCAAACAACTCGTGCACCAAAAAAGTTCGCTCACTTTAAAATGAACTTTGCTTCATCATGTGGCTTCACCATGTAGATAGTCCACCGTCAACTTTGAGATTCTGACCCGTTACATAACTTGACGCATCGGATGCCAAATAAATCAATGCACCGGTAAGTTCTGATGCTTGCCCCATTCTTCCAAGTGGAACTCGGTTTGAATATTTATCGTCAAAAGTTTTGTTTTGCCCGGAAGAAATTCCGCCTGGAGTCAGCGAGTTCACGCGAATACCGCTTTCGGCCCAATAAGTCGACAAATAACTTGTCAGACCAACAACGGCCGCCTTTGATGCCGAGTAAACAGCAGGTGTATTAATAGGTCTTCCGTTGTATTGCGAACCTTCATAAATTCGCTGGTCTGGTGCGACAACCCCATAGATCGAAGATGTCTGGATGATCGAGCCACCGCCTTGAAGTTTCATCTGCTTACCGACTGCTTGGGCAACCAAAAACATTCCGTCAATATTCACAGCCATGACTTGTCGCCAAGTTTGCAGCGAGTATTCTTCGAATGGTTTGAAGAATTCATCAAGGTTTGAACCCTTTGACGCGGCGTTATTTACGAGTACATCAATCTGACCCAAATCACTGACGACTGCCTTAACCATCTGCGCAACGGATTCTGGTGAAGTTATATCGCAACCAAAGCCAGAAACTTTTTGACCAGACTTTTTAGAGATGGTACCAGCCACTGTTATTGCGGCAGTCTGATCAATATCAACAACTGCAACTTGTGCTCCGCTGTCGGCAAAAGCCTGGCAAAAAACTTGACCCAGTAGACCGGCACCGCCCGTAACCAAGACAACTTTGCCACTGAGGCTAAAAAGATCTGAAGTTTGGGTGCTCGTCACTTGGCTGAACCTTTCGACATCATCCATTCAA
>SXGT01473892.1_pt1 | contig 11788 bp, 11 predicted proteins | sample 3176221 | NCBI WGS metagenome assembly SXGT01 (sample SAMN11356862, study PRJNA531348) | freshwater metagenome | isolation source: freshwater sample F1-120 | place: China: Fuxian Lake, Yuxi | collected 2017-12-25
ATCACACGCCCACTCGGTCAAGACAAAATCTTTGGATTAATGGTAAACAGACAAAGTTACCAAAGGATGATCCTGGCGGAGAGCACGAGTAATTTTTAATTAGTATTTCTTTTTAAAAAATCTTCAGCCGCAGAATAAATTTTTTTCTTCTTCTCTTTATCCATCTTTTCTAAAATTTTAACCATCATAGATAATCTGTAATTTTTTCCAAAAAATACTTTATTCTTTTCAATAAACTTCCAATACAATCCATCTAACTTATCGCACCAATCACCTCGTTTAAAATCACCCATCTTGAGTAAATAACTTGAAGCACAAATATAGGGTTTGGTTGCGAAAATTCCCCCATCACTAAATAAACCCATGCCATATACATTGGGCGCCATAACCCAATCTGAGGAATCTACATACATTTCCATAAACCAACGATAAACTGATTTTGGTTCAATACTTGAAAGATTCATAATGTTAGCGACCACCATCAACCGTTCAATGTGATGGCTCCAACCATATTTGATGCAGTTTTTAATGGTTTGATCTAAGGGATCAATTCCAGTGGTTCCCTCATACCAGCTTTTAGTTAATTTTTTAGTAGATTTAAAAAAATTAGTATTTTCTAATTTGCTTTCATAATTTTGATAGATCCCTCGCATAAATTCACGCCAGCCAACAATTTGACGAAGATACCCTTCAAGACAATTGAGTTTAACTTTATTGGTTTTTGCATAAGCTAAAGTTTCGCTCACAATTTGTTGTGGTGTTAATAATCCTAAATTTATTAACGGACTTAACATGCTATGAAATAAAATATGCGATTTTTGAGAGATCGCATCTTCAAAATCACCAAATAAATTAAGTTTATTTTTTAAAAAATCAAAATATAAATTAAGCGTATCTTTTCTTGTAGTTGGAAAATTAAAACTTTCGATCTCACCCGGATGATCTAGAAAATTTTTCTCTAAAAACTTTTTAATATTTTCAGTATGTTTTGTTTGTTTAAAAATAATATGTTTTGGAACTACTACTTTCGGATCTAGTTTATTTCTATTTTCCTCATCAAAACTCCACTTACCGCCAAGTGGCTCATTCTTACTTTTCATTAAAATATTAAATTTCATTCTTTGTATTTTATAAAAATTTGCCATGAATGGCTTTTTATTCGTCTGCAAATATTCTTTAAAATCACCACGACTAGATAAAAACATTGGTGATTTTATAAAATTAAATTCAATCTTATTTTTTTTAAAAAAATTAATTAATTGATTTTCAAAAAACTTATCTTCAACTTCAAATAAACTTATATCTTTTGTCTTAATTTTATTTAAAAAGAATAGAATTTTATCTTCATAACGTTTTTTAAATAATTCATGGGTACAATCAAAATAGGTTAGTGAAAAATCTTCATTCTTTAATTCATCTGCATAAGACCGCATTGCAGATAAGTATAATAAAATTTTTTGACGATGATGTTTTACAAAAGTACACAGCTGATAATCCTCTGCCATCATAAAATGATGATCTTTAAAACTTTTTAAGTGAACGGGTGAAAAAAGTTGGTTACCTAAAATAATAAAAGCCTTTGCTTTATTGACCATGATTTTTAATTAATTAATATGCTCTAACAGTTGGAGCAAGTTTTATAAAAGAAGTATCAATCTTTGAAGAGTAACGTCGTCTCATCTTTGATCTATTACTTAGTCTAGCTGCGGCCACCGAAATCGCACCTCTGCCAAACCTACTATTAGTTTGATCAATAACCTTCATCAAATGATCCAAATTTAAATTTTGGTCTGAAAACAAGTTTTTTTCATAATGATCTTTTGCCCTTAAATCTGAAAAAATAACTCCTGCTTTGCTATAAAAATAGCCTTGAATGTAAATATTTTCTAAAGCTTTTGCACATATGTTGGTGAGCTCTAAAGTGTTATTCGTTGCAATAGGCAAATCTATTTTTTGAACGCGTGATACATAATCTTTTTTAAATCTACTAGTTTTAATAAATACGTAAACTGATTTTACAATTAACCCTTCCGATCTAATTCGCTCAGCTGCAGTCATGCAATGTTTTATAACCGCTTCTTTTAAATCGTTAAGTTCAGTAATAGTTTTGCCGAAAGATCGAGATACACAGCAGTTTTTCCTTGCAACATATTGGTAATTTAATGGAAAACAACTAACGCCATTTAGTTCATGAATAGTTTTTAAGACTACTACATTGCTATTTTTTCTAACCCAATAATTATCTGCATATTTTAACTCATAAGCGTTATAAAAATTATTTTTATTAAAGAACTTAGAGAGTTGTCGGCCAATTCCCCAGACTTCTTGTACTGGAAAGTTTTTTAAAACTTCATCTACATTGTTTTTATCTTTAGAAATTAATTCTTCAACACCCAATTTATTTTCTTTTGCTACATGGTTTGCAACTTTTGCAAGAGTCTTTGTTCTTGCAGTACCAATTGAAACTGGAATTCCGGTCCATTTTAAAATAACTTTTCTAATATTTAAAATATACTCTTCAATATTATTTATCTGAATATTTGTTAGGTCTAAAAAAGCTTCATCGATTGAGTAAAATTCAATATCGGGTGAAAAATTTTTTAATATTTTCATTACCCTTCGTGACATATCTCCGTAGAGTTCATAGTTTGATGAAAATACTGAGACTTTATGTTTATCGATTAATGGCTTTGCTTTAAAATAAGGCTCACCCATTTTAATTCCCACTTGTTTTGCCTCCGTTGATCTTGAAATAATACAGCCATCATTATTAGATAAAACCACAACAGGTTTTCGTCTCAGATCTGGTCTAAATAATCTTTCACAAGAGACATAAAAAGAATTACAATCAACTAGAGCAATAATTCTATTATTAATGGGCTGCATGAATAATGTACGTTACAATCCCCCAAACATTAATATCTGAGTTTTCGTTAATTAAAATCTTCTCTGCTTTATTCTTGATATAAAAATTATTATTTTGTTTGATAATATTTTTAACTACTAATTCATTATTAAAATTAATAATTGCAATACAATCATTTTTTAAATTTAAACTTCGATCTACTACTAATAAATCTCCACTGGTAATTTTATGATCGGTCATAGAGTTGCCTTGCACACGAATGAGAAAAGTTGCAGGAGGATTTTTGATCAGCTCACTATTTAAATCGATTTCATCTTGAACATAATCTGTAGCTGGTGATGGAAAACCTGCTGATACTTTCTGCAAAATTACTGGTATTTTCATAATAGATTTGTTCTTGCTTTGTTCTAGCTAACAAATATATTGGAGTCAACGAGGTATTGAAATGAAAGTAAATGTTGGAAGTATCGATCGAGTTTTAAGAATTACCGCTGGAGTTATTATTATAACGCTCACAGCATTAGGTATGATCAGTCCTTGGGGTTGGTAAAATCTATTGCAAGATCGTCCGCAATTTTATGCCACATATAATGATTTTGCGGGTAACCATGCAAAAGTAATAACGGAGCGCCAGAACCTCCTATTCGGTAAAAAATTTTTCCTTTTACTACTTTTTGAAATTTTTTTTCAAAACTCTTAAACAAAGAATTATTTCCACTCTGGTTTAGTTTTTTCAAAAAAACTTTTTATTCCTATCTTTTTATTCTCACTATCTAATAATTTATAAAAAGTTTGTCTTTCATCTTTTAATGAGGCGTCTTTATTAATTAATCTTTTAATTTCAACTAAACTTGAAAGAGGTTTTTCTGAAATTGATTTTAATATTTTATGAGAACCTGTTTTAAATTCATCTACTTTTAGGACAACACTCACAAAGCCTATATTTTGCGCTTGTTGGGCGGTGACCATTTCCCCGGTCATACATAGAAAATTAGCATTATATTTACCTGCATATCGTTTTAATCTTTGTGTGCCCCCAATACCTGGAAGTAAGCCTAAGTTAACTTCTGGCTGAGAAAACTTTGCATTCTCAGATGCAATAATAAAATCGCAAATTAGTGCAAGTTCCATTCCTCCGCCCAAAGCATACCCTTCCACCAATGCAACAACGGGCTTTTTAATATTGTAAATTTCATCAAAAGCATCAAATAATTTTTTCTCTACTGCTGTATTTTTAGTTAGGGAGTCTAATTCTTTAATATCAGCACCTGGTGAAAATAGTTTTTGATTGCCTTCAATTGCAATACATTTAATCGTGTTATCTTGATCAAAGCTTGTAAGGGCCTGTAAAATTTCTTTGGATGTTTCAATATTTAAAGAATTTTTATCTGCAACTCTGTCGATTTGAACAAAACCAATAGCATCTTCAACTCTAACTTTAATGTTCTTAAAATCCATTAATGGAATTATTTATGATCAATAAAATTACGTTCAATACACATTGCAATTCCCATTCCGCCACCAATACAAAGTGTTGCAAGTCCTCTCTTAGAATGAGTTTTGATCATCTCATGAAGTAAAGTTACTAAAATTCTAGCTCCCGATGCACCAATTGGATGACCTAAGGCTATGGCACCACCGTTCACATTAACTTTATCAACGGTCCAGCCCATTTCTTTATTCACCGCTATGGCTTGTGCAGCAAAGGCTTCGTTTGCTTCTATTAAATCTAATTCATCCTCACCCCAACCTGCTTTTTGAAGTGCAAGACGTGAGGCTGGAATTGGACCTGTGCCCATAATCGATGGGTCTACTCCGCACACCGCCCATGAAACAATTTTTGCAAGGGGTTCAATGCTATGTTGTTTTGCAGTTTTACCTGACATTAAGCTCACCGCCGCCGCACCATCATTTAATCCTGATGCGTTTCCAGCTGTAACAGTTCCGTCTTTTTTAAATGCAGGTTTTAATGCTTCTAATTTTTCAATAGTTGTTCCATCTTTTGGATATTCATCTTTATCAAAAATAATATCCTGTTTTTTAACTTTTACAGTAACTGGAACAATTTCATCTTTAAATTTTTTACCTTTAATAGCGTCAATAGCTTTTCTTTGTGATGCTGCTGCAAAGGCATCTTGATCTTTTCTCGTAATTTGAAATTTTTGCGCAACGTTTTCTGCTGTCACTCCCATATGATATTGATTGTACGCATCCCAAAGTCCATCAATAATCATGGAGTCTTGTAATTTAGTATCTCCTAATTTTACTCCGTTTCGTAAATTAATGTAATGTGGAGCATTACTCATGCTCTCTTGTCCACCTGCAATGACGATATTAGCATCACCGCACTTAATTGAATTAAAACCAAAAGCAACGGAAGCAAGTCCAGAGCCGCATAATTGATTAATCGTAGTTGCAGTTTTTTCAACAGGTATTCCAGCATGAATTGCCGCTTGTCGTGCTGGGTTTTGACCAACGCCTGCGGCTAAAATTTGACCCATAAAAACTGTATCGACTTGTTCAGGTTTAATTTCTGATTTTTCTAAAATTTTTTTTATAACTTCTGCACCAAGTTGAGGTGCTGTAAGAGAAGAAAGAGAGCCTCCAAAAGATCCAACCGCCGTTCGAACTGCACTTATTATTACAACATCATTATCATTCATAATTTATCTCTCCTTTTTTTATATTTTTTAAATTTATTATTACTGCATGTACTGGCCACCATTTATTGAAAAGGTAGCGCCGGTAATGAAGCCTGCTTTATCACTTACTAAATAACTTGCCAAGGCTGCAATTTCTTCAGGTTCTGCAAGTCTGCCCACAGGGATTTGACCTACAATTCCTTTTAAAATAGTTGGATCAATTTTTTTAACCATTTCAGTTCCAACATATCCTGGAGCGATCACATTTACTGTTATGCCTTTATTTGCATTCTCTAAAGCAAGAGCTTTTGAAAATCCAATTATCCCAGCCTTTGCAGCTGAGTAATTGGTCTGACCCACTTGACCTTTTAAACCATTAATAGAACTTATTGAAACAATTCTACCAAATCCCTTTGCTCTCATTTTTTCAATAACATTTCTACAGATATTAAAAAGAGAATTTAAATTTGTATTGATTACTGAATTCCATTCTTCAGGATTCATTTTATGTAAAAAACGATCTTTAGTAATTCCTGCATTATTAACTACGATTTCAATATCACCGTATTTTTTTTCAACATCTGAAACTGCAGATTTGCAACTTTCAAAATAAGATACGTCTGATTTGATAACTTCAATTCCACTTTGTTTTGAATAAGCTTGCGCAGATTCTTCTTTGCCCACATATGTGGAGACAACTTTATATCCCTCATCTATTAATTTCTTTGCAATGGCAGCGCCAATTCCTCTTGTTCCGCCTGTGACTAATGCAACTCTAGACATGTTTAAGGGCTAAAATATTGATTTTTTTGAAAATTATACTTGAGTAAAAATTAAATTACTAGTTAGATTGTGTATTTATTTTAAAGAGATTTGGCTAAAAATAAGGGGGGATTTAGCCAAATTCTCTTTAAATTTCTTGGTTAAAAACTAATTAGTTTTTAACAGAAGCTTTTTTACCTTCGTCTTCGATAACTTTTTTGATTTCAGTTAAACCTTCTAAAAGTCTTTTGTTAAGAATTTCAAAAGACTCTTTTGCAGTTTTTTCTGCAATTTTCGAAAAGTCAGTAGCAATATTTTGGGCTTCAACGATTGATTCTTGGATCAATTCGATAGATTTACCAGCTGATTGCTGAGGATTTCCCTTAGCTAATTCAGAAGTAGCATCTTTAGCGCTAGAAATAGCTTTGTTAAGTACTTCTATTTGCTTTTTAGCAAGCGCGTTGTAGCCTTCAAATAATACTTTAGATGCATTAGCGAATGTTTCTAAAGTTTTTTTCTGAGCATTGATTAAATTTTCAGAATTACTATCTACTGTTGGTACTTTAAGAGCTGCTAACATCTTTTGAAAATCGAAAAATTCAAAAGGGTTGTTTATGTTTGCCATCATTATTTACTCCTTGTTTACATTTAATAAGATATATCTATGTTGCGCTGCAATATATTTCAAGTCTAAATTTGATAAAATGTACTAAATTATTGTTTTTGTTGACTTTTTTCTTTTGCATATGCAATATATTAATATTGCACAAGCACATATAGGTTATTACTCTAATGATAATTATTAGGCTATTATTCAATAGTTAAAATGACAAAAAAAGACGAAAAAAAGCAGCCAGATAAAATTAACTTTGAAGACTTAGGCGACGTCTTTGAAAATAATCTAAAAATTTACAATCAGTATGTAGAGTCATTTAAAAGTCTCGGCTCTGGCCAAAATAATTTTCCATCTTTCCCATTTAATAATCAAGGTAGCAATAATTTTACAATGAGTGATTTATCCAATTTAATCGCCCCAACAATGAACAAGATGATGGAGTCATTTAAAAATTTTTCAACTGAAATTCAGCAAAATCCAAATATATATTTTGATAACCTTAATAAATGGGTTTCACAAATTGCAAATTTAAATTTTTACTTTGTAACACGTGCTTCAGGCGGAATGGCAAATCCAGTTATCTTTGAAGAAAAATCTGACAAAAGATTTTCTAATGAAGAGTGGAAGACTAATTTGTTTTTTGATTTTATAAAACAATTTTATTTGATTAGTGCAAATTTCATGAACAACTTAATTGAAAATGTGGAATTTAAAAATCCAAAAGATAAACGCATCATGGAATTTTATTTAAAACAACTCAATAGCGCTTTATCGCCATCTAACTTTGCATTTACAAATCCTGAAGTATTAAAAAAAACAGTAGATGAAAAAGGAAATAATTTAGCCAAAGGCTATGAAAATTATAAAAAAGATTTTAAAAAACATCCAAATAAACTTTTTATTCAACAATCAAAAGCAGGTGAATTTGAGATTGGAAAAAATTTAGCCACAACTAAAGGTAAGGTTATTTTCAAAAATAATCTTTTTGAACTTATTCAATATGATTGCTCTACTGATCAACAGTATGCAAAGCCAATGCTCGTCATTCCACCTTTTATTAATAAATACTACATAATGGATTTGAATGAAAAAAAATCAATGATGAAGTACTTGGTTGATAAAAAATTTAATACTTTTTTAATTTCTTGGAAAAATCTAGATATAAGTTCAAGAAATATTTCTTTCAAAGAGTATATTGTAGATGGAGTGTTAGAAGCACTAAGAATTGTGTGTGAAAAAACAGGTTCAAATGCTGCAAACATTGCATCCTACTGTGTGGGTGGGACTCTTGCTTCTTTAGCACTTGCTTATCTAAAAGTTGTGCCAAATAAATATAAAATTACTAGCGCAACATATTTTGCAAGTTTAATTGATTTTGAAGATCCAGGAGAAATTGGAATATTTATTACAGAGGAACAGATAACCAGTATTGAAAACCAGATGAAAAAAACTGGATACTTCGATGGTAAAGATATGGCAGCTGCTTTTAACTTTTTAAGACCATCAGATTTATATTGGAATTATGTTGTAAATAACTACTTACTTGGCAATGAACCTACCGCTTTCGACATGCTACATTGGAACTCAGACTCCACTCGTCTTCCTGAAAAAATGCATTCTGAATATTTACGCTGCATGTATTTAAATAATTTAGTTGTGAAAAATAAATATAAAATTGGGGATGTAGAAATTGATTTATCAAAAATAGACACACCAATATTCTCTGTTGCAACTACTGAAGACCATATCGCTCCTTGGCGGTCAGTTTATCAAGGCCTTAATGCCTATAACTCACATATTAATTTTGTTCTATCAAACTCAGGTCATATTGCAGGCATTATTCAAGGGACTGAAAATAAACCTGGCAAACTTCATTTTTACACTAAAAAATTTGAAAAAGGCAAAACACAAGATGAATGGTTCAACGGCGCAAATAAAGTGGATGGTTCTTGGTGGCCAGTTTGGATTTCATGGCTTACAGTAAATTCTGGACAATTAAAAAAACCTTCTGAAATTAATGCAAAAAACTTTGAAGTATTATATGAAGCACCAGGCCAATACGTAAAACAGTCATGATTGAAATTAAAAAATATTCAAACCGAAGACTATATAATACCGAGACAAGCGCTTACATCACTTTAGATGATATTGTAATTTTAATTAAAAAAGAGTTAGAGTTTAAAGTAATTGATGTAGACACACAAAGCGATATTACCTCTACTATTTTGACACAGATAATTTTGGAAAAAGAAAATGCAGGAATTAATCTAATTCCAGCTCACATTTTAAAACAAATTATTTTATTTAATGAAAATAAAAAAAGTAACATGATGTTTGACTTTTTAACTAATACAATGAATGCAGCAAATACTAGTAATATTTTTGCAAAAGGATTTCCAAATTTTGCTGATTTTAATTTTTTTAAATTTGGACAAAAAACTGATAGTGAAAATGCTACGTCCTCTCCTGCTAAAGATGAAAAAAATATTGATGATTTAATGACACAAATTAATAAATTAAAAAAAGAAGTCCAAGAAATTAAAAACCAAAAATAACTAAATTAAATTTGCAAGTTTTTTAGCATTGATAAAAGCACTTTCTGCACTCCCCCCCGAAAACCAGTCACCACAAATCCCAAGTCTTAATTCTTTATTCCAATAACAATTTGCAACATCTGATTTAGTACCATAAGCGTAACGCCAGCCATGAATATCTGAATATTGGATATTATCTTTTTTAATATCTATTTTTAATTTCACAGATAGACTTTTTAACATCTCATCCGCTAGGCTTTCCTTGTTATTTCGGTACTCATAAATATTTTTAATTGCATATTTTAAAGAAGACTGAATCGTCCATAATTCTAAATCTTTATTAGTTAAACTTTTCTTTTTTGTATTTTCATTAGCCACAAATCCTAAAACATCATCATCTTCAAAGCTAATAGCGCTTAAATTAAGGTTCAAACTTTTATTGAAAGCAACCATCAATGTTAAATTCGGCTGCATACTAAAATTAAGTTTTGAAAAATAATTTTCTGTAAATTCTTTTGTTAAATTGTAAGCCTGCTGATAAGGCGCCGTGATGATAACAGTTTTGTAATTTTCTTGGGTACTATCTTTAAAATTTAATTGAAAAAAGTCATTTTTTTTTTCAAGACTTTTTAACTCTTTATTTACAAAAACTCTTTTATTTATAAATAAATTTTTAACTAATAAGTTATTTCCATTCTCATTAATTATTCTTACTTTATTTAAATCATCTTTAAGTTGATCATTTTGAAATATTTTAAAATTACCTTGCCAAATAGTGTAATCACATAAAAACTTTTTAAATTCACTATTTTCGCTCTTAACATATTGAAGGCCGTGGTCAAATAAGCCAACATTGTCTACCCTTCGAGTGGAACAGCGTCCACCTACGCCTCTGGACTTTTCATAAAAATCTAAATCGTTCTTTAGAAAATATTCAAGGGTTGCAGCTGAAAATCCTGTGCCAATAATTGCAATGTTTTTCATAAATAATTTAAATTATTAAATTATATTAAAAGTTACGAGTAAAATTACTCATTACGTACTAGCGGGTACACCTTGGGACTTAAAAATTTATAATTATTGATTAATATTAAGATAATTGTGATGACCCCAATAAATAATAATACCACCGATGAATTAATAATTTCTAAACTCCAACTTAATCTAAAAATAGTTTCAATAACAAAATAAGAAACGAACACTGAAAAAAATGCAGCAATAAAAATAATTGATAAAAATGTAATTAAAAATTCTATAATACTAGCAAGCATTAAATTTTTTGAGTTAATTCCTAAAATTTTAAAAATCAAATTTTGATAAACACTTAATCTTGCTTGGACAATTACCGCAGAAGAAATCACCATTAATCCGATGATGACTGCAATTGAGGATATAATAATAACGGCGATAAATATTTTATTTATAATTTCTGTAACTTTACCCAGATAATCTGAGATTTTAATTGTTGAGATATTTTTAAATTTTTGTAAAAAAGCGCCTTCTTTAAAATCTGGTAAATTTTTAAATTTGGCAGTTGCTATATATTCATGAGGAATATTTGCTGCAAAAATTGGATTAATTAACATCACAAAATTAATTGATAAATCCCGATAATCAACCTTTCTAAGGCTTGTAACTTTACCTTCAATTTCCCGTCCATAAATTTTTAAAGTTAAACTGTCATTTAATTTAATATTTAAATCTTTTGCAACTTTTGCATCTAAAGAAATTTGTAAATTTTTGTTATTTGCATCGAACCAATTTCCCTCTGTTATCGGATTATCTTTAGGTGGAGTGTTAGACCAAGATATTCTTCGATCTCTTTCAAGAACCCAAAATGAGTCATTATTCTGCTTAATATAACTTAGTGGATCTTTTTTATTTATTTTTATAAGCGTTGCAGAGACAATTGGCATTGTTTCAATCACTGCGTTTATATCATTGTTTTTTAAATATTTTACAAATTCATCTTTTTCTATGTTTTGAATACTAACAAAAAAATAATCTGGGGCTATTTCAGGTATTGATTTTTGAACTTCCTTCTTAAAATTATATCCAATCAAAGTTAAAGATAATAGCAAGGTAACCCCTAAACCTAATGATAAAACTGTAATTGGAAATATTGTTTTAGGATTGGTAATATTTTTAACTGCAAGACGAAAGGGTGAGAATTTAATAAAATTAATCTTTCTTAAGTAAAAAATTATTGACTTTGATAAACCATATAAAGTAAGGCAAATTATAAAGAAGACCAAAAAGTACATAACTGTATAAAAAGGTTTTTTGCTATCAAAAGCAAATAGCAAGATAAGAGAAATAATTGCTAAAATAATTAAAGAGATATTTTTTTTAGTAAAATAAAATTCAC
>SXGT01426140.1_pt1 | contig 11787 bp, 6 predicted proteins | sample 3176221 | NCBI WGS metagenome assembly SXGT01 (sample SAMN11356862, study PRJNA531348) | freshwater metagenome | isolation source: freshwater sample F1-120 | place: China: Fuxian Lake, Yuxi | collected 2017-12-25
CCGGCTATTCCTCGCTCAGCTACCTGCGCGAATTCCCTTTCCATACGGTGAAGATCGATCGCAGCTTCATCAACGACGTCTCCGAGGATCGCAATGACCGCGCCCTGGTGATTGCCGCGGTGCGCATGGCCCAGGCCCTCGGTCTGCAGATCATCGCCGAAGGCGTGGAAACCGACGAGCAGTGGTCCTTCCTGATGGCGCAGGACTGCGACATCCTGCAGGGCTTCCGCTTCGGCATGCCGGTGACCGAAAGCAATTTCGGCAAGACCTGGGTCAATGCCCGGGTCACCTGCCCGGACGGCGATCCGCTCGGCCGTACGCTCCCGTTCATTCCGGTCTAGGGCCTCCAGCGTGACAACTATCCTGCGTGCCTGTCTTGCCGTCGCCTGCCTCCTCGCCAGCCAGTTGGGCCTGGCGCAGACGACGCGCATCACGGTCAGCGTCCCGGGCCCGGGGGCCGCCTCCTACCTGCCCCTGGCGCTGGCGGCCAAGATCGGCGCCGACAAGGCGGAAGGTGCCGAACTCAACCTGCGCTATGTCGCCGGCGGCGGCGTGGCGATACAGGAAATGCTTTCAGGCAACGCCGAGTTCGCCGTGCTCGGCCTGCCGGCCGCGATGTCGGCGCGGCTCAAGGACAATCGCATCGTTGCCCTGGCGGCGGTCAACGATCTGCCGCTCTATGTGTTGCTGGTACGCAGCGGCCTCAAGGGCAAGGTCAGAACGGTGGCCGACTTGCGCGGCCGCGTGATCGGGGTACACAGCAACTCCATCACCACCAAGACCAACTCCCACCAGTTGATCGAGTTACTGTTGCGCCAGGCCGGAGTCCCGCCCGAATCCGTCCGTTTCGTCTCCGTCGGCCAGCGCTGGTCGTCCGAGGCGGCCATGCTCGCCGAGGGCTCGGCCGACGCGGTGATGGGCGACGAGCCGCATGCCGCTCGCATGGTGGCGGAGGGTACGGCCTTCCAATTGCTGCATCTGGGCGAGCCCGGCGTCGCGGCGGAAATCCCGGGTGGCGGCTTCCTGCGCGGCACGCTGGTCGGACGACGCGACCGGATCGACGCCGATCCGAAGAAGGCCGAGGTCATGGTGCGCATCCTGCGCCGAACGCTGGCCTGGATCGCCGGCCACAGCCCCGAGGAAGTCATCGCCCTGGCCGGCATCGAGGATCTCAAGGAGCGCCGCTACATGCTCGAAACCCTGGGACGCTATCCGCGCCAGTACAGCACCGATGGTCGTTTTTCCCGGAGGCAGTTGCAGGAGACCGAGACGTTCTTTCGCAATTCCCAGGCCGGCAACGCAGCGGCGCAGACCTTCAACGTCGAGTCGATGATCATGGACCGCTGGGTCGGGCGCAAGGAATGAGATGACGCCTTCCGGTTCGCGACGCAATCCGCTGTCGCGACAAATCGCCTGGCGCATGGCCGCGGCACTTCTGGCGACGCTGCTTGCCGGATCCGTGCTGGCCGTCTGGTTTCATGCCCAGTCGCGACTGCGCTTTCTCGATACGCAGGTGCGCCATGCCGAAGCGCATTACCGCAATGCCCTGGCGATGAGCGAGATCGCCTGGGAGAACGACGCCTACAACTTCAAGGCCAGGCTCGAACATGCTCGCGTACTCGAAGATGCGGCGCATCGGCAGTCCCGCCTGGCCAACTTCATCGTCGCCCAGGGGGGCGTGCCGGATTTTCCGCTGGCGGTGATCCTGGACCGTGACGGGCGCAAGCTCGCCGAGTTTGAATACGGTTCGCGCCGCCTGCCGGAAGCAAGCTTTAGCGGCAGCGACGTCGCCTGGGCTTATGACGACGTCGGCCGGACTCTTTACCGGGTATTCCGCCAGCAAGTCTGGCTGGGCCAGGACCGTAATGGCAGCCTGCTGCTGTATCGGCCTCTCGATCATGCGGTGTTGGTGGCGATGGCATTTCCGGAGACGCGCCTGTCGCTGGTCTGGCAGGGCCTTGTCGTGGCAAGTTCGCTGGGCGACGACGGCATGCTGCCGGCACGCGTCGATGTGGACGCCGAGCCCTTGCCCAGTCGCCGTCTGCTGCCCTGGACTCCGGCGACGCCGGACAATCCGCGCCTGCTGATCGACGTCAATCATGTCGAGCTTTTCGGCCTCGGCGAGCTGCTGCTGTCGTTCAGCCCCGGGATCCTGGTGTTCATCGCGATGGCCTGGCTGTCCTTCGGTCTTTGGGCGACCGTACTGGTGCGGCGCATCCTGGCGCTGGCCAACGCGCAGCGCGACTTCGCCGCCAGCCGGCAACTGACCCCGCTGGCCGAGGCATCGCTGAACCAGGCCGACGACGAGCGACATGACGAACTCTCCCACCTTGCCGCATCCTTGCGGCGCATGATGGGTTCGCTGGCCGATTACCAGCAGGAACGGGAGTCTGCAACCGAACTTCTGCGCCAGAGCGAGGAGCGCTACCGCTTTCTGGTCGAGGGCGCGCGCGTCGTCGCCTGGGAATACTCGTTGCGCGACGAGCGCTTCACCTATGTATCGCCGCGCGCCGGCGAATTGCTCGGGATCGAGGCTGCAGCCTGGCTGGAACCGGACTTCCTCGCCACGCACCTGCATCCGGACGATGCCGCGCGGGTAGCCGAGGCCCGCCAGACGGCCACGGATGATGGAAGCGGATGCTCGCTGGATTATCGCCTGCGCCACATCGACGGCTATTACATCTGGGTGCATCACCTTTCCGCCGCCCGGGGTCCGTCTGCGGATCGGGAGCAGGGCGTGGTGCGTGGCATCCTGCTCGATATCGGCGAGCGCAAGCAGCTCGAGCAGCGGCTGGCGCTGGCGGGGCTGGTCTTCGATAGGACCAGCGAAGCCATCATGATCACCGACGCCACGAACCGGATCATCGCGGTCAATCCGGCCTTCGAGGCGATCACCGGTTATGCCATGGACGAGGTGGTCGGCAAGGATCCCAAATTGCTCAACGCCGGAATGCATGGCGCCGGACATTTCCAGTCGATGTGGCAGGCGCTGCAGCGCGATGCCTTCTGGTCGGGTGAAGTCTGGAACCGGCGCAAGTCGGGCGAGCCCTTTGCCCAGCGGCTCTCGATCACGGTGATGCGCGACGATGCTGGGCGGGTCCAGCGCTACCTGGCGATGTTCAGCGACGTCACCAAGGAGAAGCGCCAGGCCGAGGCGATCGAGCACCAGGCGGCCCATGACGCGTTGACCGGCCTGCCCAACCGCCGCCTGCTCGCCGACCGCATGGGGCAGGCCATTGCCCGGGCGCAGCGCAACGGGCGTCGCGTCGGCATCGTCATGCTCGACCTGGACGGCTTCAAGCACATCACCGATACGCTCGGCCATCGCGTCGGCGACCTGTTGCTGGTCGAATCCGCCCGCCGCTTGGTGCATTGCATACGCGAGTCCGACACCGTCGCCCGCGTCGGCGGCGACGAGTTCATGGTGGTGCTGCCCGAGATCCAGGCGCAGGGCGACCTGCAGGTCCTGGCAGGCAAGATCCTCACCCATATCCGTGAGCCCTACGCCATCGAAGGCAAGGAGCTTTTCGTCTCGGCCAGCATCGGCCTGACGATGTTCCCCGATGACGGCGCGAACCCCGAAGACCTGCTGGCCCACGCCGATACGGCGATGTATCGCGCCAAATCCGACGGCAAGAATACCTACCGCTTCTTCACCGCCGAGATGCACGAACATGCCGTCGCCCGCCTGCAGGTCGAAGACGATCTGCGCCAGGCACTGCGCGCCGGGGAGTTCGAATTGCATTACCAGGTCGTGGTCGATCTGGCATCCGGGCTGCCGGCGAAAGCCGAGGCGCTGGTGCGCTGGCGTCATCCGCGGCGCGGCCTGCTGGATCCGATCGAGTTCATCCCGGTTGCCGAGGAGAGCGGAATGGTCCTGCAACTCGGCGCCTGGGTGATAGACGAGGCGGCGCGCCAGGCGGCGCTTTGGGACGAACTGGTACCCGCGGGCTTCTGCATCGGCGCCAATGTCTCGGCACAGCAGTTCCACCGCGCCGATTGCGCGGCGACCTTGCGCGCGGCCCTGGCGACGCACGACGTGCCGCCGCAACGGCTGTCCATCGAGATCACCGAAAGCCTCTTCATCGGTGACCAGGGCGATGCCTGGCGCCAGTTGAACGAGATCCGGGACCTGGGCGTGCGCATCGCCATCGACGACTGCGGCACCGGCTACTCGTCGCTGTCCTATCTCAAGCGGTTTCCGGTCGATACGTTGAAGATCGACCAGACCTTCGTCGCCGGCCTGCCAGGCAGCGGCGAAGGCGCGGCCCTGGTCGACGCCATCATTTCCATGGGTCGGGCGCTGGGCCTGGCGGTGGTGGCGGAAGGCGTGGAAACCGCCGAACAGCGAGACTTCCTCTCCGGACGGGGCTGCCGCTATGGTCAGGGTTACCTTTTCGGCAGAGCGATGCCGGCAACGGAGTTTGCGGCGCGCTATTTCGGCCGCAACGCCTGATCCTGCCCCGACGCGGCTGGCAGCATCGGCGGGGACGGGTCAGCCGCGGGTGTTCGACTGGGCGGGAAACTCGGCGAGCTCGACGCGCGGCGCGGGTTTCCAGCCCTTCTTGCGGTGTTCGGCGACGATGTTGGTAAAGATGCCGCCGCGCACGTAGAAGCGTGCCGTCAGACGCATGAAGCGGGGCTTCACGGTCCGGACCAGGTCATCGAGGATGCGGTTGGTGACGTCCTCGTGGAAGTGGCCCTCGTCGCGAAAGCTCCAGATGTAGAGCTTGAGGCTTTTCAGCTCGACGCAGAGCGTGTCGGCGACATAATCCAGGGTCAGCACGGCGAAATCCGGCTGCCCGGTCTTGGGGCAGAGTCAGGGGAATTCCGGGATTTCCATGTGGATCTGGTAATCCCGCTGCGGGGCCGGGTTGGCAAAGGTTTCCAGCGCCTTGGCGCGGGGATTTGGGGCGGGTTTCGGCATGCTCCGGGACCACGGATTGGGGGGCGGGACGGATTATAATGGCGCGCCTGCCAAGCGGCATTGTCGTCTTCATTCCCAGGTCCCTCCCTCGTGCGTCTTAACAAGCTGAAACTCTCGGGCTTCAAGTCCTTTGTCGAGCCCACCACCGTGCTGTTTCCCGGCCAACTGGCGGGCGTCGTCGGCCCCAACGGTTGCGGCAAGTCGAACATCATCGATGCCGTGCGCTGGGTGCTGGGGGAATCGAAGGCGTCGGAGCTGCGCGGTGAGTCGATCCAGGACGTGATCTTCCAGGGTTCTGGCAATCGCAAGGAAGTCAGCCGGGCCAGCGTCGAGCTGTTCTTCGATAATGCCCAAGGCCGCGCCGCCGGGCAGTGGAGCCAGTACGCCGAGATCACGGTCAAGCGCGTGCTCGATCGCGAAGGCAATTCCAGCTACTACATCAACAACCTGCACGTGCGTCGTCGCGACGTGATCGATCTGTTCCTGGGTACCGGCCTTGGCCCGCGCGCCTACGCCATCATTGGCCAGGGCATGATTTCGCGCATTGTCGAGGCCAAACCCGAGGAACTGCGCTTCTACCTCGAAGAGGCTGCGGGCGTCACCAAGTACAAGGAACGCCGGCGCGAAACCGAGCACCGGCTGGAAGATGCGCGTGAGAACATCGCCCGTGTCGACGACATCCGCAACGAACTGGACAGCCAGGTCGTGCACCTGCAGGCGCAGGCTGCGGTTGCCCAGCAGTACCGCGGGTTGCACGAGGATATGTCGCGCAAGCAGAGCCTGCTGTGGCTGAAGAAGCGCAACGACGCGCGCAACGACGGCCAGCGCCTGACGCGGCAGATCGACGATGCGGTTACCCGCGTCGAGGGCGAGACCGCACAGCTGCGCGAGATCGAGGCTCGCGTCGAGCATGCGCGCGAGAACCACTACACCGCCTCGGATGCCCTGCATGCCGCCCAGGCCGAGATGTATGCCGCCAGCAACGAGGTCAGCCGGCTGGAGAGCGAGCTTGGCCATCTGCGCGACTCACGTTCCCGTCTCGAAGCCCGGCTGGCGCAGCTGAGCACGGAGCATGGGCACTGGCAGGGACAGCAGGCGAGCCTGGCCGAGGACGCCGCACGCTGGAACGCGTTGCTGGAAAATTCCCGCGTCCGCGTTGCCGCCGCCGCAGCCCGCCACGAAGAAGCCGCCGCCAGGCTGCCCGAGTGCGAGGATGCCGTGCAGACCGCCGGCGGCGAAGTCACCGAAGCGCGGCGCGCCCTGAGCGAAGCCGAACAATCCCTGCGCTTGGCCGAGGCCGACCGCGGTCACGCCCAGCGCGCGCTGGAAAACCTGGCCCAGCGGCGCAGTCGATTGGAACAGGACAGGCTGGCCTTGGGGGCGCCCGATCCCGCGCTTCTGGCGGCATCGCAGGAGGCCGAAGCCAAGGGCGACGCGGCGCTGGAAATTGCTCAGGAACGCCTTGCCAGCCTGCAAACGGCGGTGCCGGGTGCCGAGTCCGCCTTGCGCACGGCACGCGAAGCCTTGCAGGCAGCCCACCGCAGCCTGACCGAGACTCGAGCGCGCCACGAGGCGTTGTCACAGCTGCAGGCCAAGGTCGCCAAGAGCGGCGAGATCGGCGACTGGCTCAAGGCGCGCGGCCTGGCCGAAGCCAAGCCGCTGTGGCAGGCGATCCAGGTCGAGGCCGGCTGGGAAACGGCCGTCGAGGCTGTGCTGCGCGAGCGATTTTCCGCTCTGGCCGCCGATGCCGATACTTTGCGCGCCGCCCTGGCATCTCCTCCTCCCGCGATTCTCACGCTGGCGCTGAAGCGCCCGCCGGCCGACATTGCCCCGGCTGCCGAATCCCTGCGCAGCAAGGTGCGCTGCGACGACAAGGGCTGGGCTGGGGTGCTCGACGAGTGGCTGGCCGACGTCGCGGTCAGCGATGACCTGCACGGAAGTCTGCCGTCGGCCTCGGGCCGTCGCGTGTCGCGCGCCGGCCACCTGCTGACACCCTCCGGGCTGACCTTGTACGTTCCGGATGCCAAGACCCACGGCGTGATCGAGCGCCAGCGCGAGATCGACGAACTCGCGGCGCAGCTGGAAACACGAGCCTTGGCCGAGGATGCCGCACGCACCGGGCAGCAGGCGGCGGAGCAGGAACTGGCCGATCTGCAGGGACAGTTGTCGGCCTCTCGCCGGTCCGCCCAGGAAGCGCAGCAGGCTTTGCACGCTGCACAGGTCGAGGCGCTCAAGCTGGCGCAGGCCCAGACCCGCTTTGAAGAGCGCTCGGCACAGATCGATCGCGACCTCGCCGAACTGCAGCGCCAGGAAGAACACGAAACGGCGCGCATCGAGCGTGCCGACACCGAAGGCGAGATGCAACGCGAAAGACTGGGGACCGTGCGCGAGCGCGTCGAGCGCGCTATCGACCAGCACCGCCAGAAGGACATCGCCCTGCGCGATGCCCGCGGCGTCGAAACCCAGCTTGGCCGCGAGGTGCAGGAGGCGGGATTCTCCGAGCGCGAATGCCTCTCCAAGCTCGACGATAATGCCCGTGCCGCATCCACCGCCGAAAGCCAGTTGCACCGCGTCGAGGCCGAGACCGGTGCGGCCGGCACCGAACTTGCCGGCATCAGCGACAGCGTGCTCCAGGAGCAGTTGCATGCGGCGCTCGATGCGCGCAGCATCAAGGAGTCGGCGCTGGCGGAACGCCGCAATGTGCTGGAAACCATGGCCGGCGATCTGAAGGGGCTCGACGAGCAGCGGCTCAGGCTGGAGCAGGGGCTGAGTCCCTTGCGCGATCGGATCAACGACCTGCGGCTCAAGGCCCAGGCGGCCCAGCTCAACGAGGAACAGTATCGCGAGCGCCTGGCCGAAGTCCGCATCGTCAGCGAGGAAGACGAGATCCCCTTCCTTGGCGAGCTGAACTCCGGTGGTGCGGAACGCCTCAAGGACAGCGTGTTGCAGGGCGACATCGCCCGGCTCACGGCCGAGATCGAGGCGCTCGGCCCAGTCAATCTTGCGGCGCTGGAAGAGCTGGCGACCGCTGCCGAGCGCAAGGGCTTCCTCGACGCACAATCGACCGACCTGGCCGAGGCGATCGGAACGCTTGAAGACGCCATCCGCCGCATCGATCGCGAGACGCGCGAGCAGTTGCAGGAAACCTATGACACGGTCAATCGCCACTTCGGCAACCTGTTCCCGCAGCTGTTCGGCGGCGGTGAAGCACGGCTGATCCTCACCGGCGATGAAATCCTCGATGCCGGCATCCAGATCATGGCCCAGCCGCCGGGCAAGAAGAACACAACCATCCACCTGTTGTCCGGCGGCGAGAAGGCCCTGACGGCAATCGCCCTGGTGTTTGCCATCTTCAACCTCAACCCGGCGCCCTTCTGCATGCTCGACGAAGTCGATGCGCCGCTCGACGATTCGAACACGGTGCGTTTCTGCGACATGGTCAAGCGCATGTCGGTCCAGACCCAGTTCGTCTTCATTTCGCACAACAAGATCGCCATGGAAATGGCGCAACAGCTGATCGGCGTCACCATGCAGGAGCAGGGCGTATCGCGCGTGGTGGAAGTTGATATCGAAGAGGCGCTGCGCCTCGCTGACGACCAGAAGGTGGCCTGAACATGGCATTGACCGACCTGCATCTCGCCCTCATTGGCGCCGGCGTCACCGGCGTGCTGATGGTCTGGGGCTACAACGTCTGGCAGGACCGCAAGCACCGCAAGACTGCCGAACGCATTTTCAACGGCGACAAGCCCGATGCTCTGGCCGGCGACGTCGAAGCGGCCCCCGTTCCCGCCGAAGGGCGACTGGAACCGACATTCGCCTCCGAGGTTGCCGATGACGAACCCGCCTCGGTCGCCGAGACGGCGGCCCAGTCGCCGCCCGAGCCTGTCGCGGTACCGAAGGCGCCGGAGCCTGCCGTCGGCGAGCCGGCTGCGCCCGGCAGCATGGACGAAATCGCTGATTGCACGCTGCGCTTCAGCGCCGCGGCGCCGATAGCCGCGCCCATCGTGCAAAGCATCCAGCGCAGCTGGAGCGGCGGGCTGGCCAAACCACTGGCGTGGATGGCGCGCGGCGGCACGGCCGGGGGCTGGCTGTGCGTCGCGGCAGACGACGAAGGCAGCTATCGCGAATGGGCGGTGAGTCTGCAATTGGTCGATCGCCGCGGCCCGGTGAGCGATGCCGAATTGGCCGCATTCTGTGCCGGGGTCGATGCGCTGGCGCTGCAAACCGGCGCCACGCTGGAGCCCTTGCCCGACCTCGAGGAACTGGCAGCTCAGGCCGGCGCCCTGGACCAGTTCTGCGCCTCGGTCGATATCCAGTTCGTGCTGCATGTAGTCGAGGCTGCCGGCGGAACTTTCGCCGGAACCAAGCTGCGCGGCCTGGCCGAGGCGGCCGGATTGACGCTGGAGGGCGATGGTCTGTTCCATGCGCGCGACGCGGTCGGCGGCGAAGCGTTCAGCCTGGGCAATCTCGGCGCCGAGCGCTTCGATGCCGAAAGCTTGCGCAACCTGGCGACCCACGGCCTCACCTTCAGCATCGACGTGCCGCGGGTCAGCGACGGCAAGGCCGGGTTCGAGGGCATGCTCGGCGCCGCGCGGCAGATTGCCGGGGCTCTCGGTGGTGTGCTGGTCGATGCCCAGCGTGCGCCGCTGTCCGATGCCATGATCACGGCCATACGCGCCAAGACCGTCGAACTGCAGCAGCGCATGCGCGACGGCGGCATCGATCCGGGCAGCCCGCGGGCATTGCGCCTCTTCTCCTGATGCAATTTGCTGTGGCGGTGGCGCGGGCAGAGGTCTTGCGCCGCGAAATCGAACGACACAACCACGCCTATTACGTCCTCGACCGGCCGACGATTCCCGACGCCGAGTATGACCGCTTGTTCCGCGAACTGCAGGCCATCGAGGAGGAGCATCCGCAGCTGAGGAACGCCGATTCGCCGACCCTGCGCGTCGGCGGCAGGCCGCTCGCCGCTTTTGCGCCGGTCAGGCATGCCGTCCCGATGCTGTCGATCCGCACCGAGACCGATACCGAACCGGCCGGTGCCCGGGCCTTCGATGCCCGCGTTAGGCGCGAGCTGGGTCTGGCCGATGCGGCGCCCCCGGTCGAGTACGCGGCGGAACTCAAGTTCGATGGCCTGGCCATCAACCTGCGCTACGAGAACGGCATGCTGGTGCTGGCGGCAACGCGCGGCGACGGCGAAACCGGTGAGGACGTGACGCAGAACATCCGCACCGTGCATTCGATTCCGCTGCGCCTGGCCGGCGATCCGCCGCCCTTGCTGGAAGTGCGCGGCGAGGTGTACATGAGTCGGCCGGACTTCGAGCGCTACAACGAAAGGCAGCGCGCGTTGGGCAAGGCCACCCTGGTGAACCCGCGCAATGGCGCCGCCGGCAGCATCCGCCAACTCGATCCGGCGATGGCCGCCGAACGACCCTTGTCCTTCTACGCCTATGGCCTCGGCGCCAGCGACGGCTGGACGATGCCAACGACCCATTCGGGTGTGCTGGCCGCGCTGGCCGCCTTCGGCCTGCCGGTTTGCGAGCATCGCGCTGTGGTGCACGGCGCCGAGGGCCTGATCGACTTTCATGCGCGCATGCGCACGGCGCGCGACGGCTTGGGCTTTGACATCGATGGCGTGGTGTACAAGGCGAATTCGCTGGCACTTCAGCAGCAGCTGGGTTTCGTCACCCGCGAGCCGCGCTGGGCCGTAGCGCACAAGTATCCGGCGGAGGACATGCTGACCACGGTCGAGGCGATCGAGGTGCAAGTCGGACGCACCGGAGCGATCACGCCCGTGGCACGCCTGGCGCCGGTGTTTGTCGGTGGAGTGACGGTGACCAATGCCACGCTGCATAACGAAGCCGAGGCGCGGCGCAAGGACGTGCGCGTCGGTGACACGGTGGTCGTGCGCCGTGCCGGCGATGTGATCCCCGAGGTGGTGTCGGTGGTGCTGGAGCGCCGGCCGAAGCGCGACCTGCTGGGCGAGGAGCCCCTGCATCCGCCCTTCGAACTGCCCAAGGCCTGCCCCGTCTGCGGTTCTGCCGTCGAGCGCCCCGAGGACGAGGCCATTGCCCGCTGCAGCGGCGGCCTGATCTGTCCGGCGCAGCGCAAGCAGGCCCTGCTGCACTTTGCCGGGCGCCGCGCCATGGATATCGAAGGCCTCGGCGACAAACTGGTCGAGCAACTGGTGGACAACGCCATCGTCAAGACCCCGGCCGATTTGTACAAGCTCGGCCTGCTGGCGATGGCGAACCTCGAACGCATGGCCGAGAAGTCGGCGACCAACCTGCTGGCGGCGATTAACACGAGCAAGGCCACGACGCTGGCGCGATTCATCTTCGCGCTAGGGATACGCAATGTCGGCGAGGCCACGGCCAAGGACCTGGCGCGCCACTTCGGCAGCCTCGATGCGCTGATGGCGGCGAGCGCCGATGACCTGCAGCGGGTGCCCGACGTCGGCCCGGTGGTGGCGGCATCGTTTGCGCGCTTCTTTGCCGAGCAGCACAATGTCGAGGTCATTGAACAGCTGCGGGCCGCCGGCGTGCACTGGATCGAGGGCGAACCAGCCGCCGCCGTGAATTCACCGATCGCCGGCAAGACCTTCGTCCTCACCGGCACGCTGCCTTCGCTGACCCGCGACGAAGCGAAGGACATGATCGAGGCCCTGGGCGGCAAGGTGGCCGGTTCGGTATCGAAGAAGACGGATTACGTGGTGGCCGGCGCCGAAGCCGGCTCCAAGCTGGAAAAGGCGCAGTCCTTGGGCATCGCCATACTCGACGAGATTCAGTTCAGGGAGTTGTTGAAGACATGACAATGAAAAAAGTGACCAAGGCGGTCTTTCCCGTAGCCGGGCTCGGCAC
>SXGT01637270.1_pt1 | contig 11785 bp, 10 predicted proteins | sample 3176221 | NCBI WGS metagenome assembly SXGT01 (sample SAMN11356862, study PRJNA531348) | freshwater metagenome | isolation source: freshwater sample F1-120 | place: China: Fuxian Lake, Yuxi | collected 2017-12-25
AAATGATAAAATAAATGTATTAAAAAATGCTAATGTATTGATTGTTGGTTTAGGCGGAGTTGGAAGTTTTGCGGCAGAATTTCTTGGAAGATCGGGTATAGGTTCCATGACGCTGGTGGATGGCGATTGTGTGGATATTTCAAATAAAAACAGACAATTAGTTGCCTTAGATTCTACGATTGGTCTGTTAAAAACAGAAGTAATGGCAAAAAGACTTATAGATATAAATCCTGCCATTAAACTCCATCTGGTATCTCAATTTCAAGAACCCTCTGACATGATGAGGTTATTAAATAAGCCATTTGATTATATACTTGATTGTATAGACAGTATGCAACCAAAACTTAATTTACTGGCAGCTTGTCAAGAAAATAATACACCACTCATTAGTTCCATGGGTGCTGGCGGAAGAATAAATCCTTCGGGAGTTGGTATTTATTCTCTTTTTGAAACTAAAAATTGTCCCTTTGCTCAACAAATAAGAAAATCATGCAGGAAAATGGGATGGACTAAAAATATTCCCGTGGTGGCATCTAATTCTCCGATTAGAACCGAATCTCTGCAGTTAACAGATGGGAACAGATATAAAAAATCATTTTACGGTACAATATCCTATATGCCTGCTTTATTTGGACTTCATGCGGCTGCATTTGTTATTAAGGAAATAATCAAGGAAGAAGATTAAAGATTTTTAAATTGCTCTTGAAAAAAGGTACCTAAAACGGGGATTCTTCTCTGCTCATCATTTACAGCTCCTAATAGCGAGATAATCCAACAGGCCATAATACCTAATCCAGCAATCAGCCTTAACGGACCCCCAAAAAATAAAAAAGTCGGAAGCCAGTAAAGAGCCATAGATATAAGATGGATACCCAAAGATTGCCTTAAGTAAAAAAGTAAATTTTCCTGCCCCTCCCTTCGTGTAAGAAAGGCAATAAACCACCCAACTAGGGTGAAATGGCTGATTATTCCTGCCAATTTTGGATCTAAGGAATTATTTGATTCACTCATGTTAGAATTACTTATATTTAAGGTATAATTGCCCTTCTAAGTTACAAAAAATTTTAATCAATGAGGCACTTTATTTTAATTACGCTACTTTTTTCTTTGTTAAAAGTGGGATTTTCACAAACATATGATCTTATTATAAAAAATGGTACTCTTTATACAGGGGCAGCACCCAGGGCATTTATTCAGTCATCTGTTGCCATAAAGGGGAATAAAATAGTTAAAATAGCACCTAAGATTAAAGGCTTAACTAAAAAGGTTATAGATGCCAAAGGCCACATCGTTTCGCCTGGATTCATTGATCTTCATGCTCATCTTGAACCTCTAACGCTCAATCCTGAGGCAAAAAGTCATATAATGCAAGGGGTTACTACTGCACTGGGTGGTCCTGACGGCGGGGGTCCTCTTCCTTTGGCTGATTATTTTAAAGAACTGGAAGCATTAGGTATTGGAATGAATGTGGGCTATTTGGTGGGTCATAATTCTGTTCGGAATGAGGTAATGGGTATGGAAAACAGGGATCCTTCAATGGAAGAACTGGTTAAAATGAAAGGGCTGATTGAAGCCAATATGAAAGCGGGAGCTTATGGTATTTCAACAGGTCTAAAGTATTTACCAGGTTCTTTTTCAAAAGTCGATGAGGTCATTGAACTTTCTAAGGTAGCCTCAAAATATCGTGGAATATATACTTCGCATTTACGGGAGGAAGGTCTGGGTCTTGTTGAAGGGGTTCAAGAGGCGATACTCATTTCTCGTGAGGCAAATATTCCTGTTGTACTTACGCATCATAAAGCCATCGGAATTCCTATGTGGGGTGCAAGTAAACTTACCCTTGCTTTGGTTGATTCCGCCCGCAAAATGAATCTGGATATTATGATGGATCAATATCCATACACGGCTAGTTTTACAGGTATTGGAGTATTAATTCCAGCCTGGGCATTAGAAAAAAATAAAAGTATTGATTTTGCTGCCAGAATTTCTGATCCTATACTCAGAGATTCTATAAGGAAGGGAATTATATTTAATCTCTTAAATGACAGGGGAGGAGGAGATTTGAAAAAAATTCAATTTGGGCAGTTTGGATGGAAACCACATCTTGAGGGTAAAACTTTGTATGACTGGGCAGTTTTAGAAAAATTAGAGCCAAATATGGAAAATGGAGCTGATTTAGTTATCCAGGCGCAACTGCACCAAGGTGCAGGATGTATTTTTCATGTTATTTCGGAGGAAGATGTGCGTCGGATTATGCAACATCCCATGACCATGATTGCTTCTGACGGTCGATTGAGTGAACCAGGAAAAGGACATCCTCATCCCCGTGCCTATGGTACTTTCCCTCGGGTTTTAGGACATTATGTAAGAGAGGAAAAGGTAATTACCCTGAGTCAGGCACTCTATAAAATGACGATTTTGCCTGCTCAGCGTATGGGTTTGAAAGACAGAGGGTTATTAAAAGTTGGAAATTATGCGGATATCACGATATTTAATCCTAAAACCATTAAGGATAAAAGTACCTTTGAAAATCCACACCAATATCCCATCGGTATTCCTTATGTAATAATAAATGGTAAAGTTGCAGTAGATAATTTCGTATATAAAGACCTAAAAGCTGGAATGGTTTTAAAAAAACAATAAAAACAGCATCTTCTGTACCCTAAATCCTATTTTATGATTCGTTATTTACTTTTATTTTTCCCTTTATGTTTGCATGCGCAATCTATAGCTGATTATCTGTCCGCTCCTTTTCCAACGGAATTAACGACAGATAAGCAAGGCTTTTCAATGGCCTGGGTTTTTAATGAAGCTGGAAGCAGAAATATTTATTATGCAAAAAGCCCTGATTTGAAAGCAAGTAAATTAACTTCATTTAAGGGAGATGACGGACTTGAAATCAGTCAGCTTACTTTTTCACCCGATGGGTTGAATTTACTCTTTGTCAGGGGTAATTCTTTAAATAAAACAGGGGTTTCGGCAAATCCTGCTCAATTACAAGAACCCACTGATAAATTTATTTACGTCCTGCATCTACAAGAAAATTCAGTGGTTAGGCTTACAAAAGGTAGTGACCCGGTCTGGGCACCTAATGGAAAGGATTTTTCATTTCTGCAAAATAATCAAGTATATATCGCTGCTTGGACAGGATCGCAGTTTGCGGTTAATCCGCTTTTTAAAGTCAATGGAAGTGTATCTCAACTGCGATATTCTCCAAATGGAAATTGGCTGGCTTTTCGTTTACATAAAGGATTCCATTCCTATATAGGCATATATGATTTTGAAAATAAAAAAGTTTTTTTTCCAGACCCATCAGCCGATAAAGATACCGATCCAGTTTGGCATCCAAAGGAAAATCTGATTGCTTTTATCAGAGTCGCACCCATTAGATTTAATTTGCCCTTTTCACCCAAAAGAGAATCTTATCCCTGGCAGATTAGGGTCATTAATTTAACCAATGGAACATCAAAAGAAATATGGAGAGCTGATAATGGTGTTGGATCTGTATTTAATGAAGACCTTCCTGCAGCTGAAAACAGACTTTTATGGACAAAAAACGGCTATTTATTATTTCCATGGGAAAAGAATGGCTGGTTGCACATTTATGCCAGAAATGAGAAAACCGGAGAAATAAAAAATCTCACGCCAGGTGATGGAGAGGTTGAGAACTGGAACCTCTCCCGTGATGAAAAATCGTTGTTTTTATCTTCGAATCACGGAGATATAGACAGAAGGCATATCAGGAAAATTGATATTGAAAATATAAAAACTGAATTATTGGTGGGCGGAAAAGCCATAGCCTGGAAACCGACGGAATTAAAAGATGGAATTGTTTATTTTAAATCGACTTCACAGAAACCGGCCTGGCCTTATGCGCAAATGAACGGAAAAGAAACGGCGATAGCCGCAAGCCTATTTCCAACTCAATTTCCAGATTCCTTAATAGAACCTGAATCGGTGACCATAGAGGGAACAGATGGATTTTATTCACATGGGCAATTAATTAAACCGGCAAATTACCAAAGAGGAACTAAATACCCGGCCATCATTTTTTTACATGGAGGAAGTCGGCGACAGATGCTGGCTGGTTTTCATCATGGCTTGTATTATTCTCATTCCTATGCTTTAAATCAGTATTTTGCCCAAAAAGGATATGTTGTTTTGATTTTAAACTATAGAAGCGGAATAGGATATGGATTGGATTTCAGGGAAGCTGCAGACTATGGCGCAACAGGGGCGAGTGAAGTAAAAGATTTGATTGGATCAGCCCATTTTTTAAAAAACAGGGAGGATGTTGATCCTGCTAAGATTTCACTTTGGGGTGGAAGTTATGGAGGCTACTTGACTGCCCATGGACTTGCGCAGCGAAGTGAACTTTTTCTTACCGGTGTTGATATTCATGGTGTACACAACTGGAATGATGAAATTCCAACTTTTGCGCCTTGGTATGACCCTGTAAAATACCCTGACGCAGCAGCACTTGCTCTTCGCTCTTCTCCTGAGTATTTTGTGGATGGGTGGAAAGCACCTGTCTTATTTATTCATGGCGATGATGACAGAAATGTACCTTTCAATGAAACAGTCTTTTTTATTGAAAAACTGAGACGCAGGAATATTGTCATTGAACAACTTGTTTTTCCCGATGAGGTACACTCTTTTTTGATGCATCAAAATTGGTTAAAGGCTTATCAGGCAACTTTCGATTTTATTGAAAAACATACTCGGTCAAATAAAATAGGAATGAATGGAAAATAGGTTAAACGAAATTGATTTACTTAGAGGATTAGCAGTCATTGGGATGATTTTTTCAGGAATTCTACCCTTTAATGGATCTCTGCCTGCATGGATGTATCATGCGCAGGTGCCACCTCCAAAACATATTTTTGATCCAGCCATTCCTGGACTAACCTGGGTAGATTTAGTTTTCCCTTTTTTTCTGTTTTCTATGGGCGCGGTAATTCCTGCTATTATTCCAGCAAATCTGGAGAAAATTGGGATTAAGAACACCTTTTTTCAACTTTTCAAGCGATTCGTTCTTTTATTATCCCTGGCCGTTATTTCCTTTAATTTTGCTCCTTTGAGAAATATTGGAGCTGAGAATATGGCCGATTTGGCTGGTATAGCTACTTATGCTGCCTTATTTCTTATATTTTGTCTATTCCCCGGAATATTGCCTGCACGATCTTTCTCGTTAAAAATATCGGGTGTCTTTTTACTTTTTGGCCTTCTTTATATTAAAAATGTGTTTTGGGGTGGATTAAATATCCAAAATAATGATTCCATACTCAGGGTGCTGGCTAATGTTTATATTGTTGGCGCAATCCTTTGGTATGTGAGCAAGGATAATGAAACACTACGGATTGGATTTATTTTCTTGATTGTATCAGCTTATTTGGGAGATATGGAAACAGGGTATATGCAAGATTTCTGGAGATGGCAAGACCCATGGAATTTGATAAGTCCCTATTTATTAAAATATCTGGTCCTGTTTTTACTTGGCACAATGGCTGGGGACTGGTTAATAAAGAAAGTTTTTATTTTTCAAAAACTTACTTTTCAGTGGGATTATTTTATCCTTTCCCTATTGATTACCTTCTGTATTTTAACAGGACTTTTTCAAAGAAATTTATCTTTAACGCTGATGTCAGTTGTATTAGGTTTATCTTTTTTTTACTATCGTCAGAAATTAAAAAATGAATCAGAATCTGTCAAGAGCAAGCTTTTTTATGCTGGTATTTTTATTCTTTTTTGTGGTCTTTTGATGGAGCCATTTCAAGGTGGGGTAAAAAAGGATCCCTCCACGTTGAGCTATTTTTTCATTACGGGCGGGCTTGCATTTATCTTGATTTATGCGTTTATGTATATGAATACCAGCAAACTGGACCATTATGTAAATCCTGTAAAAAGCCTTGGAAAGAATGCGCTGATGGCTTATTTTATTTCCGGGTTTTTTATTGTTCCTCTATTTAATCTTTCGGGATTTTCAGCAGTTTTGGGTTTAAGTCCCCATCTTTTAGTCTTAAAAGCTTTTCTGGTTACCTTTTTAAGTGGAGCTATGGTTCATTATCTTACCAAAAAGGGATTTTTCTGGAAAATAGGCTAGGAATTAAGGGTAAATGGGTGAAGGTTGAGGATATAGTAAACCGACAATTTTATTTGTTTTCTTACCTGCTTTGTTAATTTAAGGTTATGGAAAACAAAATGAATCCATTTTTATTAAAAATTAAGTAAATTAGCAAAAACTTACCTTTAAAAAAGAAAATTATGCAAAAGTTTGTCTATGTTTTGGTTTTATTGACCTCATTAGCATGCACTAAAAAGGCAGCTGTTTCTAAATCAGAACCTGTTGCTCCACCGGCGACTACTACAATGGCTGCGGCACCTGCTGCGGCGCCCGCTGAATTGGCTTTATATGCCGGCTCATTTAAAATGGAATCAAATGAGTATGTTCAAAAAGTAAGCGTTGTAGTAAAAGATGGTAGCTTAGCTTTGGCTGCTGACACCGGAGATACTGCACCATTAAAAGCTTCTGGAAAAGCAGATGTTTTTACGGCTAATATCCAGGGTTATGATGCAGAAGTAAGCTTTTCAAGAACTGGCGGTAATGTTTCTAATATTAAAATTTCAGTTGGAGGTGGTGCAGTGGTCTTGACAGGGACAAAGGAAAATTAAAACCTAAAAACCTATTAACTAAGCTATGTCAATAAAAAATGAAAAAAAAGATAAATCACTCAAAAGGAGAGATTTTATCAAAACAGGTACCCTTGCAGCTGCGGGTTTCATGATTGTACCCCGATATGTGCTAGGTGGTAAAGGTTATACAGCGCCAAGTGACAAGTTAAATGTTGCAGCCATTGGCTCAGGCGGAAAAGGAGCAAGTGATATTGCAGAATTTGTCAAAGGGGGCAAAGTTAATATGGTGGCGTTATGTGATGTTGATGATCGAGAAGCTGCCAAGACCTATGCTCTACACCCTAATGCCCCAAAATATAAAGATTTTAGGGTGATGCTTGAAAAAGAAAATAGCAGAATTGATGCTGTTTCTGTTTCAACACCTGACCACATGCATGCCATTCAAGCACTGATGGCTATGAAAATGGGCAAACATGTCTATGTTCAAAAACCATTGACACACGATATCTACGAAGCCAGAATGCTAACGGAAGCTGCTAAGAAATACAAGGTTGTAACCCAAATGGGTAATCAAGGTGCTTCCGGTGATGGTGTTCGTAAACTTAAGGAATGGTATGAAGCAGGTGTCATAGGCGAAGTGAACGAGGTTCATTGCTGGACCAACAGACCTGTGTGGCCTCAGGGAATTTCATGGCCTACAACTTCTGCACCTGTTCCCCCTGAACTTGATTGGGATCTTTGGTTAGGGTCTGCACCCTATAGAGAATATGTTAAGAAACTGGTACCTTTTAATTGGAGAGGTTGGTGGGATTATGGCACTGGTGCCTTAGGGGATATGGCATGTCATATTGTAGAATCTGCCTTCTCTGTACTTAAAATCGGATATCCTTCAGAAGTGGAATGTAGTCAAACAACTATATATTCCGATAATTTTACCATGGCACATTATCCGGAAAGTTGTCCCGCTTCTTCTACTATTCACTTCAAATTCCCAAGACCCGGAAAACCTGATCTTAAATTACACTGGATGGACGGCGGTATTATTCCTCAACGTCCGGAAGAACTGGAAATTTCTGAAATGATGGGTGATGGAGGAAATGGTATCATCTTTACCGGCGATAAAGGTAAAATGATGGCAAATACCTATGGTATTAATCCTCGTTTGATTCCTGTTTCAAAAACAAAAGAGGTGCAAGTTCCTGAAAAATATGCCAGAGTACCAGAAGGTCATTATCAACAATGGGTAGAAGGTTGTATGGCTGGTTATGGAAATAAGGAATTAAGTTCTCCCTTTGAAATCGCAGGATTTTTAACTGAAATGGTCTTAATCGGTAATTTAGCTATTCGTAGTTACGATTACAGGGTTCCCTCAAAAGATAGACCAGGACGTTTTGATTATCCAGGCCGATACATTAAATTATTATGGGATGCAGCAGGTATGAAAGTAACTAATTTTGAACCTGCTAATCAGTATGTCCAAAGAGAATATAGGGCACCCTACGAAAAATTAAATTTAGATTAATTAGGAATTTTAAAAAACCGCCGCTATTTTAAAATAGCAGCGGTTTTTTTGCGCTAACTTGCTTTCTTTATATTACTTTAGTAACTATTTGCCCTTTTGCGCTGTCCATTTCCCCCTTTGGATGTATCACCATAAGCATGATTTCTAGGCCTGTTTTCTCTGGGAAGAGGCGCTTTAGCCTTTGGTTTAACGGCCGTACTTAGGTCCGTATTCCCATCAGCAGGCAAAAATGGATGTGCATTAACAACCGGAATATTAATTTTGGTTAATTTTAATATGTCCTTCATATATAGTCTTTCCTCACTGTCGCAGAAAGAGATAGCCTTGCCAACCTGACCTGCCCTACCTGTCCGTCCAATTCTATGCACATAAGTCTCAGGTATATTGGGAATTTCATAGTTGATAACTAATTCTAATTCATCTATATCAATACCTCTTGCAGCAATATCAGTTGCCACTAAAACCCTTAATTTTTTGTCCTTAAAATCATTCAGCGCTTTTTGTCTGGCATTTTGGGATTTATTACCATGAATAGCTGCAGCTTTAACATTTTCTCGTTCCAATAATTTAACTACTTTGTCAGCACCATGTTTGGTTCGAGTAAATACTAATATAGTCTTTAACTCCTTATCTTTTAAAATATGTAACAGCAAATCCCGCTTATTGACCATATCAACAAAGTACAATTGTTGGGAAATAGTTTCAGCCGTCGATGAAACAGGCGTTACCTCAACATATAGTGGATTGGTTAAAATTGAGGCAGCCAACTGTGTGATAGAGTCCGGCATGGTGGCAGAAAAAAAGATGGATTGTCTGTGTTTTGGAATTAATTTAATAATTTTTCGCACATCGTTTACAAAACCCATATCCAACATTCTATCAGCTTCATCTAAAACAAATATTTCTATTTTGTTCAGGGAAACTAAACCTTGATTATTCAAATCTATCAGTCTTCCAGGTGTTGCGATAACAATATCAACCCCACGTCTCAATGCATCGACCTGAGAACCTTGCGATACACCTCCAAAAATAACAGTATGGCTTATACTTAGATTCCGCCCGTAACTTTTTATACTCTCACCAATCTGAATAGCAAGTTCTCTGGTTGGTGTTAATATTAAGGTGCGAATATGTTTTGACCCGGTTTTAGGTAGTGGATTTTGCGTCAGCCTTTGTAAAATTGGTATAGCAAAAGCAGCCGTTTTACCAGTCCCTGTTTGCGCACAACCTTGTAAATCTTTGCCTTTTATTAGAATAGGAATTGATTTTTCCTGAATTGGGGTGGGATTAAGATACCCGTCTCCTTTTAATGCCTCGAGAATGGCAGGCATAATGCCTAATTCATCAAATACCATATTTGGTTTTTACTGTCAAAAGTGCAAAGATACGCTCATTTAATTATTCACCGTTAATTATAAACATTTATTATGTGAAGGAATGGTGATAACTTTATATAAATCATAACCAAGTAAGGTTGATTCGTTATCTTTGAAAAAATCAAAAAGAGTCGTTTAAGATGATGCAGGTAAAATTATTGCGTGTTTTTAGAAAAATACATCGGACTACAGGTGCGTTTTTATTCGTTTTTTTCTTTGTTATTTCTATTTCTGGTTTATTATTAGGCTGGAAAAAAAATAGTGGAGGAATTATTTTACCCCAATCTGCTAAAGGCACCTCTACCGATTTAAATACCTGGATTTCGATAGATTCTTTACAAAAAAAGGCTTTAGGTGTATTAAAAGATTCTTTAGGACCTGCTTATTCCGATGAATTAGATAGAATTGATGTTAGGCCTGATAAGGGAATAGTTAAATTTGTTTTTACAAATCATTATCAGGAAATTCAGCTGGATGGAGCAACGGGAAATTTATTACAAATAAATACCAGACGTTCCGATTTTATTGAGGATTTACATGATGGTTCTTTTCTTGATTTTTATTTTAAAACCGACGGAGAACCTTTTAAATTATTTTATACCTCTATGACCGGACTGGCCCTTTTTATTTTTACCATTACTGGATTTTACCTTTGGTACGGACCTATTGCTTTAAGGAACCAAAAGAAAAGACCTGTCTGATTCTTAGCGAACCTTATCTTCGCGTTTAATCATTTTAAACCCTTTACCATGAAAAAATATTTTGTTTTAATTTATTTAAGCATCGTTTCTATTCTTCCTATTTCTGGACAACAGATGCTCTCAGCTGATATTTTACCCCATTCCGAGGTTTATCCAGATAGGCTGGATCGGATAAATCAGGTGATTAATGAGTTTGTGATGGAAAATAAAATCATTGGAGCTGTGGCCTTGGTTGCAAAAGATGGTAAACTTCTGATTCATAATGGTTACGGGCTGGATGATAAGGAAACAGGAAAAAAAATGGATAAAAACGGTGTTTTTAGAATTGCCTCTCAAACGAAGGCTTTAACTTCTGTTGGTATTTTAATGTTGATGGAATCAGGAAAATTATTGTTATCTGATCCAGTGCATAAATTTATTCCAACCTTTAAAAAAATGACCGTTTTACAATCTTTTTCGGAAAAGGATTCCACCTTTACAACGGTTCCCGCAAAACGTGATATTACGCTAAAAGATTTACTAACACATACTTCGGGTTTAGGTTATGCAGGAATTGGAAGTCCTGCCATGAAGGCTATTTATGCCAAAAATGGCATAAGTGCAGGGGTAGGCGAAATGAATGCCGATATATTTAAAACGATGCTAAGACTAGGGGAACTTCCTTTAGAATATCAACCAGGGGAACGTTGGAATTATGGATTGAATACCGATGTTTTAGGTCATATTATTGAATTGGTTTCGGGGATGTCCCTGGAATCATTTTTTCAAAAAATGATTTGTGAGCCCTTAGGAATGAAAGATACCTGGTTTAACCTTCCTTTAGCTTTACAACCCAGATTAACAACTATTTATACCAGGGATAGCCTTAAGAATTTTTCTAAAATGGCAGAAGGCAAAAGTCCTGTTTCCCCGAATTTTCCCAATTTAAAGAAAACTTACTTCTCAGGAGGAGGTGGACTCTCTTCTACAGCAAAAGATTATGCCATTTTTCTACAAATGTTACTTAATAAAGGGTCTTATAATGGAAAACAAATATTGTCTCCCCGAACCGTAGAAATGATGCTTTCTAACCATACGGGAAAACTCATGGGGGATACTCATTTTGGATTAGGTTTTTCCATTGTTACACCTGCAAATACAGATGATATTAGAAATCCTGGAACGTTTTCCTGGGGAGGTGCTTTTGCAACTACCTATTGGGCTGATCCAAAAGAAAAACTGGTAGCTGTGCTTATGACTCAACAATTAGGGGCAGGTCCGGAATGGGGAGAATTACAAAATAAATTTAATGTGGCTATTTATCAGGCTTTAAAATAAATCGCCACCTTTAATTTATGCTTATATAAAAAGTAAAATAAGGGTTAGTATGATTCCTCCTAAGGTAAAATACATTCCCTTTTTGAAAATACTGGTGGAGGGTAAAAACATCCAAAAGGATGAAATAACAAAGAATAACAAAGACAGACCGAAAAAAATATTAAAATAATATAGCGGATCAGCTGACTTCGCTTTGTGTAAATGTGTCATTTTTTCCAAAATAAATGGAAGTTCTT
>SXGT01037112.1_pt1 | contig 11784 bp, 8 predicted proteins | sample 3176221 | NCBI WGS metagenome assembly SXGT01 (sample SAMN11356862, study PRJNA531348) | freshwater metagenome | isolation source: freshwater sample F1-120 | place: China: Fuxian Lake, Yuxi | collected 2017-12-25
GAACACCACGCGCGAGTAGATGAAGATGTTCATCACCCGGCTCGGCTTTGGCTCGAAAGTGGTCGTGACGGGTGATCTGACGCAGATCGATCTCCCAGCCGGCAAGGCGTCGGGTCTGATCGAGGCGACCGAGATCCTGCGCGGTGTTCCCGGTGTGCAGATCGTCCGCTTCACCGAACGCGACGTGGTCCGCCATCCCCTGGTGCAGGAAATCATCGCCGCCTACGAGCGGATATCGTAGGTGACTGCTGCGCCCGGAGCGATCGACGTCCGTGCGCGGCGCGGCTTCGGGGCCTGGGCGAAGATCGTGCGGCGCCGGGCCCGCGCCGTGCTGGTCGAGCTTGGGTTCGGCGGCGCCGAACTCTCGGTGGCACTGGTCGGCGAGGCGGAGATGACGGAGCTCAACGCGCGCTGGCGGGGCCTGGAGCGGCCGACGGACGTTCTCTCGTTTTCGGCACTCGACGGCGAACCCGTGCCGGCGCCGGGGCTGGTGCTGGGCGACGTGGTGGTGTGCGTGCCGGTGGCCGAGGCGCAGGCCCGTCGCGCCGGCCACGGCACGGAACGCGAGATCGAGACCCTGCTGGTGCACGGCATCCTGCATCTGGTGGGCTACGACCACGAACGCTCGCGCGCCGACGCCCGCCGCATGTTCGCGCTCCAGCGCCGCTTGCTCGGGTGACGAGTGGCGCCGAGCCGGGCGCGGATCGCGCCAAGCCCGATCCGGCGGGGTGTCGTAGGCAGGTGATATGACCGCTGGATCTTGACGGATGATCTGTCCGCTACGGGCCGAGACCGCCGTCGCGGGCGCCTCGGACCGGCTGCAGAAGTCGGCTCGCGGCCGGGGCTGGCGGGCGTGGCGGGAGGAGTGTTGGATGGTGGCTGTGCCTCCCGCCACCGATCGACACGCGCTGGCGCGACGGGCGGCTCACCGTGGCTGCCTGGTGAGGAGCGATAGTTCCTCGGCGAGGTTCGCCCCGCTCCTGGCACAACAGGATGCCTGTCGTGGGCGCCTGCAGACGAGCGTCAGGTCCTCAGCGAGGGCCGCCTTGCCCCTGGCACGAGGGGGTATTTGCGGTGGGCGTCTGCAGACGAGCGCCAGGTCCTCGGCGAGGGCCGCCTTGGCGCTGGCACGAGGGGATGCTTGCCGTGGCCGGCTGGTGGGCGCCGCGACAGTACTTCTGGTCTTGGCGAGTCTCGTTGCCGCGAGCCCGGCGCACGCCGGAGATCGAGCGCCCACAAGCATCGAGTTAGCAGTGCTGGCGAGCGACGAGGCTGCCGCAAGGCTCTGGCTCGACGATGCCGAGGCGCTGCGCCGGCTGGCGGGAGAGCCCCTCCGCCGGAGCCGGACCGAGCGCTCCGGTGCTCGCGTGTTCACGCCCGAGCGGGCCCGCGGCGAACGCGAACTCCGCGCTCTCCTGGCGCGGCTCCGCGAGCATCCCGCCGTCGCGTGGGCCGAGCCCGTGCCGACGGCCGCCGAGCGTGAGTTCGCGCACTCGCTCTCGATCGCGCTTACCGGACCGCCGGTCGATCGCATCGTCTTCGGGCCGTCCGAGGCGGAGTTGAGAGCCCAGGCTGCGCGTGGCGAGCCGCCACCGTCGGAGCTTGTGCGTGACCTCGGTCGCGTCGCTCGGATGCCGGTCTACTTCGAGCGGTCCGTGACCGGCGGCGCCTACGCTTTGCGGCTCTTCCATCGCGTCTCCCCGGCGACCGCGGCCGGGGTGGCGGGCCGGCTTGCCGCCGATCCCCGGATCGCGTGGGCCGAACCGGCGGTGCGCGGCCGCTTCCAGACGGTCGTCGATGATCCGCTTCTGCCCGCGCAGTGGGCGCTCCTCGATCCGCTCGCGGGGATCGCCGCGCCGGAGGCGTGGCGGCTCGGTGGCGACGCGGCTCAGGTCACGATAGCAGTGCTTGATTCGGGCGTACTGGGCGACCATCCGGATCTCGCCGGGCGCGTGCTTCCGGGGCAAGATTTTGTATGGGATGCAACGCGGGCTGGTGATCTCGACGGCCGCGACCGGGATGCCACCGACCCGGGCGACCACGCCGTCAAGTATCAGTGTGACGACACCAGTCTGCCGACCGCCTCGAGCTGGCACGGCACCCACGTCGCGGGCATCGCCGCCGCAGCCGCAAACGGCGCGGGAATCGTCGGCGTGGCGCCCTCGGCCAGGATTCTGCCGGTGCGAATCGGTGCGGCCTGCGGCATCGATCCGATCGACCTCGCCGAGGCGATCCGCTGGGCTGCCGGAGTCGGCGCACCCGCCGCGGCGCCGAACCCACCGCCAGCGGGGGAGCAACGGACGCAGCAGATCGCCACCGCATCGAGACCACCCGCCGCAGTACCGAATCCGCATCCGGCGCGGGTGCTCAACCTCAGCCTGAGCTTCCCCGGCCCGTGCCCGCCCTGGGTCGAGGACGCGGTGGCGGCGGCGGTGCGCGCCGGCGCGCTTCTGATCGCAGCGGCCGGCAACGACGGGCGTTCCGCGGCGGGAACGTTCCCTGCCAACTGTCCCGGCGTGCTGGCGGTGGCGGCCAGTGACGCCACGGGTGGGCGCGCGCCCTACTCGAATATCGGCCCGGTCGAGATCGCGGCCCCCGGCGGCTCGCTCGCGCTCGGTCCGGCGGGGGGCATTGTTTCAGCCATGGACACGGGCCGGGAGCGGGCCGTGCGTCGCGACTGGGGCGTCAAGGAAGGGACGAGCATGGCCGCCCCCCACGTCGCTGGCGTGGCGGCGTTGGTGCTGGCCGTCGCGCCCGATTTGCGCCCGGGCCAGCTCTGGAACGTTCTCGTCGAGAGCGCGCGTGCGTTCCCTCGCGGGACGGCCGCGGATTGCACGGACACGGGGCCGGCGTCCTGCGGCGCGGGCATCGTGAATGCCGAAGCCGCCGTGCGCGCCGCGCTCACGCGCCGGACCGGCGCAACCACCGGCGAGAGCTAGATCTTCTGCCCCGCGTCGTCTCAGTCCCAGGCCACCAGCAGGTGATCCGGCGAGCGGAAGGCGAGCCCGACGATGGTGCTCGGGGCGTCACTTGAGAGGCGGAGATTGGGCAGGCGCGCGAGCAGGCGAGAGGCCGCCTGTCGTGCCTCGAGCCGGGCGAGAGCCGAGCCCAGGCAGAAATGCTCACCGAAGCCGAAGGCGATGTGATCGCCGACGTTGGCCCGGCCGAGCGTGAAGCGAGCGGCGTCCGGGAAATGGGCCTCGTCCCGGTTGGCCGAGCCGAGCGCGACCATCACCAGATCGCCGGCCGGCACCACGGCGCCACCGATCTCGACGTCGCAGGTGGTCTCGCGCGAGATGAATTGCACCGGCGACTCCCAGCGCAGAGTTTCTTCGATTGCCGAGTCGAGTCGCGCCGGGTCGCGCCGCACGACTTCGAGCACCTCGGGATGGGCGAGCAGAGCGTAGAGCAGCGTTCCCGTCAGGCGGTAGGTCGTCTCCGCACCGGCCGGCAGCAGCAGGAGCAGGAAGCTCAGTACTTCCTTGTCGCCGAGAGTTTCGCCGTCGACCTCGGCGTGCAGCAGGGAGCTCAGCAGATCGGCTCGTGGCTCACGTCGGCGCTCCTCGAGCAAGGGCTTCAGGTACTCGACGATCTTTTGCGCGGCCACGACGGCGCCGCCCGGGTCGTCGGCGATGGCGACCAGAGCCAGTGCCCAGTGGTGAAACTCCTCGAAGTCGTCGATCGGGACGCCGATGATCTCGGCTACGACCCGCAGCGGGAAGGTGAAGGTAAACTGTTTGACGAGGTCGGCGCGACGGTCGCGCTCGAAACCGTCGATCATATCGTCGATGATGCGGTCGATCGCCGGTGCGACCCGTTCGCGCATTGCCGTGGGCCCGAAGAAGGGCGTGATCAGCTTGCGCTGGCGCAGGTGCTCGCGGCCCTCCATCTCGAGAATCGTGCGGCCGATGAGGAGCCCGATGCCGCGCGCATTGCCCCTCGACGAGAACGTCTCGCTGTCGCGGGCCGCCCGCAGCACATCCTCGTAGCGCGAGAGCAGCCACGCGACGCCCATCGGACTGTCGAGTCGCATCGCCGGCCGCTCGGCCCGGAGACGGGTGTAGACCGGCCAGGGGTTGGCGATTGGACTCATCATCGAGCCGCCAAAGAGCACCGAAGCGTTCCCGGTCTCGGGCAGGGGTTCCGGCGTCAGGATAGGTTTCGACATGAGAGGATCTCGCACGCTTTTCGGAGTGGGTGGCGGCCCTTGGCCAGGTCGCCGCCGCCGGGCTTGGCGGCTGATTCGGTCGCCCGATTGAATCGGGCGATTTCGCCAGAGTCAACGGCGGTCGCGCCGGCACCTGATTCTCGTTTGCGGGAGGCGCCGTGGCGCGGTGCGGCGAGACGGCCGCGCACCGCGGTGATGCAAGTGGCGCCGTGGCGAGATCCAGCGAGTCGTGCTGGCTGCGGACCCTCTAGTCGTTTGGTCCCGCCGGTGAGCCGTCCCAAGGCACGGTCCGATCGTGGGGCGGTGATGGCGATCCGGGGCCCGGCCGAGGCGGTCCTGCCGAGCCGCCGGACGCAAGCGGCGAGGGCAAGAGCGCGGACGGCCCCGCACGGGCCTGGCTAAGCCGGCTTTGCCGAGCCGCGCGACGGGTTCTATCGTTCGCGGCGTCCGTGACCCCTTCCGACAATATCCTTGACGTGACCGACGCGACCTTTGCGGCCGAGGTCATCGAGGCCTCGCGCGAACGGGCCGTGGTGGTCGACTTCTGGGCGCCGTGGTGTGGGCCCTGCCGCTCGCTCGCGCCCATCCTCGAGAGGGTCGTCGCCGAGCGGCCGGCCGAGGTCAGGCTGGCCCGGGTGAACGTCGACGAGAACCCGCGCGTCGCGGCCGAGTTTGGCGTGCGCTCGATCCCGCTGGTGATCGGCTTCCGGGAAGGCCAGCCGGCGGCGGAGTTCGTTGGCGCGCAATCCGAGACGGTGGTGCGCCAGTTCATCGCGCGACTCCTGCCGGACGAGATCGACCGGGCCGTGGCCGGGGCAGCCGACGCGAGAGCGGCCGGGGATCTCGCCGGGGCCGAAGCGGCCTTGCGTCGAGCCTTGGAGACAAAGCCGGGCCATGGCGCAGCGTCGCTCGCGCTCGGCGAAATCCTCGCGGCCGGTGACCGCGCCGTCGAGGCGCTCGAGATTCTCGAGCGGGCCACGGCCGAGGGGCCTCACGCGCTCGCCATCGAGCAGCTCGTCGCACGGCTGCGGCTCGCCACCGCGGGCGGCCCGGCGGGGGAGGACGAGGCCGGGCTGCGCCATCGCATCGAGCACGACCCCGGCGATCTCGCAGCAAGGCTGGCGCTCGGCCGGCTGCTTGCCGCAGGCGGGCGCTACGAGGAGGCGTTCGACGCTTTCCTCGAACTCATCCGCCGTGACCGGCGATTCGAGGACGAGGCGGGCCGCCGGGCGATGCTCGATCTCTTCGCCGTGCTGGGGCGCGAAAATCAATTGGTTGACCGCTATCAGCGCGAGCTGGCGCGCACGCTCTACTCCTGAGGATCGAGAGATGGTGCCGCCCGTTTTCCCGATTCCCCGCGCGCTCGAGCCGCGCCCCGGAACGTTCGGTCCGGACGATCCCGTGCGCGAGGAAGCCGACACGGCACTCCCCGGACAGGGCTATGAACTCGATCTGGCCCCCGGTGGAGGGCGCCTTGCCTACGCCGACGCGGCCGGCCTGCGTCACGGACGCGCGACATTGGCCCAGCTCCGGCGCGCGTCCCCGCAGGGTGTGCCGGCGCAACGAATCCGTGATTGGCCCGACTTTCCGGTGCGCGGCTACATGCTCGACATCAGTCGCGACCGCGTTCCGACCCGGGCCACGCTCGGCCATCTCGTGCGGCGGATGGAGCGGCTGCGGCTCAACCACCTCCAGCTCTACACCGAGCACACCTTCGCCTATCCGGGGCATGAACTCGTGTGGGGACACGCCTCGCCGCTGACCGCCGACGACGTCGCCTGGCTGGACGGGCTCTGCACCCGCCACGGCATCGAGCTTGCGGCCAACCAGAATCTCTTCGGTCACATGGAGCGCTGGCTCCGGCACGAGCCCTACCGCCATCTCGCCGAGACGCCCGAGGGTTGGCAGACGAGCTTCGGCCAGCGCATGCCCGCCAGCGTGCTGCGCCCCTGCGACGAGAGCCTCGAGTTCGCGCTCTCCCTGATCGACGTGCTGGCGCCGCTCTTCTCGAGCCGGCGAATCAACATCGGCTGTGACGAGACCTTCGAACTCGGGCGTGGCGCGAGCCGCGAGCGCGTCAATCAGGTAGGTCTCGGCCGCGTCTATCTCGACCATCTCCAGCGGCTCCTCGCCGGCCTGCGCGAGCGCGGTCGCGAACCCCTCTTCTGGGGCGACGTCGTACGCAATCATCCCGAGCTGGCCCGTGAGTTGCCGGCCGATGCGGTCGGGCTGGCCTGGCACTACGAGGCACCTCTCGATCCCGACCTGCTGCCCGAATTCCTGCTCACCGCGGTCGGGGAGTTCGGCATCACGCGCGAGTCGTTGCGTTGTTTCGAGCCGCACGTGCGGCCTTTCGTGACTGCGGAGCAGCCTTTCTGGGTGTGCCCCGGGACATCAAGCTGGAATACTCTAACCGGTCGCCTCGACAACGCGCTCGGCAACCTGATGGACGCCACCGCGACCGGTCGAGCCCACGGTGCCGGCGGCCTGCTCATCACAGACTGGGGCGACAACGGCCACCATCAGCCCTATGCGGTGAGTCTGCCGCCTCTGGTTTTCGGCGCGGCGCTGGGGTGGTGTGCCGCGACAAATTCGGGGATTGAGAATGATCTGGCGGCGGTGGTCGATGCGCTCGCCTTCGAGGCGCCCGACGCCGGCCTCGGCGAGGCGCTGGTGCGGCTCGGTTTGCTGCACGGGCGCACGGGCCTGACACGCTTCAACGGCAGTCCGATCCACTCGGCGCTGATGCCCGGACCGCTCGTGACGGCGTGGGGCGAATCCGACGCCTCCACGCTCGGGCGGCTCGTCTCCGAGATCGACGCCACGGTGGCACAGATCGAAGGGGCCCGACCCGGCGCGCAGGACGGCGACACGATCCGGGGCGAATTGACTGCCGCAGCGCGGCTTGCGCGCCACGGCGTGTGGCGGCTCGCGCGGCACAAGGGATTGCCAGCGCCGTCTGCGGCCGCGCTGGCCGCCGACCTGCGCGAGGCCGCCGCGATGCAGCGCGCGGCCTGGCTCTCGAGCAGTCGTCCAGGTGGTCTCGCCGAGAGCATGGCGCGGATCGAACACGCGCTGGCGGAGTACGACGCGACCTGATCTGTCGCGGATATAGTTTTACTTGACATCCGTCCGCTGTGTCGGGGCGGGGCCACGCCGCGGGGTGGCACCGGCCGGAGGACATCCCCTCAGCAGCAGCCGGGCAGCATCGCCGAGGGGTCCTCGAGGACACGGTCGAGGAAATAACCGGCACGCGCCGCGAACCCGAGCGTGCGTTCGACGTCGATGACCCGTGGGCCGTCCCGCCGCACGCAGAGGCGGGCGCGAGCCGTGGGCGGCAAGGCGTAGAGCCGGTCTCCGTCAAGCGCGAGCAGGCCCGGGCCGACGATCTCGACCTCTTCGTCGAAGGCCAGCCGGCGCGCCTCGGCCACGTGCACGGGCCGGTAGAGGCCCGGCGAAATCGGGGTCAGAAGAGGCCGCCCGCCACCTCCGTGTGAGGTGCAGCGCACCAGCACGCCGAAGTCGTCGTCCGCTCCCGCCGGTTCGAGCAGGCCGCCGATCGGCGAGGTTCCGATGGCGGCAGCCTCGGCTCGCGCCAGCACCAGCACGCGCAGCTTGCCCGGTTCGAAGGGCAGGAGGTTGCCGAGATGATCGTCGGCGAGAAAAGTGGCATCGACCAGGGCCAGGTCGGCCGTGGGGTCGCCGAGCGTCTCGTCGAGCGCAACCCGGACCGTCTTGCAACGGGGCGCCACCGCGCCGGCATCGACGACCCCGAGCGCGACCAGGGCGGCCGCCGCGCCGGCGAGCGTCGGTTCGATCGAGCGCGGGAAGACGTTGTTGGTTCCCGTGGACACGGGCACGATCGGTGCGTCTGGCCAGGCCTGCGCGAAGACCCGGCTCGTACCGTCACCGCCTAGCACGACGACGGCACCGCAGCCGGCGGCACGCATCCCCCGGGCCGCGTGTGTCGTGTCCGAGGCGTCGAGTCGGGCGCTGAGATCGATCGTCTCGACGTCGAGCGGGACCGCGAGGCTCTCGAGCGCGCCGGTCGAGACCCGGAGCGGCTCGCGCAGCACCACGATGCGGCGGACGCCGGCTGCTGCCGCGCCGACGGCGATCCTTGCGATGGCGCTGCGCTTGGCCTCGACCGTTTGATGGCCGGCCCGACCGACCAGGCGGCGCACGTCGCGTCCCGACATCGGGTTGGCGAGGATGCCGATCGCGGGAGCCGGGGAGGGTTTCATCGGTCGGGGCCCTACCACGGGCGGAGCTGTCTGGCGCGGGAGTCGGCTGACAGCCAGTCGGGTGACCTGCCGCTCGTCGTCTCATCGGTCGGGGTTTCACGGCGGGCCGTGCCGCCAGAGTTCGCGCTTCCTCCCGCGGGCTCTGCGATGCGCACGCGGCTGCTGGGGGAGGCGGAGCGCGAGGCCAGAGTCCGCGTTTCATCCCTCGGGGCTCTGCGATGGCCGGTGCCCTTGCCGAGCGGGGGCTCCGAACCTTGTCACCTTGACCCCGCCCCGGCTTGCGGCACCGCCCACCGGCTCGCTACCCGCATCGCCGTGGAGATCGCGGAAGGTCGGGACCGACTGAATCGCCTCCGCGAGCGCGTTGCTGCGCTCGGGAGGTCTCTTTGACGTAGAGGCGACGGCGGCGCGTCTCGCCGAACTCGACGAGCAGGCCTCGCATCCCGATCTTTGGCAGGACAGCGAACGGGCCCAGGGCGTGCAGCGCGAGCGCGCCGGCGCACAGGGCCGCCTCCAGGGCTTCCGCGAACTCGAGGCGGGAGTCGACGACATCGCCACCTGGCTCGACCTGGTGCAGGAAGGCGAGCCCGAGGCGATCGGCGAAGCCGAGCGCCGGCTCGGCGAGATCGAGGCGATCTGTGCCCGTTTCGAGCTCGAGCGGATGCTCTCGGGCGAGCACGATCGCAACAATGCGATCGTGACGGTCCACCCCGGCGCCGGGGGCATCGATGCCCATGACTGGGCCGAGATGCTGGTGCGGATGTACCTGCGCTGGGCCGAGCGCCGCGGGTTCAAGGTCGAGGTCGTCGAGGACACCCCGGGCGATGGTGCCGGCATCAAGAGCTGTATTTTTACGGTCGGGGGCGAGTACGCCTACGGCAATCTGCGGGCGGAGGTGGGGGTGCACCGACTCGTCCGCATCTCGCCCTTCGATGCCAACGCCCGCCGCCAGACCTCCTTTGCGGCGGTCCTGGTGACGCCGGAGATCGACGACACGATCGTGATCGACATCCGTGACGACGATCTCCGGGTCGATACCTACCGCTCGTCGGGTGCCGGCGGCCAGCACGGCAACAAGACAGATTCCGCAGTCCGGCTCACGCACCTGCCGACCGGCCTCGTCGTCGCGTGCCAGAACGAGCGCTCGCAGCACAAGAACCGCGCTACTGCGATGAAGGTCCTGCGCGCCCGGCTCTTTGCCCTGGAACGCGAGAAGCAGGCGGCCGAGAAGGAAAAGCTGATCGGCCAGCGGCAGAAGATCGACTTCGGGAGCCAGATCCGCTCCTATGTCCTGCAGCCCTATCGCATGGTCAAGGATCTGCGCACCGGCCATGAGGTGGGCAACGCTGACGCAGTTCTTGACGGCGACATCGATGGTTTCATCGAGGCCGAATTGCTGCGCCAGGCGGGGATCCGCCCCGAGGGTTGAAGCCTCGCCGCCGTGTCGTTCGCAGCGCACGACGACCCCGACCGGGCATCGCTCGAGCCGCGGCTGCCGATCGACATCCCGTCAGGTCGTCGCCAGCACGCGACGTGATCGACCGGCACGGGCGCTGCGCCGACTCAGTACGATCGCCGCGAGGGGCGTCGCGCGAGGGCGCTGGCGAACATCGAGAGCGCTTCGGCGGTCTCCGCTGCCGAGAGGATGAGGGGCGGCGCCAGGCGCACCACGCGGTCGTGGTGCAGCGTCCAGCCGACCAGGACTCCGCGTTCGCGACAGCCGTCGACGAAGCGTCGCGTCGCTTCGGCATCGCGGAACTCGAGTCCGAGCAGGAGGCCGAGCCCGCGCACCGCGACCAGTCCGCCATGTCCCACCAGCGCGCGCAGCCCGTCGAGCATCGTTTCTCCGAGCCGTGCTGCGCGCGCTGGCAGATCGTCCTCCTCGAGCACGTCGAGCGAGGCCAGCGCCGCCGCGCAGCACACCGGGTTGCCGCCAAAGGTCGTGACGTGGCCGAGTGGCGGATTCTCGGAGAGGCTGCGCATGAGTTCCCGCGAGGCGACGAACGCTCCGAGCGGCAGGCCACCCCCGAGCGCCTTGGCGAGCACCAGCACGTCGGGTTCGGCGCCCGGCCAGTGCTCGAAGGCGAACCAGCGGCCGGTGCGACCGAAGGCGGTCACGACCTCGTCCAGCACAAATAAAGCACCGACCTCGCGACAGCGCGCGGCCACGGCCGGCAGGAAATCGGCCTGCGGCAGCCGCACGCCACCCTCGGCCTGCACCGGTTCGGCGATCACCGCAGCGACCGAGTCGTCGATCCGGGCGAGAGCTGCCGGATCGTTCCAGGGAAGATGGCTCACGCCCTCGATGAGGGGGCGGAAAGGCTCGCGGTAGAGCGGATTGCCACCCAGCGCCAGCGCTCCGGTGGTGTCGCCGTGAAAGGCACCCTCGAACGCGAGCACGCGCGAGCGGCCGGTGTGCTTGCGTGCGAGCTTGAGCGCGCCCTCGACGGCCTCGGTTCCGCTGTTGGTGAAATAGACGCTCTCGAGCGACACCGGCAGCCGTGCGACCAGACGCTCGGCGAGGACGACCTGCGGCGCCAGCACGTCCTCGCCATAGACCATGACGTGAGTGAAGCGCCGCGCCTGTGCGGCGACGGCGGCGGCGACACGGGGGTGGGTGTGGCCGATCGAGGCGACGCCGATGCCCGAGAGCAGATCGAGCCAGGCCCGGCCGTCATGGGTATAAACGCGCGAGCCCGCGGCGCGGACCACCACGAGGCCGCGCGGCTCGGGTGAGGTCTGGGCGACGTGGCGGAGGAAGCGGGATCGCCAATGCTCGCCGTCGCTGTCGCTGGCACTCTCGGAAAGTAGATCTGTCGAGAGCGGTATTTCGGCAGAGGCCGCGGATGTTGCGTCGCCCAAGGGATCCGAGCCGACATCGGTCGCAGCGCTCGAGAGTTCGGTCTGGCCCACAAGCGGACGATTCGCGCGGAAGAGTTCAAGCGAGGCATTCGCCGCGGCGTTCGGGAGCTCGCTCTGGCCCGTGAGCAGGAGCGAGGCGAGCGGATGGTGCCCGCTGCCGCGCCACGCGGCCGGCGGATCCTGCATCGCACCGGGGCGGCAGATGCGCTGGGCGCCGGCGGCTCTGTCCCGTGCCGCGAGCCGGGAGCGCTCGGGCTCGGCGGCGTCGCGGCCGACGCATTCGAGATGGCCGCCGAGCGAGCGCAGGCAGGCCTCGAGCTCGTCCTCGTCGGCCACCGCGACGACGCGGAGGAAGCGCCCGAGGGCTGTAGGCCGCTGTTCATATATCCCGCAACTGTGATCTGGTTGGAGGTTGCCGCAATCCTGTTCGAGCTTGTATACACCATGTTCGGATGGCAACAAACCGCGCAGCTGAAAGAACCTTGTCTCGCCGTTTTCCATGACCCACGA
>SXGT01024760.1_pt1 | contig 11783 bp, 19 predicted proteins | sample 3176221 | NCBI WGS metagenome assembly SXGT01 (sample SAMN11356862, study PRJNA531348) | freshwater metagenome | isolation source: freshwater sample F1-120 | place: China: Fuxian Lake, Yuxi | collected 2017-12-25
ACGCGAGGGCAACGCCAAGGCATAATGGCAGCGCCACCAGCGCCACCACGATTGATGCAGGCACATCGGCCCGCCAGGTCGCGAGAGACGGTTTCGAAAAGGGCACGAAGGTGCTCCGATAAATAGGTTAGATCGGAAAGCCCGTGCGCGGGTCGACACAACGGCCTGACCGCAGTACACGAGTGAACTTAGAAAATTGCGCAGAGTGCGTTATGGCCGTCCTAAGCGCAGTTTACAAAACCGCGCGAGACGACTGCACTTCTAGAACGCACAAGAAATGCACAATTATCGGCTAGGGCTCGGACGATGAACACATCACCTCCAAGCACTTGCAGCATCGCTGCTATACGTTGGGTGGTCTTAACCAGGGAGCGGTGGTTACCCCTGCTGCGAACCATGGATACCCTGTAATCGGCGGACCTTGTTCATTTGGGACCTGAAAAGGGGTGGTGTCATCTTGCAAATTTACGTGATCGCCGTGAGTCTCACCGTGATGATGCGCTAAGCCCGACTGATCGCCACGTAGCACCTTGCCGTGGGTCGTCCCTAATTCGTTGCTCGCGATTGATGGTGTAAACTGTTGCGCCACAACGACGCCGGCTCTCGAGCGCTCTGCGCGTGCGTGTACGGTCAAACTCATGCCTAGCAACGAGGCAAGCAGAACACCGGAAATCAGGACGAGAATACGGATCATTTCGGCGCGCTATAACGATGTCACAGGCACCCGGATAGCGGTTTCGGCTCGAGTGTCGCAAATTTTCCCCCGTTCACCCCGTCTTATGGCCGGTCTGGCTGCTCCCTGCCGTTGCGGGTTGGACGTCGAAGCCAGTTCACCCTTCTTGAAGAGAGAAGTTGCAAGCATCAGCACTTGCCGGGCCGTTCTACTCGCTGCGGCGTCGGCCCAGCCGATCAAGTCGCATGATCGCCAAGACATCGCCCTAGTAGGTATAATCCAGCAGTTCAGCCAGAGCCTGCCGTTCCATGCTCACCCGGTATCATGTGGGTAAATACGCGGATGGTGCCAGCCTCCTCCAGCCGCATTTGCTGCCCGGGCGATGTGCAAAGGTGTTCACCGAGAAGGCGGCGCGCGCAGCGCGATCGGCCGCCGTTGCCGGCGGCGCTCGATTATCTTGGTGCCGGCGACACGCTGACGGTGTGGCAGCTCGACCCGCTCGCGCGATACGTTCGCCAGCTTGTGGAGACGGCAGAAGATCTCGCCAAGCGCGAGATCGAGCTTCGCGTACTCACTTACGCGATTGACACAACCGGCCCCGGCGGGCGGCTTGCGTTTCATGTCTTCGCGGCGTGGCGGAGTTCGAGCGCGAGTTGATGCTGGAATGCACCAATGCCGGGCTTGCCCAGGCAAAGGCGATCAGGCGTCGCGGCGCACGTAAGCCGGCGATGGGAGCGGTCGAGATTAAGGGCGCAACGATGATGGTCGCCGACCCGACCATCACCGTCGAGGAGCTGGCCCAGCAGCTCGGGGTGCAGCCGTCGGCGCTGTGCCGGCACATTCCAGGTGGGCGCAGTTTGCTTGTCCCGTTGGCGTAGTGGAGGCCGCGCCTATAAGGGCGACTGCGTCTTTGTCCCACCACACGACTGCGTCGGCCTGGCCTACTGCCCGGCAGGTCAGGCGATAGATTGCCCATCGCGCGCTGGAGGAAGGCATTGAGCCAGCGGTGCCGATGCTCGGCCGCGACGTAGATCATGTGGCAACGCTGACATGCCGGGGCGAGGTTACGCGGCCGGTTGTCGCCGGGATCATGGTTCAGCTGCGCGCTGGCGAGGACGCCGCGCGTCATCCGCACAATGCCCACGAGCTCGGGTTGTACGCGCGCCAGATCGTCAGGCGTGGGGAGGCGCGCGCGCCCTGCCCTGCCCGTCGCGCCAGGTTGCCACCTCCACGTCCAACCATATGCCATCACCGCGGTGCAGAACGTCGCGGCCAGGTGGGCGTCAGCAATGCTCGAAGCGTCCCTTGGCGCGCGAAACCGGAAGAGGTGGGGCAGCTCGCGCCAATCGGTCTGGTAGAGCCAGCGGTGTTCGCGCGCGATCGGCGTGACGAATCTATGAGTCACGATCTAGGAGAGCGAAAGTGGAAACTGCGCGCTAGGCGATTTGTATGATCGCCGGCTACTGCCCAAGATCTATCTGCCCTCTCTGATCAGCAGTTCGGCGTGCAGGTTGTAGAGCGTGCGTACGAGCGAGCGGCGATCAAGCCCATGCACCGACCCGTCACGCCGACCTGGCGGCGCCCCGGTTCGAGGGTGCAGGTAGGAGGTCGAACGCGTCTCTGCTCCGTCGGCATTCGACGGTAGGAGGAGAGCGACTAGCTGGTGCGGTCGCATGCGGACGGTTAATGGAACAACCCGGCGTGCGGGCGCGCCCCCCCGCGCGGCGGCTGCCGCTTGCGCGAATGGCATGATCGACCCGCTCGCCTGGACAGCGGGAGGGTGGGGGTTGAGCACATCATCTAGCTCGGGATGCCAGACGAAAGCGTGGTCTGCATCCCGGACGTTAGCGAAAGATTGCAGGACCGCCGGACAGCCCCGGCAAAGATACTTCGAAAACTTAGTCTATTTGCCGGATCTGCCAACCATCGGCCCATTCGATCATCAACAGCGCGATACGGTGTTTGTCGAAAACACCGTCAGCTTCTTGATCAGAGATAACAACGCGGCATGTGAAATAGCCATTATACTCGTATTTGCACTCGCCTGGGGAAGCTTCCATTACTTCGCCTTTGAAGACGGGAAGCGGGGTTCCATCGACCCGATTTAGCGGCGTTGTTCGCGTCGCATAAGCGCGCTTGATTTCGTCAGCCGATGGCGGCCGCGGTCCGCAGCCGACAAGCATGATCGCCATGAGGCTGGATAGGAGTGCCGACTTCCGCAGAGCCTTGCCGGGCAAATCGTGTCTTAATAGCCGGGCTAGGTGTTTTGACATCAGTATCTTAGGACCTCCGATCATGACACAAGCCGGCGCATTCCCGTCTGACTGTGGCTTCCTTCGTGCAGTTCGCTGAATATCACAGAATCTGCACTGGCCAGCAATGGCAACTTGCTCAGATCGGATGCCGGACGAGCTGAACTCATCGGGTGGCGCGCATGCAGATTTGCTCCGGTGATTTCGTTCTCTGCAGCCTCAACTCACCATTGGAGACTGTAGCCGTTGCACCCTCTGTGACATATTGCAGCCCTGGAATTGGTGCGGTTAGAATGAGCGGTGCAGCATCTGCGCGTTCACGCACTTCCAGCATGCTGCCCTGATCCTTGAAATCGACTAAAAGGGTCGCGCCGTCTTGGCAGGCGAACGCATGGCGACCTTTGACCCGCGAACCATCAGGCTGGTCTGCTGAATGGACTTCCTGCTCTGTCGGCGGCCGAGGCGGCTGCTCTTGCGAACAGGCGCTCAGCCCCACTGCAGCAGAAGCACTCCAGGCAAGCAGGTGTGCAACGCCCAACCGCTGAGTAACCGTCACTACACGTCTCCCATTCGTAGTACCAATCTCTCAGCCATCGTTTTGAGCGATGACGCGGCGCGAGTGGTGGTAACGCAAAGTCGAATTCGATCAAACGCGTATGACTTACCCCTGCAATATTAGGGCCGCCCGCTTGAGCGACTCGGACAGCGTCGATTGAGGATGAGCGACAAGCGTGACATCCCCGGAGATTCTTCTAAAATTCGTCGCGAGTGTTGGCACTGAAAAAGCATTGTGCCCGCGTTCGAGCCGATAATGTGAACCGCAAAGATAGGTCCGTACCGGCATCAGTCAGGATCTCGGTCATTCCGCGCGTTTCGCCTTCGCACGGCGCCAAACTATCGGCGGTAAAAGGTAAGACGCCGCGCTTGTAAGCGATTCCGGCGACGGTTAGCTTTCTCGTTGCGCCGAGTCGCTTCCACCCAAGGTAAGTTATGAATGGCGCCAGGCATACGCGATGATCTACGTCCAACGTCCTGCCAAGTTGTCGACGCATGACCCGACCGAGCGTCGATTTATATCTCCGCATGGGTCCCGAAAATGATGTCGCCGAGTGCGTAGACGCCCGGGAGGGCGGCGAACATTCTGCGGCTTATCGCCAAGAGCGCATGGTCGGCGCCAAGGGTTGCGGGGTCGCCGCCAGTTGAGGAATCGGTCGTTAAGCTAACGTCATTGTCATGCCAGGAACAGTCCGGTCTCGATATTCGACGATCTAAGCCTCGCTGAATCAATCACCGCAAAGTTTTTGCAGAAACTTGGCTAGCGACAGCGCGCCGATCGATGATATGATGCGCTGCTCGCCGACCACAATGATTAGCCGGCTTGAGTTGAATCGTACGGTGCGTCAGACTAGTCGAACTTATTTTACCTGAACAGGTAAGTCACGCCGTTGGTCAGACCAGCGACTGCTCTGTCCTTGCGGAAGAACATCTGCGCCTTTCAGATGGGTCCTAGCATGCGGTGATCCCATATCGCCCCAAGCTCTCCCGCCTCTCAACCAGAACTCCGACGAGTGCAACAATGTTTTGTGAGGAATGCAATCACGGCACGGCACGTGCCGCCGAGCGTGTCGCTCCCTTGGAAACACCCGACCGACATCGCGATTTTTCTCGCCCAGACGGCGGCTGGATAGCTACCAGTGCCGCAGCCGATCACGATCACATCATAGACCTGGTGCATGATCATTTTTGGCAGCGCACTGAGTCGTCATTGATTGCGAGCTTAACACCGCATACCGATCGCTCACGCGTAGATAGCAGCGTACCGGCCAGCGACGCTCGAGGCGGCTGAGGTGATTTTTGCAAACCCGCTGTACGCAAGAGATTTCTCTCTACAAAGCGTCAGAGCTTCGCTAACGGTTTGTTAGTCTGGCTGATGAAGAGAGCGGATGAGGATCGGAGAGTGCCTGGATCAGTGGCGGTGGCGAGCATATGTCGCTATGACCGTTCTGGCGGCATTGCTCCTTCCGGCGATGTCCGGGGCAACTTGCCTTCAGGCTGACCTGGCACCCGCCCGGGTCGCCGTCTCACCAGTGCCCCCTGTGGACCAAGCAACCGAGGTGGTGCGCGTCGCGCCTGAACCGACGAAAAAGCCCGCGAGCCGACCGCGCCATGCGGTCGTCTGCCAGCACGCTCACTGCTGTCATGCTCAGATCGCACTGGAAGCCGAGAAAAATGTCGGAGCAGCGGTGCCTGGGCGGGGGCCCCTTCCAGGCTGGACCGTCGAGCGATTCGCTAAGGCTCCCCCGATCGCAGGACCCGAGCGCCCGCCTCAAGCCTAAGCGCGCCGACGCGCCGCCTGTTGGGCGGACGCTCCGTCACGCTTGCTTGAAGGGGCCCCAGTGGCAAACCTCACGATCCGCATCGATGTGGCGTCAACGAGACAACACAATCGGATGATGCAGCTTACAGGCGAAATTGCCCGACTTGCACGTCCGCGTGTCAGGGATGTCGGTTTCGCCTGGAAATCTTCGTTCGGCTGTCTTGATAGCGTACCGAACGCTCACCACCGGGTTGCGCTCACGCGCGGAATCCGGCGCTGTGGCGACAAGTCGGTCGACGATTGTGATTGTGCGCTCGCCTCCCTTCACCAACACACCTCTTCGATCTCGCCCAATTTCTATCTGGACAAGTTTGGTTCCAGGCGTGCTGGCGACAAGACGTCTTCGATCCCCAAACGACGAACGTCGCGTCAGTACCGTGGAACCACGCCGTGGGTGCGGGTTGCCCCTACCCCACCCACGGCGAAACACGGGATCCTGGCGTCAACGTCTCACCCACGGCAGCCAGACGTCGGTGCTACCCTCCATTTGCGCGCGGAACCTTTATGGGGTGTCAGGCGGGCTGACATGACGAGCCAGGGTTACAGTAGGGGCATTCCTCCAACTTTTGCAGCGATAACACTCGGCTGCCTCGCGCCGGGCGCACTCCGTCACCGCCGGCGCGAAGATCGGATCGCGCATTTCGGTTCCTTGATAATGCTGCCTGGCTTCGCCGGGTCCGCACTCGCTCGATCTAAGCTCGGCAAACGTTCACACCCTTCGCCTGTGCACGTGGTTCTCGTGACGGCCTCGCTGGAGTTGCTGTCATCCTGTCGCGCGTCCAGCACGAGCATCACAACGTCGACGCGGTTCATAGGGTCCGAAGGCAGCCCACGCCTATTTTTGGTCTGCATTTCGGTGCTGGGCGTCGCCGGCTTCGTGTCCGCCGTAGCGGTTGCCGTTCAGGCCCTTGAACAGCGTCGGATATGACCGATACCGACAATCCCAATCGGCTGCCTATGAGGTCACTTTCTGGCGTCTGCGGTGATCCCGTCAACGACAATGACTTGGATAGCGAGGTCCCCAGCGCGGTTGTCGAACCGACAAGGCCGCGGCTTCTCGATCTGCTCGGACCAGGCCTGGTGACCGGCGCATCCGATGACGATCCAAGCGGGATCGCGACCTATAGCCAAGCCGGCGCGCAATTCGGTCTCGGACTGAGCTGGTCGCTGCTGTTCATTTATCCGCTGATGTCGGCCGTCCAGATCGTCAGCGCCCGGATCGGACGAACGACAGGGCATGGGATCGCCGGAAATCTGCGACGCCACTATCCGAATGGGCTGCTACAGCTGCTCGTGGGATTGTTGGTCGTTGCCAACACGATCAATATCGGCGCCGATCTCGGCGCCATGGCCGACGCGACGCGGCTGCTCGTCGGTGGTAACCAACTTGCTCTGGTCATCGCGTTCGCAGGCGTGTCGATCGCGATGCAGGTTCTCTTGAAGTACAAGCGCTATGTCTCAGTCCTCAAGTGGTTCGCCGCCACCCTGCTTGTCTACGTCATCTGTGCAGTCCTGATCGACATCTCATGGCGTGACGTTCTCATAAGCATCGCCGTCCCTCGATTACAGTGGAATGCCGGCTACCTCACTGTGCTCGTCGCGATTTTAGGCACAACGATCAGTCCTTATCTCTTTTTCTGGCAAGCGAGCCAGGAGGTGGAGGACCTCCAGGCGGAGCCCCTCGGCAAACCCCTTGTGAAAGACCAGAAAGGTGGCGAGAAAGCGATTGAACGAATCCGCCTCGACACGATGGTCGGAATGGCGATTTCAAATCTTATCGCCCTGGCAATTCTGATCTCCATGGCAGCCGTTGCGGCGAAGTCAGGCGCGTCGACGATCGAGACATCCGCGCAAGCTGCCGAGGCGTTACGTCCCGTCGCGGGGCGGTACGCCTTCTTGCTTTTCACCGCCGGAGTCGTCGGAACCGGACTTCTTGCTGTTCCCGTGCTTGCCGGCTCCGCCGCCTACGCGGTCGGCGAAGCGCGGAAATGGCCGGTCGGATTGGATCGGCGCCCGCTGGAAGCGCGTGCCTTCTACGGGACGATCGTGGCGGCGACCGCATTGGGAACTTTGCTCAACTTCGCGCCCATCAACCCCATCCAGGCGCTTTTCTGGAGCGCCGTCCTGAACGGTATCGTCGCCGTTCCAGTCATGATGGCGATGATGCTGATGGCGCGTCGCACCGATGTGATGGGGGCATGGCCCATCGGACGACGCCTTCTATTGCTGGGATGGATGGCGACGCTGATCATGACGTTGTGCGTGGGAGGGATGCTATTTCGGTTCCTCCTGTCGTTTGTCACGGCTGCGGCCTGAGATGGGGCGCCTGGTGTCAGTTCCGGCTCGGAGTGAGATGGGCGGATCATCGACGAGACGGGCTGATCTTGCCCTGCGGTCGGGGTCACCGAAAGCAAGCAACGCCAAAACAGATCCATCTTGGAGAAAACGCCGCTCACGGCGCTGTGACAGGCAGGTCTGGTTTTTGTGTGCGCTGTCGCTGTTCCCGCTACCGCCAACCATTATTCTACTGGCGCTGGCCTTTCACCAGCACGAACGAGTTTGCGTTGCGGCGCGGATGGCTGACGCGCTCGCGCTCATGTGCATCATCGCGACTATCTATTTGTTTGTTCGACTTACGATGATCGCGCGGGCGGCGACGGCTCGCCGTCTCCTTATCAGCGCGAATGATCTGGCGTTCGTGGCAACGGCTGTCGCGATCGGAGCTGGCACATACCTGTCGATCGCCAAAGGTCTGCTCATGCGGGGGTGTCTATGACAGCTTCAGCAAAAAGCGTCCCTATGGAACAGGGTTGGGGCATGGCCGGGAGGGTGACGAGCGACAGTCGAGCAGGTCACGAGACCGCAGGCACCAACTCTAAAATGCTGAGCCTGCCATCTATTGCGCTGACAGCGTTCCTCACTGTCGAGGTCGTCAGATCTTTCGCGTTCAACAGCCTGGCCTTACGTTCCGACGCAGCTCCGATGGTGACCTATGTCCTGTCGCGCGCAATCGCGCTCCTTGCAATCCGGACCGGCTGCCTCTCGGCGGACGATAGACGAACCTTTGGGTACAAGCGCTTAGACATTCTGCCGCGGCATTTGACGCGACCTCACTGTGGCAATCTACGCTCTCGTCGAGGAGATCAAGTGGTTCCAGAAGCCGGGGTTGTCGTATCCCCGAGCATGCTGGTCTTCGCCAGCTTTGGCGTGCTGCCAAATATCGTGTCGCTGCGGTGGTGACGGTGACAAGGACAGGAGCTTCAATATCAAATCCGCCGATCTCGAGATGTGGAGAGATTGGCTGGGGTCGGTCGGATCATCACCGGCGCGCGCGCTATCCGTCTCCCCACTTAACAACTGGGGCGACCCTATGATTGCGGTCTGCATCCGCCTTTGGACGCTCCCGCGGCCCCCAACCCTGCTGCGCGAAACCGAGAACATACTGCTCGAAGGCTTTCCCAATAAGCTCACCCTGCGTGACGCGAGCCCAGGGCCGGCGAGCGCGCCCAACCTCAACCAAAACCACTCTGCTAATGTCTGGTCGACCTCATTAACTGACGCGAGCCGCGCGGCGCATTTCGGTGTCCGTGGCGATGAGGAGGAGATCCGGACCCCAGCAGCACACGTCGTCAAGCAGAGCTTGGGGGTCCAACATGTGACGATCCAGACCGAACGAACAGCGTATGGCGCGATGCAAGGTGTTTCATCGGTGACTGAATGACGGCCATCTTGTCAGCCTCGCTGCGGAGCACGATCGCGCTATGACGATAATCGATATTTTCATCCGGCTGGGATGTGCGACCCTCGTCGGACTGCTACTCGGATTGGATCGCGAGATGCGCGGCGTGCCGGCGGGGCTCCGTACCCACGCGCTCGTCGGACTTAGCGCAGCGGCGATCACGCTCTCCGCACTGTTGCTTCACGAAAGTCTCGACGCGGACGGGCAGACTCGCACGGACCCTCTTCGTGTCGTGCAAGGTCTGGCTCAAGCAATCGGATTCATCGCCGCGGGACTGATTTTCGTGGCGAAGGACCAGGTCCGCAACGTCACTTCGGCCGCCAATCTGTGGCTGACGACCGCCGTCGGCATCGCCGCCGGCGCGGGGCAATACACGATCGTACTTGCGACCACCGCGCTCGGGATCCTGATCGTGACCATCATCCGCTTGGGCGAACGCCACCTACCAAGGATCAGCAACGATGACGACTGATGAATCAAACGCTTCACCCATTATTACCTGTCACAGCAAGGCGGAGGACGCCGCCTATTGGCAGCGCCGCGCCGAGGACGAGCTCGAGATGGCGCAGAAGGCGACCCGGCCGGAGGTGGTTGCGGCGCATGTCGCACTCGCCGAAGCCTATCTGGAGCGCTTGCATGAAAAGTCGCCCGTTCCAGGCGAGACAGTGAACAGCGACGAGGAGAAGAATAATGACTGACAAGGTCGGCTTGGACCTAGCCATCGCGTTACCTGAGGTGGAAGACGCCGCCGATGCATGCGTGGCGCGCCTGCTCGCCAACTTGCGAGGGCGCACTGGCATCGAAGATGCCCATGTTCGACCGCGAGACGCGCAAGCCCAGGCGACGCTCTGCGTCCATTACAATGCCCAGGAGCTTTCCCTTGCCCGCCTGCGTGAACTGGTGACGAGCGCCGGTGCGCAGATCACGTCTCGCTATGGCCACGTGGTCTGGAAGCTCGGCAATCAACCACATCAGCGTCGCGCAAGAACGATCGGCGACCGCCTCAAAGCCCTGCCCGGCGTGTTGGAAGCGGAAGCAAGTGCAGCGGGCACCGTGCGGGTCGAGTTTGACCGTAAAAGGACGGACGCGGCTACCATCAAGAAGGCGTTGGACGGCATGACCGCAGCTGGCGACCCCGAGGTGCGCGGCAGCGCTGGCCCGGGCCCGCCTTCGTCCAAATCTAAAGATGGCGGGCACGCGCATGATCACGGCATCGAAGACGGTAAAGACGGGCACGCTGGCCACAACCATAGTCATGGCGGCATCTTCGGCTCCAACACCGAGCTAATCTTCGCGCTGATCTGCGGAGCGTCGCTCGGCATCGGCGTCGCCATCGATCGGCTGATGACCGGCGGGCCGACATGGATTCCCCTGTCCTTCTACCTTGGCGCCTACTTCTTCGGCGGCTTCTTTACCGTCCGGGAAGCCATCGACAATCTGCGGCTCAAACGCTTCGAGATCGACACCCTGATGCTGGTTGCAGCCGCCGGCGCCGCAGCATTAGGGGCTTGGGCAGAGGGTGCGCTCCTTCTCTTCCTCTTCAGCCTTGGCCATGCGCTTGAACATTATGCCATGGGCCGGGCCAAGCGCGCCATCGAGGCGCTGGCTGAGCTTGCGCCTCGCACGGCGACGGTGCGACGGGACAGTCAAACGGTGGAGCTCCCCGTCGAGGACCTGGTGGTCGGAGACATCGTGATTGTGCGGCCGGATGCGCGCCTGCCCGCCGATGGGTTCGTGGTCGTCGGCACGAGCGCCGTCAATCAGGCGCCCGTCACGGGCGAAAGCATTCCGGTCGACAAGCGTCCGGTCCAGGATCCGGCTGCCGCGCGGGCGGCGGCGGACCGGGTCGATGCCTTTTCGCGTGTGTTTGCTGGGACGATCAACGGCAGCGGGGCGATAGAAGTCGAGGTCACGCGGCTGTCCTCGGAGAGCGCGCTCGCCAAAGTGGTCAAGATGGTGAGCGAGGCGGAAACCCAGAAGTCGCCAACGCAACGCTTCACCGACCGCTTCGAACGCGTATTCGTCCCCGCGGTCCTTGTGCTCTCTGTGCTGTTGCTCTTTGCTTGGGTCGTCATCGACGAGCCTTTCCGGGTCAGCTTCTATCGGGCAATGGCGGTCCTTGTGGCAGCCAGTCCCTGCGCACTCGCGATCGCGACGCCGAGCGCGGTGCTTTCCGGCGTCGCGCGGGCGGCGCGTGGCGGGGTTCTGGTCAAGGGCGGCGGTCCGCTCGAGAACCTCGGGTCATTGACCGCGATCGCGTTCGACAAGACCGGTACCCTTACGATGGGCGAGCCGCGCATCACGGACATCGTTCCCGCGCCCGGAAGCGATGAATCCCGGCTGCTTGCGGTCGCCGTCGCTGTGGAGAGCCTCAGCGATCATCCTTTGGCGCAGGCGATCGTGAAGGACGGCAAGGAGCGACTGGCGCAGACGCCGTTGCCGGCCGCGAGCGAGATTGCGAGCCTTACTGGCCGCGGCGTCACAGCGACGGTCGATCAGCAACGGGTAGTGATCGGCAAGGCGGAGATGTTCGGCAGCGACGACTTTGCCGCGTTGTCCATTCCCGTGTCCGAAGCGGTCGAAGAGCTGCGCGCGAACGGCCGCACAACCATGGTCGTGCGACAAGGCCATCGTGATCTGGGAGTGATTGGCCTGATGGACACGCCGCGCGCGGCGGCTCGGGCGACACTCGAGGCCCTGCGGCGATTGGGCATGACGCGTATGATCATGATCTCCGGCGAC
>SXGT01306599.1_pt1 | contig 11783 bp, 14 predicted proteins | sample 3176221 | NCBI WGS metagenome assembly SXGT01 (sample SAMN11356862, study PRJNA531348) | freshwater metagenome | isolation source: freshwater sample F1-120 | place: China: Fuxian Lake, Yuxi | collected 2017-12-25
AGCGCCCGGCTTACCGGGAATATATTGCGCGCACACCAGCTTTTTTTCCGTGGTGGCCAAAGCGCGAGGGATAAAACGCCGCGCCCGCGCAAAGCCGTGCGCCAGAATGCCGCACTCTAGAAACTTGCGCAGGTCGCGCTCCACGTATCCCGGCACCGGATGCACACTCAAATCTGAGCCTGGATCCAGCCCACCCACCCGCCGCTGCGCCAGCCACGTCTCCAAATTCTGCCGCACCACCTGGTATGCCGCAGTCCGCTCTAGCCGCCGGCGTTGACACACCGCGGCGCGCATCACTCCGCAACTACGGACGGCGATCGCCCCCGGCATGCCAGCGGCACTGCTCGTAATCAAGGCACTAGCTGTTTGGAAAAACCTTTAGAGATACATTTGCCCTATTTCCGCTTGAATTGTTTGATTACCCGTAACGACCATGCAAGAGCGCGGGAGCACAGAGGCAAGGACTGCAAACACCACGGCAAATCCCGAGTCTCTCTCGATGCAGTTGTTGGCCATTGCTCATTCCTGTTCTGTATTCACTTATTCCGCCGGACTGAAATCCTCAGCTTCTTCAAAGTGCTTTTCCGCTTCAGTCTGTTGTCCCAATAATTTAAGAACTGTACCCCGGCCGCCAATTAAAAAAATTACATTCCCTCGCAACGTTTCCCGGAAAGTATTAAACACATTCGGCAACAAAAAGCGGGTGGGCTTATTTTCACTTGTCAATTCGTCAGTCCAATATAGGTCGGCGTGCCGCTCAGTGCGCTCTTCATCTGCGGTTGACTTACCAGTGGAAAATGCAAGACCGTCTTTTCCGCCGGTAACCCCGAGGTACATTGCACCAAGAAGGGATCAAACTCGTTTCTTCACTCGACAATAAAATATTAATCTAAATACTATCCACGATTCAGCCGTAGGCCAGCAACAACGAGCCACACGAGCCACATAGCGAGACCGAGAACCCCGACAAATATCAGCGGTGACCCGTCAGCGATGGCAAGGTTGCCAAGCCCGGCCAAGATTGGCAGACTGCCGCCCACCACACCGAGTATCCGCAGCCACGGTCGCGTTAAGCAGCTAGCGTGAGTAGCCATTGCAGCGCCGATGAAGGTTGCTCCAAGCGCGGGTAGTGCTAGCGCAAAGACCGCTGCGTGTAGCTGCCACATCAGCTCGAAGGCGGGGTTCGACTCGATCAGACCACTTGCAGCGAGTATCACCGCGATATGAGTGGCAAAAGGCGAATAATGCTGAGAGTGTCGCTCCGGCTGCTACCGCGAGTCGCGACCAGTCCGTTCCTGCAACGCCACGGCGCTGCACGAGTCCATGGAGGGCCGTCACGAACAACAGGAGTAATACCATGTTCACGGCCTCTAGACCCGCAGTGACGGTCAAGGCGCCCTGGTTCTCGGCGTGGTAGGTCAGGCCCGCACCAAGGGGAGCGCTGTAGTCAGGTGCTCCAGTGACCGCAAACAACGCGTTCTGAACAATCATTGACGCGGCGTAGGCAATCGCGACGAAGCCGACGAATCGCGTCGTAGACACCTGGTTTCTTGTACGCACTGCTGGTGTTACGGTCTCGCTCATTTTTTAACTCTTATGTCTACTGATAGATTCTGTGTACTCATATTTTTTGTTTTAGTTATGAGTTTCAATACGAGGCCACTTCCATGCATATATAATTATTACGAGGAGGAGTATTATTTCTAATGCGCTACCCAAAAGAAAATACCACCAAGATTCTCCAACCATTGCCCCTGCTATCGTGACTATATACAAAAGAGATAAAATAATATTTGCCAGCTTGGCAATTGTTGCTTTGAGTACAAGTGTGAGAAATACCATCAAACTTGGAATCAAAATATAAATTGTTGTAAGGAGAAAGAATGTTTGGTTAGCTTCAAAAATAAACACCTTTCCATTTAACGCATCTTGCAAAACATCTGCTCGAAAAAAGCCAAAGATGTCTACATAAGCAAAAATAAAAAGCATCGCTGTCCAAAGAAAAGCTATGACTATACGGATATTAACTTTCAGTTCTTGTAGATTATTCATACATCACTAGTATAACCAGAATAGATCTTCAGACGTTCGGTCAGAATAGCCGCACCGACCTGATACCTGAAATACGGCGCGTAGGCCTGAAGCCTGACCTGAAGCGCCGCACTGCTCAGTTCATCGAACTGCGCTGCGTGATATTTTTCCATGCCGCCTCCTGGGTCTGCGGATGGCCAAGGATAGGAAATTCAAGCGCCCATGCACCCAATCATCTTACACCCTGACCCGCGCTTGCAAATTAGCACCCTGCCGGCGCCTGCACCACGCCTACTCACGCTGCGCCGCGTGTGCCATTTATGCAGCGCAGATTTACCGCTGCCGCACTGCCGCCTGCACCCGCTCCACACATGCTTCATCCACCTCAGCCCTGCGAAACACCAGCCCCTGCCGCCCCTGCGCCACCACCCCGTCCAGCATGCACAAATGCAAATGCACGTGGGCGTTCAGCGTCGCGCCAAAGCGGTATCAAACTCCTTTTCAAAAATTATAAGCTGGTTATAAAGTCTTCCCCTTCACAATCCCCGCCGCCAGGGCAGCACAGAATACATCTCCTGCGCCGCTGGTGTAAGTACTCAATTGGGAATATTTTAATCATCTATATTGAATCAACCAATATCGCCCGGCAGGGAGTACCGCACACTCCTTTAATTTTCAACGGCAATGCGATCAGGGTCGATTTTAACATATTCTTCTCACGCGCCAGGCGCAGATTAACCAACGGAGCCACCAGTAAACGTCCATATTGAAAGAGTAATTTGACAACACCCTCCGGTCGGGTTGGACTATCAAAACAGGGAAGATCCGCTCCGATGATTGCTGCCCCAGTGTCTAACAGCCATTGCATCGCATCCAATGTAAAATAAGGACTCTCTTCGACAAATCCAGTTTTATTCCACCTTCGTTCCCAACCCGTAGAAATTAACGCGGCATCACCTGCATGGAGATCAGCATTAACCGCCCGCAGGTCATCTGCACAAATCGTCTGATTGGGAGCACAATCCGGCAATGAAAGCACGACCGCCGGACAGATAAAACGCTCTGGATGTACCTGGTCAATGGTTTCTTCATCAAGAAACAGATGAGCGGAGGCTTCCATATAGGTTCCCATAATGGTGGATAAGGTAAAACGATGGGCATCCCATCCGGTCGGACCATCTACGCTGGCAAACCGCTCGATCACCGGCGGTAGAATAAGTGGGTTATCCAGCCACATTCCTTCTTCAATCAAACCGGTTAAATCAATAATATTCATAAATTTTTATGGAAGAACCCGGTAAGGACGCATCCGACCCCAACCCTGCTCAGGGCGGAATCCTTCAGCCAGTACTACGCCGCATTGTAACCCGCGCGAACGGGACATGATCTCAATAAAATCCAGAGCATTGATACCGTCGTGATCTTTAAGCCATTTTAATTGGCTGACATGACTTTCCAACATCTGTTTCTTAATCGCAAAGGTCTCACTTATGTCCACAAATTCACTGGGGACGAAATTAAGCCCACTTAAGACATCAAAATAATACAACGATTGCACTCCCGGGTGCGCCGCATATTCTGTCTGAATGTGCGGCAGGCTGGACAGGAAAGATGCATCAAACACCAGGCGGCTGACCACCCGGTGATCTGGGTGATAATCGTTGGGGGCATGCGTCAGAATAACATCCGGTTTTGCCTGGCGGATTAAATCGACAAAGCGCAGGCGCGTCGATATATCTTCAAAAATCAATTCATCCGTGTATCCAAGCCAGTGCAATTCAGCCCCGATGATGGCGGCTGAATTTTTTGCTTCCAGATGGCGAATTTCCTTCAATTCGGAAGCAGGGATTACCATATGTCCCGCAGAACCATCCGTGGCAATTGCCATAACAACCTTAACTCCCGCCTTGGCATACTTTGCCAGTGTGCCGGCACACAATATTTCCAAATCATCTGGATGCGCCCCGACCGCCAACACGGTCTGGACAGATTCTGGTGTTAAAACAGTTTCTATTAAAACAGCCTCTGTTAAAACAGCATCTGTTTTCATAAAGCCTCCTTTCTTAATATGCCGCGCCAAATATCTGGACGGGCTTTCCACTTAGCATAGATTGGCGAGCGCTCAAGGCAACTTGAATAGCTGAGCGCGCATCCTCACCGGTAACAACCTGCGGCGCCTGCCCGGTCTCAACACATCGCACAAAATAAGCGATCTCTCTTTCATAGGCATCTCCCGCTGCGACCTCAAGCGACTGGTTTGGCTTTCCAGGTTCATGCAGCCGGAAAACATTCAACGGCTCACCCTGTTCCAAGGAGGCACCTCCCGCCTGAAATTTGTATTCCAGCATCCCTTTTTCACACAGGACACGTATCCCCGCTGCAAACGGAAAGTCTTTTGGCATATTAAAACTGGCTTCAATAGAAGTTTTCACACCATTATGATTTCCCAGAATCATGACATGCCCCCAGTCACCATTATGTTCATCAGCCCCGGTAGCGAAGACAGTTTCAGGGGGACCAAAAAGACAATTCAACATATCAATATCATGGATCGCCAGATCCAGGACGGTACCACCAGAAGCTTTCGGATCCAGGAACCAGGTTGCCCATTGGGGAGCATTAGAAAGCCGGTAGGTCACGGCGCTGATGGGTTTTCCCAGTCTTCCGCTTTGTAATATATCAATAATGGCAGCATATTCCGGCCAGAATCGCAGTACCTGCGCCACCATTAAGAAATTTCCTGTCTGGTGAGACGCCTCAATCATCGCGTCCGCTTCTGCCACGGATAAAGCAAGCGGTTTTTCAACGATGGTATGTTTGCCAGCTTGCAATGCCCGAATGGCGTATTGTGGGTGAAAAGGCGTCGGTAAAGTCACATCAATCAGCGAAATCGTAGGATCATCAAAAACCACTTCTGGGTTTATTTCAAACCGGCAGCCGATTTCCGCTGCCAATTTCTCTGCTTTTTCTTTAACCGTGTCGACGATTACGGCAACCTGCACAAGGGGCATCTTCGCAAACGCCCGGGCATGGGTTATTCCCATAAAACCCGCGCCCAGAATCCCAACCTTGATCATGTGTACCTCCTTAATACCTGCCAAACTCATCCACAGAACGGCGCAAAACCTGAAGAATTTCATGCGGCGTATCGGCTGGAACCTCACAGCCTCCACATAAAATAAAGCCGCCTCCCTCTTTTGCAGCAGTGATAATCCGCTTACATTCCGCTAACATCTCATCTGGTGACATCTTAATAAAGTGAGTCGTGTTAATATTTCCTTTTAATGCGACTTTTCTGCCCGCTTTCTCTTTTGCCCAGGCAATATCCACCAGACTATCAAACTCCAAACAATCTGCGCCGCTCTCGACCATCAGGTCAAAAATCGGGGTACTATTACCGCAAACATGCAAGAAGACATAAACGCCGAGTTTCTTCAACTCCCTGATCACCTTACAATCATATTGCCAGACCAATTCCTCATAACGCCGTCTTCCAATCAGAGAGGCGGTCGCCTCGCCAAATTGAATGCCATGACAACCACTCTTCGCCATCCCAATTCCATAGGCAATCGCCACCTCGCTGCAAAAATCAAAGATAGCCCTCATTTCTTCTGGTTTCTCCACCAGATACGCCATGGCGTTATCAATCCCCATCAGCGTGCAGGCTAAAGAGAACGGTCCCGTATCAATATTCGCCAGGACAAAACGCCGCGCGCCTACTCGCTCTACGGCAATACGGGCGGCTTCGATAACCAGCGGCATACGCCCGTCCCGCGTCGGGTCTGGAATGGACAATTTCGACAGGTCGTGGCTGCCAGTCAAAATCGGGTCTGTCCAGAATGGATAGGAATTTTCGTCTGGGAAAAATATTTTTCCTCCCAATGCCTCATACATGATGACATTATCAGAACTGATGTACACCCCATCAAAATCATAGTGGTCGCAATGAGCGATCTGGGCGGACGCCAATACTTCCGGGTTGGTATGGTAATCATACTGGTGCACCCCTGCCAGCTTGGCGGTGCGCGTAAGGAAAGAAGGAGCCAGGGGAACCCGATCTGGCTCCTTAATATCAAGCAATACAGTGTCTTTCGAGAGAATTCATTCAGGCAGAGACTTTAAAGCTTCGATCATCGGTTTGTCAAGCAGGTCATGGCAGAAGAAAGCCATGCTGTCTGCGCCTTGTCCTCGGGCGGCTTGAGCAAGACTCGCCATATCTTCCGGTTTGCGTTTACCATAAGCAGCCACGTGGACACACAATTCACATTTTGGATTACCGGCATCGATCATGTCGCGTGCCCGGCGTGTATCGTAAGCGACAACTTCCGGCTCCCAATGGATCACACTATGGATGGTATCTACAACCGTAGAAAATTTCCGATAGGACTGTGCACCCAACCATGCACGCGGTGAGGTCGCGTCGTGTCCAACTTTTACTGGCGGCACCAAACACGCTGCCATTTTTGTATCCGGCTGGATACCGCGTACGATCTGGCGTGTCTGAGCCAGAAAACGGACGATACAATCGATGCGCCAGCGTAATATATCCATAATCAACGGTTCTTCGAGGAGAAACAAAGGAATCTCGGTATCTCCGCGCAGGTCATCCGGCATAGCCTCACGCGCCCATTGGGGTACCTTGCGGCTAGAATCTGCCACCTGTAATAATATTTTCTTGGCTTCTGCCAGATCGACTCCATCTTCACGAGCCTGTTTCATGCAGTGTTCACAGAAGCAGATCGAGCCTGCCAGACGCAGGAGTGGATCAATCCGACCGGCGAAGGAATTTAATTCCAACATGGATTGGGGGATTTTGTCAGCCATGACACTTGCCAGTGGATAGTGACTGACCAGATCACGAAACATACCCCAGCAATATTTCTGCACTTCGGGATTATTGAAGCATAAAAAGAGCCGGTCGCGCGAACCATACAGGTTTTGCATTGCCACCTCAGGATAATCGCGGGCAACGCGGTTGTTAGCAAAGCAGGTAACCCAGGCAGAAAGTTTTACGTTATGTTTCTCGCCAGCCTTGGCGGCTTCCATAAACAAGTCACGCCCGGCAAAATCCTGAGTCGACATTTGTTTGATCTCGCAATCTTTATAAAAAGATGGGTCGGATGGATAAAAAGTCATGCCAGCTTCCAATTGGTAAATTTGTCTGGGATGTCTGGGCAACACCATCCGGTATCCATTGTAAATAAGGGCACACAAGATAAATTCACTCTGTCCCATCTCTGCCGCTTCAGCCATCACTTGGTCAGCACCAAGACCTTCTAGTATTACCGGGAATGCAAGTCCCCATTTCTTGTAACTCATCTTATACCTCCTCGTAAATTATTTAAAGTGGATAAAAAATATCTGACCCTTTTCGGGATAACGCATTAAAGCAAGCCCTCTGCCTGGCGTTGGATTTTCCGGATGGCGTTGGCAATATCGATCATATCACTTTCCTCTGCCAGTAACATGGTTTGAGGAATCCAGATGGCTTCGCTGGCACAGGCACGCTCAGATACCGGGCAACTTTTCGAAAAATCAGCATAATTAATCTTGCGCCCGTGTTCCCAGGTATCCACCGTCCATGATCCGCCCATAAATTCTTTTTCGATGAACATCGGATTGGCATATAATGGGGTTGTGTAACCGGCAAAAGTGCCACTGATCCCTTCCGCTTGTAGTGCTGCTGTAAAATGGGCTTTATCCACACCGCCAAAGGCTTCCGCGTGGTAACGGAACATATAGATATGATACGATGAACGGGTTGTTGAGGCCAAACGCACCAGCGGATCGATGCCTTCGATTTCCTTCAACTCGCGATCCAGAACCAGCGCGTTGGCAGTCCGTTTCTCGTTCTGTCCTTCCAGCCTGGATAATTGCCCTTGTAGAATCGCTCCTTGAAACTCGGTCATACGGGCGTTGGATGCCAGCACAAAATGCTGGTACCAGGGATGACCCACTTTCCGCCCAGCCCAAACCAACATTTCGCATGTTTCGGCATATTGCTCGTTATTGGTGGTGATAATTCCTCCCTCACCGGCAGTCATATTCTTCGACAATTGAAAACTAAAAGAGCCAATTTGAGAAAGTGAACCGCATTTATGACCACGGTACATGGAACCATGCGCATGCGCCGCATCCTCAAGGACGATCAAATCGTACTTCCTGGCTATCTGGTTGATTTCATCCATCTCACACGGTTGCCCACCGAAATGAACGGGAATGATCGCCCGCGTACGCTCGGTAATCGCCTCTTCCAGCCGCTTAACATCCAAATTATAGGTATCCGGGTCAATATCCACAAAAATAGGAATGGCTCCCACCATCAAGGGGGCGGTAGCGGTTGCCACATAAGTATAAGGCGGAATGATGACTTCATCTCCAGGCTTAATTCCCGCCGCGCGCAAGGCAATTTCCATCGTAACCGTCCCATTCGCAGCGCAAATGCCATATTTACATTCATGCGCCAATGCAAACTGGTGCTGAAATTGCGCCACCGTACTGCGCGGGTGTTTTTCATCTTCTATGAGTTCCACCCCCTGTCCATACGAATGCCGCCACCAATTTCCCGAGCGGAAAACATCGAGTAAACGCTGTTCGTCTGCTTCATCATAGACAGGCCACGTAGGCCAGGGTGCAGTTCGGGTGGGTGTTCCGCCTAAAATTGCCAATTTTTCCATAAATCTCTCCTTTCTTCTGGTTAAAACTGCCTCTGTTAAAACAGCCTCTAATTGTTATAAAAAATCTGGCAAATTTGTTAATCCATCTGTGGAAAAAGAAACGTGTTGTCGTTATCCTGATCAAACATATAAATACGTCTGACAGGAAAGCTAATGCTAACAAGATCGCCAACCTGAGACTGGAAATTGCCACTCATCTCCATGGTGATGAGTTGGTTGCCCGTGTTAACATATAAAATCGTCGAAGAGCCCATTTGCTCAATCACTTTGACCTCGGCTTTCGCAGTCAATGGATTATTTTCATTCGCCAGACAAACATCTTCGGGACGAATGCCAAGCACCACTTCCCTATTTATATAGGAAGACAACTCATTCTCTTTTCCTAGAAGCGTTAAGTCAATCGAAAAATCTCGCGTTTGCGCGAATAACTTACCATTCTGTTCTTCTATACGGCAGGTCATCGAATTGATAGGAGGACTGCCAACAAAACTGGCAACGAAACGGTTAACCGGATGATAATAAATCCGTAAAGGAGTATCCACTTGTTGGATCACACCCGCTTTGAAAATGGCAATCCGGTTGCTCATCGTCATCGCTTCGGCTTGATCGTGGGTTACGTAAATCGCGGTTGCCTGAAGACGGTTAAAGATCATCTTAAGTTCGGCGCGCATCTGTACCCGCAGAGTAGCATCCAGATTACTCAACGGCTCATCAAGCAGAAATACTTTTGGATTGCGTACGATGGCACGCCCAACGGCTACTCTCTGGCGTTGTCCACCCGATAATTGGCGCGGCCGGCGATCCAATAAATTTTCGATCTCCAAAATACGCGCCGCTTCACGCACTTTTTTCTCAATTTCTTCTTCTGGTGTCTTGCGGATTTTTAACGCAAAACCCATATTCTCGCGAATGGTCATGTGTGGATACAAAGCATAATTCTGAAATACCATGGCTACATCGCGTCTCGCTGGAGGGATATGGTTGACCAGATAACCATCGATATAGATTTCGCCTGTGGATGGTTTTTCCAAACCAGCGATCATATTCAACGTGGTACTCTTGCCGCAGCCACTGGGTCCGAGTAACGTTAAGAATTCCTTGTCCTCGATTCGCAGATTAACATCGCGCACAGCGCATACACTTTGAAAGTTTTTACTCAAGTTTTTTAAGTCTATTGTTGCCATAGAAATTCTTTTTACTCCTTCACTGCGCCCATGGTCAACCCGCGTACAAGGTAACGTTGGGCGAACAAGGCAAAAATCATAATCGGCAGGACAATTACAACACTCTCCGCGGACATGGGACCCCACAGGATACCTTTATCGGTAACAAAACTGGTTACCGCGACCGGTAATGTTTTGGCTTTTACCGAAGAAAGACTGGATGCGATCAAAAATTCATTCCACGAAACAAGCGCGGTAAGGATTGCAGATGTACCCAATCCAGGCGCAGCAAGCGGAAGCACGATTTTAGAGAATCTTTGCCAGGGTGTGCAGCCATCCAGCATCGCGGATTGTTCCAGCTCTTTCGGTAGCTCCTGGAAAAAAGTCAGCATCAGCCAGACCGCGAATGGCAACGTGATACTGACATGCGCGATAATAATGGCTGCCTGGGTATCCAATAATTTGAAATTGCGCATCAAAATATAATATGGGAGCGTCGTAGTAATTTTTGGATAAAAACGTACCACCAAAAAAATAAAAGCAATAATCGTCGATAACTTAAAGGGTAGTTCCAGACGTGCCAGACTGTAAGCCGCCAGTGAACCGATAAAAACGGAGATGATGGTTGTCGCCACCGTAACAATGATGGAATTCATTAAAATATGGGAGGTTGTTCCACCTTCCTCAAAGAATATCAACTGGTAATGTTCCCAAGTTATTTTAGAAGGAAGAATGGTCGGTGGTACTGTTAAAAACTCCAACGGCAGTTTAATGCTATTGATAAAAAGGTAAATAAAAGGAATAACAGTAACAAGGAGTGCGATAGCAATCACACAAATCCGCACAATATTCCAAACAATATCTATCCAGCGATCCAGGGATGGGGTTTTCATCGATCACTCCTTTCCAAAACGGCGTGCCAACCAGTTGTTTCGAATTACGATAAGAATGATCGCAACCACCAGGGTCATTCCTAGAAGAATCCATGCCATTGCCGAAGCAAAACTGATATTAAAGTAGCGCAGACCCTGTTGGTAGATTAAAAAGCTCATCGTGTGCGTACTAAAACCGGGACCTCCAAAAGAAAGGGTATAGACAATATCCAGCACCATAATGGTATCGATTAAACGAAACATCAGGGTAAGCATCGATACCGGGACCAATAATGGAAAAATGATATAACGGAAAATTTGCCAACGGGAGGCGCCGTCCACCTCAGCAGCCCGAATTGGGTCACTGGGTAAAGCACTCAACGCGGCGACATAAATCACCATCACAAAAGGCGTCCATTGCCAGACATCCACCCAAATAATTGCAGCCATGGCTGTATTGGGAGCAGCCAGCCAATTCGGAGCCGTAATCCCAATCAAGCTCAAGCTGTAATTGACCAACCCAGCGCGTGGGTTTAATAACATGCGCCACATGGTTCCAACCGCTACAGGTGCAATCACCATCGGCATAATCAAAATCGTGCGCCAGATTTTTATCCAAAATCCCTCGCCTACCAAAAAATAAGCAAGGAGCAGCCCCAAAACCATCTCAAAAGCAGTGGCAAACAGCGCGAAGGTAAGACTGATGCGAATTGCCTGTTGAAAGACTGTGTCTGAGAGGGCTCTGCTGTAATTGGCAAAACCAACATAGCCGCCTGGAATAGGTGACTTTGCCAGGGCAAAATCAATAAAGGAAAGATACAGAGAATAAATTAATGGGTAGCCCTGCGCGAGCAGTAAAAAAGCCAGAGCAGGCAGTAAGAAGAGAATCAACATCCCTTTCTCACTGATCTCGTCTTTTAATATCGTCCAAAAGGTTGGAGGATCTGCGAGTGTATTGTTTTCCGGATCAGGATTGCTCATAAATGACGTATCCGTTTCAGCGGGCTGCCCTTTAAGTATGGATTACCTCCGGACAGCCC